>OGHL01000880.1_pt1 | contig 19527 bp, 15 predicted proteins | sample 1571391 | NCBI WGS metagenome assembly OGHL01 (sample SAMEA2581948, study PRJEB24529) | metagenome | biome: Human gut stool | place: China | collected 2011 | reverse complement strand
AGACAGAGGCTATGACACTTGGTACAAGAATCGTAGTTCTTAAGGATGGTATTATTCAGCAGGTAGATACACCTCAGAACCTTTACAATACACCTAACAACATCTTCGTTGCTGGATTCATCGGATCACCTCAGATGAACCTTATCGATGCAGAAGTTAAGGCTAATGGTTCACAGGTTGACCTTGTACTTTCTGATACAGTTACAATTACTCTTCCAGCTGAGAAGAGCAAGAAGCTTATCGATGGCAACTATGTTGGTAAGACAGTTGTAGTTGGTATCCGTCCAGAAGATGTTAAGGATGATGCAGAATTCATCGCTAAGAATGCAGATTCTAAGTTTACAGCTACAGTTAAGGTTTACGAGTTACTTGGTGCAGAAGTTAACCTTCACTATGAAATCGGTGATGTAACATGTACAGCTAAGGTAAATCCTCGTACAACAGCAAGACCTGGTGATGAAGTAACATTTGCTATGGATGTTGAAAGACTTCATGTATTCGATAAGGAAACAGAAATCGTTATCACACACTAATTATTAAATGAATCTTAATTATGAAGGGGAAATGCAATAAATTTGCATTTCCCCTTTTTTTTTTTGCCGTTTTGCTTTACAATAAGATAGAATATGTACGAATAAAAGGTAAGTGGTAGACAGAAAGGGATAATAATGATATCTAATAGAATTTTACAGACAACTGTAGAGGGACTTAAGGCTATTTCACGAGTGGATTTGTGCATTGTGGATGCAGATAAGAATGTTGCAGCCAAGACTTTTGATAATGTTTCAGAATGCCTTGCGGATGCGATTAGTTTTATTGATTCGCCAGCAGAGAGTCAGGCAGTTAATGGTTTTCAGTTTTTTAAGGTTGAAGACGAAGGCAACCTTGAATATATAATCATGGCAAGAGGAACAAGTGATGATGTATATATGGTTGGAAAGCTTGCTGCATTCCAGATACAGAATTTACTTGTGGCATATAAGGAAAGATTTGATAAGGATAACTTTATCAAGAATCTTCTTCTTGATAATCTTCTTCGAGTTGATATGTATACAAGAGCAGAGAAACTTCATATTGAAACTGATGTTAAGAGAGTTGTATATATTATTGAGACTAAGCACGAAAAGGATACTAATGCTTTAGAGACAGTAAGAACTCTTTTTGCTAATAAAACAAGAGATTTCATTACAGCAGTTGACGAGAAGAGTATAATTCTTGTTAAGGAAGTTAAGGGTAATGAATCATATGAAGAACTTGACAAGACAGCTGATGTTATAATTGATATGTTAAGCACTGAGGCGATGAGTGCGGCACATGTTGCTTATGGTACAATTGTTAATGATATAAGAGAGGTTTCAAGATCTTACAAGGAAGCTAAGATGGCACTTGATGTTGGAAAAATTTTCTACAGCAACAAGAATGTTGTTGCTTACAACAGATTAGGAATAGGCCGTCTTATATATCAGCTTCCTATACCATTATGTCAGATGTTCATTAAGGAGATATTTGAAGGAAAGGCTCCTGATGATTTTGATGATGAGACTCTGTCAACAATTAACAAGTTCTTTGAGAACAGCCTTAATGTTTCAGAGACATCAAGACAGCTTTACATTCACAGAAATACACTTGTTTACAGACTCGATAAGATACAGAAGATAACCGGACTTGACCTCAGGGTGTTTGATGATGCAATAACATTTAAGATTGCTCTTATGGTAGTTAAGTACATGAAGTATATGGAAAGTAAAGATACATTTTAGTGATTTTTGGAGGAAATGATACATGATAATCATGGAAGATGTTACGAAGACATATTCCACTGGCGTTGCTGCGCTTAATGGAATTAATCTTCACATCCAGAAAGGTGAATTCGTATTTATAGTAGGTAAGAGTGGTTCGGGTAAGTCAACTCTTATCAAACTATTACTTAAGGAATTAGACCCTACATCAGGTAAGATATATGTCAATAAGAAATATCTCAACAAGATAACAAGAAAGAAGCTTCCGTATCTTAGAAGAGATATTGGCGTAGTATTCCAGGATTTCCGTCTGTTACCGGACAGAAACGTATATGAGAATATCGCATTTGCACAGAAGGTAGTAGAAGCTCCTAACAGAAAGATTAAGTCAAGAGTACTTGCGATGCTTTCTATGGTAGGACTTCTTGACAAATACAAGGCTTTTCCTAATGAGTTATCAGGTGGTGAGCAGCAGAGAATCGCAATTGCAAGAGCGCTGGTTAACAAGCCGGCTATATTGTTGTGCGACGAGCCAACAGGTAACCTTGATCCTGCCAATTCTAATGAAATCATGAAGATTCTTAATCAGGTTAATAAGCAGGGAACAACAGTACTTGTAGTTACCCATAATATGGAGATAGTTCAGCAGATGAAGAAGAGAACTATTACTATGAGTGAAGGAAAGATTATCAGCGATCAGGAAAAGGGTGGTTATTTCTATGAAGATTAGGTCATTAGCATATCATATTAAAGATGGATTTAAGAACATCCATCGTAATAAGATGTTCTCACTGGCATCAATAGCAACAATTACAGCATGTATATTCCTTTTTGGAGTATTCTATTCTATAGTGGTTAATTTTCAGTATATGATTAAGAAGGCTGAGACAGAGGTCTGTGTAACAGTTTTCTTTGACGAAGATCTCAGTGAGACAGATATTAAGAAGCTTGGAGATGAAATCAGCAAAAGGGAAGAAGTATCAAGAGTTCAGTATGTATCAGCTGATGATGCATGGGAAAGCTTCAAGGGTGAGTATTTCGCCGCATATCCTGAACTTGCAGAAGGATTCAAGGATGATAATCCTTTAGCTAATTCTTCTTCTTATGAAGTATATCTTAAAGATGCTAGTAATCAGGGTACACTGGTTAAGTATCTTGAGAATAAGGATGGAATAAGACAGGTTAACCGTTCAGAGGTTACAGCAAGCGGACTTGCCAGTGCAGCAAGACTTGTAAGTTATGTTGCAGTTGCAGTAATTGTTGTTCTTCTTGCGGTATCTATATTCCTTATTACTAATACAATTGTCATTGGTATTACAGTACGAAAAGACGAGATATCAATCATGAAATATATAGGAGCTACGGATGCATTTGTTAATGCACCATTCTTCGTAGAAGGTATCGTTATAGGACTTATAGGTGCTATTATTCCGGTAGCAATATTGAGGTATATTTATGGTGGAGTTGTTAATTTTGTTCTTGGAAAATTCTCTGTTTTACAGAATATATTAGCATTTATGCCAGCATCAGAAGTATTTGAGGTACTTATTCCGGTAGCAGTTATTCTTGGAATTGGTATTGGTCTTATAGGAAGTTTCTTCGCTGTAAGAAAGCATGCCGATGTATAGTTTCGGATAGTTTTTGGGGGCTTTTGCAAACGGATGCAGAAGTCCCTGTTTGTTTTTAGAAAACATTTTAATTATGGTAAAGGAGTGGCTGTATGGAGAAAGCACTGTTTCGGAACAATTTAATAAAGAAAATAACAGCGGCACTCATGATTGTAATGCTGCTTATACCGTATTGTTTTGCACAGGTTACATTTGGAGATAATAAATCGGATCTGAAGAATGCCCAGAACCAGCAGAATGATATACAGAATAAAAAGAAAGAAACAGAAGACAAGATTGCTCAGCTTAAGGCACAGAGTTCAGATCTTACATCTCTTATTCAGGGTCTTGATGCCCAGATGGGAGAATTGTCAGCGTCATTAGATGACATTAATACCCAGATTGCAGAGCTTGAAGCTGAGATTGAGGAGACACAGGCAAAGCTTGAGCAGGCTGAGGCTGATAAGGAAAGCCAGTATGAGGCTATGAAGCTGCGAATCCAGTTTATGTATGAGCATAATGATTATACATATGTTGAAGTTCTTTTATCATCACAGAGTATGGCGGATATGCTTAATAAATTTGAGTATATTAATAAGATATCAGAGTATGACAGACAGATGCTTGAGGAATATCAGTCAACGATTAATCTGATATCATCTTCTAAAGTAAAGCTTGAAGAAGATAAAGAGACTCTGACTGCCAGTCAGGAGGCACTTCAGGCACAGGTTGATGCACTTGAGGTTGTCCAGAATGAGAAGAATGCCCAGCTTAATGCTTTGAGTAAGAATACGGCTGATCAGGTGGCTTATAAGAAACAGCTCGAAGCTGACGAGAAGAAGCTCGATGCAGAGATTGCTTCTATAACAGCCAAGATTAAGGCAGAGGAAGCAAGCGGAGTTACTCCGTCTAACAGATATGATGGCGGAACTTTCAAATGGCCAACAACAAGTACAAGAATAACTTCTCCATATGGAGATACATCTGACAGAACTTCACCGCATAAAGGTGTGGATATTGGAGCGGTCAGGGCAGGAGTTTCAGGTGATCCTGTATATGCAGCTTATGACGGTAAAGTTGTTATTGCACACAGACAGAGCGAATATTACTCAACAGCGGGTAATTATGTGATGATTTATCATGGTAATGGACTGTATACGAGATACCTGCATCTTGATAGTTTAAATGTATCTGTAGGAGCCCAGGTGACGAAAGGACAGAAGCTTGGTGTTATGGGTAATACGGGTAATTCATTTGGCGCGCATCTGCATTTTGATGTAATGCTCAATGGTTCATATGTTAATCCTATGCCATATTTTAATAAATAATTCAACTTAACAGGAGGACTCAATGGAATATGATAATAACAGACCTTTTTCTTCGGAAGGGGCCGCACAGGAACGAAAGAGAAAACATGCTTTAGGCAAAGGCGTTATTATTGGTGTTGTGGCAACACTGCTGGTTGTGATACTGGCGTTGTCATGCGTATTCATTGGACTTATAAGAAGTGGTAATATCCATATTGGAATGGACGGACGTATATATGTTCAGGATGTTGGAACAAGTGATAACGAAGGAATCGGAACTAAGGTTGAAGGTAAGCTGAATGCTTTGGATTCGCTGCTTGGAGATGGATTCTACTTTGATGATGTAGATGATGAAAAGGCTGCAGACAACATTTTTAAGGCATATCTTGCTGCATATGGTGATAAATATACGGTTTATTATACGCCTGAAGAATATAAGTCAATGATGGAGTCAACATCAGGTTCTTTCTATGGAATTGGTGCGGTATGCCAGAAGGCTGACGACGGTTCAATACTTATATCAGAGGCATATGAGGATGCACCGGCATATAAGGCTGGTATCAGAAATGGAGATAAGGTAACAGAGGTTAATGGTGAGGATATTACAGGAATGGACCTTTCTGTAGCAGTTGCCCTTATTAAGGGCGAGAAGGGTACAGATGTTAACCTTACTGTTATGAGAAATGGCGAGAAGCTGAGTTTCACAGTTACAAGAGACAAGATTGATATTAAGACTGTTTCATCAGAGGTGCTTGAGAATAATATAGGTTATATTTATATTTCACAGTTTGATGATGTTACAACAGAGCAGTTTAAATCGGCTGTTGATGACCTTCAGAAGCAGGGAATTACAGGACTTGTAATTGATATAAGAAATAATCCTGGCGGAGTTCTTAAGACTGTGGCTGATATGCTAGATTATATTCTTCCGAACGGACTTATCGTGTATACAGAGACTAAGTCTGGTAAGAGACAGGAATATTCAGGTTCTGATAATCATGAGCTTAATATTCCGATGGCAGTTTTGGTAAATGGCAATAGTGCAAGTGCATCTGAGATATTTGCCGGTGCAATGCAGGATTATGATAAGGCACAGATAATAGGAACACAGACATTTGGTAAGGGTATTGTACAGACAATCCGTCCGCTTACTGATGGAAGTGCAGTTAAGTATACAATTGCCAAATATTTTACTCCTAAGGGACAGGATATTCACGGCAAGGGAGTGACACCAGACAGTATTGTGGAGCTTCCGGATGATGCGACTGAAGATGTGCAGTTGAAGGCAGCAGTAGAGTATCTCAATGGAAAAATGAGTGTCAGCGCGGCAGAATAACGAATATAGAGGTATGGAATAAAGTACAGGACAAATCGAATGTTTGTTCTGTACTTTTTGGCTGTTATATTGTATAATGAGGGAAATGCATTTTCTTTCAGAAAACAAGGAGGGCAAAATCCCTCTCCTCACCAAGGGGTTCGGATTTTGCTTCGCAAAATAGGGAGGGCTTTATGGACAGATTTGTATTACATTCGGATTTTAAGCCGATGGGCGACCAGCCGCAGGCTATTGAAGCACTTACAAAGGGCTTTGAGGAAGGCAATCAGTTTGAGACTCTAGTTGGTGTAACTGGTTCTGGTAAAACATTTACAATGGCGAACATTATACAGAATGTTCAGAAACCTACACTTATTATAAGCCATAATAAGACACTGGCAGCGCAGTTGTATGGGGAGATGAAGGAGTTCTTTCCAGAGAATGCGGTTGAGTACTTTGTCTCCTATTATGATTATTACCAGCCAGAGGCCTATGTACCTCAGAGTGACACTTATATTGCGAAGGATTCATCTATTAATGATGAGATTGATAAATTAAGACATTCGGCAACAGCGGCACTTTCTGAAAGAAATGATGTTATTATCGTTGCTTCGGTTTCATGTATATATGGATTAGGTGCGCCGGTTGATTATAAGAACATGGTTATTTCGCTTCGTCCGGGAATGGAGAAGGACAGGGATGATTGCATAAGAAAGCTTATTGATATCCAGTATGTAAGGAACGACCAGGATTTTAAGCGAGGAACCTTCAGGGTAAGAGGCGATGTTGTTGAAGTGTATCCTTCATCATCATCAGGTGATGCCATAAGAGTTGAATTCTTTGGTGATGAAGTGGACAGAATAAGTGAGATAGATTCCCTAACAGGCGAAGTTAAAGGCGTTCTTGAACATATTGCGATATTCCCTAACTCACATTATGTTGTTGAGAAGGAGAAGATGGACGCTGCGATTGAGAATATTAAGGCAGAGCTTGCCGAGAGAGTGAAGTATTTCAAGAGTGAGGATAAGCTTCTAGAGGCACAGAGAATTGAAGAGAGAACGAATTTTGATATAGAGATGATGCAGGAGACAGGCTTTTGTTCAGGAATAGAGAATTATTCAAGACATCTGGCAGGACTTCCGGCAGGGTGTCCTCCGTATACGCTGATGGATTATTTTCCAGATGATTTTCTTATTATTGTGGATGAGTCGCATATCACTATTCCGCAGATTCGAGGCATGTATGCCGGTGACCAGTCAAGAAAGACTACGCTTGTAGATTATGGCTTCAGACTGCCATCTGCGAAGGACAACAGACCGCTTAATTTCAGCGAGTTTGAGAGCAAGATTTCACAGATGCTTTTCGTATCAGCAACACCAAGCACATACGAGGCAGAGCATGAACTTATGAGAACCGAGCAGGTTATCAGACCTACCGGACTTCTTGACCCGGAGATAACTGTTAAGCCGATTGAAGGACAGATTGATGACCTTATATCAGAGATTAATAAGGAAACTGCCAAGAAGAACAAGGTGCTTGTTACTACACTTACCAAGAGAATGGCGGAGGACCTTACTGATTATCTTAAAGAGGCAGGAATCAGGGTTAAGTATCTTCATGCAGATATTGATACGCTTGAGCGTCAGAAGATTATAAGAGATATGCGTCTTGATGGATTTGATGTTCTTGTTGGAATCAACCTGCTGCGAGAAGGTCTGGATATTCCTGAAATCAGCCTTGTTGCAATACTTGATGCTGATAAGGAAGGCTTCTTAAGAACAGAGACATCGCTTATACAGACGATTGGCCGGGCTGCAAGAAATGCAGAGGGACATGTTATCATGTATGCAGACAAGATTACTGAATCTATGGAAAAAGCTATTTCAGAGACAGAACGAAGAAGAAAGATTCAGCAGGAGTATAATGATGAGCATGGAATTACTCCACAGACAATCAAGAAGGCAGTAAGAGATCTGATAAGTATAAGCAAGGCAGCGGAACCGGGGGATGCTTCCGGAAAGCTTAAGGTTGATTATGAATCTATGAGCATCAAAGAGCTTGAGAAGGTTAAGACGCAGGTTGAGAAGAACATGCGTAAGGCAGCAGCAGAGCTTAACTTTGAGGAGGCTGCACAGCTTCGTGACAAGATGATTGAGATTAATAAATATATTTATGAAGGAAAAAAACATGGCTGATAGTAAGTTAAAGAAAGAGATAGAAAGAGGCAGTTACAAGAACTGCATAAGGATAAAGGGTGCAAGAGAGCATAATCTTAAAGGAATAGATGTTGATATTCCAAGAGATAAGCTTGTTGTGCTTACAGGACTTTCAGGTTCGGGAAAGTCGAGTCTTGCATTTGATACAATATATGCAGAAGGTCAGAGAAGATATATGGAATCACTGTCCTCATATGCAAGACAGTTCTTGGGACAGATGGAAAAGCCTGATGTTGACAGTATTGAGGGACTTTCACCGGCTATATCTATAGACCAGAAGTCAACTAACAGAAATCCGCGTTCTACAGTAGGAACTGTTACAGAAATATATGATTATTTCCGACTTCTCTATGCAAGAATTGGTATCCCGCATTGTCCAAAATGTGGACGCGAAATCAACAAACAGACAGTTGACCAGATGGTTGATGTTATTATGGCACTTCCTGAAAGAACTAAGATTCAGATTCTTGCACCTGTTGTCCGTGGACGAAAGGGTGAACATGTAAAGCTTTTTGAACAGGCAAAGAAGAGCGGATTTGTGCGTGTTATTGCTGATGGAAGCATGTACGAGCTTACAGACGAGATTAAGCTTGATAAGAATAAGAAGCATAATATTGAGATTGTTGTAGACAGACTTTCTGTAAGAGACGGAATCCAGAAACGACTTACAGATTCTATTGAGACAGCTCTTAAGCTTGCCGAAGGTCTTATGACAGTAGATGTTATTGATGGTGAGACACTTAATTTCAGCCAGAGCTTTTCCTGCCCAGACTGTGGTATAAGTATTGATGAGGTTGAGCCAAGAAGCTTTTCGTTCAACAATCCATTTGGCGCATGCCCGGACTGTTTCGGACTTGGTTATACAATGAAGTTTGATGCAGAGCTGCTTATACCGGATGAGAGTCTCAGCATTGATGAAGGTGCTATTGTCGGAATGGGCTGGCAGTCATCTAAGGATGAGGGCAGCTTTAGCAGGGCGGTTCTTGATGCACTTGCAGAGGAATATGGATTTTCATTAAAGACACCATTCAAGGATTATCCTGATGATATTAAGGATATTATTATCAATGGTACTAAGGGACATTCTGTAAAGGTTAAATATAAAGGCCAGCGCGGAGAGGGTGTATATGATGTCGCATTTGAAGGTCTTATTAAGAATATGGAGAGAAGATACAGAGAGACATATTCTGATAATACCAAGCAGCAGTATGAGGAATTTATGAGAATAAGACCTTGTTCTGCCTGTCACGGACAGAGACTTAAGCCGTCTTCACTTGCTGTTACTATTGCAGATAAGAACATATATGAGATTACTAACATGTCTATTATAAAGCTTCAGGAATTCCTTGAGAATATGAAGCTTTCAGAGAGACAGCTGTTTATTGGTGCAGAGATTCTTAAGGAAATCAAGGCGAGAATTAAGTTCCTTGTAGATGTAGGACTTGATTATCTGGCACTTTCGCGTGCTACAGGAACTCTGTCAGGCGGTGAAGCACAGAGAATCAGGCTTGCAACACAGATTGGTTCAGGTCTTGTAGGAGTTGCTTATATTCTTGATGAGCCAAGTATCGGCCTTCACCAGAGGGATAATGACAAGCTGCTGGGAACTCTGACACATTTGCGAGATCTTGGTAACTCAGTTATTGTCGTTGAACATGATGAGGATACTATGTTTGCAGCCGATTATATTGTGGATATCGGACCAGGCGCAGGAAGAAATGGTGGAGAAGTTGTCGCAACAGGAACTGCTGCGGACATTATGGCGTGCAAGGACTCACTTACAGGCGCGTATCTGTCAGGAAGAATCAAGATACCTGTACCGGCAGAGCGTAGAAAGCCTGCTGGCTGGATTAAGGTTAGAGGCGCAAGGGAGAATAATCTTAAGAATATTGATGTAGATATTCCGCTTGGAGTTGTCACATGTGTAACAGGTGTGTCAGGCTCAGGCAAGAGTTCACTTGTTAATGAGATTCTTTACAAGCACCTTGCAAAGTCGCTTAACAGGGCGAGATGTATTGCAGGCGATCATGATGGAATTGACGGAATAGAGCAGCTTGATAAGGTCATTAATATTGACCAGTCACCAATTGGACGAACACCAAGGTCTAATCCGGCAACCTATACAGGTGTATTTGACATGATAAGAGACCTGTTTGCAACGACTAAGGACGCGAAGGAGCGAGGATATACGAAGGGCAGATTCAGCTTTAATGTTAAAGGCGGAAGATGTGAGGCATGCTCCGGTGACGGTATTATCAAGATAGAGATGCATTTCCTGCCGGATGTGTATGTTCCTTGTGAAGTCTGCGAGGGTAAGCGTTACAACAGAGAAACTCTTGAAGTAAAATACAAGGATAAGAGTATATATGATGTTCTTGACATGACTATTGAGGATGCAGTTGATTTCTTTGAAAATGTGCCAAGTATAAGAAGAAAGATTGAGACTCTCAACGAGGTTGGCTTGTCTTACGTCAAGCTTGGACAGCCATCAACTGAGCTTTCAGGTGGCGAGGCACAGAGAATCAAGCTTGCAACAGAGCTTTCAAGAAGAAGCACAGGAAAGACTATATATATTCTTGATGAGCCTACAACCGGTCTGCATTTTGCCGATGTCCACAAGCTTGTCAATATCCTTCACAGACTTGCAGAGGGTGGCAACACTGTAGTTGTTATTGAGCATAATCTTGATGTTATTAAGACAGCAGATTATATTATAGATATGGGACCAGAGGGTGGCGACCGCGGAGGAACTGTTATTGCCAAGGGAACGCCTGAGGAGATTGTTAAGGTTAAGAAGTCTTATACCGGACAGTATGTTAAGAAGTATCTGGAAGAGAAGTAAGATTAAGAAGTGAATGAACGTATATCTGGGAAGTGTATGCAAGGGATGTCGGTTTGATATTTTTGGGAGTAGAATGGAGGCAGTTATGATAAAAGGGATTATCTTTGATATGGACGGAGTTATGATTGATACGGAAAATCAGTCTAATCTTGGCTGGCTGTGGGCAGCTTCCCAGAAAAATGTAGAGATGCCATTATGGCTTATCGACAGTTTTAAAGGTGCACCGGCAAAGCTTAGTCAGAGCTTTTTTGATGATTATTATCATGGAGAGCAGGATTACTGGGGAATGCGGACAATGCGCACAGACCATGTTTACAAAATCAGGGAGACAGAGGAAGTTCCGGTTAAGCCTGGGCTTCATATGCTGCTTGATTATATTAAGGATAATGGACTCAAATGTGCTGTTGCAACTTCAACACAGAAATCAAGTGCTGAAAAGAGTCTTCACAGAATAGGAGCATGGGATTATCTTTCCGGTGTTGTATATGGAGATGAGGTTGAACATGGAAAGCCTGAGCCGGACATATTCTTAAGGGCAGCAGGCTTTATCGGATGTGAACCGTCAGAATGTGTAGTCATTGAGGACAGTATTAATGGCATTAAAGCAGGATATGCAGCAGGCATGAAGGTGATTCATATACCTGATACTATTGAGATTAACGATGACATCCGAAGACTGACTTCAGTTGTGTGCCATTCTTTATCTGATGTGCCTGATATTATAGACACATGGAATGAGGGAAAGGTTGCTGATGTTGAAGGTTATTATGAAAATGCCAAGATAAACCGTGTGTATGTTGACAGAGTGCATGTTAAGAAAGCATTTGCAGAATACACAGCAGCTTATAATGCAGATGACCCTAAGATTAAATTAAAAATCGACCACACTTACAGAGTTGCAGCTTTGTGTGAAAGAATTGCAAAGGCAGCAGGAATGTGTGCATATGATGTTGAGCTGGCATGGTTATCAGGAATGCTTCATGATGTTGGAAGATTTGAACAGATAAAGCGTTATAACACATTTTCAGATGCGGACTCCGTTGACCATGCAAAATTTGGTGCAGACCTGTTGTTTAAAGACGGTCTTATCAGTACTTTTCTTAAAGGGATGGTCAAATGTACAGGCTATAAGCCGGGAGCTTTAGAGGACCGATATGATTCTGATGGAGTATTTCTGTATGACAGATTGAATAAATCGGACATGGAAATGCTTGAACTGTCAATAAGGTGTCACAATATGTACAGAATTCCGCAGGGACTTAATCGCCGTGAGCAGGCATTCTGCAATGTGCTTCGTGACGCTGATAAGGTTGATATATTTAAGGTTAATATTGATACTCCGCTTGAAGAAATATATAACACTACGACAGAAGAACTGATGAAGAGTGATATTACAGATGAGGTGTTAAAAGCATTTGACGAGGAGCACTGCATACTGAAGGCAATAAGACGCATGCCGGCTGATACTGTTATTGGTCATGTATCACTTGCTTATGAGCTTGTGTATGATGAGAGTGTGAGGATTACTGTGGAGCAGGGCTATCTTGCAAAGCTTATGCATTTTCATTCTGATAATGAGGAAACCAACAGAAAGATGGCGATGGTCAGAGAGAAGATGGATTCTTATGTGAAGAAGAGAATTGGGGAGAAATATGCATAGATAAGGATTGTCTGGAAGAGAATTATCAAGATAAGAATTGGGAAGAATTAAGGCTTGTCATAAGGCGCAAGTTTAACTATAATGTATATATAAATACACAAGATTGGAGATTGATCATGGATCAGGAGAAAGTTATTGTCATTGACTTCGGTGGTCAGTACAACCAGCTGGTTGCGCGCCGTGTCCGTGAATGTAATGTATATTGTGAGATCTATTCTTACAAGACAGACCTGGCGCAGATTAAGGCCATGAACCCTAAAGGAATTATCCTTACGGGTGGTCCTAACAGCTGTTATGAAGATGGCGCGCCAACATGTACTAAAGAACTTTTCGAACTTGGTGTACCTGTACTTGGTCTTTGCTATGGCGCACAGCTTATGCAGCATGTGCTTGGTGGCAAGGTTGAGAAGGCACCAGTAAGAGAGTATGGAAAGACAGAAACATTTGTAGATAAGAGCAGCGCTTTATTCTCTGATGTTTCAGAGAAAACTATTGTGTGGATGAGCCATTTTGACTACATCTCACAGGTTGCACCAGGATTTAAGATTGTTGCCCACACAGCAGACTGCCCGGTTGCAGCAGCAGAGTGTACAGAGAAGAATCTTTATGCAATTCAGTTCCACCCAGAGGTTCTTCATACTCAGGAAGGAACCAAGATGCTTCACAACTTTGTTCGTGGAGTATGCGGATGTGCCGGAACATGGAAGATGGACGCATTTGTTGAGAATACAATTAAGGAAATCCGTGAGAAGGTTGGCAGTGGCAAGGTTTTACTTGCTCTTTCAGGTGGTGTTGATTCATCTGTTGCAGCCGGACTTCTTTCAAGAGCTATTGGAAAGCAGCTTACATGTGTATTCGTAGACCACGGTCTTCTTCGTAAAGATGAAGGCGATGAAGTTGAGAGCGTATTTGGACCAGAAGGACAGTTCGACCTTAACTTTATAAGAGTTAATGCACAGGAAAGATATTACTCTAAGCTTGCAGGCGTTACTGAGCCAGAAGCTAAGAGAAAGATTATTGGGGAAGAGTTTATCCGTGTATTTGAGGAAGAAGCCAAGAAAATTGGTGCAGTTGACTTCCTTGCACAGGGAACTATATATCCAGACGTTGTAGAGAGCGGACTTGGCGGTGAATCAGCCGTAATCAAGTCTCACCACAATGTAGGAGGACTTCCTGATTTCGTTGATTTCAAGGAAATCATTGAGCCACTACGCAACCTTTTCAAAGATGAGGTTCGTAAGGCTGGTCTTGAGCTTGGAATACCAGAACATCTTGTATTCCGTCAGCCATTCCCAGGTCCGGGACTTGGAATCAGAATTATCGGCGAGGTAACAGCTGATAAGGTTCGTATCGTTCAGGATGCTGACTTTATCTACCGTTCGGAGGTTGACAAGGCCGTAGCTGAGTACAAGAAAGCTAACGGCAAGGCTCCAGCATGGATGCCAAACCAGTATTTCGCAGCCCTCACTAACATGCGTTCCGTTGGTGTTATGGGTGACGAAAGAACTTACGATTATGCGGTTGCACTTCGTGCAGTCAACACAATTGATTTCATGACAGCAGAGAGCGCAGAGATTCCATTTGAGGTTCTCCAGACAGTCATGAGCAGAATTATAAATGAGGTGCGTGGGGTCAACAGAGTATTCTATGATCTGACTAGTAAACCACCTGGAACGATTGAGTTTGAATAATTTTCAAAAGCTCGCAAAGCCTAGTAAAATGGGCATTTGCGAGCTTGCTTTTTGCCTTGTGGTACTAAATATGAATAATGTCCTTATGATAATTATTTTGGAGTTTATCACATACTGTTTTTAATTCATTTGTCATTTGCTTCAAATTTTTTATTTCAGGTATTAGAGCACCATGTACAAGAGCGTTTCTGTATTTTCTTAATTCAATAATGCGAGATAATTCTGCAGGTGAGAATATTATTTTTAAGTTGTTTGTGCTAAATGGAGTACGATAATTGGGATTTTTATCCATAGAAATTGAATTAATAAGTCTTTCAAGTAAAATCCATTGTTCCATAAATTGTCCTATAGAAGCATGAAAGTCATTGTTTTCTTCATTGGATGAGGTTTTCAGACTGATATATATATTATATCTGTCCGAATTACCAAAAATAATATTGTCTGTAATTAGTTCACTTATTGTTTTAAGTCCTTTTGCAAAATCAAGAGATTTTAAATAAGGTGCTAAATCCGAAGCTGTCATAAGTTTGCATCGTATCATTAGATTGAAAAGAAGCTCTACATTACCTAACTTTATTTGCTTATTAGAGTCAATCTTGTTTTGGTATTTTGTGTATAAAAAAGAAGCAAGCTCATATTGATTATTAAAAGCATTTTCGGTTTTGATTCTGCTTTTTGCAGCCTCGTTTAATCTTTCTAAAGCTATTTCACCAGCTAAAACTAAACCATTAAGTTCGTCAAGAATAGAGAGTTCTTCGTTTGATAAATTCCCACTAAGAGGCTTGTATACTAAATCATGTTCTACTTCTGACCAAGCATGCATAAGTACGGATGCAACTTGAATTTCTGTTTTTGAGTTAACATATCTTAATTGACTTTCTGTTAAAGAAGTATCTTTAAGAGATATCCGATAATGTCTTGCCCAATAACCTGAAAAACGTTTATTAAAATTGGGGATTTTTTGTTGGGTAGGAAATATTTTTGGCTCTTGTAGTAGGTTAAAGTTATCTTTGATAATTTCTTCGACATTGTCTCGGTCACTTGGAAAATATAAAGCAACACGTACGCCAGAAAAATCACATATATCATTATATATATCTTCTAAACAGGAATAAGGATGTTCAGTGTTTCTTTGAATAAGTTTTGTTTGAAGACGCTGTGGATTTTTTGCACGATATGTAACAATTGCACGAATGCCAGAAGCATGTAATGCATTTTCAAGTTGTTGTGCAACAAGTTTACTTGCAGTATCATAAAAATCATATTCTTTTTTATAATGTTCTATAAATTCATCAATAATGTTCATATATTCACTCCTTATCTTTTTTATGCATTAGGCCATGTGATTTTCCACTCAAAATATTCATTTGGAGAAATCTCTCCGTTATTTAATTTCGTTTTCATTTCACACCATTTCGAAAGGAAATCATTTACCAATCCATATTCAAAAGTTAATGCAACAGGTGCACCTGCACAGTCATAATCATTTTCGTTATAAGTTGGTCTTGCTGTTTCAGATGGCTTTGCCGGAGTCATTGCAGTTAAGTGAATCAGGTTGCCGGGAGCAGTGTACTCAGGAAATCTTGTACCTTTTCCTCTTGCTGGAAGTGAAGCTGCACTTTCTTCAAGCCAGAAAAGTGTTTCAATGATATCCTCTGCAGCATCAAGGCTGTAATCAGAAATAGCTTTGTAATTGCAGTGCAGTGCATCGGCGAGCTTTTGAATCATATCTTCGCCGGGAATACGTGCACCAGTTTCGTATTGTGATATACGGACTGACATATTTTTTCCTTCAAAGCCAAGAGCACCGCCCAGCTCGTCCATTGTCATTTTACGGAATACCCGTATTTTCTTAATTCGTTCACCAATTGTCATAGTGTAGTCACCTCCGTTTATCTGTCCCTGATGGACTGTTAAAGACAGTATAACACGGAAAAAATGAAAATGGAAGTTTTTCTATACGAGAACATTAGAAAAAGTTCTTGACAATTCAATACCATAGAATATAGAATAATCATAATTCATTTATCTATACGATATAGTATTGAAAACAACTGGATGAGCGGTATCAGAAATCTAACAGGCATTTGCCATGACCTTCGTATGAAATTAATCTATAGAATTAAATATGAAGCGAGCAAGTGTAGACACTCCCCTAAGTGGGCCGAGTACCTCGAGCAGGAGCGTGCGGTATTACAGGAGATTATCTCAGGTAATGAGGCTGGTTGTGACATCAGCAGAACTGATATAGAAAAACGCCAAAACAACATTTTATTAAGGGAAGGTGGTCAAAGGCATGAACGAAAAGTTTTTAAAAGTGGAAGATATCATGGAAATTCTTGGAATTTCCAAGTCAGCAGCATACAAGCTTATGCGGGAACTGAACGAAGAAATGGTAAAGAAAGGCTATATTGCAATTCGTGGAAGAGTAAACAGAAAGTACTTTGAAGAACGATTCTATGGAATGAGTGATGCAGGCTGATATTAAGGGAATATCGGGAGCTGGTAGGAGCTTCCAGTATTTCTACAGGTTTTGAAGTATGTTGACAGACAAAGAGAATGAGCGCAGCGGGTGCAAAGGTTCGTATGGCTTATGCACCTGTTTTTGCGTGTGTAATGAAAAGGAGATGATGAATATGCCAGCTTATAAAGATAATAAGACAGGCACCTGGTTCGTCAAATTCTATTGTAAGGACTGGACCGGGGAAAACAAACAGATAAAGAAAAGGGGCTTTGCAACGAAGAGGGAAGCTCTTGATTATGAACGAAACTATAAGATTCGGCAGGAGAATAATCTGGATATGACATTTGGAGAGTTCTGGAAGCTGTATACAGAGGATGTCAAGCCGAGAGTGAAGCTGAACACATGGCTGACTAAGGAAAATATAGTCGAAAAGAAGATACTTCTATATTTTAAGAATCTGAAGATGAATGAGATAACTCCCGCAGATGTGCGTAAATGGCAGAATGAGATGCTTGCACTTACGGATACAGATGGAAAGCCATATTCGCAGACTTATAGGAAGACAATGCACAATACGCTGAGTACTATATTTAACCATGCGTGCAGATTTTATAATCTGAAATCAAATCCTGCAAGGCAGGCTGGAAATATGGGGAAAGAAGAATACAAGGAAATGCTCTTCTGGACAACTGAGGAATACAAGAAGTTTTCGGAAGCGGTTATTGATAAGCCAGTTTCATTTTATGCATTTGAAATGCTGTACTGGACAGGAATGCGAATGGGAGAGCTTCTTGCACTTATGATGGCAGACTTTGACTTTGAAAAGAATACAGTCCGTATTAACAAATCATATCAGAGACTGCAGGGACAGGATTATATTACTTCTCCAAAAACAGCAAAGAGTAACAGGACGATTAAACTTCCGAATTTTCTTGCAGAGGAGATGAAGGAATATTTTGCAATGCTTTATGACCAGGCTTCGACGGACAGAATATTTCAGGTGACAAAGAGCTTTCTTCATCATGAAATGGAGAGAGGTTCGGAAGCAGCAGGAGTAAAGAAGATACGAATCCATGATTTGAGGCATTCGCACATTTCACATCTGATTGACCTCGGGTTTTCCGCAGTTGCGATAGCTGACAGGGTTGGACATGAGAGCATTGATATCACATATCGTTATTCACATTTGTTCCCATCTAAGCAGGTGGCAATGGCAGATACCCTCGATAAGGTAAATGCTAGTTTCGAGGATTGTGAAGAAGTGGAAGATGATGTTGATGTGGAAGGTGCTGAACCAGAGCTGGATATGACAGAACCGATGATTGCTCTGGATGCTGTTATGGGAGCGGAAGATGCAGGTGAAGTGAATATGGGAGACACAGCTAAAGCTGATGAAAAATCCGTTGATAATGCAAAAGCTGCTGATGTTACTGAAAATGCGGATGCTGGCAAAATGAAAGTAGTCAGTATCGGACAGTACAGGGCAGGATAATAATAATGACATTGATGTGGAAGGAGTGCATATTATATGAGCGAAAAAAGGCTGGATGCCAAGAACAGATGGAGAAATGTTGTTGTAGCATTTCGTATGTCACCAGAGGAAGCACAGGAATTGAATGTTAAGGTTGCATTGAGTGGTTTATCAAAGCAGGATTATATCATTCAATGCCTGCTGAAGCATGAAATCAGAATAGTTGGAGGAATGAAGGTTGCAAGAAAAGTTAGGATTCATCTTGATACAATTCTGGAAGAACTGCAGTCACTTGACGATTCAGACAGAAATGTGGATGTTGAGGAGCTTCTGGTTCCCCTAAGACATGTGCTTGATATTTTAGATAGTGATGAGAAAGGTGGTAATTACAATGAGTAAAACGACATTTGAAAAGCTTGGAATTCCATACGAGGAAAGAGTTGCAGAGGTAAATGAGACAGCATATGAGCTACTCGATGATATTGAAAATTTATGGCTGAAAAAGCATAAACCGAAAAATTCTGGTTCTTTTATGGAACAACTACAGCTTAGGACACAGGCAAGAATGATGGCTGAAGGGATTGTTCTTGCAGATGTGGTAATGCAGTTTCACTAGAATGCATTCTAAAAAAGGTGGGGGCGGAAAGTGCCATCAAAATGCAAAAGTGGTAGTAGAAAGCGCCACCAAAATGGCAAAGTGACGGCAAAAAGTGCCACCATTTTTGAAATGTGGTGGAACAAAGCGGTGGTTTTGATTATGAATATTTAGGCTCTGCACTAGTCAACAAAAAGTAGACACCACTTTATATTTTTATACATCATTTAATGAGCATAATACTCCCTATACTGTTTTGGAGTCACATAATTCAGAGAGTATGCCGGACGTTCTTCATTGAAGAATCTGATGTATTTCTCCACCTCATATGTTATATTTTCATTACTTGTAAGAGGGAAATCATTAAATATCTCTGCTTTGATCCAACCGTTGATTGCTTCCATGGCAGCGTTATCTGTTGGAGTACCAGCTCGAGACATTGAATGAACTATGTTATATAGTGGCAATAATTCATTGAAACTTTTTGAAGAATATACAGATCCTTGATCAGTATGTAACACCATTTCAAGATCTGGATTTTTCTTCTTAAGTTCAATTAATCCTTCTAACCCGTGAATATATGTCATACGATCACCTTTTCGTGATGAAAGTGAATATGA
>OGHL01000867.1_pt1 | contig 19790 bp, 16 predicted proteins | sample 1571391 | NCBI WGS metagenome assembly OGHL01 (sample SAMEA2581948, study PRJEB24529) | metagenome | biome: Human gut stool | place: China | collected 2011 | reverse complement strand
AAACAAATAAATTTCTATGAAGTACAAGACATTGATAATGACTGTATTTTAACAGAAACAGAGAAACATATAATCCAAGAGTAATATGAATAAAAAGATATCGCAATTTGAACTAACAACTAAACTACAGGAGCAAGACCTCATTACCCTTGTACAAGATGGTAGTAATAAGAATATTACTAGTGGAAGTTTTACTACATCACTATCAGGTACATTTGCCACTAATGAGAGAGTAGATGCTGTAGAAGAAGATGTTGAGATACTAGATACTAAAGTAAATGATAATTATAAAGATCTTAGTAATAAGATAGTAGAAGGAGATACTAGTGTAACTACTAATCTTAATAGTACTATCACTAGCTACTATGATGTATTGAATAATAAGATCATTACTTTAGATACTAAGCATGACACCGATATGTCAGAGATTGGCGGTACTATGCAAGAGTGGATAGATGATATTGATAATAGATCTACATTACAACAATTACAGGATGCTCTCAATAGACTTACTGTGGCTGAAAACACTATTACTGCTTTAGCAGAAGTAATCGCTAATGGCGGGGGTAGTAGTGGTGATGTACCAGGTTATCATACACAACCTTCTAGTACTATTACTTCTTTACAAGGATATTATAAAGGAATAAGTGCTGATCCCTTAGTAAGTACTGATACATTAAATCAAGCATTATCTAAACTTGAAAATCAAGTAGAAGCAGTTGCAGATGGATCTGGTTCTTTACCTGTAATCAAAATGGGTGAAAGTACTACACCTACTGATAGCTATATTTATACTGCCGGTAAAGTAAAACAAGACTATGTATTTAAAAGTGGGGATACTGTACCTGGAAGAATAATATATACTACAGGTATACAGGGAGGGCAAACATTCCGTTCTGGTTGGGATGGAGTTGGAGCTAGTTTGTATCCATCAAATTCTAAATGGAATCTAGAATTAGATAACCTATTTGTTAGAGGTAATATGACAGTTAATGAATTAACTGTAAATGAAATAAAAGCAGTAGGTGGAGATATTTTAGTTACATTAGGTGATATGAAATGTATTAAAGTAGAGGAAAAAGTTAATGGATACAAATGTTACTTTGATACAGAAGATGGCACCAAGTATAATGAATTTATTGTAAACGACCAAGCAATATGTCAAAAATTTGATGGACATAATGTAAAAAGATATTGGAGAGCCGTAACAGAAGTAGGTAGTGATTATATATTACTATCTAAGGATGTGTGTGAGCCTGGCAGTAGCACACCTTCTGCAGATGATGAAATATTATTATTGGGTCATCGAGTAGAAGGAGATGCGGAATATGATAAACAAATGGAAGATAGACGTAACGCTATTTTCATTTCCGCAAAAGGATCAAATGCTCCAAGGATTGCCTTTTACTCGGGAATTAATGATTTTACTTTGGAAGGCAAAGATAAAACAGTAATTGGAAAAGATAGTAAATTTGTTGGTACAATTACAGTAGTATCTAAAGATGGAACTGAAACTGGTATTCCTATTTATAGAGGAACTTGGTCGGTAGATAAGCAATATTATTATTATGACTGTGTAACATATAATGGTAGTACTTGGATAGCCACTCAAGACAACATTGGTAAAGAACCGAAAGAAGGAAGTCCTTATTGGACAATTTATATTGCAAAAGGAGAAAATGGGCAAGCTGGTGATGATGTTGCAAAATGGGTAGAAATTGTTGGAAATAGAATGTTTCTGTATGATTCCCCAGACTTTTCTGGTACTCCCACTCCAGTTAATTTAGGATTAAACGCAAAGACATATGGAATTGTGCAACCATCATATCAATGGACAAATGTAACAAACAATAGTGAAATTGTTGGGTATGGTAATTCTTTAATAGTTACACCAGATATGATTACTGACAGAACTGCTGTTTTTAGATGCACCGTAACTGATAATGATACTCAAGCGACTTATTATGATGAGATGCAAGTTGCTAAATTAGCAAATGGTGCCGAAGGTCTAGATGCGTATTATATAGACTTAACAAATTATTCCGCATCTGTTCCATTTGATAGTTCTGGTAATATACTAATAGACCCATCTACAATATACACTGATGTATTTGCATATCATGGAATTACTCAAATACCAATTATTTCCATGACAGCTAAATTTACTGAAGGTTCTGGTACATGTGAAGTTAAAGATAATAGAGTATCTTTAAAAACATTAACTTCTACTAGTGCAAGAATAACTCTTACAATTGAAGTAGACGAAGGTGTAACAGTAACCAAAGATTGGTATATTAACCAAAGTAAAAATGGAGAAGATGGCTTCAATGGAGAAGATGCTGTTAGAACATATTTAACTGGAGAACAATTTTTTCACTACGCAGAATATGCAAAAATACCAACTCCTCAATCAATAACATTAAAGATGGATACCACATTAATGGATGTAGCTTCGTATAAGTGGTATTGGAAAATATCTGGTACTTCTGAATGGACTTTGCTAGAGGGAGAAACAAAATCTGAATTAGTTGTAGTTTATAATGGAGTATATTTCCAGACAGGTGAAGATGAAATTACATTTAGATGTGTAGTAACTAGTACTGGGGGGGTATCGTTTGAAGATATAATTACAATAAATAATGTTCGAGATGGAGAAAGTGCGTATAGAGGAGCATTAGATAATGAAAGTATGACAGTTCCAGCAAATTACGAAGGTGTTGTCAGTGATTGGTCTCAAGCCACTACTTATGCTCACTTAAGAAGAGGTGGCACAAAATTTAATAATACTGAATATACTCTAACTTCTTCCCAGTTAAGTGGTGTAGGTACATTAAGTATAAATCAAGAAAAGAAACAGATCACTGTCAATAGTTCCAGTATCCCAAATAACTATGTTACTGTGCAGTGGCAAATAAACTTTGTGTACGAAGGAATAACTGTAGATACAGTAGTGTTATCTTTAGTAAAGAATATTACTGGAAAAGATGGAAATGTTGGCAATTCTTCTATACAAATTTATTGTAATACTAATTCCACTCCAACACGTCCTACTTTTACAGAAATGATTTCTTCTAGTGGTGGTACTTCTGGTTCTTTTGCATGGTATCCAGATCCCACTAATAGTACAACCACTCTAACTTGGACAAGTACAGGATATCTTAATCCAAATACAAATAAAATAGATCTACTACCCGATAAATCGGGTTACAGGTGGACAAAACCTATTATTTTTTCTCCATTGAATGGAGAAAATGGTTCAGATGGTAGAGGTGTGAAAAGTGTTACTATGCAATATTACAAATCTACTTCACCAACCAGTTTATCTGGAGGAAGTTGGAGTTCAAGTGCTCCTGCAGCAGAAAGTGGATATTGGATATGGACTAGATTATATATAGTATTTGATGATGGAGATTATTCATATACAAGTGCAGTGTGTACTACAGGTGCAACAGGAAGTGATGGAGATTATGGCCCGGGTTTAAGTTATCGTGGTGAATACTCTTCAACTACTAACTATGCTTGGACAACAAATTCTCAGGGAAACGTAAGAGATATAGTAAAGTATAGTGGTTCGTTTTATGCAGTGAATAGATCTAAGAAAGGTGCTGGTGCGTTTAGTGGAAAAACTCCAAGTAGTAATGCAGGTACAGATGGTGGCAATTACTACTGGGTTAAATTTAATTCATTTGAAAATGTAGCTACAGATTTATTATTCGCAGATAAAGCAACTATTGCAGGATGGGATTTTTATAATACTAATATTCAATCTCAATCTGGTACAATGCGATTAGATGGTAGAACAACTGCTGCCGTTACAAGTAAAATTCATTTAGCAATAGGATCTAATGCGGCATCTTCACCTGGATCTGCACCGTTTAGAGTAGATACTAGCGGTCAATGTTACACATCAAAGCTAAATGCAGTAGGTGGTACTGTAGGAGGATTTGATATTTCGGGAGGTAGAATGACAGGTTCTAATTCAGACAGTTATGGAAACAAGTTCACATTATCCCCTACTATGACTATGTATGGTAGTTATGGAATTCCTTCTGCTGCTGTTGGTTTTGGTTTGTCGGCGATTCCGGCAACCACTGGTCAGACATGCCCTGCAGTAGTATTAAATACTTTAAATAGTAGAGAAGGTGCTACAAATGGTTTTACTCTCATATTATATAATGGATCTGCTAGATATAGTAATACCCCACAACGTTGGTTAAATTGTCAACATTATACTAATTCAGGATGGGGATCTGGTTTTTCTGTAGAAAGTAGATACTTCGGAGATTCAAACAATATGGAAAGAACTATTGTCAATTTTGTTCAGTTACCTACTTTAACTCAACTAAAAAATTACGGTTTGGAGTCTAGTGATACTAGTTTTAATGTTAGGGTAAGTAATAGTGGATATTTATATATAGAAGGATAATATGGAACTTAATTTAAAGGAAAGAGCAATTATAATATACAACTTACTTTGGAAATATGATTCTTATGTTAATTTACAAACAAAAGAGTCTATTAAACAAAAAGTTGACTTTACAGAAGAGGAGCTTGAAGGGATTAGCCAATATACTGGTGTAGATGGTAATGTATATACACAGTTTAGTGGTGCCTTGGATCTAGAAACTACCCAAAACTATGAATTTACTGAAAATGAAATAATTTATCTTGCAGATAAAATAATGGTTTTAAATGCAACTAATAGGTTGAATGATGAGGGTATGTCGATGTATGAAAAAATTGAGAACATCTACTCACAAATACAAGCAGAAAAAGGGTTTACAAAAATAGGACCGTGGCAATATGCTAACGCAAAAGAACTAAATAATAACTATTACAATGGTTAAGAATAATGTATATTATGAGTGGTTTGCAAGTATAACCGTACCCAATCCAGATCAGGTTGGGTACTGGATTGACTTGGGAGCAGATTCAAAAGGTAGAATAATTAAAGTTTACAATCACGATATAGAAAAATGGATTGTACTCTTTGATGTAAGTAAAGATGACTATGTACCACCATTTATTGGTTCTAATGGCAACTGGTGGGTAGACAATAGAGATACTGGAGTAAAAGCTACTGCAGAGACTCCGTATATAGGTGAGAATGATCATTGGTTTACTTATGATCCTATCAACAAAGTATATGTAGATACAGGTATAGAAGCTCGTGGTCTTAGTGCTTATGATATTGCAGTTAAATTAGGTTTCGAAGGTAGTGAACAAGATTGGATTGATAGCTTAAGTAAAGCATCTGAAGATGCTGCTGTTGCTGCACTAGATGCAGCTAATAAAGCAAATGAAGCTGCAGATAAAGCTAATCAAGCTGTAGAAGAAATTGAAGGTATAGTTGACGATGCAATAGCTGCTACTGATAAAGCTGAAGAAATTGCTAGTAATCCACCAAAGATCGTAGATAATGATTGGTGGATTTATGACTACGATACTAAACAATATGTTAATACTGGTATAGCTGCTATTGGTGATGCTTTCACTTACAAGAAGGAATATCCTTCAGTAGAAGCAATGGAAGCTGATTGGGGTACTGCTGATGTAAAGTTAGGTGAATATGTACTTATTAATACTAATAATGTAGAAGATCCTGATGATGCTAAAGTTTACTTAAAAACTCAAGAAGGCTGGAAGTTTATTGTTGACTTATCTGGTATGCAAGGTATTCAAGGTTGGTCAGCATATGAAGTTGCAGTAAAACATGGTTTCGTAGGTACTGAAGAAGAGTGGGTTCAGTCATTAAAACAACCTGCATTAGATGCAGCAGCAGAAGCATTGGATGCTAAAGCACAAGTAGAAGCTACTGAAAAAGCTGTTAAAGAAGCAGAAGCATTACGTGTTACTGCGGAACAAGGTAGAGTAAATGCTGAAAATACCAGAGTAAGTAATGAGAATACACGTATATCTAATGAAGACAGTAGGAAAGCAGAAGAGTCTAAAAGGGTAACTGCTGAGAATGAGCGTATTGCTGCAGAGAACTCTAGAAAGTCTGAAGAGGATATTCGTAAAACTAATGAAGCTAATCGTATATCTGCTGAAAGTTCTAGAGCTAGTGCAGAAACATTAAGAGCATCTGCTGAAGTTGAACGCAATACAAACGAACAGAAAAGAATTGAGGAAGAAACAAAGAGAATCAGTTCTGAAGAGGGAAGAGTTGCAGCTGAAACTAAACGTGTAGATAACGAAGATGCTAGAATAGCAGCTGAAACAGCTCGTGATACAGCAGAACAGGAAAGAGTGTCAAATGAAGCCACTAGACAGGCAAATGAGGAGATTAGAGAGACTCAAGAGGCTGCAAGGGAAAAGAATACAGCTGATGCTATAACTGCCGTAAATGAGGCTAAAACAGCTGCACAACAGGCTACTACAAATGCAACTACTGCTGCTAATAATGCTAATACTCAAGCAAACAGAGCTAAAGAATATGCAGACAATCCTCCCAAAGTAGGGGATGATGGTTATTGGTATCTTTGGGATGAAGTTGATGATGTATATGTAAATACTGGTTGGCCATCCTCAGGTATTGTATTAAAAGGTAGTCTTGATAGTCCAGAAGATTTAGATACTATAGTAGATCCACAACTTAGTGATTCTTATATTGTTGGTACAGACTTATACTTTTGGAATGGTACTGAATGGGTTAATATGGGTAGATTCCAAGGACCTCAAGGAGAACCAGGTAAAGATGCTGAACTTAGTAAAGCAGCTATTGAAGCTGTATTAGTAGGTGAAGTAACTACTCATACTCATGATACTAGGTATTATACTAAGGATCAAACTGACGCTAACATAAAGGTAGTAGCAGATGACCTTGCTAACAATTACTATAACAAATCCCAAGTAGACAGTAAATTTACTTCTGTATATATTTTCAAAGGATCTGTAGATACGATTGAAGATTTACCTACTGAAGGTAATATTGTTGGTGATGTATGGAATGTTCGTAAAAATGATACCAACTACGCATGGACAAGTGAAGGTTGGGATTCTTTAGGTGGTACTGCTGAATTAGCATCATTGACAGCTAATGGTTTGATGTCTAAAGAAGACTTTGCAAAGTTACAGGATATTGAAGCAGGTGCACAAGTTAATAAGATTGAGACTATTACTAAAAGAGTAGAACTCAATGTTGTTAATAAGAACGTGACTATTCCAGAGGATATTAAGATCTCAGATACTGAACCTACTGAGGAAGAAATCATGTGGTTAGATCCTAGTGAAAACTATGATTTCACATTTGATGGTTATAGCCAAGCACAAGCAGATGCACGATTTGTACAGAAAGAAGAAGGTAAAGGTCTTTCAACAAATGATTATACGAATGCAGATAAAACTAAAGTAACAAACTTAACTAATTATGTTACTGGTGGTACTGGTGCTGTTACAGATGCTAATGCAGCTACTATTACTTTATCTAAAAAGAATCCAGTGAATGGTTCTGCAAGTACTGATACAGTAGTAATTAACAAAGCCACTACTACTACTGCGGGTGTAATGTCTGCTGCTGATAAGACTAAACTTGATGGGTTGAGTAATTATGATGATTCTACAATTACTCAGGACATTACCAATATAAAAGCAAACAAACTTGAGACAATTGAAGTAACCGGTACAGGTAATGTAATTACTGCAGCTACAAAGAACGGTACTAAAATTGCATTTGCAAAAGGTATTACTGCAATGACTCAAGATACTAGCGATGCTAGATATGTTAAAAAAGCAGGAGATACCATGACAGGTGCTCTTAATATAACGGATTCTGAATACAATACCGAAGTTTCCTTAGATGGATTAAAATTAGAGACTTCTAAAACCAGTGCTAATGCAAAAGGTTTATTTTTTAGAAACTTTGATAAAACTGGTTATATTGGTGGAATTGGAATGTTTTCTACTGGAAATGGATCTATATATAGATCTTATAATGCTTATGTAGGATGGGATAATAGTCCTTGGGATAGTGCTAATAATCTTACTGTATCTAAAGATGCATTTACTTATAAGAATAATAAAATATGGCATGCTGGTAATGATGGTTCAGGTAGTGGTCTGGAAGCTGATACTTTAGATGGATATCATGCAGGATTTGAAAACAGTAATGTAGCATTATATGCTAACTTCCCAAACTGGGACACTTTGATTACAGATGGTTTACTAAGAAAAGATTATGAAACTGTCGGTCATCCTACTGTTGATTACTTACAAGCAATATGTAAGTGGACTATTAGAAATTATAAAGATAAAGGTACTATAACAATTCAAGGAAAAATATCTCCTAATAGTCTTGGTTGGAGTGTAATATCGTTGTATAGTAATAATGGACTTGATGAAACAACATTATTACCAAAATACTGTAGTGGGCAAGATAATCCGTTAAATGGAGGATCATATTTATTTGGTACATATAATGCAGTTTGGTATTGTAATCAAATTGTAACCAATAACAATCTAGAAGATACTCTAGCATATTGGTATGAAAATAATGAGAATGCTTCATCCACAACATGTGCAACAGGTGGTAATAGAAATGTAATTGAATCATTAAGAAGTAAGTTTAAGAGATGTATTGCTAAACCATATGGAGATGATGCTGCATTGATTAGTTATTGTAATGAAAGTCATTCTAAGAAATGGCCAGATAATACAGACATAACTTATACTGGAAGAAACCAAGAAAACATGATGGTGCATTTCCCTAAATATTACCATAAAACTATTGAAAGAAGTCCTGGCATTTGGAGAACTTACATATCTGAACAGCAAATAGATAGTGATTACATTGAAGAACCTGAAAGATTAGTAGGAGTTTACGAAGCTTACAAATATTCAGATCTCAATTGGTTGTGTAGTGATGGAGGAGTAGAATCTACTCATTCACAAACAATAGCAACTTTTGTAACACAAGCTAAAGCAAATGGTTCAATGTGGGGTATACAGGATTATAGAATTCATGCTACTATAGCTAGAATGTTCTGTGCTTACTACAAAACTACTAATATTAGCACTTCTAATTCATCAATACCTTGTTCTGGCGGTACTAAACTGTATAATGCTGGTAAAACAGGTGGTACTATATCTTTAGGTAATAAGGATGGTAGACTGGCAACTTTAGAAGATTCTGCACATTATTCCACTAGCTTCTTAGGACTTGAAGACTGCTATTACAGTAAGTGGGAGTTTGTACAAGGAATAAACATTTTAAAAGGTAAATACGTTGTATATGATGGAGGTTCATTCCCAGATAAGGATGTAGCAGAGCTTGAAGCAGCAGGTGCTACTAATATCAGAGTTGTAGGGTATGAACCTAATCCAGCTGCAACTGATGGATATAATGGATGGACTAAAGCCATAGCTCAAGGTAAATATGGTGATGTAGTTCCTACAGCACATGGTGGATCTGAAACTACTTACTATTCCGACTATAGCTGGTTTAATCCAACAGCAAATAGAATCTTCCTACGGTCGGGTCATTCGGATAATGGTTCTCGGTGCGGGGTCTTCGTGGTTAATGCTACTAATGCTTCCTCGGCTTCGTTGACGAGTCTCGGTGCAAGATTAGCCTTTTATGGTAAGATCGTTGTAGTTGATTCAGATACATTTAAGAAAATGCAGGCATAGTCCTGAGTAATACAGATAATTAAATATTAATAACAAGGGCGGGATCTAAAAGAATTACTATGAGATGACTTTATAGTAAGACTGCTGTCACATTATTTCATACTTGAAAAAACAGTCAGGTAATTCAGATAATGGTTCTCAATGCAGAGTCTTCATAGCTAATGCTAATAATGCATCCTCGAATTCATAGACGAATATCAGTGAAATTTTGGAACTAACAGATACTTTCAGATAATTACAAAAATGTTTGTTGAACTTAGATCAGCCTTACCTCTAGGTAAAAGATAACAGGTGCTTTGAAGAGACCCTAGTAGTATTGGGCGAACGGGTCTTACCACCAAAATAGCTTATGAAAAGAATAGGCAATTTATTTAATAGGATAATATCATATGAAAATCTGGTCCGGGCCGAGAAAAAGGCAAGATTAGGTAAAACTAAAAGATACGGCGTTAAGAAATTTGACAGGAATCCATATGAAAATCTGGTCCGGTTACAAAAGGCATTAATAGAAGATACTTATCGTACTTCGGAATACTGCGTATATACAATCATCGCCGATCGTGGTAACAAAGAAAGAGAAATATATAGGCTACCGTATTATCCAGACAGAATAGTCCATCATGCTATAATGAATGTTATAGAACCTTACCTTGTTAATAGATTTACTGCAGATACCTTCAACTGTTTAAAAGGAAGAGGTATTCATTATGGAGTAAAGAGATTGAAAAGAGATTTAAAAGCTGATAAAGAAGGCACAAAATATTGTTTAAAATTAGATATTAAAAAGTTCTTTCCTTCTATAAATCAAGATGTGTTATATTCACAGTTTGAAAAGGTATTTAAGGATAAGAAACTATTAAGATTATTACATCATGTAGTTTATTCTACACCAAAAGGTTTACCAATTGGAAATTACATATCTCAATTTGCAGTAAATTTGAATTTGACTTGGTTTGATAGGTGGATTAAACAAGTATTAAAAATAAAATATTATTACAGATATTGTGATGATATTGTTATATTACACCCAGATAAAGATTACTTAAGATATTGCTTACAAGAGATTGAAAAATATCTAGCTGATAACTTGAAATTAAAAGTAAAACGTAATTGGCAGATATTTCCTGTAGAAGCAAGAGGTATAGATTTTATTGGTTATGTATTTTACCATGGTCATACTTTACTCAGGAAAGATATCAAAAAGAAGTTTATTCACAAATTAAGTTATAAAAGTAAGAATAAGAGGCTAGCAGCAATGGCAGCTTATTGGGGATGGTGTAAATATGGAAACTGTCATAATTTATGGTATCGCTTTACAAGATCTTATAATTTTAAAGATTATAGACAAAAATTATTAAGTGATGATGGAATTAAAGAAAGTACAGGGTGATAATATTCCTAAAGTAATAGAATACCTAGGAATGAATGAATGGGCTGTTAGATGGGATATTGAAGAAATTAATTCTGAAGATATACATGGTTATGCTTACTATGAATTAAAGTTTAATGAAGAACCAACTTATGAATCTTTCGTAAGTAAGATTATTAGAACTAAATATAGTGCAGATGAAGAAGCAGCATTAAAATCTAATATGGTTGAACAACTACTTAGTGGTAGTCAACCTATAACTAGATATGATGAATGGCAATCTTTTCAAACTCTTAGAACAGAAGCTAAATCGATTGGCAAACAAATATTTAATATTTAATTATGGTTATTAAAGTAAAATATAACGGGGAATGGGTTAAGATACCATATCTAAGTAGTGATCATGGTCAGGAACTGGTAGAAGAAGCCCCGAAAGATAATAAGCAGTATGCTAGACAAGATGGCACATGGACTGTAGTTAATATACCAGAAGTTGACTTTACTGAGGTATATGAAGCAATTGATACTAAAGTAGATAAAGTTGATGGTAAGGGGTTAAGTACTAATGATTATATTACTGCGGATAAAACTAAAGTTACAAATGTTAATGAAGTAATTGAAGCTGCTGCTAAATCAGTTACAGCAACAGGTATCTCTATTACTCTGGATAAAAGGAACTTAGTAACCAATGTAGTAGAAAATATAGAATTAAATCTTCCTGCATCTACTACAGCTTTAGCTGGTTTGATGTTACCTTCAGATAAGACAAAGTTGAATGGCATTGCTGCTGGTGCCGAAGTAAATGTTAATGCCGATTGGAATGCTACGGAAGGAGATGCATTGATATTGAATAAACCAACATTGGCTACTGTAGCTACATCTGGTAGTTACAATGATCTTACTGAAAAACCTACTATACCTACTGTAGATGTTGATAAGGAATATGTCGATACTCAATTGGCTACTAAATCTGACTTGCCAGATTATACTGTATTTGATATTTTTATGAATATCATGGATTCGTTAGATACCACCAGTATATCTCAAGAAAATTATAACACTTTACTAAGCAAGTTAGAGAATAATAACACTAGTATCTTTCCTGTAAGGAGTAATTATGCTTATATTATTTCTTTGTATGGTGTAAATTCAGATGGAGTTTTAACCTTAAAAACAAAACAAGAAGTAGAAATAGGTAATGTTACTAATATAGTATTAAAGATTGAACCAGACTTAACATATAGTTTTAATACTAATTCAACAACCATTGATGTTGCAAGCAATACAGGCATTCGCATACAAGTTTCTCAAACACTTGGCGAGGAGGCATATAATGAAAATATCAACTTACATACTACAGGTGATGGAACTAAATCTTTAATGGATGATGGTAAATATCGTAAACTGCCAGTATATGGAAAGAATTTATTGCTTGGATCTGGTACAGAGGTAAGTAATTCCAACCAAAATATTGCTAATTATTGGCTAGTAGAACAGATTCCGGAAGGCACACAGGTTACAGTCACTGTATGGGCGGAATTAGGAGAAGAAATAGAATACCTTAGATTATACAATTCAGGAGGTTCAGCTATATTGATTTCGTTTAATCGTGGTCATTTAGAAAATGGTAAAGCAAGTAGAACATTTAACTGGACTAGTAAAATTCCAAGTAGCGAAGATACTGCTGTTAATACTTATTTATCACTATTCATTAATCCTACTAACACAGGATCTATCTCTACTATCCACAAGATCAAGCTCGAATATGGTGATATTTCTACTGAATGGTCTCCAGCTTGGGAAGATATACCAGATCTAGAAGAAAGATATGCATATGGTGTTGAGTGGGATACTGCATCATCTAGTCCTGATGGGGTTAGAGTAGGTAATATGCAATTGCATAGAGAACTACCTGTCCAGAGTAAGATGAGAAGGTGTCTTTTGGATAGAGATGGTGGAGTTAAAGAATATTTGGATAATGAGCTTTCATGGGGTGGAAGCTATTTGGATTATGCCGTTATGACAGAGATGCCTGAACATTGGTATAAATTGTATTTTAATGGCACTAAATTTAGGATGATGTTGTCCGAAATTCCATTACCTGGGTATAAACATGCAGATAAGTTCTATATCTCAACATATGAAGCCAGAATGTATAGAACCGATAATTTATTATGTTCGGCGGCTGGAGCTAGTAAATTAAGTGATCCTAATTCAATTAATTTTAGAGGTGGTGACAACACCGCTGAATGGGATGATACCTACCGTTCCTTGCTAGGATGCCCTGTTACCAACCTTACCCGAGACCAATTCCGCCAAGCTGCAAGGAAACGTGGTAGTGGTTGGGAAATGTACACGTATGGAGCACATAAGACTCTATTCTGGCTATTTGCAGTAGAATATGCTACATTAAACAGTCAAAAACCGTTTAATGCTCAAAAGGACGCTAACGGTTTCGCCCAAGGTGGTCTAGGTCTGGGACCAACGCAAATGACGGATTGGGCTAACTTCAACAACGCCAATCCCCTTATACCATGCGGCTACACTAACGAGTTCGGGAACAGCTCTGGAGAGAAGGCATATGTGGTGAAGAACTCTTCCGACGGTACTCATGCTACGTTGATGACTAACAGGTATCGTGGTATAGAGAATCCGTTCGGCCATATCTGGAAATACGTTGATGGGGCTAATGTACAAGTCACTACTGGTGATTCTGGATTATCCATATTATGGACTACTAATAACCCATTGAATTTCAGTAGCACTTCTTATACCGGTTATGACAAAAAAGGCAATATCTGCCGTACAGACGGTTATGCTAAGAAGATGTTGCTTGGAGAAGATGGTGATATAGTGACCACGGAGATTGGCGGCAGCTCCTCTACCTACTGGTGCGACTATTATGCTACCAATACATCGGCTAACCGCATGCAGGTGATACAGGTTGGCGGTAATGCGGACAGCGGGACGAGTGCAGGCCTTGCTTATGTGAGTGCTGGTGATCCCCCTTCTGGTGCATATCGTCGTGTTGGGTCTCGCCTTTGCTTTTTCCCAAAATATAAATCAACTGAAATAACTACAACTACAGAATAATATGAATAGAACATACAGTGATAAAATACCCAGTACAATAGAAAGAGATAGTAATGGTTACTATTTATATAGATGGGATATACAAACAGAGCAAAAAGATGAGTATATTGGTTATTCCTATTATGAAGTAACTGTATGGCCCACATTAACTGCTAATAAAATATTAGAAACATGTATTAATGAATTATGGGGTACAGATGTTGAAGCAAAGAAATTGAATGACTATAATGCTGCATTACTAGGGATACTAGATGAAAGTTATATAGATATTTACAAAGATTTCTTACAAAAGAGAAAAGAATTGAAGGAACAAGTAGATTCAGATTTCATTGCTTATGAACAAATGCAAGATGATCAAATAGTGAACAAATAACCGCTATTACTTAGGATAGTACCGATTTATATAAGAGAACTTTTAGTAACTAAAGACGTTATAACATCAATTCTCATATCAAAAAATACCAAACGCTAACTGAAGTAAAATTTAGTTAGCGTTTTTGTTTTCCTTTCATATCAATCTATTATGTTAAATAAAATTCATCAATATTTTTTATTGTCCCAAGGAGTATATAGTATGAACTACTTTAAAGAACTATTCAGTGATGGTCCAGCCAAATTTATCTCTTGCTTGATAACAGGAGCATTTAGTTGGGTGGCAGGTAGTTTTACACCCTTATGGACAGTTCTATTTATCTTACTACTAATCATATTAGTAGATGCTTATTTAGGAGGTAAGATAGCGTTTAAAAATCAAAAGAAGTTTGAATCAAGAAGACTATGGAAAACCCTACGCAAATTTGGTTGGTGTGGTGCTATTATATGGTTTGCAAATCAAATAGATGCTAATATACTAGTATCTATAGATGCTCACTTAGTAGAATTCTTTGCAGGACTTATTGCTGGAGTAGAACTATGGTCTGTTATAGAAAACTTAGCTACATTATATCCAGATGGACCTTGGAAACTTCTAAATAAGTTCATACGTAAAAAAGGCGAAAAGTATCTTGATATTACTATAGATAGAGAAGATTTGCCTAAGATAAGAAAATTGGTTAAAAAGATTAAATAGTGAATTTTATACATTACATAAAATTGGGTGCTATACTATTGATAGCAGTTTTAGGTTTTGATAATTACAGATTAAATAAAAAAGTAAATAATCTAGATAATGCGTTAGCTAGAACTTCTGTGAATTTACATTACTATGAGAAGGCTCTCTCAGGAATGGAAGAACAAAACAAAGTATTACAATTAACTGTAGATGACTTCAAGAATTCTGAAGATAGTTTAGTACAAGAACTAAGAAAACAATCTAAAGAACTTAAAATAAAGGATAAGAAATTAAAAGAAGTCGCATCAGTAGAAACTATTATTTCGGATACAATAACTCAAGAGATTCCAGTAGATAGGAATTTTACAGTAGAGTTAAAGCCAAATCAATTGACAACTATCAAAATAGCAAGAATAGACAGCATGATCACACATGTACTGGATATAAAGAATCGTCAAGATTTATTTATATATGAAGAGAAAGTATGGCGTAAAAAAGGTTTCTTTAGGCGCTTATTTACTTTAAATTTTAAAAAGGATATAATTCCTCATTATCAAATAGTTAATTCAAACCCTTTAATACAAGTAACAGATACAAGGGTTATCAAAATATCAAAATAATTGCAAAATATTTCAATTTAGTATTAATCAATAAATAAATTGAAACTATGCATTTGAACAAAATATTAGAACAAATCAAACGCCATCAATCTCCATCAGAGGCTATAGATAAATTATCTACTGCTTTAGAGAAGCATGAGGGTAGCTTACTGGAGAAAGGTTTCACTATTTTGAAGTCAGAATTGGCTGCAAATATGTATGAAGCTATTAATGGCCCTCACTTTGATGAGGAACATGCTCGCTATGCTGTAGAGGGTATGGAGAATGAGGATGGTACAAAAGGTCCTCATTGGACGGTTGAAGAGACAACGTCCGTTGCCAATCAAATGGGCATAAATTTAAAATCTGAAAAACATAACAAATGGGATTGGTATGTTGCCATGAATATGATCTATTCAGATTATTACAAAGCAGTCGTTGCTATGACTGGCAGCGCAAATACCAAACACTTCGCAGAATTGGCAAAAGCTTGGCTATGTGACAAAGACATTGACGAAGGCAAGATGTGGCACTATTATGTTTATCTAATGTGTGACGATGATGAAAATGATTACAAAGCATATGAACGTATGCATGGTAGTCATAGCTATCGTAGTCCAGAGTATGAACATCGTATGGGTAGAGAAAGAGGGTATGACTATGAGGCTAGAAGCTATCAATATCCTTACTCTAGATATGATAGAGAAGAATTAGATCGTGATAGCAAACGTTACAGAGAAGATGATCGTGAACGCATGGAACGTGAAAGAGAAATGCGTGATCGTGGCTTGCGTAGTACAAGAGAAACTCGTAACACATCTGTTAGATATTTCTAATTATCAAAAGTAAATTTAAATCAATTAAAATAAAATTAAAGTTATGTTAGAAAACGAAAGAATTATTGTACAAGATCGTGGTGGTATTGATGCTGGTATCGCTGCGTTAATGCAGAATGCTAATAAAGGTTTTGACCCTGCTGCTTTAATGGCCATGATGAATAATGGTAATGGTATGTTTGGTGGCAATGGTGGTTGGTGGTGGATCTTCATCATCGTGCTCTTCTGGATGTGGGGCGGATGGGGTGGAAACGGCTTCGGTCGTGGAAACCAAGCAGAAACAAACTCTGATTTTGCAAGATTAGCCGCTATGGGTAACCAGAATAACAACACAGATCTATTGATGCAAGCTATCAATGGTAACAAAGATGCAATCAATACATTGTCTACTAACTTGAACTGCGATGTTAAGTCAATTGACAACGCTTTGTGTTCTATCCAGAATGCAATTGGTAAAGTTGGTAGTGAAGTAGGCTTCTCTGCAGGCAGAACGCTATTACTTCAGGTTTCAATACCTTGTCTAGTGAAAATGCTACAAGATTCAACATTCTTGGTGCTAAGATAGATGCTCAGACTCAGATTATCAATGACAAGTTCTGTCAATTAGAGATGAGAGAAATGCAGAATAAGATCGACACGTTACGTGACGAGAAGAACGCATTGCAATCTTCTGCATTGCTACAACAACAGACTTCTAATATCGTTAGTCAAATTAGACCTTGTCCGGTTCCTGCTTACTTAACATGTAATCCTTATGGATGTAATGGTGGGTTAAATGGATACGGTTACGGTTATCCTTACGGATACGGCGATAGCTGTTGCGCTTAATAAGAAAGGAGGCAATTATGTATCCTTTCGTATTTAATCCATTTGGTAGAAACAACACCGTAAATATTTTAGATCTAGTAATACCTAAAGTAAAAACTATAGCACTAGGTGAGTCCACTGAAAATGTAGTATTAGGTATCTGTCCTAAAGTATGGTGTAGATTACCTAAAGAAGGTGTAATTGTTTTGGAGGTACGCCACACGGCAGAAGCATCGGGAGCTAGTCTACCTGTGTTTATTTCAGTTTCTGGTTCTGTAAGTACTGCTTCTAATACTCACAATATACCTTTAGTAAATGCTTCAAGTGCACCAATTACTGGTTCACAAGTTAGTGCTGGGAACAGATACATTGCATATTTTAACAAATGTGACAATGTAATACAGTTAATGAGTTATACTCCTGCTGCTCCTACACCAGCTGCTTAATATATTAATCAAGATATATGGGCAGCTATGAGAGTTGCCCATATTCTTTAAATTTATAAAGATATGACATTCTCTCAGTTAACGTCGGGTACAAGAATACACGTACTCGAGATAACAGGTACTTTTAAAAAGAACACAACGTACAGTTTAGGAACGGTAGTCAGTGTATCAAAACCCTATGACGAACCAATGCCACCGACACAATTTCCGATGCCTATGCAAAATAGGCGTAAGCTCGTGGATCTAGTGATTTCGTGTGATGGTGAACAAAGAAAACTGTCAGTATCTGAAGATAAAACAATGATGACTGATTCAAACATTGGTCTTACTATAGCAACAGAAAAATCACAAATTGTTAACATGGTTAAGCAGTCTCTAGAAGATTGCAGAATCAAGAAAGAGAGCCTAAGTAAGATTGATGAGGAGATGAGGAGATGTGAAGACATCTTAAAAATACTTAATGTAAATTCGGACATAACAACCAATGTGACAAAAGATTTCAAAGAACTTGATGAATTGAGAGCTGAAGTGAAAGAGCTTAAACAACTTTTACAAAATATTTCTACTGTTCGTCCGGAAGAAAACAATATAGATCCTCCTACTGAGGAAAAAGAAAATGAAATCTAAAACACAAAGGTTGGCTATTTAGTCAACCTTTTTTATTTTAAAACAATATGAGTACACTTTATAATAATAAATACGACATTCTAGCTAGTACAATTCAGCCTAATCCTACATCTGTTAAATATTGGGCAGATTTATCATCTAATGCAAATGGTGGAGATCTAAAGTATTTTAATGGTACTAAATGGGTTCTAGTTAATAATAAAGCTACTGAAGATATTTCTCAGATAAAACAGCAGATAGCGGATTTAGAACAAAACAAAGAAGATAAAGTTGAAGGTAAAGGATTGTCTACTGAAGACTATACTACACAAGAAAAAAATAAACTTGCCAGTCTTCAAAACTATAACGATGATGAAGTAAGAGAGTTAATTTCAGCTTTGAATCTTAGATTGACTACTCTAGAAGGTGATTATGAAGCTTTAGAAGCTAGAGTTGCTGCATTAGAAACACCAGCTGCGTAATGGAATTAACATTAAATAGAATCTTTCTAGGTAGCTCTGCAACTATTGGAGAGCTACTAATCAATGATAAACATTTGTGTGATACCCTCGAAGATAGAGTAAGGCCAGAAGGAGAAAAGGTATATGGTAAAACTGCAATACCTGAAGGTACATATGAAGTTAAATTAACTCACTCTCCAAGATTTAAGAAAATATTACCAGAGATTCTTAATGTACCTAACTTTAGTGGTATTAGAATTCATACTGGTAATAGTTCTAAAGATACAGAAGGGTGTATACTTGTAGGTACATGGGATGGTGAGAAAGAAGATTGGGTAGGTAGTTCTAAAATAGCATTCGATGAACTAATGACTTTACTTGAGGAAGCTACAAATAATAAAGAAAAAATAACAATAACTGTAAAAAGTTTATTAGATTAATTATGATATTTAATTCACTAAATACAATAATAGATGATATATTTCTTACTTATAGAGATAGTAATATATCTGAAAGTGAGAATTTGTCACGCATACAAGTAGAACAGTGGATTCATCAATATAGGGCCTATTTAATTAAGCAAGATTTAGATAAAGGTCGAGATATTAATCCTAGCTATATACAGACATTAGGTCCGTTGCATATATCTAAAGTAAGTACATGCGGTGTTCCTAATGGGTTTCATTATATATCAGATGAGGAATTACCTAAATTTATAGATTTGCATTTTGGTACTGGTCTAGTAGCAGTTAAAGACATGTATGGTAACCTCATTCAAGTTGGTAATGAAACAAAAGCTAAATATCAGACAAGTAGAAAATATACATGTAATGATTATATCGCTTACTTAAAGAATAATCATTTATATTTAAATGGACCTGGCTTTCTAGAGTAT
>OGHL01000865.1_pt1 | contig 19850 bp, 4 predicted proteins | sample 1571391 | NCBI WGS metagenome assembly OGHL01 (sample SAMEA2581948, study PRJEB24529) | metagenome | biome: Human gut stool | place: China | collected 2011 | reverse complement strand
TGATAAAGGTGACTTTGAAAAGAAAGATCTTTCTAATGATACTTGTATCAAAGATAATGAATACTACTTCTTATATTTAGGTCTTATTGATTATAAAGGTAAACTTATTAATGTTTATCCTATTTATAATACTCAAAAGAGTAGCTATTACTTCAAGACTTCTAATTTCAATATGACCGGTAGTGATGGTGCTGTTAAACATCGTATGTTTAGATTTAAATTCGATCCTACAGATTTCTTTTCTAAACTCTTTAAAGATACTACTAAAATTGAAACTGCTGATGGTCTTGAAGAAGTTGGAGTTGTTGCTCGTAAACAAATCAAATCTTGGGTTGTTTACATGGCTCAACCTAATAGCTCTAATAGTAATTGGTGTTGTCAATCACTTGTTGTTCGAGATTTAGCTTATTCTAATGTAGTTGGTAATAACTATAAAGGCGCTTTTGCTTCTCGTGATAGATATAGATTATATCCTCTTGAATATCTGATTGAAAAGAAGACTATGCCACAAGTTAAAGCTTATAGCGTTCGTAGTGCTTATGAACGTATGACTTGGAGGCACTGTTTTAATCGTCAAAAGAATGATACTAAAAATGAGAAAGGAGAAGGTTCTAATTTGTGGGATGAAGGTGGTGATTTGATTCAATCAGTTCTTCTTTCTGATTCACTTATTGTTAATAGTAGACTTAATGGACCTACTATTAAACCTGAATTTATTGCTAATAATAATTCAGCTGTTTCAAATATAGCTGCTGATTCTAGTTATAAATTTAGTAAAAATGATGGTCTCGATGATAACGCTATGTTTGATAGTAAATATTATCCAAACGAATGGAATAATAAAAGTTATCAACGTGTTACTATTACTTATTGGAATGGTGATTTACTAGATCCCGGATTTGAATATAACAAGATATGTAAAGATTATTCTGCTGCTGGTGAGTGGAAAGGTGATGATAATCCAAATAGTCATGGAGATGATAGAACTGTTGCAAGATTTCAATGGTATTCTATTATTGAAAATAATCGTGCTATTATAGATTGTTACTATCATGATCGTAATGCAGATGATATATTCAAGACTATTGACGTTTATGCTCAGAATCTTTCTTGTATATCTCCCATTGTTAGAGTTGAATATCATCCCGTAACATATACTGCTACTACAAAAGCTCAATATCTTAAAGGTGATACATTTGTTGCATTTATAACTCAACGCTGTGTTGCTCCTGCTGCTGGTTTCCAACATGAAGGCGTTGGTGCTACTATTGCTAATTGTCATAGAATTATTATTAGTTATTTCATATTTAGTCGTATGAATCTTCAATGTCGTCATGATGGACTTGGAGTTAATAGTAGTGCTTATAAGATATTTGAACGTAATATTTCCAATACTGCTGAGAATGATATTGAAAAAGCTATTCGTTGGGCTCCTAAGAATAATTACTATCAAGAAGCTGATAACTTAGGTCATGTTAGTTATCCTATTGATAACTTTTGGAATACTGAGGATGGTAAGTGTTATGAGACTTCTATGAATTGGGATGGTTTTAAAGATGCTGTTATTATTAAAAAGATTGACGATATTAAAACCTTTCCTTCTCGTATTATACGTTCAGATGTTAATCCTAGTGAATCTACTGATATTGGTTGGCGTCGATATAAAGCTGATGCTTATAAAGATGTTTCAATTCAAAAAGGTGCTATCGAGAATATTTTGTCTGATGATATTGCTTTATATATTCAGCAACAATACACATTACTTGTAGCCGCCATTAAAGATACTCTAGGTAACAATGATGAAAATACAACTTATGTAGGTACTTCTGATTTGTTTCAACGTGAACCTAAAGAAATTATTTATAGCACTACTGGTAAAATTGGTTGTAACAATCGTTTTAGTGCTATTATTACGCATCGTGGTTATCTTGTTTGTGATGTCGAAAAGGGTGAGATTTATCTTGTTAAGAACGATCAAAGCGTAAGTGAGTTATCCGATTTAGGCTTCAAAGAGTGGTTTAAAGAACATATTTACGCTAATGCTACTAATCCATTGTCGCATAGTGGATGTTTCTTTACATACGATGAAATGCACCAAAGATTTATATTCACTAATAAGATTATAGATAAAAATGGTGCTATTGACTTGTATAAGTCTTATTCTATCTCTTACTCATTAAAGACTAACTTATGGACGTCTTTTCACTCGTATATTGGAGATTATTCATACATTAATCGGCATGGAATCTTCTATATAACTAAAGGTTCTCTTTTTAAGACTGATGCTAAGAATAAAGGTATTTACTTTGATGATGTTATTCATCCTAGTGTTGTTCAATTCATTTATGCTACCGAGCCTACTATAAGTAAACTCTTTAAGCATATTGAATGGCGTAGTCAACTTATTAATGGTCTTATGAATAATGAAGATAATATACGTTATCTCTATAATAAAACTATTGATTGGTTGATGTTTCATACTGATGTTCAGTGTACAGGTCTTATGCCTATGAGTGTTAGTCCTATTTGGTGGGATAATGAAACTCTTAAATATAAAGCGGGTCGTTATCTTTGGAATCGTATTGAAGACTTCGTTGAAAATGATCATAGTCAATGGAATCCTAATCCTAATCTTATTAATTTTATGGATAAAGATGCTATTGATACTCTTATTGAACTTTCAGCTAAATATCAAAAGCCTTGGTATGATATTGCTAAGTTTCATAATGCTTGGACTTATATAACTATGATATATGAGAATAAGTTCTTTAGTCAAGAAGCTGATGATTATGTAAATGATATTACTAAATATCCTGATGCTACTCAACTTGATTTAAGACTTACTAATATTGAAGTTATGATTGATAAAGATACTCGTTTATAATTAGTGTTGCTCTTTAACGATCTCCAGACCCCGGTAGGGAAAGAGCTTGTGGTAAGGAGCAATATTCTGCTAATACTAGTGATATGCCTGATAAAAATAAAGCTAAACCTAAGTATAAGAGTATTCCTAAATTTAATCATAATAATGCTTCTGCTATTTATAATATAGCTCGTAAACTTGGAGCTAATGATACTTTAGCAAGAGCTATTTTAGGTGTTACTCATGTGGAAACTTATCCTGTTAGCAAATATGTTAAAGGTGATGTTTGGGATTATAAGAATCATGTTATTGAAAGAGCTTTCTCTGCTCGTCCTTATACTAGAGGTCTCTTTCATTATGATATGATGGGGTCGTCTTCTGATGAACAAAAGAAAGCTGCTAAAGCTAAAGGTGAATATCCTTTTGAGAATATATATAGTGATGATACTCCTTGGGGATATTATCAGAAGTTTCTTAAAGATAATAATCTTATTGATAGTCCTGAAGCTCAAATAGGTTTTCATCTTATTAAATATAGTGGTCTTAAGTCTACAGGTAAAGGACTTGAAGAACTAAATAAAATGTCTCTTAATGATGCTGTTAAAACTTTAGATAAAGCTCAAAAGCATAATAATGCTAATGGTTTTAAACAAGCATTAGAAAGAGCTAAAATGCTTGAGGATTGGACTCCTACTAAAGACTATTATGGTGAAGTAGATGAGATTGATTCTCCTGATGTTATTGATTTTAATGAATTAAAACATGGTGGTATGATTAAAAACATTTCAACTCTTAAAGCTTACCCCCGTCGACGTAGATACGCTGGTGGAGGTGAAGTTGCATTTAGAGATAGATTCGGGGATGTTCAAGGTCATAGTTATGGAGCCGAGAAAGGTATTCAAGGCGCTTCTACAATGTCTGGTTTAAGTACCGGTGCTACTATTGGTGGTGGGCTTGGAGCTGGAGTTACTGCTGCGGCTGCCGCTGGATCTTCTGCGTTAGCTGGTACAACTCTTGGAGCTTGGGCAGGTCCTATCGGTATGGCAGCTGGCGCTATTATTGGTGGTATTGTTGGATTGTTTACTGGTCGTAAGAAGAAACGTAAAGCTAAGAAAGCTGCTGAAGAAGCTGATAGGCAACGTCAAATTGTTGCAGGTAATGAACGTATTCTTCAAGATGAACTTAAATTATCCAATACTGCTCAGCAAGAAGGTGCTCTTGATATGTATGGTGACTCTAATATTACAGGTGTTACCGGTTATCAAGATAATGCTAGCTTCGGTGATGACTTAGTTCAACCTACTGTTCAAGGTACTCCGTTTGGTAATGTTGATCCTAGTTCTGCTTTTGGTAGAATTGCCGCTCGTTGTGGTGGAAGACTTAAACGTAAACGTTGTGGTGGTAAAGCTAGACGTTATGCTGACGGTGGTATGATTGAAGAAACATCTTCTAATACCGCAGAAGTTAATGGGCCTTCTCATGAACAAGGTGGTGTCCCTTATGGACCTAATGCGGAAGTAGAAGGTGGTGAAGCTCTTATGACTGACGCAGATAATGCTTATGTATTCTCTGATACTTTAAAGTATAATGGAATTACATTTGCTGATCTTGCTAAACCTCTTATGAAACATAAAGGTTATCTTGAAAGTTCTCTTCCAATTAAATCTATGATGCTTGGTAGAATGCTTTCTTTAACTGATCGTAGTACGTATGCAATTGATCGTAATACTAATGGTCGTAATGCTGAGAAAGCTAATGCTGATCTTCAAAGAACTAATGCACAAATTGCTGCAATTCAAAATGAACTCGCACAACTCTATAATCTTCAAGAAAGTATGAAAGCTGAATCTGGTATGGAAGCTGAACCTATTGAAGCTCGTTGTGGTGGTCGTATTAAACGTAAATGTGGCGGTAAAATTAAAAAATATTATGATGGTGGTAAAATTGTTGATATTCCTATTTCTACTTATGGTACTCAACGGAATAATAGCGGAAGTTATGCTACGGAACAAGAAGTAATTTTTACATCTAACGATAAAACTCAAATTCAAAATCCTTTAACTACTATTCAACAAGGTCTGCGTTGTGGTGGTAAAACTCGCAAATATGCTGGTGGTGGTTTTATAAGTCCGGGATTTGTTTCTGAGGTTGGTGGTAATCTTATTGGTGGTATAAGTCAGTTTATAACTAATAAAGGTTTAATTGATCGTATGGAAAGTATGCGAGTTCCTGAGACTCCTCTTATGGATCGTGTAGAACTAGAAACTGATATAAATACTGACGCTGAAATTGGAGATATTAATAATATTGTTCGTAGTCTTGAAAAATATATTACAAGTAACAGTTCTAATTCTCAAGTCGCTCGTCAGTCTATATTACTTGCTAGAACTCAAGGTTCTCGTATGCGTAGTAGAGTTAAACAAGATGAACATAATAAAGAAGTTGAGCTTCGTAATCGTTCTCGTATGGCTAATGCTAAAATTGCTGCTAGAAATAGTCAAATTAGAGCTGAGAATGAAGCTAATAAGTTTAATCATCAAATGGAGATTGTTCAACGTAGAAGTCAACAAGGAGCTGCTATTGGCGATATGATTGCTAGTTTAGGACGCTCTATTGGTACTGCTTATCAATCTAAATTTGATATGGAGAACTTACAAACTGCTAATCTTATTAGTGTTCTTAAAGATAATAAATCTAGGGATTATATTTTCGATAATATGCCTAAAGATACTCTTATGCGAATGTTTGGAATTAGTAGTCTCAAAGATCTTAAAAAGATTCAAGGTGGTTCTACTGTTCCTAAACGTTCACTTCGTACTAAACGTTTAAACAGAAGAGGTTCTGTTGTTCCTGATGCTGTTACTATGCCGGATTATTATTATAATTTTGCATAATGCTATACGTTTTATACATATTGACTTAAATCCTACACCCTCTATCGTTAATTCGGTAGAGGGTATTGTTGTTTATAATAACTTACATGATATGGCAGTTAGACTAAAATATGCTGATCTTACTTATGTCAAGCAACCTGATGCTAGACCTCTGGACTTGACGTCATTTAGAGAAGCTGGTGCAGCTATAACGGCTGCTGCTGATAATCTGCAAGAACGTGCTATTCGCAATGAAAACGCATATAATGAAATGGCTATTAAGATGTCTGAATATAATGCGATTCAAGGTGTAGATGAAGAAGCTCTTGCAGGTAAAATTAATGAAACTCAAGAACACATTAAAGCTAAAGTTGATGAAGATGGGGGTTGGTTCTTTGCTGATACAGCTGTTAGCGATGGTGCTCGTAAGTTTCTTACTGATGAAGGTGTTAAAACAATTCTAAGTAATAAAGCTCAATTTGATGCTCTTATGCAACAGAATGAAGCTAGTGATGCTCCTGAAGAATATAAAGCTGCAAATAGAGCTATGATTCTTGAGAAGTTTAATAAAGCTGGCGGTAGCCTTGGTGGTAATGGTAAACAAGCAATTACTGCTTTTGGGACCGCTCTTGGTAAAGGTCACGATCGTTCTGTATATCAAAAAGAGCTTCTTGAAATGATGAAAGCATGGAAAGCAGATAAGCGTTCTGTATTTAATGCTGAATTTATTAAAGATGCTACTGATTTGATGAACATTCCCGGTACATCTGAACAAGTACAAGCTACTGTTCAAAAGATTATTGCTGATAGAGGTGGTAATCTTTCCGGTGTTCTTACTCGTGATAGTACAATTGAATCTGTAACAGAAGATGAGATTCGCGAGGTATTCACTGCTGTTCTATCAGCTAAACCTGAATTTAGAACAGCTATGGCTAAAGAAGCTGAAATTGATAAGTGGCTTAATAGTAAACAAGGTGGTACTAATAGTTCACTTGTAACTAACGCTCTTAAACAATATGTTGCTACTGACCCTAAGATGCAACAAAGTATGTTATCATCTTCTGATTTTACTAAGCTAACTAAAAAGCAACAAGCTATTGCTTTACAAGATCCTGCTGTTATTCAAAAGTATATTGATCAAGGTATGGCAAATAGTATGAGTGCTTTGCAGCAACAACCTAATGAATCTGATGAAGCTTATCAAACTCGTATGGGTGCTACTTATAATAAAATCTATATAGAACAAAATATAAGCTCATTATTGAATATGGCTAAGATTGGTGCTTATACTGCTGTTGAAAGTAAGACTGATGTTAAGTGGTTTGATAATCTTCTTATTGATTCTCTTAAAGCTAAAAGAGAACAACTTGAAAAGATTAAAGGTCAAATGACTGAATCTATTGGTTTTACTAGAGCTAATCTTCCGGGTAATGCTATGATTGCCGTAGTAGACGCAAATATTAAAACTGCTACAGAAGCTTTAGATAATGCCAAGGCTACTATGGCTAAATATGAAGGCGCAGAAGATGATCAGTCTCGTTATCTCTATCAACAAGCTGAAAAATCTTACATTGATGCTCAAAACATTATTCAACAAAATAATGCTATTTATGATTCAATGTTTAGACAACTTGATGGTAATAATCCTGATCATAGTGAAGTTATCGAAGATACTAAAGCTGAACTTTTAAGTTATTACCGAGGAGATAATAAAGATGAACTTGCAGCTGCTATTAAAAGTCTTAAACGTCCAGAAGATATAATTAATACTTTCTTACGATACGGTGAAGGTGCTGAATTAAAAGACTTTAGAGCTAGCTTATCTTATACTGGATTTATAGATAAAGGTAAAGTTGATAAAAGTAATCTTACTAGGTACTTTTTAACTGCTGCAAATAATGTAGGTATTAAACCTCAAACAACACCTATCACTCTATTTACTCCTATTAGTAATAACAAAGCTGCATTCAGTGATGCTCTCGATGGTATTGCTAGACTCCTTGAAGATAATGCTGGTGTTTGGAATTTTGCTACTGCAAGTCTTGGTGATGATCCTGAGAATGCTAAGTTCTTAGAAAAAGTTATTGGTATGCCTTTGACTTCTAGTGAAGATTTTAAAGATATATTTAGTTCTCGTAAGAGTGGTTCTGGTAATAATGCTATATATCAGATGTCAGCTAGAAATCTATCTATCGGTTCTGATGCTACAGGTCGTTTATATTTGAAAGTTACTATACCAGCTCAAGGTGATAATCAAGTTCCTAGAGAAGCTATATTATATACTGACGATGATGGTGCTAATATGGCTCTTAGAGACGCTATGAGAAAAGGTGCTCAATGTTCATACAATCAAGCTATGACTAATCCTTATGATGCTTATCAAAGGCAAACAGCTAATGAAATTATGGCATTTAGTGGAAATATTGAACAGCTTGGTGCAGATCTTTCTCATATTACAAATCCTCAAGAACGTTCTCTAAATAGATTTAATACTATTGGAGATCAAATGGTAAGTAATGTATCTCAAGCTCTTGATGTTATTACTAACGATACCAACATTGATCCTCGTGGTAATTATTATCCTATAACATCTGGTGATTTTAAATATAATATTACTAAGCATCCTAGTGGTACTTATAGTGTTAATGTTCAAAAATATAATCCAGCTTTGAATCGTTACGTTAATATTGAATACGCTAAAGGTTCTTTAAATTATTCTTTTGTTGATAATGTTTCTTTACGTAATAATTTACCTGCATTGATATACAAACTTAATCATGGTAATGAACTTAAAGAAAACTTCATTCCTACTCAATATCTTACTCCTCAGCAAAAGAGTGCTTATGATGTTTCTTATTGGTCTAATGATCCTCTTATGTTAAGATAATATGCCTAACGATAAAACGTATGAAGCTATACCTCTATTTGGAGAGGATGGTAAGATTCAATATAATGGTGAAGTTAAACCTATATTTGATCAAATAGGTTCTCAATCACCAGATAATCGTATGGATAATGACGAATATCTGAATCTTACTAAAAAGCATAACGGTAGTATAGGTATTACTCCTAGTAACTATCGTAATTATGTAGAGAGTCGTGCGAGAAATCAATCTACTTTGGATCGTATTGGTAACTCTCTTGTTCAAACTGTTGGAGAAATAGTTGGAGGTACAATAGAAAGTGCGGGTTCATTGCTCGCACTTCCTTCTAAACTTGTAGGAAGTGATGAGGCTTATACTCGTAATTTCTTAGAACGTATTGGTAATTCTATTAATGAAGGCACTAGAGAAGCATTTCCTATTTACATGACTGAACAAGCTCAAAGTGGTAGTTTGTTAGATCGTATGGGTGGAGGTGGTTATTGGGCGTCTATGATTCCCTCTATACTAGGTAGTGCTGCTAGTATAATGCTACCTGCTCGTGGTGCTTCTCTATTACTTGGAAAAGCTTTTAGAGGTGCAGTGAATCTCGGAAGTAAATCTAAATACGTTAAAGATGTATTTGGTATTGCTAATGAAATGCAGAAAGCAAAAGCCCTAAGTGGTGCTAGTAAAATTGCTGATGTTTATGGTTCTGCTGTAATTAGTAGAGTACTTGATTCTTCACGTGAAGCTTATGGTACTTATGAACAAGAACGTGAATGGTTTCTTAATAATTATAAAAACTATGTTGAACGTGATGAAAATGGTAATGCTATTCTTAAAGCTCTGGGATTAGAAGAAGTTCCTTTAAATGATACTAATATCGAAAGTATTGCTGATAGATATGCAGATAATGCTGCTTCTAAAGGTTATTGGAGATCTATGTCTAATATAGCTTACGATGTAGTTGAATGGATGAATATCTTAGGTACTGCTAAAACTCTTACTAAAGCTACTAGAGATAACATTCGTAAAGCTATGGCAACTGGTGATAAATTTGCTATAGTTCGTACATTAAATGCTATACCTAATGCTGATAGAGGTCAAATTCTTAGAGCTATTGGAGGTTTCGCTGGAGGCTCTCTTGCTGAAATGGCAGATGAAATGACTATGAGTATTGCTATGCAAGAAGGTACTCATGCGGCTCGTAAAGATTTTGGTTTACTTTCTGACACTGATGCTCTTACTGATTTTAGCATGAGAGCTAGTAGTTATCTTAAAGATCCTGATATTTGGACTGAAGGTATTGGAGGTCTTTTAGGTGGTGCTGGTATGCAAGCTATAATGCCATTTATTGAAACTAAGATTAATAAACGTGGTATTGAAAGAGAGCATGAATATCTTAAAGATATTGAGCGTGCTACAGAAGCTATGCGTTCGGGTCTTGACAGTATTGTTGAATCTCTTGCGGAAGGTGATATTGTCGGTGCTAAATTGAAAGAACAAGAAGCTATTCTTAATCAAGTTGCAGCTAATAGTCTTGATGGTTCACTTGAGTTCTATAAAGAGATGCTTAGAAATATGAGTGCTTCTCTTAAAGAAATTCAGTCTATTAAAGATAGAAGAGATCGAGGTGAAGCTATTAGTGCTGAAGAACAAATTGCACTTGATAAAGGTGAATCTCTGCTTGCAAATGCTGATTACTTTGAACAGACTCTTAATAAGATTGAAGCTGTTGAAGATATTTACAATAAACATTTCGATGCAGTCAATGGTACTACCGACAAAAATCTCTATGAATATCAACGTCGTATTGCTACTCTTGAAGCTCAAAAAAGACTTAATGAACTAGAACTCGAAGCTATTACAGTTAATCCTGCTGAATATCAAAAGCGTGCTGCTGAATCTAAAGAGTATCTTAGTAATTATGTTGATTCTAAATATACAGACGATAATATTCGTATAGCTAAGAAAGCTGATATAAATACTTATGCTGAAAATAATGCAACTCTTGAAGATGCTAAAGCTGCATTAAGTGTTTACGATAAAATGATTGCTAGTCTTAAGAAACAAATAAGTGAACTTGAAAATGCAATCACTAATGCTCCTAAAGATGCTACTGCTGAACAATTATTAGGTCTTAAAATAGCTCTTAAAGGTGCTAATAGTAAACTTGAATCTTACAATAAAACTCTTAGTGATATTAGTAATATTCGAGATACAGCAACTAAAAACATTGAAGCTCTTAATTTAAATAAAGATGATAAAGAGGCTGCCCAACAAGCTAGAACTCTTTTATCTAATCTTACTAATCCAGAAGAAGCTAAACGGTTCTATGAAAATAGAAGAACTGCTATTGATGCTGAACTTGATTATTATCGTAATGGTAATGGATTTGAAGATATTAAAGATCAAATCAAATTATATGAAGATGAAATCAAAGCTTCTACTGATAAAGATCTAACTGATGAACTTAATACGTATCAAACTTCTGAAGCTTTACAAGCGGATGAATCAAAGTTCTCTGATTCAGACACAAGAAAAGCCGCATATAATGCCCGTCTTGCTAGACTGCAAAAACAAGAATCTGATACTAAAGCCGCTAATGCTCGTAGAGAAGCTGCACTCAAAGCAGAACAAGAACGTCAAGCGAGACAACAAGAAGAACGTGATGCGCTTGCAACAGAAAAAGATTCAAATGCTGCACCGATAGGCAGTGGTACATTCGGTAGATCTTATAGAGAATTTGAAGGTATTAAACCTTTATCTAGTGAAGCTTCTAGTCTCTATAACGCTCTTATATCTGAATCTCAAGTTACAGATTCACCTCTTGTTAATGTTATTGAGAATAGACGTAAAAGCAAATCTCTTACTTCTAAAGATGCAATGCTTCTTGAAGAAATTAAAGAGTTCAATGATGCTACTAATAGAGCTTTAGATAATTCATTTGATACACTTACGACTACAAATCTTAAATGGATTATTACTCGTATTGCTGCTAAATACTCTATATTCGATAATATATTCTTTGGTCGTAGATTCAATTGGATTGATGCTGTTACTAAAACAGAAGTTGAATATGCACCTAGCATAAATAACGGTGATCTTAGTGCTGAACTTAATAGTTATTTGTGGCATCTTAGTCGTTATACTGCTCAAGTTCTTGAACAAAGTGGTAGACCTCTACCTAGTTTCTTAGCTGATGTTCACTTCGGTTTAAGTGAGACTACAAAGAGTGATATTAATGCTCTTACTAACAAAATTATGCAGGAAGCTAAGAGTATGCAAACTAAATTTGATATTATCAATAATACTATAGAAGATAACTTAGGTCGTAAGAATCCTAAATATGCTCTATATGTATCTATTGGTGGTGTTGAATATAGAGTGCTTAATACTCCGAATCCTCGTAAAGATGTTGGTATTGTTATTGAAGGTTTTGAGAATCAACTTAATCGTTACGTGCTTACTCCTGCTAATATGGCAACTCCTAACGATGATTATATTCTCATTGCTAGACAAACACAAAGCTCCGCTCCTGACCAGTCCTTGCCTCCTACCGGGGGCTACAAAGCTCAACAGAGTTCCACTGATGAAACTATTGCTCCTAAAACTGAGGTTACAGAGATCGTTTCTAGTGCTAATGGTATTACTACTGAATTTGTAAGTGATGAAAGTTCCACTAATACCGATGATGCGCCAATCGAGTTTGTAACGGCTTCAAATCAGCCCCTTATAGACTTCAAAATCGAGGGCATTGATACTAAATCCATGCTCGAATTTTTAACGTCTCTAATGAGCCAAGAGGGGGTAAATTTGGCACTATTCGACACGGATTTGATAAACGCCTTAGTGCTGATTCCGAAGTTGCTTAGAAACACTAAAGTTGGTAGTAAGTACGCTTCTGATGCTTATATTAAAGCTCTAATGAATAAGTACTTTACAGACGCTAAACTTACTGGTGTTGAAACTAAGATTATTGAAACTGCTAAGAAAGTCGCAGCTGCTGTTAGTATTAACATTGATGAAGGTGGAAATTCAATTCGACTGAATACTGCTGAAAATTGTCGTAATGCTATTAATGCCCTTGATAATCTTAAGAGTTTATATAAAGATGAATCTAAATGGTTATCAGATATGCAATCTCTTACAGATGCTCTGAATACTATTTATGAATCTGATCTTGTTGCTAAGTTTGCACAAGTTCTTACTCAATCTACAGATTATAATTCTGATGCTATTGCTATACGTCTTGACGAAACTCTTCATAACAAATTTGCTATGATTGCTCAAGACTTAGGTGGTATCTTTGTTGATAATCTTAATCTCTTTGGTACACTTGTTGCTTTTATTAGTGATAGAAGTGGTTTTAGAATTAATAAGATTAACTATTATGATCTTGTTAATGGTATGCGTGAATATCGTGGCGATAACTACAAAGAACTCATACCTGAAATCATGTCTATTATGAATATCACTAATTATCTTCATAATGAATTTAAGAATAGACGTGATTATTATAGTGCTAGATTTGCAGTAACTAAAGATGCTACTTATAAAGAGCTTTATAATAATTATAGTTTCTTTTATGATCTTATAGATGTTACTCCTACTAATGGTTTACCTTTAACAGAAGCTCAAGTTCTTGATTTTATTAATCGTACACCTGAGATTAAAGGTAAAACATATCATGAAGGCCTAGATATTAACTTTAGTCCTAACGGTGCTCCTGAGAATATTCTAGGTAATAGTACTGCTACTAACTTAGGTATTTATGAGTTACTTGATGGTATTAAAGAAGGGGATGAGGTTACTGTAATTCAAACTGATTTAGAAGAGAATCCTAATAGAGCTTCTTATGATGTTGTAATGAATCGTAATGGTAAAGAGTATAAATTAGGTTCTATTCCTAAACTTGAAACTATTACAAATGGTATAGCATATACAGTTCAAGGAGCAAATAGTGTATATTATCCACGTAAATTTGCATTTACTGATGATATGGCTAAAACATTTGCTGAATATCAAAGAGAGCTATTTAGATTCATGTATCATTACGATATTGCTTTTAATCCTCGTAATAATATATCTGCTAAAGATAGAGAGAACTCTGAACGTAATATAGATATTATCTTTGATCAGTTTAGAAAAGATCGCTTTAAGAAGCTAATGGATACTCTTAAAGAACTTGTGTATTCTAATCTTACATCTAAACAGATTAAAGATATTATGGATAGTCAGACAATGATTGGAGTTGTTGATTCTGAATATACAGGTGATACTGACGGTGAAATTTCTATTGATAATGTAGCTCTTTCATTTAATCAAATATATCAAATTTGTACTGATTTATTTCCTGCTTCTAGAATTAATCATTCAAATATGGATAGTATTATGAATGCTACGGCTATTACGAAACATTTCAATGACGCTGTTAATCGTCATGAAATGATCTTCCGTAATAATCAAGCTATTCGTAATGATATTCGCTTTACAGGTTCTAATACTTTTAGAATAAGTCATATTAGTGCTGGTAGAATACTAATTAATGATGAAGCTCGCAACGAAGATCATGAAGCTAAACATGGATTACCTATTATGCATCATCGTAATTCTTTATTAGATTCTATTAAGCCTACTAAAGATGTTCTTGATTCTAAAGGTAAACCTAGAGTTCAAATACTAGCTATTGATGAGAATGGTATTGGTAGAGATCCTAAAACTGGTGGTATTGTTCAGAATATAGATAAGTTTGCAACACCTCATGTAGCTGATACTTTTATTGGTAATAGACGTCATGAAGTTGTTGTTATACCTCAAACTGATTCACTTAATACTGTATTCCCTATATATCCTAATACTATTATGGGTTCTATCACTGATGAAACAGAAGAAGCTCGTATTAGTAAATTAAGTAAATATACAAAATATATTGGTGATGCTATTAAAGAAATTCTTGCTCTTAATACTGGTAATATAACCGAAGCTAGACTTGATATTTCTAATAGACTTCAAAATATTATTATATGTAATGAACGTAGTAGTGCTGTTCAAGATGATATTTATTTTCAATCTGGTAACAATGGTGATGGTAGTAAACGTTATGTAATGCTCAAAGCTGTTCTTGGTGATGGTAAAGGTAAAGAAGCTTATCATAAGTTTATTCAAACTACTATTGATGGGCGTGACGCTGTTATTCATTATACTTCTAGTAATAAACTTGATGTTGCTAACTATAATGGTGCTTTAAATCATCCTAGTTATCCACATACTGTTTATTACTTAGATACTCCTGCTGATGTTCAAAAGTTTAATAATAAACTTAATAGTATAATTCCTAATCTAGTTCGTCAATTCGGTCTTAAAGATGGAATTGCTGTAGCTAAAGATTCTACTGGTAGTTCTTATACTACTGGATATACAGACCCAGTTACAGGCGAACGTTATGAAGATATATATGATTATTATATGGCAACTAATGCTAGATATTCAGATGTAGCTTCAGTTAAAGATAGATATGGAAATGTTATAAGTAATGTTACTATTGCCGGAAACGCTCCTATTAAGTTTTCTATTGCAACAAAAGCATTCGATACTGAAACTGATGTTCCTCAACGTTTTTATGATCCCGTTGAATTACTTAAAACAGTTCAAGATGCTGATCGCTATAAAGAAGATTGGTCTAGTATCTCTAAACTTGCTAATATACTTGAATATGAAGCTGGTATTAATCCAGTTTATATTAAGCATAATGTAAGTGAAGCTAAGATTAATATTGAAAGCGAAGGTTATACTGATCCTGTTAAGATTGCTGATGATGGTTTTTATCGTAATCAATTTAGGATTGATATTAACTACAATTATGATCATGCTAATCGTAAGGAACATCAAGGTTATTTAACTCGTACTTTAGCTCATGAGATGATTCATACTTATATTATGAAATTCTTTAATGCTACTCATCGAGATATTAATAACCCTGAATTACTTGCTAAACGTGAAGCTCTTATTGATTATAATAATAAAGAATGGCAAGAATGGTTTGCTGATTTTAATCAAGCTGTTATAAATGCTCGTGCTGAACTTGCAGGTAAAACTGATTTAAATGATCGTGAGAGATTCTTAAAGGATATGCTTAGTGATAAAGGTATTGCTAATAGATTTATTGAAATTGTTAGTCAAGAAATCTCTAGTATATCTGAATCTATTGATACTAAACTTAAAGATCGTGCTAAGGGTGCTAAGAATGTTATTAATGGTAAAGATGCTATCTCTGAAATTGTGACATATGCTTTAACTGATCCTCGTATCTTTAGACTTCTTAATGAACTTCATTCTACTACTAAACGCGTTGAAGGTTCTGAGAATCTTGAAACTCCTACATTTTGGGAGAAGTTTAAACGAGTTCTTCTTAATATATTTGAGAAGATCTTTGGTTTCAAAGATACTGAAGTTAAAATTGATTCTCTTATGGAACGTTTTAATGATGTTCTTAATAGAATCTATAATAAAGATTTTAGAGATATGGAACCTGATGGTATTACTTATGGTATTCGGACGAACTCTCCAGTCCCCGGTAGAGAAGGAGCTGTGGAAGGGAGCGGAACGTCTGCTACATCTACTGTTGAATCTACAACTACAGAAGTTCAAAATGCTGTTAATACAGCTGCGAATGGTGATGCAAATGCTACAGCTGAATCTCCTACGCAAACTACTCCTCGTCGTAGGGCTAGACTTGGTACTAGTTCCAATAGTAATATCAAAGCTGCACAAGTTCTCGAAGCTGTAAAATATTTACATGATTCGGTTGATAGCTTGAATAAAAATAGTAACTTAGATGAAACTAATAAACGTATTTGTTAAACGTATAAAACTTCTACTATGGGTTTAGATTGTAATATTATCCCACAAATTAAAGTTGGTAATAGCTATACTGATAGTAAGTGTTTTCAAGATTTATGGGATAGGGCAAAGAAGTTCTATCCTAATGATCCTGTTAAAGCACGTGCTGTTGCTAAAGCTGATTACGATGCTCTTAAGTCTGCTTCGTTTACATCCGAGTATGGGGACTGGATTTTGCTTCGTGCCGTCCAAAATGCAGGACTGACAGATGCTCAATTTGCCACTTTTCAGAGCGTCTATGGCAATAATATAGAACGTTTGACCAAAAGTATTACTGTACCATTAAACGAGCAAGGAGAGCCGGAAATAAGGTCATTTCATAAACACACTGCTGCTAAAAAAGCACAAGTTCTGTATGATGACGGTTATCCTTTTATTGCTGATAGTGAGCAAATGTATTTGAATCGTATCTTTGCTGCTATCGCTTTTAGACTTGAACCTCAATTCAAGAATCTTACTTACAAAGATTTTAAGAATGGTGTTACGATTCGTTCTTTAATTGCTACCGTATTACGTCAGTATGCTCAAAACGATAATCCTGACGTTGGTTATTTAGGATTTGCAGCTCAATATAATAATCGTCTTGATGAACTTGAAGCTGCTGGAGTTGCTGATGAAATTATAGATAACGATCCTCTTCTTATCAGTTATGAAAGTAAGATGAATAATCTTCTTAAACTTGCAGATCAACTTGATAATCTCGATGATCAAGGTATTTGGCAGAGTTTCATTAATTATTATAAAGCCGAATTTATGGCTGATATTAATGATTTCGATGTTGAAGATCACATGACTATGGGAGAAATTAATGGTGTTTCTATGACTGATGAACAAAATATTAATAAGTCTTGGAATAGGTCTCTTCAATTTAAAGTTGATCGTAAAAATACTGCTTCTTCTCGATTCAAACGTATGCTTACTGAAATGATTTATAATAATCAAAGTAATTTGTTTGCTAGAGTTGAAGATTCTCAATTAAATGGCACAGCTTCATATTATAATAAATATGGACTTACAATGCCGTTTGATATTAATGTTCTTTGGAACTCTTTGATTGATGCTACTCGTTATGCAGCTAATAAAGAAGAGCTTATAAATAGTCTTAAAGTTACTTCTGAATCTGTTTATAATGGTCAGCTTCAACCTATTATTGATCAAATTGAGATTCTTCCAAATGATGATGCTAGTACTATTGAACGCAAAGAAATATTCTACAATATGTACATGGCATCTGTTGATATGGCTACAACTGTTGTTACTCAAAGTGAAACTATGAGTTACAATATGTCAGAAAATGATTATAATCTTGCTTATTCTGTTAAAGAAAGTAATCGTCAATCGTTTGCTACTACTAATATTTACAATCAATATCGTAGTATTCTTAGTAATAAATTTCAATATGTTGGTAGTCGTGCTGCTGTTCAGTATGATATCAATGCTATATATAAAACCGGTAAATCTATTACTGATAAAGTAAATACTTTACTGTATAAATCTAACAATGTTGGTATCAATTGGTCTCCTAATACTATATTTAATTATTTATCTATTAAATTTAGTGTTCCTTTTGATGTAATTAAAGCTTTATATCATGACGGAAATGATGATAATAAAGTTAATAAACTTGTATATCAGAAAATTGAGACTGAACTTGTTAATATTGACGGTGTATTTGATAAGATTCTTAATCAAATTAAAGCTAATGTTACTGATAAACAAAGTGAAAAAGCTAAAGATCGTCAATCACGTAGAATAAAAAGATTGTTTTATGAAGGTTTCAAAGCAGGAGATGAAATTGATTCTGTTGTAGATGATATGCGTGGTCGTATTAATATTCTTGCAACTGTGGGTGGTTGTGATCCGGCTATTAAAGTTGATTTATCTTATATCAATGTTCAAGGTGAACAAGAATATACTCCTGAGTTCTATAATCATATTACGTCAATGCTTCAAGGTATTGTTAATCGTATTGGTGAAGTTAATGTAGAACTCATGAAATATCGTTTCAATGATTTCTTAAAATCTAAAGGTACTAAATATCATCCTCTTATTTGGAATCTTGGTAATGGTATGGGTGGTGATGGTAAAGGTTTCTTTAATTTTAGAAAAGATGAAAATGGTAACGCTATACTTGACGAAAATGGTTATCGTATTCTTGATGCTGTAAATCCTGTTAATGTTGAAGCTGTTAAAGCTTTTCAATATGCTAGATTCAATGGTATGTCTAATCGTGATCAAGGTATTGGAACTCCTTATGTTGATATGCACGATTATATTTGGACACGCGATGTTATTCTTCGTCAATTTCAAGGACGTTACTCATTACCTTCTGCTGATGCGTCTCGTATATATGAATTTGTAACTGGAAATACTCTTACTGAACCTAATGCTATTAAGAGAAGTCTTCCATTTAAACTTATAAATACCGATGGTACTTTTGTTAATTACCGAATAGCTCGTACTAATGATCTTGAATCTAATTATCTATTTCAACGTGTGAAAGATACTTTCCGTACTGAAATGGAAATGATGCTTGAAGCTAGGCGTTTGCTATTTGATTATGATGCTAATACTCAAACTCTTTCTATTAAGAAAGAATTTCTTAGACCTGAAGATGATGTTCGTCAAGAATTTAATTCTTTAGATTCAGATGAACGTAGTAGAATGATTAGTGATCATAATGGTGATGCAGAAGCTACCTTTAGAGATTTCTATGAAAGTCGTGCTTTTGATAAAGATATATTTGAAGGTCTTCAAGCTCCTATATTTTGGGATGGTAAAGCTCTTCTTAAAAACGGTAAGCCTACAGGTAATATCTTTAAGTTTGGTAATCTTAATTTTAGATATACTGATGCTAACGGTAATACTACTGTAAGAAGTATTATAGATTATATCGAAGATGCTTTTAATGAGCTTCATCCTAATGCCGCAAGTTCATTCGGTAAATTCGAACCATTCATGATTTGTGGTGAAGATTTCAATACTGCTTATGGCGATGTTATTGATAATGCTTATATGCGAATGTTTGTTGATAGAATCAATAGTCATCTTCAAGATGCTTTTGATTATCTAGCTCCTGTTAGAGATAATATTCAATCAACTCTTACATATAAGAATCAACTTAAAGCTCTTGATGAGAAACTTCCTGAAGATTATAAAAATGATCGTTATTGGGGTTATGTTGTTTCTAATCTTCTTTGTAATCATTATGTTGCTGATATAGCTATTCAAGAGATATTCACAGGTTATACTTTTGAATTTAAGAATGCTCTTGATTGGGCTAAGCGTGCATCTCAGATTGTGTACGCAGGCAATACCATCGGTCGCCATACGAACGCTGACCGGTGA
>OGHL01000856.1_pt1 | contig 19995 bp, 19 predicted proteins | sample 1571391 | NCBI WGS metagenome assembly OGHL01 (sample SAMEA2581948, study PRJEB24529) | metagenome | biome: Human gut stool | place: China | collected 2011 | reverse complement strand
GCAAAAATCCCTCGCTGCCGGTCACATCATGAGTTTTCAGATACACCCTAGAAAACCCCTTCGGTTTTCTTGGATCTTTCCCGCGAAGCTTAAAGCAGCTCAAAATTTCTGACGCACCCAAGTAACCCAAGAGACGCATTTGCCGTGCAGAATTACTTCATAAACCGCTTTATTATCCCGAGCTTTTTCTCCGAATACGGGTGGTAGCGCATCGGAAGATCGAGCCAGGTGGATTTTTTGACGATGCTGCGTGCGTGCGTGAACGTGTCGAAGCTCTTTTTGCCGTGATAGCTGCCCATGCCGCTGCTGCCTACGCCGCCGAAGGGCATATGCGTGGTGGCAAGATGGATGATCGTGTCGTTGATGCAGCCGCCGCCGAAGGAGCAGGTATCCAGCACGCGGCGCTCGGCTGCCTTGTCAGACGTGAACAGATACAGCGCCAACGGCTTTTCCCGGCTGCGGATGAAATCAATGGCTTCGTCCAGCCGGCTGAACTCCAGCATGGGCAGGATCGGCCCGAAGATCTCCTCCTGCATGACGGGGCTGTCCGGGGAAACGCCGTCCAGCAGCGTGGGCGCGACGAAGCGCGTTTTTTCGTCAAATTCTCCGCCGACCACAGCTGTCTGTCCCTCCAACAGCGCTGTCACGCGGGCAAAGTGCTTTTCCGACACGATCACGGGCATTTCGTCCATGCTGCCGTCCGGGAAGAATTCATGCAGCGCCTGCCGGTATGCCTCGATGAACGCGGGCTTGACCGATTTCTCGATCAGCAGATAGTCCGGCTCCACGCAGGTCTGCCCGGCGTTCAGGACCTTGCCGAACGCGATGCGCCGCGCGGCAAGCTTCACATCGGCGGTTTTATCCACGATGACGGGGCTTTTGCCGCCAAGTTCGAGCGTGACGGGCGTGAGATTTTTGGCCGCAGCCTCCATCACGACCTTGCCGACGGCGACGCTGCCGGTGAAGAAAATGGTGTCGAAGCGCTGCGACAGCAGCGCGCTGTTTTCCGCGCGTCCGCCCTCGACAGCGGCGATATAACGCGGGTCAAACGTCTCGGCGATGAGCTGCGCGATGGCCGCGCTGGTCGCGGGGGCATAAGCCGACGGCTTTACGATGGCGCAGTTGCCGCCGGAGATCGCGCCCACCAGCGGCGACAGGCAGAGCTGGACGGGGTAGTTCCACGGCGAGATGATCAGCGCGACGCCATACGGCTCCGGCGAGACAAAGCTTTTCGCGTGGAACTGCGCCAGCGGCGTCGGGACGGCGCGCTCACGCATCCAGCCCTTCAGGTGCTTCAGATGAAAGCGCAGCTCCTCGAGCACCATGCCCGTTTCGCACATATAAACCTCCATCGGGGCCTTGCGGAAGTCCTGATACATGGCCTGCTCCAGCAGCTTCTCGTTTGTCTGCAACGCGCGCTGTAATTTTTTCAGCTGCTCCATCCGGAACGCGTAGGGCCGCGTTGCGCCGGAGAGAAAATATGCCCGCTGCGCGCGGACGAGTTCTTGAATATCCATATGGATTCTCCTTTTCAAAACGCCGGAAGCAATCGCTTCCGGCGTTTTTGAATCATGTTACTTGCTGAAGGAAAGCAGCTTCTGATATGCGGCTTCCCATTCCGGCGTGTGATGCGGCTCATAGGTGCTGACGGCCTCGGAACGGCGCACAACGGTGCGCAGTTCGTCCATCGTCGTAATATCGCCCAGCGCCATGGCCTGCGCGAGCAGATTGCCGATGGCTGCGCCCTCGATGGGGCCGGTGATGACGGGCCGGTCGATGGAGTCCGCGACAAACTGATTGAGCAGCTTATTCTGGCAGCCGCCGCCGACGATGTTCAGCGTGTCGATACGCTGGCCCTTGATTTCCTCCAGACGCTCCAATGCCCAGCGGTATTTGAGCGCGAGGGATTCATAGATGCACCGCGCGATCTGTCCGACGGTCTCCGGGACCGGCTGGTTCGTTTCGCGGCAGAGGGTCTGAATTTTCTCGACCATCCGGCCTCCGGCAAAGAATTCGCCGTAATCGGGATCGATGATGGAGCGGAAGGGTTCTGCCTTTTTTGCCTCTTCCACAATGTCGTTCCAGCTGAGGTTTTGACCGGCCTTCTGCCAGTCGCGGCGGCACTCCTGAATGAGCCACAGGCCCATGATGTTCTTCAGAGGCCGGAAGCCGCCCTGGATCGTGCCCTCGTTGGAAAAGTTCGCGTCGCGAACTGCATCGGACAAAATCGGCTCGTCCGTCTCCACGCCGAACAGCGACCATGTGCCAGACGAGCAGAACGCGAAGCTGCCCGTGCCGGGGATGGCGGCCACGGCAGAGGCTGTGTCGTGCGTGCCGACGGCGGCAAAATGCGCCTGATTGATGCCCAGCTCTGCGGCCAGCTCCGGGCGGAGCGTTCCGCGCAGCGCACCCGCGCGGTCGAGCTTCGTGAAGATCTTTCTGGGCAGGCCCAGCGCGTCGATCGTCTGCCAATCCCAGTCCTTCGTGGTGGGGTTATAGAGCATGGAGGTCGTTGCGTTGGTGTATTCCGTCTTTGCTTCACCCGTCAGGAAGAAGCCCAACAGGTCGGGCAGCATCAGCAGTGTCTGCGCTGCGTTCAATGCGGGGTCGTGCTGCCGCTTGCGGCGGTAAAGCTGATAGACGGTGTTGAAATTCATGGTCGCAATGCCCGTGCGGGCAAAGAGCGTCGGGAAATCGACCGTCTTCCAGACCTCCGCCATATCCTCGTCGACCGCATAGCGGTACGAGCGCGGATTGGACAGCAGCTGGCCGTTTTGGTCAAGCAGGCCATAGTCCACGCCCCAGGTGTCGATGCCGATGCAGTCCAGCTCGCCCACATTTGCGTTCTTGAACGCCAGCAGGCCCTGCTTCAGCTGGTTGTAGAGATACGGCAGATCCCAGTAGAACACGCCGTTCATCTCGATGTAGTTGTTTTCAAACCGGTGCAGCTCGCGCATGGTGAGTTTCTCACCGTCGAACTGGCCAAGAATTGCGCGGCCGTTGCTCGCGCCGAGGTCGAACGCCAACAGGTTTCTCATGGTGTCATGCCCCTTTCATTTTTGGCTCAGCAGATGGCGGAGCCGGTCTTTTCGTGCTCGATCAGCTTCCAGGTCGCGTCGATCAGGTTGGCAAACAGCGGGTTTTCCATGGCCTTGATGACGAACGACTGGCGCGGGGAGTTGATATCCTCGCCCGAAACCTGGAACAGGCCGTTTTCGCCGCACAGACGGCGAAGTCTCGTCAGCTGCTCCGGCGTGTTGCGGGTCGGCATATAGGTGACGGCGCGGATGCCGCAGCTTTTGATGCAGGCGATCACGTCGTCCAGATAGTCGTCCTCGAACTTCTGCGCCTTCTTGTCGCCTGTGACGGAGGCCGTCACGTCGCCAAGATACGCGTAGCACAAAAGCGCGTCGATGTCATTGCACAGCTTGGCCACGTCACGCACGTTCGGGCATTCCTCCGTCGCGTCGATATAAATTTTCGGCACGAATGCGGATTTCAGAATGCCGAGCAGATCGTATTCGTAGAACGGATATGCGGTATCGAGCATCTGGTTCTTCTGCTTTTCACTGAGGTTCAGGCCGATGGACGCGAGATAGTCGACCATCGGCTGGCCCTTTCCGGCCTTTTGGGCCATTTTCTTTGCCAGCGCGTACATGAGATGGCGCTCGGTCACGCCTCCGTCTTCTTTTGCTTCACTCAGCGGGAGCACGTCGCGGTCGTAGTCCAGCGCGATGCCGTCCAGCAGCGCGTTGATTTTTTCGACCATCGCGCGGTTCCGGCGGCCTCTGGCCGCGCGGTAGGGCGCGAACCAGGCGTTGAGCATTTCAATTTTGTCGTGCGGGACGGACTGGATGGTCATGTAGCTGACGCCGACCTGATCGGGGTTGTTGGTGCGCTTGCCCTGCATGGCTGTGCCGTCCATCGACACGCGGCACTCCATGCCGACGGTCACCGGCATGCCGACCAACTCTGCTGCGGCAAGGAATTCCCGCGCGCCGGAAATAGAGTCGTGGTCAATGATGCCCGCCGTGCACAGGCCCTCCATCCGCGCGGCATAGACCGCAGCGGTGGGGGAGTAGGGCGAGAACGAATAGGTCGTATGGATATGGTTGTTGATGTACTGCGGCACCATGGGCGGGAATTCGGTGGTCTTCAGAATCTCTTTGAGATTTGCAAGGCGTTCTTCCCGCGTGGGCGCGTTGAGTTTGTTCAGAATGTCGATCTCGATCATCGCGCGGCCCTCAGTTCAGCATGACCTGACCGCCGGTGACGGGGATGGCCTGACCGGTTTCATATTTCTGCTCGACGCAGTACATGACGGCGCGCGCCACATCGACCGGCAGGCAGCCGCGGTTCATTGGCACCTTGGCCTCGTAATACCGGCGCACGTCGGCGGCGGTCTTCGCGCCGGGGACCTTGCCGGCCTCGAGATACTGCACGAACAGACCGCGCACCGGGTCGGACCACAGCGGGCCGTCGAGGAAGTTGCCGGGGCAGACGGCGTTGACCTTGATGTTGTACGCGCACAGCTCAAGCGCAAACGACTGCGTCAGGCCGATGCCGCCGAATTTGGAACCCGCGTAGGCGAAATTCTTATTGGAGCCTTCCAGACCGGACTTCGAGTTCAGCGTCACGATGTCGAACATGGCTTCGGGGTCCGCCTCGTGCTCGGCCTCCATGATGATGGCGGCATATTTCGCGCAGAGGAAGAAGCCGGTATAGTTGACGCTGGTGACGAAGTCGAAATCCTTCTTCTCCACGTGCGCGATGGGGCCGGAGCGGACGACGCCTGCGTTCGAGAGCATCAGGTCAAGCCCGCCGAACTTTTCAACCGTCTGTGCGACCATGTTCGCAACGGATTCCTCGTCGGAGACGTTGACCGCAATGGAGACGGCGCGCTCGCCCATTTCCTCTGCGACCTGCTTTGCCAGCGGCTCATTCATATCGGCGATAACGATGGTCGCGCCTTCCTTGTACAGCTCCTCCGCAATGCCCTTGCCGAAGCCCTGGGCCGCGCCGGTCACGATGCAGATCTTGCCGCCGAGACGGCCCTCGCCCGCCGGGCGCTTGCCCATGTTGGCCTTTGCGATCTCGCACCATTTGGTCATATCAACAGACATAAAAGTACCCTCTTTCTTGAAGTGTACCTCTATTATACCTGCATTTGTATGTTGATTCAAGAGCGTTCTGTTTTATTTTTCTGGTTTGTTGCCCGCTTTCCCCAAAATCAGGATGCACAGCACGATCACGCCGGTCACCAGAAAGATCCCGGCCATGCCCTTACCCATGATGGGCAGCGTCTGTAAGAATGCTTCAAAATTCATATTGTTTCCCTCACACCAGAAGATTCAGCAGCAGACCGCCCGCAATGACGGACACGACCTGCCCGGATACGTTGATGCCCACGCACTGCATGAGCAGATAGTTCTGCGGGTCTTCCTTGATCGCCATTTTGTAGACCACGCGCGCCGACATCGGGAACGCCGAGATGCCGCAGGCGCCGATCATGGGATTGAGCTTTTTGTCCTTCGGCAGGAACAGATTGATGAGCTTCGCGACCAGCACGCCGCCCGCCGTGTCGAACATAAACGCCACAAGGCCCAGCGCCATGATGAGAAGCGTCTGCTTCGTCAGGAAATACTCTGCCTGCATGCGCACGGCGATGGTGAGGCCCAGAAAGAGCGTGATGAGATTCGAGAGCGTCTTCTGCGCTGTCTCGGAAAGAGAGTCCAGCACGCCGCACACCCGGATGAGGTTGCCGAACATCAAAAAGCCCACCAGTGCCACGCTTCGCGGCGAGACGATGCCGCAGACGGCGGTGATAATGATCGGGAACAGGATCTTCGTGCGCTTGCTGACCGTGTGCTGGTGGTACGGCATACGGATCATCCGTTCGTGCTTTGTGGTCAGCGCGCGGATGACCGGCGGCTGCACGATCGGCACAAGCGCCATATAGGAGTACGCCGCGACCATGATCGCGCCCAGATAGTTGGATTTCAGGAAATTCGCCATAAAGATCGCCGTCGGGCCGTCCGCCGCACCGATGATGCCGATGGCCGCCGCGTCCTTGATGGGGAAGCCCAGAAGGGCCGCAAGGCTGAAGGTGAAGAAAATGCCGAACTGCGCTGCCGCACCGAAGAACATGAGCTTCGGGTCGTTCAGCAGCGGCTCAAAATCGATCATGGCCCCGATGCCAACGAACAGCAGCAGCGGGAACAGCTCGTTCGCGATGCCCGCGTCGAACAGCACGTTTAGAACGCCGATCTCCTCCACGCCGTCGATGGCCTGCGTGACCGCGCCGGACAGCGGCAGATTGACTAAAATCGCGCCGAAGCCCATCGGCAGCAGCAGCGCGGGCTCCATATCCCGTTTGACCGCCAGATAGATGAGGATCCCGCCGATCAGCCACATCACCGCCTGCTGCCAGTTGAGATTGCTGATGTTTGAAAATAACTGCGCCACAAAAAGTCCTCCTGTTTCGTTTTTTGATAAAAAGAAAAGACCTTTACCCAAGCATACGCGATGCTTCGGTAAAAGTCTCACAATTTCAGTCGACTGCGGGCATTTTTGCCGTACTGACGCAGCCGACGCGGGGGAAACCGCCTGCTACTCCCTTTTATCGCGCCTATTAAAGCAGAAAAATGCCCGGCCGTCAAGTGGGCCGGGCGTATCTTAGCGGGTTCTTAATAGCCGGATCACGGCTTCGGGTCCTGCGGAGGCTCCTGCTGGGCGGCGAATTTTGCTCTGCGCTTTTTGCGGGCGTTTTTGACCAGCACGATTACAACGATGACGATCACGGCCAGCAGAACCAGCGCGGGCAGCGCGGAGGCCAGACCCAGAATGACGTTCTGCACGCCGCGGGCGAAGCCCGTCCAGCCGTCGGACAGGGAATCGGACAGCTTCTGGCCGAAGGTGCGCCGGACCGGAACGGTCGGCGTGTAGGCCTCGACCTCACGCAGATCGAGCTCCACGGTCGAATACCTGATCTGCATGTCATAGTTGCGCAGGCTGCGCTCAATGGACTCGATCTCATAGCGCACGTCGGACAGCCGCTGCTCGAGCGCAATGAGTGTTTCCACGTCCTCGCTCTTCGAGAGCATGTCGAGAAGCCGCTCCTCCTGCGTGTTGAGGCTGGACAGGCGCGCTTCGTAATCGGTATAGGCCGACGTGACGTTCTGCGCGTCGCGGCTGGTGGAGATTACGTTGCCGAAGCCCTCTGTCTCGTGCAGAAAGGCTTCAAACTGCTCGCACGGGATGCGGACGGTATAATACGCCCAGCGGTTGACGATGGAGGTCGTGCCGTCGGAATTGTACTGCGTGTCGCCTGTCACGTTCGAGCTTTCTACGAAGCCGCCGATCTTCTGTACCTGCGATTCCAGCGCGGCGACCGCCTTGTCAAACTCGGTCGTCTCGATGGAGACGGACGCGGTGTAGATGATCTTGGCGGTATAGTCGGCGACGGAATCATCCGGCTCCGGCGTTTCGGCTGCTCCGCCGCCCGCTTCCGTCGTGGCGACGGTGTCGTAGGCGAATTCCTCCTCCGGCTCGGCAGGTGCCTCCATGGGCGTCTCGGCGGTGGCTGCCTCCTGCTTGGAATCGTAATAGCCGTTGGGCGCGGACGCAGTGTCCGCTGCCGCCATTTTGGAGCTTGCCGCGCAGCCGGTAAACACGACCAGAACCAGCAGTGCGGCGAGAAGGCTGGCAAGAAGCGATCTTTTTTTCATGATTGGTACCCCTTTCTTTTGTGTTCTGCTTGCGTAACCGCTGATCCAATCGGCCGCGGTTATCAGCGGAGCTTTTGCCGATACCTCTTGTCGATTGAATCATCTGTATTTAAAAAGACGGATTTTCTGGCCGGTGGTTGCACAGGACGGGGGATTTTCTCTAAAAAATCGCAAATTCCGGGACGCGCTCACAGGCGCTGACGGAGAATTCATACGCGGTACGCGTCTCGCTCGTCTCGCCCAAGTTTTTGAGATACGTCCGGCTCTGGAGCCTGCCCGTGAGCGTCAGCTCCGTGCCGGTCGGGTATTCGGCGGCGGCCAGCGCCGTCCGGCCCCACAAAATGCAGGGGATATAATCCGTCCTGCGGTACAGGCGCGGCACGGCCAGACACAGATCGGTGATCTGCCGTCCGAGCGGCGTCTGCCGGTAGACGGGCGGCTTGCAGACCGTGCCGGTCAGGACGGCCTCGTTCTGCATGGGCGCGTCCGTCGTCGTCATGGAAAGCGCGTAGACGCACAGGATCAGACGTCGTCCGGTCGGCTCGCGGTTGTTGAACGAGCGGATCTGGCCCTCGATGGTGAATCGTTCGCCCTCGAACAATTCCGCCTGCTCCAACACGTCCTCCGCTGCCAGAACCGGCAGCAGATCCTCCGTGCCCGAAAGCCGCTCGACGGCAAGCAGAAAGCGGAAAAATCTCCGCTCGTGGTTCTGGTGTGAATATTCCGGCAGGGACGCCAGCGTCCCGGTCAGGGTAATGTGATTGGCTGTGTTTTCCATAGTTCCACCTCATCTTTTCTTCGTATGGAAGACTATATGAGGGGAAACCGTGCAATAGACTACCGGCGGGGCGGGCGTTTTTTGGCCGGTTTTGCGGGGGTGGATTTCCGCTCCGGCGGCCGGTCGGGCGCACCGGCTTTTTTCTCCTTCGGCGGGTAGGGACGGATAAGGCATTTTGGCGTAAAGCCGATGAGATCCGTCCGGCCTGCCTTTTGCAGCGCCTCGCGCACAAGAAAATAATTCTGCGGTCTTCTGTACTGCATCAGCGCGCGCTGCATCGCCTTTTCGTGCGGATTTTTGGGCACGTAGACCGGCTCCATCGTCCGGGGGTCGAGGCCGGTATAGTACATGACGGTGGAGAGCGTGGACGGCGTGGGATAGAAATCCTGCACCTGCTCCGGCTCGTGGTTGGTATCGCGCAGGTATTCTGCCAGCTTTACAGCCTCTTCCATCGTGCAGCCGGGGTGGGACGACATGAGGTAGGGCACGACGTACTGCTTCATGCCCTCCTGCTCGTTGATCCTTTTGTATTTCTCCACAAACTGCTGGTATACGGCGTGCGGGGGCTTGCCCATCACGCGCAGGACCTGATCGGACACGTGCTCCGGCGCGACCTTCAGCTGGCCGGAGATGTGATAGCGCACCAGCTCCTTGAAAAACGTATCGCTCGGGTCGGCCAGCAGATAGTCGAACCGGATGCCGCTGCGGATAAAGACCTTCTTGACGCCCGGCAGCTTGCGGAGCTTCCGCAGCAGGGACAGGTAATCCGTATGGTCGGCGATCAGGTTTTTGCAGGGGGAGGGGAACAGGCACTGCCTTGTCGGGCATGCGCCGCGCTGGAGCTGCTTTTTGCAGGCGGGCAGGCGGAAGTTCGCTGTCGGGCCGCCGACGTCATGGATGTAGCCCTTGAAGCCCGGCGAATGCGTCATGCCCTCGGCTTCCCGGAGGATCGACTCCTGCGAGCGGGTCTGGATGATCCGCCCCTGATGGAACGTCAGCGCACAGAAGCTGCACGCGCCGAAGCAGCCCCGGCAGGAGGTCAGGCTGAATTCGATCTCCGCGATGGCCGGAATGCCGCCAAGCTTTTTGTACGATGGGTGGAACGTGCGGCAGTACGGAAGATCGTAGACATGATCCATTTCCTTCTGCGAAAGCGGCTTCTGCGGCGGGTTCTGGACGATAAATTCATGGTCGCCATACGGCTCGATGAGCCGCTTGGCGCAGAAGGGGTCGGTGTTGCGGTACTGGATGGAAAAGCTCTCGGCGTAGACGCGCGGATTTTTCTGCATATCCGGGAAGGCCGGGAGCGTGATGGACGGGACGGATGTATCCGGCTCACGGGTCTTATAGACCGTGCCGTCGATATACGTGATGTCCTGCGCGTCCATGCCGTCGTTGAGCGCGTTCGCGATCTCGACGACGGCGCGCTCTCCCATGCCGTAGATCAGAAGATCGGCCTGCGAATCGAGTAAAATCGACCGCTTGAGCCTGTCGGACCAGTAATCGTAATGCGCAAGCCTTCGAAGGCTTGCCTCAATGCCGCCGATGATGATGGGCTTGCGGCGGTAGGTGCGGCGGATGAGGTTGCAGTAGACCGTCACGGCGTAATCGGGCCGCTTGCCCATCACGCCGCCGGGGGTATAGGCGTCCTGCTTTCGGTGGGCCTTGGAGACGGTATAGTGGTTGACCATCGAGTCCATATTGCCGCCCATGACGAGAAAGCCCAGACGCGGTTCGCCGAGGGCGTTGATCGAAGCGGGATTTTTCCAGTCGGGCTGCGAGATGATGCCGACCTTATAGCCCGCGTCCTCCAGTACGCGCGAGATGATCGCGTGGCCGAACGACGGGTGATCAACATAGCCGTCGCCGATGATGTAGACAAAATCGCACTGCTCCCAGCCGCGCCGCTGCATATCGGCGTGGGAAATCGGTAAAAATTCCGGCATGGGACTCACAGCAGCGTCAGGATCGACTTGAGATCCGGCAGCAGATACTCCGGCTGTGCCTGCTCGCGCAGATAGTCCGCCGGGAAGCTGGTCGCAAGGCCGATGGCCTCGATCCCGGCGGCGTGGGCTGCACGGATGCCGCTGGGCGCGTCCTCAACGACGATGCATTCGGACGGCGCAAGGCCGAGACTGGCCGCGCCTGTCAGATAGATCTCGGGATCCGGCTTGGGATTTTTGATGTCGGTGCCGGTCACAAGCTGGTCGAACAGGGATTCCTCCGCGCCGATGGCGGACAGATTCATGAGCACCTTGATGCGGTCTGCCGACGAGCAGACGGCCAGCCGGTAGCCCCGCGCGCGCAGCGTGTGCAGCACGTCCAGAACGCCGTCGGGGATATTGGCTTCCTCCTTCACGTGCTCGCCGTAGCACGCATAGAGGTAGTCCTTCATCTCCGTGCGGTACGGCACGCCGTATTTTTCTGCCACGCCGCCGACATAGCGGTTCTCGCCGCAGCCGACAAACTCGGCGAAGTCGGATTCCTTCGCGTCAATGCCGTATTTCTTCAGCGCACGGACGCCGGTTTTCGCCATGTATTCCTCAGAATCGATCAGCACGCCGTCCATATCGAATAAAACTGCTTTCCAGGCCATAAAACTCTCCTTATCTATAGAAAAAGGCCGCCATATTGCATATGGCGGCCATAAAATTTGCTTACAGAGCCTTCTTCGCGGTCTCGACGAGAACCTTGAACGCCTCGGGATCGGCGATGGCGAGCTCGCTCAGAGCCTTGCGGTTCATCTCGATGCCGGACTTCTTGAGGCCGTAGATGAAACGGCTGTAGTTGATGCCGTAGGGTGCGACGGCCGCGGAGATACGGGAGATCCACAGCTGGCGGAAATCTCTCTTCTTCAGCTTGCGGCTGACATACGAATAAACGCCGGACTTTGCAACGGCCTGCTTGGCCATCTTAAAGTGACGGGACTTGGAGCCCCAGTAGGACTTTGCGAGCTTCAGGGTCTTATTTCTTCTTTTGCGCGTCATCATTGCGCCTTTTACTCTTGCCATTATATTATCCTCCTATGTGTCGTCAACCCTTACCGATTATTTGTAAGGGATCATCTTCTTCACGATATCTTCCACGGTCACGTCGGCGTAGCCGTTCTTGCGCAGGTTGCGGGTACGCTTGGTGGTCTTCTTGGTGAGGATATGGCTCTTGAATGCGTGCGCTCTTTTGACCTTGCCGTTCTTGGTGAGGTTGAATCTTTTCTTGGCGCCGCTATGGGACTTCAGCTTAGGCATAGTGGTTCTCCTTCCGTGTGATTGCGATTGATTGTAGTTTATTTGGAATTCTTGGGACTCAGGAACATGGACATATTGCGTCCTTCGAGCTTGGCGTCCTTGGCGATCGTGGCGATCTCGCTGCAATCGGCGCCGAACTTCGCAAGAAGCTCCTGCCCGAGCGACGTATGCGCCATTTCACGGCCGCGGAAACGTACGGTGACTTTGACTCGGTTGCCATCGTTCAGGAACTTGACTGCGCTTTTGACCTTGGTATTGAAGTCGTTGGTGTCGATGCTGGGAGACATACGGATCTCCTTGATCTCCACGACCTTCTGGTTCTTCTTGGCTTCCTTTTCCTTTTTCAGCTGTTCGAAGCGGAATTTGCCGTAATCCATGATCTTGCAGACCGGCGGAACAGCGTTCGGCGCGATCTTGACAAGGTCAAGGTCCTTTTCCTCGGCAAGCGCCAGAGCGTCGGACGAGGTCATAATACCAAGCTGGCTGCCGTCAGCTCCGATCACGCGAAGCTCCTTGTCGCGGATCTCCTCGTTGATCTGATGTTCTAATTTACCGATTGTAAAGCACCTCCAAATGCAAAGTGCGGATGCTGCAAAGCACCCGCACATAAAATCCAGACTTCCGCACAAGGCGGAGGAAATTATGAACCTCTTCGCAGACTGCTGGAGGTGAGTTGCGGTGCTTGCCGCTCCTTCTTTGTTTTCTCCGGGTTATTATACAGGAGAAAAACGCGGTTGTCAACACAAAAATACAGAAAATTTTAGACTGGCGGCGTGAAAATCGGTAGATCCGGCGGCGCGAACGAAAACAGCGCCAGCGAGGCACCGTAAACGCCTGCCGCAATCACCAGTACGCCGCACAGCCATGCGGGAAGGCGGGCCCTCTGCAAATGCCATGCCAGCGCAAAGCCGCCGGCCATTGCCAGCGCGTACAAAATCAGGTCGAGCGGCAGGCCGTACAGCGCGAAGCCGGACAAGAGTGTGTAATACGCGCCCAGAAGAAGCAGCGGCGCGCCCAGAAGTCCCGCCAGCAGACCGCACCAGCTTTTTCGGCTGTCCGCCTCGTCCTTCGTCAGCACGAACGCGGCGGCGAGGAACGGCCAGTATAAGAGCTTCAGATGCTCCCAGACGCTTTCGTTGACCGGTGCAAACACTGCTGTCAGCGGGTTCGGCCACAGGTCATAAAGAAAATGGAGCGCAGAACCGGCGAGAATGCTCAGAAAACAGATGATCCACCATTTGCGTTTCATAAAAAATCCCCCCTGCCATAGATGTATGACAGGGGAGAGCGGGTTCAGAACGTCTTTATGCCAGCACGGGCCACACCGCGTCCAACGCGAGGCCGGAGGCGCGCAGCGCCCTTCGGGTGGTTTTCTGCGTAAAGCCGCCGTGGAATGCGCCTGCATCGGGCAGCCAGCGGACGGAACCGAGCGCCTGCTCGCAGGCTTCTTTGGGAAGTCTTGTGCGGAAGAAGAACGGGGATTCGAATTCCTCCGGGTCACAGAGCGCGGCGGGTTCTGCCGGCCAGCTGACGGGCTGGCTGCGGCCGGGATTGCGGACGATGTCAATGACATCTGCCAGAACGGCGCTGGCCGTCGCCGGGCCGCCTGCGCCGGGGCCGGAGAACATGACCGCGCCGACGCTGCTGCCCAGCACCTCGACGGCGTTCAGAACGCCGGAGACGGGGGCCAGCGGCTGCGTGCCCGCGATGAAATGCGGCGAGACGAAGACGGTGAGCGCCTGCCCCTGCCGGACGGCCCGGCCAAGCAGGCGAAGCTTCATCCCGGCTGCCTCTGCAAACGCGGCGTCCTCCGCCGTGATGGCGGAAATGCCTGTCATGCGGACGCGGGACGGGTCGACGTTTTTACCGAACATCATATCGGCCAGAATGCAGACCTTGCGGCCGGCGTCGATGCCCTCAACGTCGGCGGTCGGGTCCTGCTCGGCGTAGCCGCGCGTCTGCGCGTCGCGGAGCGCCGCTTCGTAGCTCTGCCCGTATTCGAGCATCTGCGTGAGGATGAAATTCGTTGTGCCGTTCAGAATGCCGCGCACTTCATAAATTTCATTCGCGCCGAGGCACTGGCTCAGCGGATGCAGCACCGGAATGCCGCCGCCGACGGAGGCCTCAAACAGAAGGCTCACGCCATTCGCCTTCGCAAGCGCCAGCAGCTCCGCGCCGTGCTCGGCGATGAGCTGCTTGTTGGCCGTTACGACGTGCTTGCCTGCGGCAAGCGCGCGGCGGACATACTCAAGCGCTGCGCCGCAGCCGCCGATGGTTTCTATGACGAGAAACACGTTCGCGTCGCGCTCGATCACAGAAAAATCCGTGACGACCTTGTCTTTATACGGCCTGTCCGGCAGCGCGCGGCGCGCCAGCACATACGAAAGCTCCAGCTGTTCGCCCGCGTTCCGTTCGAGCAGATCTGCGTCCCGCAGCAAGATCTCCGCGCAGCTCCCGCCGACGACGCCGGGGCCGAGAATGGCAAGCTTTTTCATGCCAGCCCCCCTCACGCTTCGTTGGCCCTGCGGTAGATCGCAAGAATGCTTTCATAGTCCAGCACGCGGAACGTGCCGATCGTGCGTGTTTTTCCGTAGCTGCACCGGCTGGCAAGGTCGGCAAGACCCGCCTCGTCCTGCTTGCCGCAGGAAAGCTCACTCAGACGCACGGGCATGCCGATGGACTGGAAGAATGCCTCCTGCTTTGCGATGCCGGCAAGCGCGGCGGCGGTGTCGTCCGCCTCCTCCACGTGCCAGACGTTCCGTGCGAAGCGGGCGAAGCGCGCCGGATCTGCATCCGTGACGGACCGCGCCCAGCTTGACCATACGGCGGTCAGACTGTCGCCGTGGTACACGTCAAATTTTTCGCTCAGCGCGTGGCCGAGCTGGTGCGTGGCGAAGTCCTTCCTGCCGCCGAGGCCGGTCAGGCCGTTGTGCGACAGGGAGCCTGCCCACATGATCTCGCTCATGGCCGTTTCGTCATGCGCGTCACGCACAGCGGCGGGGCCGTATTCCAGCACGACGCGCAGCAGCGCCTCGGCCAGCTCATCCGTCAGAGCGTTATCGGTGACGGGGTTAAAATACCGGTCGAGCGTGTGCATGAGAATGTCGCTCACGCCGCACGCGACCTGATGCACCGGGAGCGTCGCGGCGAGCAGGGGGTCGAGAATGGCGAAGGCCGGGCGGTTGAACGGGGTGTTGAGGCCGCGCTTTTCGCCTGCCTCCGCGTTGGTCAGAACGGCGGAGTCGCTCGTCTCGCTGCCGGCTGCCGGGATGGTCAGCACAACGCCGACGGGCATGGATTTTGTCAGCGGCGCGCGGCGCTTCCAGAACTCCCAGATATCTGTGCCGGGGTTGGCCGCGCCGTGGGCGATGGCCTTGCAGGTGTCGATGACGCTGCCGCCGCCGACCGCCAGAATCAGCTCCGCACCCGATTCCAGCGCCAGCTGCACGCCCTCGCGGGCCAGCGCCGCGCGCGGGTTCGGCTGCACGCCGCCGAGCGCGCGATATTGAACGCCCGCCTCGTCCAGAAGCCGGAACACGCGGTCAAGCAATCCGCTTTTCTTCGCGCTCGAGCCGCCGTAGACGACCAGCACGCGCGAAAGTCCGCGTTTTTTCAGCAGCTCCGGCAGCTTCTCCGTGCTGCCTGCGCCGAACACGATCTCAGTCGGTACGAAATATTCAAATCCGTGCATATGCTTATCCTGCGACGCAGTCTGCCTTGACTACGCCCGTCCTTTCTGCGATTTGCTGGGTCAGCGCTTCGATGTTGCAGTTGAGATTGCTCGTCTCCGCCGAAATGGTCACCATGGCGCGGCCCCCGGTGGGGATGGACTGGTTGATGGTCAGTATATTCGCGCCGCAATTGGCAAAAATAGTTAATATCTCGGACAGGATACCGGCCTTGTCCTTGAGCATGATCTGAAACGTGATGATGCGGCCGGCCATCAGGTTCTGAAACGGCGCGATGGCGTCGCGGTACTTATAAAACGCGCTGCGGCTGATGCCGACAGCCTGCGCGGCCACGTTGACCTTGTCCGTCTCGCCGGTTTCGAGCATCCGCTTGGCCTCGGCGACCTTCTGGAAGATCTCCGGCAGGGCGGCGGCCTCCACGATATAATACTTCGGGCTATGTTCCATAGCGTTCACCTCACAATTGTCCGTGTTGGAAAAGCAAGTGTCTATACTCAGACTTCAATATACACCACATACCCGCAAATTGCAAGCAGAAAAGCACAGGAGGAATTTCGAAGCATGAAAAGCCGCAAAATCTGGAAGACCGTTCTGATCGCGCTGGGCTGTGCGCTCGGCGCGTGGGCGTTCGGCGCGCTGCTGCTGCCGGTGCTGCTGCCGTTTTTTATCGGGCTCGCGGTGAGCCTGCTGGCGGAAAAGCCGGTGCGGCTTTTGCAGACGCGGGCGCACGTTCCGCGTTCGCTGGCGTCCGGTCTGTGCGTGCTGCTGCTGTTTGGGCTCCTGTTCGGCGGGCTGTTTTTCCTGTGCCGCCTGCTGTGCGCGGAGGCGGCGGATCTGGCCCGGCAGCTGCCCCAGCTGGCGGAAAATCTGGCTCCGCTCTTTGAAAAGCTGAAATCGCGTCTGCTTGCGCTTGCCGAAAGACTGCCGGACGGGCTTGGAACGGGGCTGCGCGCGGGCGTTGAGGAATTCTTCAAGACCGGCGCGGGCTTCGGCACGAAGCTCTATGAAACGCTCTTTTCCTGGGCGTCCGGCATCATCGGGCGGCTGCCGGACGCGGTGCTGTTCGCGGTGACGGCGATCTTGTCCAGCTTCATGCTCTCCGGCGAGCTGCCTGCCATCCGCAGCTGGCTGCGCCGCACGGTGCGCCCGGCGTGGCTGGAAAAGCTGCAGACGCTCGGCGGGCACGTGCGCACGACGCTCGGCGGCTGGCTGCGGGCGCAGCTGAAGCTGATGGGCATTACATTTCTGATTTTAAACGCGGGGCTGCTGCTTCTTCGGGTGCGGTACCCGGTTCTGGCGGCGCTGATCATTACAGTGGTCGACGCGCTGCCGGTGTTCGGCACGGGGACGATCCTGATCCCGTGGGCGCTGGCGCTGTTTTTGCAGGGGGAGACGAAAACCGGCGTCGGCCTCGTCATTCTATACGGAGCCGCGGCCCTCAGCCGACAGGCGCTTGAGCCGCGTCTGGTCGGAAAGCAGGTGGGGCTGAACCCGGTTCTGACGCTGCTGGCGCTTTACACGGGCTACCGGCTGCTGGGCGTGGGCGGGATGATCGTGTTCCCCATCGCGGCCATGCTCTTCAAGCAGCTCTGGGACCATTCCGGCCTGCAGCCGGACGGATAGCGGGGCTTGCGCGATCTGCCTCCGCACGGTATAATAGCGCCGAAGGAGGCGGTGCGCATGATTCTGGAACAGACAGCCGCGCGGCAGACGAAGCTGCTGTCGCTCCTGCGGCGGGAATTCGGGTTGTCCGCCGGGCTGGTCAAGCGGCTCAAATGGCAGAACGCGCTGTTTGTAAACGGAGCGCCCGCCCATACCGATGCGCCGGTCACGCCCGGCGACCGGGTGCGCGTCGTGATGGAGGAGCGGACGGAGGGCTTTGACCCGGAGCCGCTGCCGCTTTCCATCCTTTATGAAGATGAATGCTTTCTCGCTGTGGACAAGTCTTCTGGAATGCTGGTGCATCCGTCGCCGCAGAAAAACAGCGGGACGCTGGCAAACGGCGTGCTGTATCACCTGCTGGAGCGCGGCGAGGCGTCCGGCGTCCATCCCGTGACGCGGCTCGACCGGGACACGTTCGGCGTGGTGATTTTAGCGAAAAACGCGAATATCCACGACCGCTTCTGCCGGATGCTGCGCGAGCGGCAGCTGGAAAAGACGTATCTTGCCGCTGTTTTCGGCCAGCCGCCGCAGGAGAACGGGCGGATCGACCTGCCAGTCTATAAGGTCGGCGGCGGCAGCCTCATCCGCGTCGTGGACGAGCGGGGGCAGCGGGCGCTGACGCAGTACCGCGTGCTGGAGCGGGCGGAAAAAACGGCGCTTCTGGAACTGCACCCCCTGACGGGCCGCACGCATCAGCTGCGGCTGCACTGCATGGCCTCCGGCTTCCCCATCTTAGGCGACCCGCAGTATACAAGCCCGGAAGCGACGGCGTATTCCGCCGCCCACGGACTGTTCACGCAGCAGCTGTGTGCCGCAAGGCTCGTTTTCCCGCATCCCATGACAGGGGAGCGGATGGAAATTTTGTCGAAGCAGGAAGTTTTCTTCCCAAAGGACTAGGCAAACGCCATGTGGTTCTGATACAATATATAAAATTAAAGCATTGGAGACGCTGCATGGAGAAAAAGAACGCGGTTTACACCATCATGGAGGAGCAGTCGCCGGAGGAGGCCCGGCGGGAGCATATCCTGCTCATCGCGCGCAACTTCGCGGCAGGCGCGGCGGCTGTTTTGTTCCTTGCCTCATTTGCGCTGGTGGATATCCACAAGCTGCTGCGCGCAGCGGCATATTTTCTCGGCGCGGGCGCGTATTTTGCCGAAATTCTCGTCCTGACGGATGGCTTCCGGCGGAAGGTTCCGCGGAAGGAGCTGTTCATGGCCTACTGCTTCGGCCCGCTGTACATATTGCTCGGGCTGAGTTACCTGCTTGAGGCGTGAACGCAGCGCGTCTGCTGCATTTTTATATTTATATGAACCGCAAAAAACCGGCGCATCCGCTTGGATGCGCCGGTTGTCAACAGAAAATAATTCACAAAAATGGGCTGGATGAATTGACATTCCAGACAAAAGCTGATAGAATGTAAGTCCATAATGCCTGCGTAGGGCCATTCGCAATTTTCACCACTATCTGTTGTGATTATAGCATCGCAAGACCGCATACGCAAGCAGAAAAGGAAAGAAATAAACAACGCAACCAGGCGTGTCATAAGACAACTACAGAAAGGCTGTGATGACTTTACATGGCGATCACAAAGGATGTCATGATGGGCAAGACGCCCCGCAAGAGCTTCGCGAAGCAGGATCAGATCCTGGAGCTGCCGAATATGCTCAAGATCCAGAAGGATTCCTATGAGTGGTTCCTGCGCGAGGGGCTGCGCGAGGTGTTCCGCGACGTCGATACCATTACCGACTACACCGGCAATCTCGAGCTGAGCTTCCTCGACTACTCCATGAACGAGCCGCCCAAGTATTCCGTGGAGGAATGCAAGGAGCGCGACGCGACGTACGCCAAGCCCATCAAGGTTCGCGTCCGCCTGCACAACAAGGAGACGGACGAGATCAAGGAGCAGGAGATCTTCATGGGCGATTTCCCGCTCATGACCAACGGCGGCACCTTCGTCATCAACGGCGCAGAGCGTGTCATTGTCTCCCAGATCGTCAGAAGCCCCGGCGTTTACTTTGGCGACGAGGTAGACAAGACTGACCAGCATATCTATTCCGCAACGGTCATTCCGTACCGCGGCGCATGGCTGGAATATGAGACGGATTTCAATAACGTTTTCTGGGTCCGCATCGACAAGAACCGCAAGCTGCCCATCACCTGCCTCATCCGCGCCCTCGGCGTGGCGACCGACGGCCAGATCACCGAGATGTTCGGCGAGGACCCGCTCATCAAGGCGACCATGGACAAGGATCCGTGCAAGACGCGTGAGGAATCCCTGCTTGAAATCTACCGCCGCCTGCGTCCGGGCGAGCCGCCCACAGTCGAAAGCTCCGAGAGCTATCTCGAGGCGCTGTTCTTCGACGCCCGCCGCTATGACGTAAGCAAGGTCGGCCGTTACAAGTTCAACAAGAAGCTCGACATCTGGAGCCGTCTGAACGGCCAGACGCTGGCCCAGCCCGTGACCGATCCCATGACCGGCGAGATCATCGCCATGAACGGCGAGACGATCAACCGCGCCAAGGCGCACGAGATCTCCAGCCGCGGCGTCAGCCGCGCCGTGATCGACGTGAACGGCCGCGAGGTCGTCGTGTTCTCCAACGGCATGGTCGATATGGCGAAGTTCGTCGACTTTGACCCGGCGCAGTATGGCATCAAGGAAAAGGTCAGCTTCAGCGTTCTTCGTGAAATGCTCGAGACTGTCCCCGCCGACGGCTGGGAGGAGGCTATCGAGGCCCGCCGCAGCGACCTCATTCCGATGCACATCACGAGAGACGACATTCTCGCCTCCATCAACTACCTGTGCTGCATGGTGCAGGGCGCAGGCACGAAGGACGACATTGACCATCTGGGCAACCGCCGTCTGCGCTGCGTGGGCGAGCTGCTGCAGAACCAGT
>OGHL01000855.1_pt1 | contig 19995 bp, 16 predicted proteins | sample 1571391 | NCBI WGS metagenome assembly OGHL01 (sample SAMEA2581948, study PRJEB24529) | metagenome | biome: Human gut stool | place: China | collected 2011 | reverse complement strand
GCGGGCAGGGCGGCTGGCAGGGCGGCGGACACGTCTGCTGGCTGCCGCCGGAGCAGGCCGCGCAGCCCTGAACCGCCTGCGGCTCGGGACAGCCCCCGGTCGTCGTATAATTGCAGGGTTGATTCATAAAACCCCTCCTTCAAAGACAAGAATGTTTTCTGTCTTCCCTACCATATGCCGGGCCTGCCCGTTTGGTGCATGGTTGCAAATCCGGCTGCGTTGCGGTATGATGCAGATACTTGAAAACGCAGAAGGAGAAGCGGATATGAGAATGAAAAAAGCCCGGGCGGCAGCGGCGGCGCTGCTCTGCGCGGCGTGTCTTACGCAGACGGCGGTTCCCGCGCTGGCAGCAGAGGCATATACGGCCCCCGATGTGACGGGGAAGACGCTGGAGCAGCTGATGGACGACTTCCGCGCTGAGCACGCGCTGACCGGGGATAATTTCGAGATCAGCTTTTACGTGCCGGAAACCGGCGAACAGTATGACTTCAACGAGACGAAAATGCTTTACGGCGCAAGCACCTACAAGCTGCCGCTGAACCTGTATTATTATGATATGCAGCTCGCGGGTGAGATCACCGGGGACACGATGATCACGCAGGGCGCTTCGCTGGACGAGGCGCACTATCAGTCGCTGGTCTATTCCAACAACGAGCTTTCGTATTCCCTCTGGCGGCGCATCGGCGACTGGCCGGAATACAAGATGGCCATGCGCAAATATTTCACCATGACCGACGACGAGATCCCGCAGAATTACTATTATGACCACCTGTTCTGCACGCGCATGATGATGGACACGCTGAAGGTCGTCTGGGACGGGCAGGAGCAGTATCCCGAGCTGATCGACTACCTGAAAATTGCCTGCCCGGACGCGTATTTCAAGACGTATCTCGACGTGGATGAAACGCCCATCGCGCACAAATACGGCAGCTACGAGGGCGCGGAGAACGACGTCGGCATCATCTGGGCCGAGCGGCCGTTTCTGCTGGCCGTGTATACGAGCGGCCTGTCTTATGGGCCGGGCGGCAATGTGGACGCAGCGTATGCCGACGGACAGAGCGCAGGCTCTGTGATCTGCGGCCAGCTGGCCGTGCTGCTGAAGACCTATCTTGACGAGCAGGTGCGGCTGGAACGGGAGCAGGCCGAAAAGGAAGCCGAAGAAGCCCGCCTCGCCGAAGAGCAGGCGAAGGCCGAGCAGGCAGAAAAAGAGCGGCTTGCCGCCGAAGCGAAAGCCGCAGAGGAAAAGAAGGCCGAGGAAGAACGGCAGGCCGAGCTCCAGCGGCAGGCCGAGGAGCAGGCCGCGCAGGAGGCAGCGCAAAAGGCCGCCGAGGAAGCCGCCCGCGAGGCCGCCCGTCAGGCCGCGCACCGCAGGCTGGTCATCCGGCTTACCTGCGTGGGCGCGTTCAGCGCGCTTGTCATTGCGCTGGCCGTTGTGCTCATTCGGAAGCTCCATAAGGCAGGCAGGTGCTGATTTGCCTCACGGGATGATCCGGCTGGGCTTTTGATAGCGCTCCTGCTCGGAGAAGACGCAGCCGCAGTATTTCTGCATATAAAAGCCCAGCTCCCGCGCACGGGCCTGGCCGTCGCGGAACATGGGGCGGAAATCCTGATAATAAAATTCCACGCCGTATTCCTCCGCCGCGCGGTAGGCCACGTCGCGCATCAGCTCGTGCTTCTGATAGGGGCTGATGAACAGAGACGACGTAAACGCGTCGAACCCGCCCTCCTTCGCGGCCCGTGCCGCCTCAAAAAGGCGCATTTCGTAGCATTTGACGCACCGGCCCGCGATATCGCCGGCTACCTCGCGCACGAATGGCCGCAGGCCGTAATCGTCGCGCATGAGAAGGGGCAGCTCGATGGTCTTCGCGTATTCCTGCAGGCAGTTCCGCCGGGCGCGGTATTCGGTAAAGGGATGGATGTTGGGATTGTACCAGTAGCCGGTCAGGTCGATCCCATCCGCGCGCAGCGCGTCGATCGGCATATTCGCGCAGGGCGCGCAGCAGATGTGCATCAGTAATTTCATGACGTTCGCCTCCCATTGTGCAATAAGCATACCACATTTCCCGGTTTCTGTACAGATTGCAAAAAAGAATCTGCGACATTCCGTAGAAAATGAACATGGACAAGCGGCAGGAGCAGTGCTATAATTCCATCTAATATCAGATACAAGCAAGACTGAACGCAGAAAGGAAGATGTTCCATGGCTTTTCCCATTGAGAGCTACGCAGCGAAGATCCAGCGGAAGCTGTTAAAGAAGCAGCGTGTGATCGAGGCCGCCTCCGGCCGGCAGAAGGCCGATCTGGTGCTGAAAAACGCGACGTATGTCAACGTGTTCTCCAACGAACTGCTGACGTGCGACATCGCCGTGGCGAACGGCCTGATCGTGGGCCTCGGCAGCTATGAGGGCGAGGTCGAATACGATATGACCGGCAAGATCGTCTGCCCCGGCTTCGTCGACGCGCACATCCATCTGGAATCCAGCCTTGTCACGCCGAAGGAATTCGTCCGCGCGACGCTGCCGCACGGCACGACCACCGTCATCACCGACCCCCATGAGATCACCAACGTCATGGGCACCGACGGCATTGACTATATGTTCCAGGCGACCGAGGGGCTGCCCATCGACGTGCGGTTCATGCTGCCGTCCTGCGTCCCGGCCACGCCGATGGACGAATCCGGCGCGAATCTGGACTACCGCGCCATCGACTCGTTCTACGACTATCCCAGAGTGCAGGGCCTTGCCGAGATGATGAACTCCTACGGCGTGATCCACAATGACGCCGAGGTCGTCTCGAAGATCGTCGCCTCGCAGGCGCACCACAAGAAGATCGACGGCCACGCGCCGGGCCTGCAGGGCAAGGATCTCGACACCTACGTCGCCGCAGGCGTCTATTCCGACCACGAATGCGCCACGATGGAGGACGCGCTGGCAAAGCTGCAGCGCGGCCAGTTCATCATGATCCGCGAGGGCACCGCCGCGCGCAATCTGGAAGCGCTTGCTCCCCTGCTCACGCCGCAGTACGCCGAGCGCTGTATGTTCTGCACCGACGACAAGCATCCGAGCGATCTGCTGGAAAAGGGTCACATTGATTATATCGCCCGTGAGGCCATCAACAAATACGGCGTCGACCCCATCATTGCCGTCAAGGCCGCCTGCCACCACGCCTCGCGCTATTTCCTGCTCAATAACCGCGGCGCAATCGCGCCCGGCTATCTGGCCGACTTCGCCGTGATCGACAATTTCAAGGACTTCAACGTCGAAATGGTCTTCAAGAAGGGCGTTCTGTACTGGAACAACGGCGAGCTGCGCGACTTTGAAGCGCCGAAGATCGAGGAATATCTCGACAAGCGCGCCCACGACACCTTCCACGTCTCGACGCTCACGCCCGACGATTTCCGCGACACGCGCCAGAGAGGCGTTCTGGGCATGGTCCCGGGCGAGATCATCACGACCGACAACGGCTATGCCGACCACGTCGATCTGGAAAAGGACATTCTGAAGATCGCCGTTGTCGAGCGCCACAAGGGCACGCATCACATCGGCCTCGGCTACATTCAGGGCTACGGCCTGAAATCCGGCGCGGTCGCGACCAGCATTTCGCATGACTCGCACAACATCATCGTCGTCGGCACGAACTCCGCCGATATGGCGTTCGCCGCGAATTACATCGTCGAGCACCACGGCGGCATCGTCGTGGTCGAAAACGGAACGGTAAAGGGTTCGGTCGTGCTGGAGATCGCGGGCATCATGTCCGACCGTCCGCTGACCGAGGTCAACGACCAGCTTGAGGCAGCCAAGGACGCAGCCTTCACGCTCGGCGTCAGCCGGGGCATCGACCCGTTCATGACGCTCAGCTTTATGGCCCTGCCCGTCATCCCCAAGCTCCGCATCACCACCAGAGGCGTCGTCGACGTCGACACCCAGCAGTACGTATAAAATACACAGAAATAAGTCAACCGGCCCGCAGGCGTGTCCTGCGGGCCGGTTCTGATTTTTATGACCGCCTCCGGCGGTATTCTGTCGGCAGCTCGCCGTATGTCTCCTTGAACGCGGCCGTGAACCGGCTCTGGCTCTCGTAGCCGACGGCCTGCGCGATGGCGGCAATGTCATTCTGCGTTTTTAACAGCAGGGACGCGGCCTGCTCCATGCGGTGCTTTTTCATGTGTGCGGCGATCGTCTCGCCGTAGACCTGCTTGAAGCAGCGCTTGAGCGTCGTCGTGTTCATCAGATACTTCCGCGACAGCTCTTCAATGGTGACGCGCTCGGCGAGATTGGCCGTCAGCTCGTTGTGGACATGGCGGATGATCTGCTCCTGCGAGTCCTGATAGTCGACGGCCTTTTCCGGGCAGGCGATCTGCATGACCTGCTCGACGATCTCGTGCAGGAGCTTGATCTGCATGGTGTCGCCCGCCTTGTAATAGACCTCCTTGCCGCACCGGCGGCTTTCGATCAGCCCGCTCTGCGCAAGTGAACGCAGATGGTGCGAAACGGCGGGGCTGGACATATCGAGCAGCGCCGCGATGTTGATGACGCACTCCTCCCGGTGGCTGAGCAGCCAGAAAATGCGCACGCGGGTCGGGTCGCTCAGCTGTTTGAAGATATCGCACACCGCGCCGAAGTGCTCCACGTTTTTCAGCTCCCGGTACAGATCCTCCGTGTGTCCGTGCGCGCCGTGGTCGTGCGGAAGAGAGAATTCCGGCATTTGTCCCATCTCCTTTGTCCGTTTTGGACATTCCGTTCGCCCGTTTGGAAGCAAGCGCCCGCAGGGGCTTGATTTCCGGCGTTTTTCTCAGTATACTGCGGATGTAATGATTAAGCAATCGTTTAATTCAAAATTTCAAACGGAGGTCCTGACCATGAAAAAGACATACCAGATCGAAGTCGACTGCGCAAACTGCGCAAACCTGATGGAGGAAGCCGCGAAGAAGACCGAGGGCGTTGCGAACGCGACCGTCAACTTCATGACGCAGAAGATGATCGTGGAATTCGCCGAGGGCGCAGACGAGAAGAAGACCATGAAGGCCGTGCTCAAGGCCTGCAAGAAGGTCGAGCCGGACTGCGAGATCGAGCTTTAAGCTGCAATTGCTGCTCCGGCAGCGCGGAACGGAGTGTTTGCTATGACAAAGAAACAGAAAAAAATGCTCGTGCGCATCCTCATCACCGCCGTGATGCTCATTGCGCTGAAATTTATCCCCATCACCGGCATCCCGCAGCTGCTTGCCTATGTGGCCGCGTATCTGGTCATCGGCTATGACATTCTGCGCAAGGCCGGAAAGGGCATTCTCAACGGACGCGCGTTTGACGAAAACTTCCTCATGACGCTGGCCACGCTCGGCGCGTTCTTCCTCGCCATCTGGACGAAAAGCGGCGACTATGTCGAGGGCATCGCCGTTATGCTGTTCTACCAGATCGGCGAGCTGTTCCAGAGCTACGCCGTCGGCAGGAGCCGGAAGAATATCTCCGCACTGATGGATATCCGCCCGGACTACGCGAACATTGAGCAGGACGGTCAGCTGACGCAGGTCGACCCGGACGTGGTCGCGGTCGGCAGCATCATCGTCGTCCAGCCGGGCGAAAAGGTGCCGCTCGACGGCGTGGTCGTCGAGGGCACATCCAGTCTCAACACCAGCGCGCTGACCGGCGAAAGCCTGCCGCGCGACGTCAAGGCGGGCGACGAGATCATCAGCGGCTGCATCGATCTGTCCGGCGTGCTGAAGATCCGCACGACAAAGGCATTCGGCGAGTCCACCGTTTCGAAGATCCTCGATCTCGTCGAGAACGCAAGCTCCCGCAAGTCGCGCTCCGAAACGTTTATTTCCCGCTTTGCCAGGGTCTATACGCCTGCCGTGTGCATTGCGGCGCTGGCGCTGGCTGTGCTGGTCCCGCTGGGCCGGATGCTTGCGGGGGCTGACGCGAACTGGACCGACTGGGTTTACCGCGCGCTGTCCTTCCTCGTCGTCAGCTGCCCGTGCGCGCTGGTCATCAGCATTCCCCTGAGCTTCTTCGCGGGCATCGGCGGTGCAAGCCGGGAGGGCGTGCTGATCAAGGGTTCAAACTATCTGGAGGCCCTGTCCGCAGCGAAGGTCGTCGTGTTCGACAAGACCGGGACGCTGACGCGCGGCGTGTTTGAGGTCACGGCTGTCCACCACAGCCCGCTGGCCGAGGAGCAGCTGCTGGAATACGCGGCGTTGGCCGAATGCGCCTCCTCGCACCCCATCAGCAAGAGTCTGCAGAAGGCCTACGGAAAGGAAATCGACCGCAGCCGCGTGACAGACATCGAAGAGCTCAGCGGCCATGGCATCACCGCCACGGTCGACGGGCACGCGGTCGCCGCAGGCAACAGCAAGCTGATGAAAAAGCTGGGCGTTCCATACTGCGACTGCCACAGCACCGGCACGATCATCCACATGGCCGTTGACGGCCAGTACGCGGGACATATCGTCATTTCCGACGTTGTCAAGCCGCATTCGAAGGAAGCCATCGAGCAGCTGAAGCGCGCGGGCGTCCAGAAGACCGTCATGCTGACGGGCGATGCAAAGCGCGTGGCCGACAGCGTAGCTGCCGAGCTTGGCGTCGACGAGGTGCGCAGTGAGCTTCTGCCGGGCGACAAGGTCGCGGAGGTCGAGAAGCTGCTGGCCGCGAAGGGCAAAAACGATATGCTGGCCTTCGTCGGCGACGGCATCAACGACGCGCCGGTCCTCACGCGGGCGGACATCGGCATTGCAATGGGCGCGATGGGTTCCGATGCAGCCATCGAGGCCGCCGACATCGTCCTCATGGACGACGACCCGCTGCAGATCGCAAAGGCCATCAAAATTTCCCGCAAGTGCATCGGCATCGTCCGGCAGAACATTGTGTTCTCTCTGGTCGTGAAGTTCGGCTGCCTCGCGCTCGTCGCCTCCGGCGTCGCGAATATGTGGGCCGCCATCTTCGCCGACGTCGGCGTGATGGTCCTCGCCGTCCTGAACGCGATCCGGGCGCTGAAATACAAGGGCTGACGGATAAAAATGCAAAAAAGAACGGGGCTCCGCAGGCAGCGGAGTCCCGTTTTTGCCATATTGCGCAGCGCCGGTCAGCCCTCCGCCACGGACGGGCAGGTGCGAACGTATTCGTAGAACTGCGCGTTTGCCGCTTCCATGTACGGCGTGACCCAGAGCGTGCCGACGCCGAGGCACAAAGAGCCGACGATGATCCAGCCGAGAAAGCTCAGGTCGAGCACGAATTTTTCCCACTTGTGGCCGTTCATCAGCTGACGGCTTGCGGTGATGCAGGCGTTCCAGCCGTAGTCGGGATGATCAAGCTTGATATAGTATGCCATAGAATAGGCATACGCCTTGACAATGCCGGGGATGACGAACAGCAGCGACCACAGGAACGTGAAAAGCGACGTCATAAGGCCGATGAGGAACGTTCCACCGAAATCATCCTGAAAGCCGCGGAACATATCGCCCAGCTGCACGGGCTGATGGTCGCGCGCCTGCTTGAGGAAGATATACGCCATGCCGTATTCCAGCGGGCCGACCACGAGCAGCGCGCCGATACCGGGGATGATCCCGGCGGCAGCCGACTCCAGCAGGCCGATCAGCAGGCACACGGCCAGACCCATCATCCAGAGATTCTGAAAAATACCGCCGCCGAGCTGCGCTCTTGCGCGGGCCTTTAATTCTGCACGATCCATAAATTACACAGTCCTTTCTGAATCCTCTTATTTCTTTCTTTTTCCCGGACACTCCCATTATACTGTATGCAGCCCGGCAATGCAAGATTCATAATTCCGGCACACCCGCGAGGCACAGCGGCAGCACCGCCGCCGTGATCAGCCCCTCGACCAGACCGATCGCCAGATGGATCGGCTGCATGAGCACCGCGAACGCGCCGAGCGGCAGCGCCGTGATGCCGGAGAGCGTCGTTTCCAGCACGACGGAGAACGCGCCGAGCTGGAGCGTGGCGACGCAGCCGAGCACCGACGCAAGCGTCAGGCGCAGCCGGGCCTTGCCCGCGGAAAGATTTCCGCGCATCAGGGGCCGGTAGATAAGGAAATATCCCACGAAGCAGCCGTAGAACGCCATGTTCCAGACATTCGCGCCCAGCGCAAGCAGCCCTCCGTCAGCAAAGAACAGCGCCTGAATGGCAAGAATGACGATCATGGACAAAAAGCCTGCCCACGGCCCCAGCATGGCGGACAGCAGCATACCGCCGCACAGATGCCCGGACGAGCCTGTGCCGGGGATGGTATAGTTGATCATCTGCCCGGCAAAGACGAGCGCGGACATGACCGCCATTGTCGGAAGCTTCTTTTTTGCCGTCTCCGGTGCGGCAAGCTCCTCCCTGCGCAGCTGCACGAGCGAAACGCCCGCCGCAGCAGCAGATGCTGCGTACATCGTAACGGCGACAGCAGGAGATAAAAGTGCGTCTGCCATATGCATGGTCTGTTCCTCCAAACTTTTTTGCTTATTATAAGAAGTCTGACCGCCGCGCACAAGCTCCCCTGGGGGATATTTCGAAAAAAAGTCCTTGTGCATCATGACAAATTGCGGCAAAGGAATTTGTGGAAGTCTACCGAAAAATTTAAAATCGCAAGATTGTCGGATAAAAAAAGCAAGTCTAACATTGAACAAACAGCCTGTTCCGCTATGATGGAGCTATCCGGAGGCGGCTTTCGGTAAAAGCCGCCCGCCCCTCAAGCACATATTTGTATGAAACCAGACAATTGATACAGGAGGATGCAGACATGGCAACATTCAGATTTACCGCAGGCCCGTGGAACGTCCACGAGGGCAACGAAACCTTTGGCCCCGGCCACCGCAAGAGCATTCCGCTGGAAGAGAAAATGAAGAAGTACGCCGAGATCGGTCTGGCCGGCATGCAGTTCCATGACGACGACGCCGTCCCCGACATGAACAACATGACCGAGAAGCAGATCATCGACTACGCGAAGGACGTCAAGGCGATGCTCGACAAATACGGCCTGTTTGCAGAGTTTGTCGCGCCGCGTCTGTGGTTCGACAAGCGCACGAATGACGGCGGCTTCACCGCCTCCCGCAAGGAAGACCGTGAGTTTGCCCAGTGGCGCGCCCGCCGCTCCTGCGACATTGCCAAGGCGCTCGGCACCAAGAAGATCCAGCTGTGGCTGGCCCGCGAGGGCACGCTCTGCGCCGAGGGCAAGAACCCCGTCGAAATGACCCTCCAGCTGCGCGACGCGTTCAACGACATCCTGACCTACCGCGACGACGCGCTCATCCTTGTCGAGCCGAAGCCCAATGAGCCCATCGACCGCTCCATCTGCGGCACTGCCGGTCACGCGCTGGCCGTCGGCGCATACACCGTCGATCCGAGCCGTGTCGGCCTGTGCATCGAATCCGCGCACTCCATCCTCGCCGGGCTTGATCCCGCGAACGACATGGGCTTCGCGCTGGCGCTCAACAAGCTGTGGGGCGTGCATCTGAACGACCAGAACGGCTGCCGCTACGACCAGGACAAGGCGTTCGGCGTCGACAACCTGCGCAACGCGTTCAACCAGGTCAAGGTCCTGTACGAGAACAACTTCGGCGACCGCGGCAACTTTGAATGCGTCGGCCTCGACGTCAAGGCCATGCGCACCCAGCCCGATGAGGACTGCTACCGCCATCTGATCAACTCCAAGAAGATCTTCGAGAAGCTGCTGGCCAAGGTCAAGAGATTCGACTACGAATTCCAGGCTGCCTGCGTCAAGGAGCAGAACTTCGAAAAGCTCGAAATGTACGTCATGGACCTGCTGATGGGCGACTGAAAAAAACCGGGCCGCCGCGCACGGGAAGCGTACCCAAAAGGTCAGGCAAAATTTCGAACAACAAAGAATCAAGCCGCCAAAAGGGCTTGCCGTCTGTGAATCGCAGGCGGCAGGCCCTTCAGTCGTTCCCGCAGCCAGCTTCCCGAACTCCGGTGTATTCTCCCTTGACATAGTGAACCCCCATTTCTTAGGGTGTATCTGAAAACTCCCAATGTGACCGGCAGCGAGAAATTTTTGCGCTGAGCAAGACATTTTTTCGCAGGAATACTGACGTATTTCAAGGAAAAATGGTGCAGCGCAGCGTGAAAAGATCCGCTGTCCGGGTGCGTTGGGAGTTTTCAGATACACCCTAGTATCAGGTTTTTCCCATACCTGGCTAACAAATGGGGGTTTTCACCGCGCCGGGCGGTTTTTCATGTGCGGTAATTCAGAATGTCGTTCGCGACCGGGGTGTAGAACAGGCGGTGGATGCGGGCGGGGTCTTTGGTCTGGCCGAGGATCCACATGAGCTTTCCCGTGATGGCCTCGGTCGTCATGTCGAACGCCTCAAGCACCTGCGGGCATTCGTGGATCTTGTGCCCGACCTGATAAACGCCGACGTTGCTGCCCTCGTTCTGCACCTGCGTGGTCAGAACGACGGTCTTGCCGCCCTGAATGCCCTCCTCCAGCACGGACAGGAAGTCATTCCCGTCATACGACGGGATGCCGCCCACGCCGAAGCTTTCCAGGATCAGCGCATCGTTGTGCCGGAGCATCCAGCCCGCAAGCTCCGCCCGCGCGCCGGGAATGAGCTTCAGGAGCGCAACGCGCTCGTCGAGCGTGTCATAGAAGACCGGCTCGGGCAGGCAGGCGTTTTCGATATACTGCAGAATGCAGCCGTCCTGCAAAACAGCCAGATACGGGTAATTGATGCTGGAGAAGGCCTCGTAGCTCTTTGTGCGCGTTTTGCAGGCGCGGGTGCCCTGAATGACCTTGCCGTTGAAGACGATCATGACGCCGTGCAGGGTGTCACTGCACGCGCATAAAAACGCGTCGGTCAGATTGACCTTGGAATCAGTCGAGTCAAAGCTGATGGGCTTCTGCGCGCCAGTCAGGATGATGGGCTTGCGCGCCCCCTGAATGAGATAGCTGAGGGCCGCAGCGGTATAGGCCATGGTGTCCGTGCCGTGGCTGATGACGAAGCCGTCGTAGCGGTCATACCGCTCACGGATGGCCTTCGCGATCAGCAGCCAGTGCGACGGGGCAAGATTCGTGCTGTCCAGCGACAAAAGCTGTAAGCATTCCGCCCGGCAAAGCGCCGATACCGCCGGGACGAAGGACAAAAGCTGTTCGCTCGTCAGCTCCGGCATAAGGCCCTCCGCCGTCTTCCCGGACGCGATCGTTCCGCCGGTGCCGATCATCAGGATTCGTTTCATGGGCGTATCCTCCCGCGTTTTTTCATTATTCTTCCGTCTGCACCGTATACGGCAGGAACCAGTCGAGGTAGCGTGTCGGCTCTGTTACGGCGCCGCGCGTGGTGTAGAGCGCATAGCTTTTGAACAGGATGGGCGTAATATACCCGCGCTCGCATACACGCTTATAGAGATTATAGGTGTTGCCGCTGTTGACAAGCGCCATGCTGCACAGGTTCATCATGGTGCTGTCGGACAGGTCGCCATAGTTGAGCGTGCCGGTCGCACCGAAGAACGGCGAGAGGTCAAAGTTCGGAGACAGGCGCACCTCGCCGTAGTACAGGTCGAAATTTCCCTGTAAAAGCGCCTGCTTGTACTCGGTATATTCCATGGACTTGACTGTGATGTTGAAGCCCAGAGAATTGAGCATTTTCGCGGCCTCGTTGGCCGCCTGCACGCGGATATAGCTCGACGAGCAGACGAGCATCGTGCCCTCGACCGGGACGGAATAGCCCTTGGAGGGGACGTAGAGGTCGAGGATGCCGTCGCCGGTCGCGTCCTCGACAGAGGCGCTGGCCAGCTGGTCGTAGTACGAGCCGGTGTCATAGGCGAAGCTGTTGGCCAGCTTCACGTCGTAATACCGGGAATTGGGTGAGCACGGCAGCGTCGACGCGACGGCAAAGCCGCCCAGCGTCTGCTCGACCAGCTGCTCGCGGTCGATGGCGAAGGTGATCGCGCCGCGCAGGCCGTAGTTGGAGAAGACGGGCGAGTTCATGTTGTAGCCGATGTACTGCATGATGGTCGTCTCCTCGTTCCACAGCTCGTAGTCGTTGTGGAAGCCTGCGAACGCGGAGGAGTTCGGGTCCGTCAGGACCATGTTGACCTTCTGATACTCAAAATTATCACGCACGTCGGCGGCAGTGGACGAGACGGTCAGCGCGATCTCGTCAAAATCGACCAGCGGCGCGGTATCGCGCCACCAGTTTTCACAGCGCGTGAGCTTCGTCTCTGCAAATTCATACGGGCCTGTGCCCGGCGGGCTGACCTCGTCCTTCGTGCCGGACTTGATGATGGGGATATCCAGCAGCAGCGGCAGGCACTCATATGCCTCGCTCGTCGAGAGCACGAGCGTCAGATCGTCCTGCGCCTCGGCGGAAGTGATGAAGCGCAGGCGCGAACCGTAATATTCCGAGCCTGCGGCGGATTCGATGGAATATGCCGCGTCCGCCGCGGTAAGGGCGTTGCCGTCGTGGAAGGTCACGCCGGAGCGGAGCTTCACCGTGGTCGTGCGTCCGTCGTCAGTGACAAAATAGCTCTCGGCGAGAATCGGTTCTGCCTCGTAGCTGCTTGTCACGGCGAACAGCGGCTCGTAGAGGAAGGAAAAGATGATGCGGTTGTTGAGACTCTGGCAGTTATAGGGCTGCAGGCCGTAATCCGGCTGGTAGGCCAGGCCGAAGGACTCAAGCGCCGTATACGTCTCGGTGACGACCTGCTTGACCTCCTGCTTATCCTCCGAGCCGTTGACCGAGCCGGTCTGCTGGGCGGCGACGGCCTCGTCGCCGACGGGGAAAAGATTCTGCATCCATTCGCTCGTCGCGATCGTCGTGCAGCCGCAAAGAAGGGCCAGACACAGCGCAAGCGCTGTGAGCATCAAAAGCTTTCGTTTCATGCCGGTGCGCCTCCTTTCAGCCGGATGATGGCGGCCTGCGACCCGCGGTTCCCGCCGGTCACGCGATGCGACCAGAAGCGCTCCGGCTGGCATTTGGTGCAGTCCGGGCAGATGTCGATCACCTGCACGCCCGCTCTTTCCAGCCAGATGCGGTTCAGGCGCTTCAGATCGACGTGCGCCTTTTCGCCGTGCAGTTCAATTGCCGCTTCCGCGTCCGGGCCGAGCGATCGCCGCATGGCCTCCGGCACCTCCGGCCCGACCTCAAAGCAGCAGCGGCCGATGCACGGGCCGATGGCCGCATGAATGTGCTCCGGCGCGCAGCCGAATTCCGCCTGCATCCGAAGGACGGCCTTGTACGCGATGCCCTGCGCCGTTCCGCGCCACCCGGCGTGGACGGCGGCGATGGCCTGCCGCACGGGGTCAAACAGCAGCAGCGTCGTGCAGTCCGCGCCGAAGCAGACGAGCGCCGCGCCGGGCTCGTTGGTCAGAAGCCCGTCGCAGACGGCGGTCTGCTCTCGGTCAAGACCTGTGCCGCAGTCCTGTTTGCCGACGCGCAGCAGAAGATCGGTATGCTCCTGCCGGGTAAAGATCGTTTCCTCCGGCGAAAAGCCAACGGCGGTGCCGAGAATGCGGTAATTCTCCCGCACGTTTTCCGGCCTGTCTCCCCGGTGCGTGCCGAGATTGAGGGAGGACAGCGCCCCCTCGCTCACGCCGCCGAAGCGCGTGGAGAAGCAGTGCACGCTCCCGGAAAGCGCGTCGGCGGTCAGATATTCAAGTGTTCCGTGGTGAATGGTGTGAAACATGGGCTTAATTCGCGTTCTGGCCGCGTTCGGCGGCGAGATCCTTGTCGCGGCAGCATTTTTTGTATTTTTTTCCGCTGCCGCACGGGCACGGGTCGTTCGGGCCGACCTTGATCTTCTTGACGACGGGCTGACGCTTGACGGTCTTGTCGCCGCCGGCCCCCTCGCCGGTGACCTTTGCCACGCGCTGGCGCTTGATCTCCTCGTTCGTCTTGATCCGGACGAGGAAGACGCGGCGGACGATCTCTTCTTTAATTGCGTCGTTCATGGCCTCGAACATATCAAAGCCCTCGCGCTTATACTCGATGACGGGGTCTGTCTGCGCGTAGGCGCGCAGGCGGATGCCCTGCCGCAGATCGTCCATGGCGTCGATGTGATCCATCCAGAATTCATCGACCACACGCAGCGTCACGACGCGCTCAATCTCACGCATGACGGGAGATGTGAACTGCTCTTCCCGCTTGGCATAGGCGCGCTGCATGAGAGACAAAATCTTCTCTTCCGCCTGCTCCCGCGTGAGCGCGGCCAACTCCTCGTCGGAGAGAAGCCATGTGCCCGTGGGGAAGAAGATGGGCTCGAAATGCGTCATCATCTCGAAGAAATGCTGCTTGTCGGCCAGCTTCGGCTGCTCGCCGAAGGCGCTGGCAACGTAGGTATCCACATAGAACCGCATCATGGACTGGATGTTCTTCTGCAGATCCTCGCCGTCGAGCACCTGACGGCGCTGCTCGTAGATGATCTTACGCTGGACGTTCATCACGTCGTCGTATTCCAGCACGTTCTTTCTGGACTGGAAGTTGCGGCCCTCGACGGTCTTCTGCGCGTTCTCGATCGCGCCGGAGAGGATCTTGGCGTCGATAGGCGTATCCTCGTCGATGCCGAGCGTCTCCATCATGTTCATAATGCGCTCGGAGCCGAACAGACGCATGATATCGTCCTGCATGGACAGATAAAACCGCGTCTCGCCGGGGTCGCCCTGACGGCCGGAACGGCCGCGCAGCTGATTGTCGATCCGGCGCGACTCGTGCCGCTCGGTGCCGATGATGAAAAGGCCTCCTGCCTGCCGCACAAGCTCTGCCTGCTTGTCTGTCTCGACCTTGAAGCGCTTATAGGCCTCGGTATAGGCCGCGCGTGCGGCCAGAATTTCGGGATCCTCCGTCTCGGCGAAGGAATTGGACTCGGCGATCAGTTCGTCGGGCAGGCCCTGCTTGCGCAGCTCGTTCTTTGCCATGTATTCGGCGTTGCCGCCCAGCATGATATCGGTGCCGCGGCCGGCCATGTTCGTCGCAATGGTCACGGCGCCCAGATGGCCCGCCTGCGCGACGATCTCGGCCTCTTTTTCATGGTGCTTGGCGTTCAGGACGTTGTGCGGGATGCCCTCGCGCTTGAGCATCTGCGAAAGAAGCTCGGATTTTTCAATGGAGATCGTGCCGACCAGCACCGGCTGGCCCTTGGCGTGGCATTCCTTGATCTGGGCGATGACGGCGCGGTATTTGCCTGCCTCGGTCTTATAAACAACATCGGGGTCGTCGATGCGGATGACGGGTTTGTTCGTCGGGATCTCGACGACGTCGAGATTGTAAATGCCGGAGAATTCCTCCTCCTCGGTCAGCGCCGTGCCGGTCATGCCGGAGAGCTTGTCGTACAGACGGAAGAAATTCTGGAACGTGATGGTGGCGAGCGTCTTGTTTTCGCTTGCAACCTTGACGCCCTCCTTGGCCTCGATGGCCTGATGCAGACCCTCGTTATAACGGCGGCCGTACATGAGGCGGCCCGTGAATTCATCGACGATGATGACCTCGCCGTCCTTGACGACGTAGTCGATATCACGCTTCATGAGGCCCCTTGCCTTCATGGCCTGATTGATGTGGTGCGAGAGCGTGGCGTTTTCGGGGTCGGCCAGATTTTCTACATTGAAGAACTGCTCGGCCTTTTCAATGCCCTTCTGCGTGAGCGACACGGAGCGGTCCTTTTCGTCGACGATGTAATCGCAGTCATACTGATCCTGCAGCTCCTTGCTGTCCGTTGTAGAGAAGACCTGCTTTTTCAGGCGGGAGACGAAATAATCCGCCATTTCATACAGCTTGGACGATTCCTCGCCTTTGCCGGAAATGATGAGCGGGGTGCGCGCTTCATCAATGAGGATGGAGTCGACCTCGTCGACGATGGCGAACGCGTGGCCGCGCTGCACCATCTCCTGTTTGTAGATCGCCATATTGTCGCGCAGGTAATCGAAGCCCAGCTCGTTATTCGTGCCGTAGGTGATATCGGCGGCATAGGCCGCGCGGCGCTGCTCCGCGGTCAGATCGTGGACGATGAGGCCGACGGAAAGTCCTAAGAAGCGGTAGACCTTGCCCATCCACTCCGAGTCGCGCTTGGCAAGATAATCGTTGACCGTGACGATGTGCACGCCCCTTCCGGCCAGCGCGTTTAAGTATGCGGGCAGGATCGCGACGAGCGTCTTGCCCTCGCCGGTCTTCATTTCGGCGATGCGGCCCTGGTGCAGCACGATGCCGCCCACGACCTGCACCCGGTACGGGCGCATGCCGAGCACGCGGTCAGCTGCCTCGCGGCAGACGGCGAACGCCTCCGGCAGCAGCGCGTCGAGCGTCTCACCGGATGCGTAGCGATCCTTGAATTCCTGCGTCTTCGCGCGAAGCTCCTGATCGGTCAGCTTTTTATACGACTCCTCGAGCGCCATGACGGCCTCGACCTGCGGCTCGAGCTTTTTGACCTCTCGCTCAGAGCGGGTGCCGAATAGTTTTGTAAACAGTCCCATGGTAAAAACCCTTTCTGCGCCGCGCGGTACGCGCGGCGGTACGTATTCTAAAGTGAGATTATACCACATATATGGCGGCAAAAAAAGAAGAAATTGTGAATTTCGGCGGCTTGATTTACCCGGACGGGGCTGGTAAAATGAGTTTGATTTTTATGGTATCGAGGTAATCTGCTATGGCTATCCGTCTTGTGGCCGTCGATGTCGACGGCACGCTCGTCACTGCCGACCAGCGCGTTCTGCCGCGGGTGCAGGCCGCGGCGCAGCGTGCGCTGGAGCACGGCATCCAGCTCGTTCTGTGTACCGGACGCGCGCCGGGAGAGTGTTGGTACATTTTAGACGCGCTTCCGCAGATCCGCTACGCCGTCACGCAGACCGGCGCGATCGCGCAGGATCTGAAGACCGGCGAAACGCTCTATCACTGCCCGCTGTCTCCGGACGATGCGCGGCTGATCTATTCCCATGTGCGCCGGTACGACGGGCTTGTCAATTTCTTCTCCGGCGGCATTGTGTATAACTCCAAAGAGCAGCTGGCGCGCTTTGAGCGCTATTATCCCGCCGACTTCCGGTGGCTGTTTGAGCAGTCGCATGAATTTGTCGACGATCTGGACGCCATGGTCGCCGGTTGGGGTAAACCCGTAGAAAAGCTCTATGTGCCGTTTTCCAGTCAGGAAGAGTGTGAAAGGGCCATGGCCGATCTGACAAAGCTGCCGTATTTCGTGACAGGCGCGGGCTACGTTGATCTGGAGGTCATGAACCCGAACACCAGCAAGGGCATTGCGCTTGCAGCTCTGTGCAAAAAACTCGGCATCCCGCGCGAGCAGGTCATGGCCATCGGCGACAGCGGCAACGACGCGGCCATGCTCGACTTTGCGGGCGTCGGCGTCGCAATGGGAAACGGGGAAGAAGCACTCAAGCAGAAAGCGGATCTGATCGCGCCGACGAACGAAGAAGGCGGTGTGGCCGATATGCTGGAGCTTGCAATCAAAGGAGAGATATAAAATGGGCGTACAGGATCTGACGGTACAAATGGTCGTCATCGTCGTCATCGGCGTATTCTTTGCGTCGTTCATGGACGCCATCGCGGGCGGCGGCGGCATTATTTCCGTGCCGACGTATCTGCTCGCGGGACTTCCGATGCACTTTGCGCTGGGCACAAACAAATTTTCCTCCTCCATCGGCACCGCGTTTTCCACGGGCCGGTATATCAAAAACGGCTATGTCGACTGGAAGCTCGGCATTCCGTCCATCGTGCTGGCGCTCATCGGCTCGTTCTTCGGAACAAAATTGCAGCTGATGATCTCCGAGGTGTACTTACAATATCTGCTGCTGATCGTGCTGCCGGTCGTGGCCTTCGTCGTGCTGCGCCAGCGGCAGCTGCCGGAGGAGCGCGGCGATATCAAGCCCAAAAAGCAGATGGCCATCGTCTATCTGGCCGCGCTCGTCGTCGGCGCGTACGACGGGTTCTACGGGCCCGGCACGGGCACGTTCCTGCTGCTCATTTTCTGCAATCTCGGCAAGCTCGACGTGCGCACGGCGGGCGGCAATGTCAAGCTCGTGAATCTGTCTTCCAACATTGCCTCGCTCCTGACCAGCCTGTTAAGCGGCAAGGTCTTCCTCGTCCTTGGCCTCATCGGCACGGTGTCGAGCATCCTCGGCCATTTCATCGGCGCGGGACTCGCCATCAAAAACGGCTCGAAGATCGTAAAGCCCGCTATCATCATTGTCCTCATCCTCCTGGCCGCAAAGGTCATCCAGGGACTGATTGCGGGATGATAAATCATAAAACTGCACTGCCGCTGTAGGGGCCGACGACTCTGTCGGCCCCTTAAATGTTGCAGATTTGCTGAAAATATCAGAGAATTCGCAGCGGGCGGACAGAGTCGTCCGCCCCTACGTACAATTCGGAAAATTGCAAAAACCTATGCCTTTGACTGCTTGTTTTGCTCCATTGCAAATCCACATAGAATCTGCTATAATAAATTGTTAAGTTATGCAGTTCGGAGGAAACGTACATGGAACGCAAACCCGTTGTGATCGCGCAGGAGGCGCTGGAGAAGGAAGCCGCTGTCTGCGAGCAGATCAAAGCCCTTTGGGCCTCGCGCGGCAGGACGCCGCGGGCCTTTGTCGATACATACGGCTGCCAGCAGAACGAGGCGGATTCCGAGCGCATCCGCGGGATGCTGCGTGCAAGCGGGTATGAGATCGTGGACACCGAAGAGGGCGCGGACTGCATCGTTATCAACACCTGCGCCATCCGTGAGCACGCGGAAACCCGCGTCTACGGTAACGTCGGCGCGCTGGTACACACCAAGGCCCGGCACCCGGAGCAGAAAATTTTTCTCTGCGGCTGCATGATGGGCCAGCCGCAGGTCGTCGAGCGCATCAAAAACAGCTACCGCCATGTTGACGGCGTGTTCAATCCGCACGAATTATGGCGCTTCCCGGAACTGCTGCAAAGCGTGCTGCGCACGAACAAGCGCATTTTTGCCGTGGACGATTCCGCGGGCAACATCGCCGAGGGCATCCCCGTCGTGCGCTCGTCCGATCTCAAGGCGTGGGTGTCGATCATGTACGGCTGCAACAATTTCTGCTCGTACTGCATCGTGCCGTATGTGCGCGGGCGGGAGCGCTCGAGACGGCCCGAGGAGATTCTCGAAGAAGTCAAGGGCCTCATCGCGGTGGGCTATAAGGACATTACGCTTTTGGGCCAGAACGTCAACTCCTACGGCAAGGATCTGGGGCTGGGCGTTGATTTTGCCGACCTCATGGCCGAGATCGCACAGCTGCCGGGCGAGTTCTGGCTGCGCTTCATGACGAGCCACCCGAAGGACGCAAGCAAAAAACTCTTTGATACCATTGCGAAATACCCCAGGATCGCCAAGCAGTTCCACCTGCCCTTCCAGTCCGGCAACGACCGGGTGCTGAAGGCCATGAACCGGCACTATAACCGCGAGGAATATCTGAAGCTGGCGCACTATGGCCGCCAGATCATGCCCGAGCTGGTTCTGACCAGCGACGTGATCGTCGGTTTCCCCGGCGAGACGGAGGAGGAATTCGAGGACACGATCAGCCTCATTGAAGACGTGCGCTATGACGCGCTGTTTACCTTTATCTTCTCCCCGCGCGCGGGAACGCCTGCCGCGAAAATGGACGACCCGACGCCCAAGGAGGAGAAAAACCGCCGCTTTGACCGGCTCTGCGCCGTGCAGAACCGCATTTCGCTGGAAATTCATCAGGGCTACGTCGGCAAGACCGTCCGCGTGCTCTGCGACGGCCGCGACAAGGACCTGCTCACCGCCCGCACCGAGGGCGGAAGACTCGTCCGCTTCGCGGGAGACGACAGCCTGATCGGCCAGTTTTTGGACGTGACGATCACAGGCTGCACAACATGGAGCCTTGTGGGCGAACTCCGATAACACAGCACCCTGGTGCGGGCTTTGTAGGGGCCGATGCCCACATCGGCCCGGCAGAATGCACCGTTTTTACGGTATTCTTCGGCGAATTTGCAACTTCCCAACGGGCCGATGTGTGCCGGCAAGCGGCAGACCCACATCCGTAACGCTCCTTCGTCGCGAACGGCTGTGAC
>OGHL01000849.1_pt1 | contig 20038 bp, 15 predicted proteins | sample 1571391 | NCBI WGS metagenome assembly OGHL01 (sample SAMEA2581948, study PRJEB24529) | metagenome | biome: Human gut stool | place: China | collected 2011 | reverse complement strand
GGGCATATTGTGCGTACCGGCCTCCAGCCGGTCCGGCAGGAAGTCCGGCATGGTCTGCTCGAGCGACGCGCTGCCCGTGCCGCCGTAGAGGAGCGGCGCGGCGTCGTGCGTGCACAGCAGAAGTCCCGTCCCCTGCGGGCCGTAAAGCCCCTTGTGTCCCGGCATGGCGATAAAGGCCGCGCCGAGCGTGTCCAGCTCGAACGGCAGGATGCCCGCGGACTGCGAGGCATCCACGATCAGGGGAACTCCCTCCGCGCGGCAGAGCGCAGCGATCTCCTCGATCGGCAGAACGAAGCCGAACACATTGGAGACGTGCGTGCAGACGACGGCGTCAAGCTCCGGCGAGATGCTGTTTTCAAAGGCGCGCAGCAGCGCGGCGCGGTCAAAGAGCGGCGAAGCGGCGACCTTGATCCTCGCGCCCAGCGCGTGCAACGGCCGCGTGACGGCGTTGTGCTCATAGCCGGAGACGGCGACGCGCCCGCCCTCCGGCACGAGCGAACGGATGGCAATGTTCAGGGCGTGCGTCGCGTTGGAGGTAAAGACGACCTGCTCCGGCGAGGGTACACCGAACAGCTCGGCGGCAAGGCTTCGGCAGCGGAAGGCCGTCTCCTCCGCCGCTCTGGCCGCGGCATAGCCGCCGCGCCCCGGCGAGGACATGGTGCGCATGGCCCTCTGCATCGCATAGGAAACGCTCAGGGGCTTTTGGAAGGTCGTCGCGGCGGAGTCCAGATAGATCATGGCTCTACCTCCGAACGATCTTGACCGGCTCGACCTGCGCGTCCTGCAGGCGGCGGATGGCGGCGGCGTAATTCCGCTCCGCGACCTCCAGCGTGTAGCCGCAGCCGCGGCCCGTCAGCTCGGCACTCGCGCGCAGCACCCGCGTGCGGATGCCCGCACGGTCCAGGACCTTCATCATCTGCTGGGCGTGCGTGATGGAGCGTGCGACCAGTAAATAGCGTTCCATACTCTCCCCTCCTCGCAGCATACTATGCGCCCGCGCCGGAAGCGGTGCATTGCGCCGTAGGACAAAAAGAGAAGGACGCCGAAGCGTCCTTCCCGTTTCCTTTTTCTATTACGCGCGCGGGTGCGCCTTCTGATAGATGTCCCGCAGCTGTTTTTTTACAACATGGGTGTAGATCTGCGTGGAGGAAATATCCGCGTGACCCAGCATCTCCTGAATGGCGCGCAGGTCCGCGCCGTTTTCCAGCAGATGCACCGCGAACGAGTGGCGCAGCGTGTGCGGCGTGATGTCCTTGTCGATCTGCGCCATCTCCTGGTAGTGCTTGACGATCTTCCAAAAGCCCTGACGGCTCATGCGCTCGCCGTTCATGTTGACGAACAGCGCCGTCTCCTCGGGATCGGCCAGCAGCTGAGGGCGGACATCCTTGATGTAATCCGAAAGTGCCTTGACCGCGGCGGGATAGAGCGGAATGATGCGCTCCTTGCCCTTGCTCTCGCAGCGGATGAAGCCGGCGGAAAGGCTGCAGTCGCTCTCGTCGAGCGAGATGAGCTCGCTCACGCGGATGCCGGTGGCGTAGAGCAGCTCGAGCATCGCGTGATCGCGGTAGCCCTTGGCGTCCACGCACCGGGGCTGGTCGAGGAACAGCTCGACCTCCTTGCCGGTCAGGATCTCCGGGAACCTGCGCTCGACCTTGAGGGCGGCGACGCCCTTGGCGGGATTGGTCTTGATCTCGCCGCGCTCAGCAAGGAAGGCATAAAAGGACTTGATGGAGGCCAGCGCGCGCGTGACCGTCGCGGCGGACTTTCCCTTGCCGCCCATCCACGCGACGTAGTCGCTGATGGCGGCGGTCTTGACCTTGCGCAGATCGGTCACCCGCTGGGCGGCAAGGTGCTCGGAAAACTGGCGCAGGTCGCGAAGATAGGAGCTGAGCGTATTTTCGGAAGCGTGCTTTTCCTCGCGCAGATAATCCTCATAGAGCTTCAGATAATCGGACGCCATCTGGCACACCTCCTTCCGTAAGATCAGCGCAGCAAAAGCGACAGGATGCGTGGAATGAACCACAGCTCCAGCGCCGCGCCAAAAAATAAACACACACACGCGATCCCAAAGCGGGACCAATACCGCTTTCCGTAGGTCACGCCCTTCGCCCGCTTTCCGCCGCCGACCGATAAGGCCGCAAGACCGCGCGAGGTCTCCCACGCGGCGCTGCCGAGCAGCAGCGTGCAAGGCAGCACAAGCATCAGCCGCAGCGCGAAGAGAACAGGCAGCAGGAAAAATCCATCCTGCCCCAGACCCGAGGCGAAGCAAAGAAGCGAATAGGCGTACAGGAAGCCCTGAGCGGCACACACCGCCGGAATGAGCGCCACGCCGATGGAGGCAAAGCCCAGCAGGAACACCGCCGCGCTCGCGCGGAAAAAGCAGACCATCGTCTGCCAGACCGCCGCGGAGGAGGGCGCGCCCTCGATGCGCAGGGCAAGGTAGCCCTCAAGATATCGGCGCAGCTCGCCGCCCATTGCCGACGCGCCGCGCGCGGCGACCATGCCGCCGAGGACCGCGCCGAGAAGAAAAAAAGCGGCAAGCGCCAGCATGGAAAGCGGTATTTTTCGCAGACTGACGCATCGCAGACGCGCCGCCGTTCGTCTTTGCTTCAATGTAAATCCCTCACTGTTTTCCGCCGAGGAAATTCGCAGGGCGCAAAAAGCGAGGGAGCGAAAGCACTTATAAATATAGGCTATTTGTCCCCGTTTCGCAAGCGGATTTCCTCAATTTCCCGAATTTTGTCAATTATGTCAAAATATTATGTAAACACCATTATGTAAACTTCGTACACCGAGCTTTTTCGGAACAAGATATGGTATCGTGAAAAACCGCCGTTTACCAAATCTGGAAACCGTCTTTCAGGCCGCCCTTATTCCCCACCAGGCCATATTTGTGCAATCCGTTCACGCCGCGCAGAATGTGCCGTTTTTCGATCTTTATGTTTACCGTCGGGAACGAGGCGTTTTATGTCGCTTTGCCCGTTTTCCCTTCTCCCGCCGCGCAAGTCCTGCCGCAAGCAGCCCGCCAAGCGCAGACGCCGTGAGCAGCCCCAGCACCCCGTTCAGGTCCGGCGCATCCGACGCGAGCAGTCCGAGCAGCGACACGCATACCCAGAATGCCGCAGCAGCAAGCAGCGGCAGCGCCGCCGCCCCTCGTTTCCCTCGCAATGTCATCATCGCACCGCCGAAGGCCGAAAGGCAGGCACACGCCCATACCGCTTGCCCTATTCGCACCTCATCCAGTCTGCCGCTCACCGTCAGATAGGCCGCAAGTGTCAGCAGCACCAGATATGCACCCATCGCCGTCGCCAAGCCGAGCATGATCGGCCTCACCGACAATCGCTTCTTCTCCATTCCATAGCCATCCCCATCCCGGTCGTTCAAAAGAGCGTATGCCGCAAGGCTGCATTTTATATCCAGGCCCTCGAAAAAAGTGCGCAAAAAAGCGCCGACCATTCGGCCGGCGCTTTCGCGTCAGGATATGATTTACTTGATCTCGGGATCGTAGGAGGGCTTTTCTTCCGCAGCAGGAGCCTCGACCGTCTCAGTCGCTTTCTCCTCGACAGCAGGAGTCTCCTCCACCTTTTCTTCGACCTTGTCAGCCTTCTTGCCGCTCTTCTGTGCGGCGGCCTGCTCCATCGCGCCGGTGGACTGCACCGCCCACTTGGTCACCTCGATGCGGACGCGGTCCTCGCTCGTCTCAAAGACGATGGTAGAGTCGTTGACCTGCACGATCTTGCCGACCATACCGCCGATGGTGGTGACGCGGTCGCCCTTTTTCAGGCTGCTGCGCATCTGCTCCGCCTGCTTTTTGCGCTTGTTTTCCGGACGGATGATGAGGAAATAGAAGACCGCGATCATCGCGACCATGAGAAGAAGGGATTCCATAATTGTTAAAGTTCCTTTCGTTTTTAAGGTTCCGCCATAACAGCATTGCTGTCATTATAGCCGAATCCGTCCTAATGTGCAAGAGTTTTCTGCGGCAAATTACGCTCTTTCCGAAAGCTTTTCGCTGTATTCCGCGCGGAAGGCCGCAAACTCGCCAGCGTCCAGCGCATCGCGGATGCACTCCGTGAGCTTGTTGTAGAAATAGAGATTGTGCATCACCGCAAGGCGCAGCGCCAGCATCTCGTCTGCCTTGAAGAGGTGGCGCAGATAGGCGCGCGAGAAATTCCGGCAGGTCGGGCAGTCGCAGCGCTCGTCGATCGGGCGCTCGTCGAGCTTGTATTTCTCGTTTTTCAGATTGATCGTGCCGCCCCATGTAAAGAGCTTGCCGTGGCGCGCGTTGCGCGCCGGCATCACGCAATCGAAGAAGTCCACACCGCGCGCCACGCCCTCAATGATGTTCGACGGCGTGCCGACGCCCATCAGGTAGCGCGGCTTGTCCTGCGGCATATAGGGCTCGACCGCGTCGATGATGTCGTACATCACCTGCGTCGGCTCGCCGACCGCAAGACCGCCGATGGCGTAGCCGTCGCAGTCAATCTTTGCGATCTCCTTCATGTGCCAGATGCGCAGATCCTCAAAGGTCGCACCCTGATTGATGCCGAAAAGCATCTGCCCCGGGTTGATGGTATCCGGCAAGGAGTTCAACTTGTCATGCTCCGCCTTGCAGCGCTCCAGCCAGCGCAGCGTGCGCTCGCAGGAGTCCTTCGCGTACTTGTAGGGCGCCGGATTCTCCACGCACTCGTCGAAGGCCATCGCAATGTCGCTGCCAAGGTTTGACTGGATGCGCATACTCTCCTCCGGTCCCATAAAGATGCGGTGGCCGTCAAGGTGGGAGGCAAAGGTGACACCCTCCTCCCTGATCTTGCGCAGTCCCGCAAGGGAGAACACCTGGAAGCCGCCGGAGTCCGTCAGGATCGGGCCGTCCCAGTGCATGAACTTATGCAGTCCGCCCATTTGGCGCACCACATCGTCGCCCGGGCGGAGATGGAGATGGTAGGTGTTGGACAGCTCGATCTGGCAGCCGAGCTCCTTGAGGTCCAGTGCGCTCACGCCGCCCTTGATCGCCGCCTGCGTGCCGACGTTCATGAAAACCGGCGTCTGCACCTCGCCGCCGTGGGCGCATTGGAATTTGCCGCGCCGGGCCTTGCCCTCGTATTTGATGACCTTGAACATAGCTCGTTCCTCACATTTTGTATATACAGAATATCGAATCGTATATGCAATGCATATACGATTCGTATGCATCAAGAGATGAACATCGCGTCGCCGAAGCTGAAGAAGCGGTAGCGTTCGCGCACCGCCTCCTCATAGGCGGCAAGAACGTGCTCGCGCCCCGCGAGCGCGCTCACCAGCATGATGAGCGTGGACTCCGGCAGGTGGAAATTCGTGACAAGCGCGTCCATCACCTTGAAGCGGTAGCCCGGATAGATGTAAATATTCGTCCAGCCGCCGGTCGCGGTCATGGTACCGTCCTCCCCCGCCCAGCTTTCAATGGTGCGGCAGGAGGTCGTGCCGACGCAGATCACACGCCCGCCGTTTGCCTTCGTGCGGTTGATCAGATCCGCCGTCTCCTGCGGAATGGTGCAGTATTCGCTGTGCATATCGTGCTGCTCGATCTCGTCCTCCTTGACCGGTCGGAACGTGCCGAGCCCGACGTGCAGCGTCACATAGCCGACGCCGACGCCCTTGGCGGCAATCCTCTCCAGAAGCTCCGGCGTGAAGTGCAGCCCCGCCGTGGGGGCCGCCGCCGAACCGTTGACCTTGGAGTAAACGGTCTGGTAGCGTTCCTGATCCTGCAGCTCCTCCTTGATGTAGGGCGGCAGCGGCATCTTGCCGAGCCGCTCGAGCACCTCAAGGAAGATGCCATTGTAATCGAAGCGCACCAGACGGTTGCCGTCCGGCAGGACCTCGGCGATCTCCGCCGTCAGCTCGCCGTCGCCGAAGCTCACCCGCGCACCCTCGCGCAGGTGCTTGCCCGGACGCACAAGGCACTCCCACACCTTATCGCCCTTGTCCTGCAGCAGCAGCACCTCGCAGGCTCCGCCGCCAGGCAGACGGCGTCCCAGCAATCGCGCCGGCAGAACGCGGGAATTGTTCAAAATCAAGCAGTCGCCGGGCCGCAGAAAGTCCGGCAGCTCATAAAAATGATGGTGCGACCACTCCCCCGTCGCCTTATCGAGACACAGCAGGCGCGACTCGTCGCGCTTTTCCAGCGGCGTCTGTGCGATCAGCTCCGGCGGGAGGTCGTAGTAAAAATCGCTTGTTTTCATCTTGCTTCTTTCCGCATCAGCTCAGCGTGATGCCCGTGTAGTAGAAATTCAGAATGTCGCGATAGGTATAGCCCTGCTCCGCCATGGCAAACGCGCCCCACTGGCTCATGCCGACGTTGTGGCCCCAGCCCGAGCCGGAGAAGGTGAAGGTGTTGCTTGTGTTCGCGCTCTCGCGCTCGAGCGACTGCACGCCGCCCGATGTAATGACGTAGGTATCCTTCGCACCGGCATTGTTCGGCGTGACCGTGCCGTCGCCGTCGATCACATACAGCCCACCCGTGCCGGTCACCGAGCTCTGCACATCGTTGACATAGTAAGTGCTCGCGTCGCCGCCGGTGACGGTATAGCGCATACTGCGCACGTTGATATGGTCGTACACGCCGTTGAGGAGCGTGCGGCACTTCTCGCGCCGCGCGGTGTAGCTGCCCCGAGTCCCCTCATAGGTGACGGCAATGACGTTGCCCGTGTCGCTGTATTCGGACACATAGACGTTCTGCACCTGCCCGATGTCGGTATTGGCCTCGGACTTGAGCACCTCGCGCAGCTCGTCGCCGGTCGCGGTGAACGACCAGTAGTAGCGGGAGAAGCGCCACGCGACGCTTGCCTCGTAAGGATCGAGCTTGCCCTGCAGATACGGCACCTCGCTGCCCCAGACGTTCTTGCAGCTCTCGCTCGCGCCGCCGTTGCAGGAGTAGTAGACCGCGTTGGTCACCAGCTCGCCGTTGTAGTAGAGATAGACGCCGCGCGTCTCCTCCGCCGCCGCGTCGGAGCGCTCATTGGAGAGTGCCGCGCCGCGATAGGCCTGACAGTCTGTTGTTGAACAGACGTCAAAGCCTGCGCTGCGGTGCCGCGTCTGAGATGCGGCATAGGTGCGCGCGCAGACCGTCTGCGCCTTGAGCGCCTCGAGCGGCCAGTCGTTCGACATTTCCGCCGCAATGACGCACTTGACGTAATCCTCGATATCCAGCACGTTGATGACGCTGATGTAGCCGCCGGTCGTGCGCTGGTATTCAAAGCCGCCGTAGTAGCGGTAGCCGGAGAACCATGTCACCGTCTTCTCCCCGCTCACCGAGCGTGGGCGGACGCCGAGGCTGCGAAGGCCCGAGCAATCGAACTCAAAGAGGACGGTGTCCGTATCCGTGACCGACACGACCACGCCGGTGCTGCTCGGCGTTACGATCTGCGCGCCATAGGCCAGCACATCTGTTTCCGACAGCACACGCGCGGACTCATCGTAGCTCGCGTGATTGCCGACGCGCACACGATACTCCCCGTCGATGTAGGCGACGAAGCCCTTCGGGTAGCTCTGCGCCACCGCAAGCGCCTCCTCGTAGCTGCCGAACGCCGTGAGCAGCTCAATGTGGTAGGCGCCGAGGATGGTGGAGTAATTCGTCGGCCGCGTCTCATAGCACACGCCGCCGGAAACGTAGGCGTTGCTGTCCACCGTAACGGTGATCCTCTGCTCATCCGTCGCGGCGAGCGGAACGAAGCTGCGGTCGGCGTCGTAATAGCCGAACTCGTAGCCGGAGCCGCTGAGTGTATCGTTGTAGTTTTGCAGCCGCGCCGTAAAAAGAGCGTTCGTGCCGTATTTTAAGCCGACCTTGAGCATAGTATTCTCTGTGGCCTGCGCGCCGACACACAGCGTGAGCGCAAGCAGCATACTCAAGATGATCGTTTTCCAGAATCGTTTCATAGGGGTCCTCCATTGGCCGCATTTCCCTGCATTTCTACATTATAGGATAAAATGCGCAAGGATTCAAGGAAAACCGTTCTTTTTCTCCCGGCAATATTTTCCACGCTGCTATCAAAAAAGAGAGGAGCTTCCATCATGTCCCAATCCTTATTCCGCGGCTCCGGCGTTGCGCTCGTGACGCCAATGACGCCCGACGGCATCGACTTCCCCGCCCTTGAGCAGCTGATCGAATGCTATGAATTCGTCAAACTACAGGCAGAACGTAGTCCCAAAGATATGGAAACTACCTACTTCATGAATTATGACGGTAAGAAATGGGGACTGGAAGATTATAGAAATATCCCGCAATATAACTGGCAGGATGAAATCTTCCGCAGCGCATGGATGCAAAGCCACAATGTCAGCCTGACCGGTGGTTCGGAAGGAGTTCGCTACAATGCTTCTTTATCTTATTATGACCAGGACGGTATCTTATTGGAATCAAACTACAAACGTGTACAAGGCCGTATGGGTACTACCATCCAAAAGAAGAAACTGAAAATCTATCTGACGACCAACTATTCCAGTACTACAACTACCGGTGGTTCTCCTTCCCAGAACTCATACAGTGGTATGAATAACCTGTTCTATAGTGTATGGGGATATCGCCCTGTGACCGAACCGGACAGACCATTAAACTCGTTGATGGATAACATCATGGACGACGCGATAAACAATACCAACGACTATCGTTTCAACCCTATCATGTCTTTGAAAAATGAATATCGCAAGACGTACGCGAACTATATCCAGTTCAACGGATTTGCAGAATATGAATTTATCAAAGGATTGAAGTTGAAAGTTTCCGGCGGTTACACGTTCGATACCCGCAAAGGGGAAACATTCAACAACTCGAAGACCCGTTATGGTAATCCGAAATCATCCGATAAGGTAAATGCAGAAATCTACCATTCTCAACGTGCAACGTGGTTGAACGAAAATATTCTAACCTATCAGACCAATATCAAACGGAAACATTTCTTCAATAGCATGGTAGGTGTAACCCTGCAGAATTCCGACTATGAATACTATTCATACAAAACGGTACAGATTCCGAACGAAGCACTCGGCATGGCGGGAATGAGTGAAGGAACTCCCAGTACGACTAAATCATTAAAGAGTTCCTGGTCTATGCTTTCTTTCCTGGGACGTTTGAACTATAACTATAAATCATTGTATTATGCAACGGTTTCTTTCCGTTCCGACGGTTCTTCCAAGTTCCGTGGTGATAACCGTTTCGGCTATTTCCCTTCCGGTTCATTGGCTTGGGGATTCATGGAAGAAGATTTTATGAAACCATTGAAGTCTGTTGTTTCTTCAGGTAAATTAAGAGCAAGCTGGGGATTGACCGGTAACAACCGTGTAGGCGAGTATGATACGTATGCTTTATATCAGATATTAAAAGATAAAGTTGGGGATTTTATTTCGATTGGTAGCCTACCGAGTGGTGTATATCCGTTCGAGAACAGTCTGACAAGTGTAGGTACAGTGCCCACTTCCTTAAGAAACAGAAAACTGAAATGGGAGACCACCGAACAGTGGAACCTAGGGCTGGACTTAGGCTTCCTGGACGAACGTATCGGATTAACCGTAGACTGGTATCGTAAAACAACTCGTGACCTGTTGCTGAATACTGCGCTTCCCACCTCTTCCGGTTATTTCAGTGCCATGAAGAATGTAGGAAAGGTACGCAATCAAGGTATCGAGTTCACATTGAACACGACCAATATCAAGAACCGTCATTTCTCATGGACTACTAACTTTAATATTGCATTCAACAAGAACAAAGTTTTAGAATTGGCCGAAAACCAATCTTCTCTGTTGAGTGCAGCCAAATTTGACCAGAACTATAACTCTCAATACAGCTACATTGCCAAAGTGGGTTATCCGATGGGAATGATGTACGGATTCATCTACGAAGGTACATACAAATACGAAGATTTCGACAAAGTGGGTGATACATATACACTGAAACGCAATGTTCCGTATTTCTCTTCCGAAAGTAATACACAACCGGGTATGCCGAAATACGCAGACCTGAATGGTGACGGTATCATCGACGATAACGACCGCACTATGATCGGTAACGGTATGCCGAAACATACAGGCGGATTTACCAACAATTTCGAATACAAAGGATTTGACTTGAGCATCTTCTTCCAATGGTCGTATGGAAACGATGTATTGAATGCCAACCGCCTGTTCTTCGAGAACAGCAATAAGACACGTGACTTGAACCAATATGCAAGTTATGCAAACCGTTGGACACCGGAAAACCCGGAAAGTAATATTCCGAGAGCTACCGACTCCGGTTCCAATAAAGTGTTCTCTACACGTATTATCGAAGATGGTTCTTTCCTTCGTCTGAAGACCGTATCTTTAGGATATACACTGCCGAAACAACTGACCAAAAAATGGAAGATAGACAATGCACGCGTATTCGTTGCCGGTCAGAATCTATGGACATGTACAGGATATTCCGGTTACGACCCGGAAGTATCTATCCGTGAAGGCGCACTGACTCCGGGACTGGACTTCTCCGCTTATCCGAGAGCCTACTCTATCAGTTTTGGTATAAACTTAGGTTTCTAATCAATCATCCTTCAAACAATTACGTATATGAAAACAATAAAAATAATCATCATATCACTTCTTGTCGGACTTAACCTGACTTCCTGCGATTTCTTGGAAAAAGACCCGACATACACCACTCCTGAAAACTTCTTCAAAAATGAAGCGGACGCTACCTCTTGGCTGACAGGAACCTATGCCATTCTGGGACAAAGTTCCTTCTACGGAAATGAGTTCTTATACCTTGTAGGAGGTGACGATCTGGGACACTATGGTGGTGCCAACCGCGGACCTAATAAAAGTGGGTTGATCTGTAACAATGCCAATACAAGTGATCCGGCCGTTGCAGCATTGTGGTACACATTATACTCCGGCATCAACAGAGCCAATATTTTCCTGGAAAATATTGATGCAGTGCCCGATATGAACGACGATACCCGCAAGCAGTACAAAGCCGAAGCCCGTTTCTTACGCGCATTCTATTATTTTACTTTGGTAGAATGTTGGGGAGATGTACCTTTCAAGACTACTTCTACAGAAGATGCCTATAACCTCTCCATTCCACGTACGGACAAACAGACGATTTACGACTTTATCATCAAAGAGATGTATGGTTCTGCCGAGGATCTCAAATCTGCTCAAGATTTGAACTATTTACCGGGACGTGTTTCTAAATCGGCTGCTTGGGGAATGTTGGCGCGTGTATATATGTTCCGGGCCGGTGAGCCTAAACGTGACAAGGAAGTGGGTTTAGCCAACAACACGACTAGTGCCGAGATTACAGAATATTTCAAAAAAGCAAGTTACTATGCACAGTTAGTCAAGAATGAGGGTCATTCACTAACTGCCAAATATTGGGACTTCTTTATCGACATTTGTTCTGATAAGTATAACACTGCTCTCAATAAGGATGGTGCCAAGGCTAATGAAAGTATTTGGGAAGTAGAATTTGCAGGTAACCGTTCGACGGATGTACGTGCAGAAGGTCGAATCGGTAATATTATCGGCATTCAGGGTAAGGACCTTTCTTCCAAAGCATCCATCACTGGTAAAGGTGATCCGGGCTATGCATACGCTTTTATCTGGAATACTCCTAAACTGCTGGAATTATATGAAGCAAACGATGACATTGACCGTTGCAACTGGAATATCGCTCCATTCACTTACACCCAGTCAGCAGGAGAAGGTACTCCGGTAGACGGTCGTGAATTTGTAAAGGGAAAAAGAGATGAAGTGGAACAACAATACTGGGACAAATCCTTCAGCTATGGTAAAACAGAGCCGGGGTCTACTTACGGTGATCGTGAATCGAAGAACGATGCCAATAAGAACCGCAACAGAGCTGCCGCCAAATATCGTAGAGAATATGAAGCAGACAAGAAGAGTAAAAACGATACTTCCATCAACTTCCCTCTTCTCCGTTACTCTGACATTCTGCTAATGATTGCAGAGGCAGAAAATGAAGTCAACCATGGCCCTAATGATTTGGCGTATGAATGTATCAATGCAGTAAGAGAACGTGCAGGAATCAAAAAACTTGCAGCAAATCTGGATGAAGAGAGCTTCCGCAAAGCTATCAAAGACGAACGTGCAATGGAACTCTGCTTCGAGTACACACGTCGTTTCGACCTGATCCGTTGGGGAGACTATTACAAACTGATGCAGGAACAAGTGGACAAGGCACAGGCTGACGAATCCTGGAAATTCGGAATCAATGTATATACTTACTTCAATATTCCGAAGTCTTACAACTATTTCCCGATTCCTGCCAATGAAATTGGATCAAACGGTGCTATCAAAACGAATAATCCGGGTTGGTAAATCCCTTATTAACTTTAAAAAGAAAAGGATATGAAGACAATATATAAAAGTTTGATGACTATCGCTTTTGCCGGACTATGTCTCGCTTCATGCGACAAGGAATTAAAAGAAGAAACAGCAATGGAAGTGGGTGTGGTGACAGACAGCAATGTCAGCTTCGATGGCAAAACTGTTACTGTAAAGAAAGGAAGTCCGGTAACGTTCAGCTTCGATGGTGACCCTGATTTTATAACATTCTTCAGTGGAGAAATTGACCATGAATATAAATTCCGCAATCGGACAGAGATGAAAATAGAGGATATCGAAAAATGTGAAATTAATTTCGACATGGTTGCCCAATATGATGCACCGCCTAAAAACACACCACAGACTGCATTAGATATTTTCATTTCCGACAATTTTCCGGGAATGGCCAAGAATAATTTCGAAGCAGATAAGCTACTTGTAGAAGGGTTTGACTGGACATATTTAATACCAACAGAAGAATTGCCGGTGAAAGTAGAAAGCAATACTAAATCCTATTCATACACTAAAAACTTAGCTTCTTATCTTGGAAAGCAAATCACCATTGCTTTCCATTACAAAGGCGGTCAGGATGGTGCTGTTAGACAACCTAAATTTTCCTTTAACAATATACGCATAGAACTGGCTTTTAATAATAATAAATCAGAAACTGTCTATGCAAAAAATCTAGGTTTCACACCACTAAACATTGTAAATAATGAAAGTGACCAGCAATCGGACAAAGTTAAAGACAGAGAGTATGGAGCAGTTGATGGCGGTGTCCCCGGATTCTGGAAAACAAATTTACCGACGGAAATAATAGTATCCAGCTCTGCTGCCGGAGCTACACTAAAAAATAGTTGGCTAATCTCTGAACCGCTCTTACTCAATGGTTCCTGCAATCCTGACGCTGGTGTAGCGATTAAGAATATCTCGCAGTCGTTGGAGATATACTCACATACCTATGAAGAGGCCGGTACATATACCGCTACTTTCGTAGCCAACAATGCAAACTACGTCCATCAAGGTGGTCAAGTAGTACGTGAACTGACTATAAACGTTGTAGAATAATAGTATATCCCCCAATTTTTCTAACCTTCAATCATAGAAAACGTTTATAAAAATCAGACTTTAATCAATTTAACATCAGAAAGAGAGGGACCGCGAGGTTCCTCTCTTTTACTTTTTCTGTATCTTTGCACAAAAATAAAAATAATGCCAAAGACTCTTCCTATTCATTTTGCCCCATTACAAGGTTACACCGAAGTGTTTTACCGTAATGCTCATGCTGCCTGCTTCGGAGGTATAGATACTTATTATACCCCATTTGTACGACTCGAAAAAGGCGGATTCCGCCATAGAGATGTCCGCGGAATCGAACCCGGGAATAATCAGGTAGCCCATCTGATTCCCCAACTGATAGCCCCTTCTTTTGAGAAAGCAGAAAAAATCTTATCCCTATTCATTGAAAAGGGATATAAGGAAGTCGACATCAATATAGGATGTCCTTTTCCCATGCTGGCTAAACGCCACAATGGTTCCGGCATTCTTCCTTATCCCGAAGAAGTTCAGGCGTTACTTAGCCTGATTACAGAATATCCGCAAATAAGTTTCTCCATCAAAATGAGGTTGGGCTGGGAAGATCCGGAAGAATGTCTGAAACTGGCTCCGATTATCAATGAGCTACCCTTGCGACAAGTGGTTATGCACCCCCGCTTGGGAAAACAGCAATACAAAGGAGAAGTTGACCTTAAAGCGTTTGAGGCTTTTCAGAATGCCTGCAAGCATCCGCTCATCTATAATGGAGATATCAATAGTGTAGAAGATATTCACCGCATTCAGGAACAGTTTCCCGGATTAGCCGGAATGATGATAGGACGAGGATTACTTGCCAACCCGGCATTAGCTTTGGAGTATAGACAAAACCGTGCACTCGAGTTCGATGAAATGAGAGAAAAATTGCAATCTATGCACAAATGCGTATACAATCAATATGCAGAACAGTTGGAAGGAGGAGACGAACAACTTCTGAACAAAATGAAAACTTTCTGGGAATATTTAATGCCGCAAGCAGACAGAAAATTACTGAAAGCAATTCATAAAAGCACAAGTCTCAACAAATATAATCAGGCAATCCTTGCCTTTTTTAATCAACGATGAACTGATAACCAGTAATTTTACGTAATTTTGCGCCCGTTTACAAACATGCACATTATGAAAAAATACATTTTAATCTCGCTTTGCCTGCTAACGGCCGCAGGCAGCTTCGCACAGAACAAGGATTTCAAGTTTAAATTCTATGGGCAGATCCGTACCGACTTCTATTATAATAGTCGTGCTAACGAAGAAACCGTAGACGGATTGTTTTATATGTATCCAAAAGACAAAGTGCGTGATCCGGAGGGGAACGATTTGAACTCAACACCCAACAGTAACTTCTATACTTTATATTCGCGCCTTGGAGTAGACGTTGCCGGTCCAAAACTGGGAACAGCCAAGACATCTGCCAAAGTAGAAGTCGACTTCCGCGGCACAGGCACTTCTTATTCGGTCATTCGCCTTCGTCATGCTTATTTGAATCTGGATTGGGGAAAATCAGCTTTATTACTCGGACAGAACTGGCATCCCTTATTCGGAGATGTGTCTCCGCAGATTCTTAATCTCTCCGTAGGAGCACCGTTTCAGCCCTTCAGCCGTGCGCCACAAATTCGTTATCGCTATACAAACAAGAATTTCCAACTTACCGGAGCCGCAGTGTGGCAATCACAATATACTTCACAAGGACCGGAAGGGAAAACACATAAGTATCTGAAGCAAAGCTGTATTCCCGAATTTTATGTCGGAGCTGATTATAAGAATGGCGGTTTGCTGGCCGGCGTAGGCATTGAGTTGTTATCATTGAAACCACGTACGGAGTCTATAGTAAATACAGATAAATACAAGGTAGACGAACGCATCACAACTCTTTCATACGAAGCTCATGTAAAATACACCAACAAAGACTGGTTCATCGCTGCGAAGAGCGTATTAGGATCCAATCTGACACAAGCTTCCGGTTTGGGTGGATTCGGGATCAAGTCTGTCAACGAACAAACGGGAGAACAAGAATATACTCCGATACGTTTCTCCAGCTCTTGGTTCAACGTTGTCTACGGACAGAAATGGAAGCCGGGAATCTTCGTAGGCTATGCCAAGAATCTGGGAACAAGTGATGCACTATATGCTCCCAAAGGAAATGATGCAAAACTTTATGGAACAGGAACAGACCTTAACCAATTAGTTACGGCAGGAGCAGAACTGACCTACAATGTCCCCCACTGGAAATTCGGGTTGGAATATACATTAAGCTCTGCATGGTATGGTTCGCTCAATACGTCCAATGGGAAAATTCAAGATACCCATGCCGTATGTAACAACCGTATTGTTGCCGTTGCCATGTTTATGTTCTAACCTCTCTATACAATTATTTTAATTATATATCTGTCACCTGTCACCGATTGCTGCTTAACGGTTTGATTATTAACAATTAACACCGTGACAGCAATAGGTGACAGCAGTGTGACAACAATAATGCTGTCACCAGAAACAGATAAACTACATTTCACAACGCGGAGGTATTCACTCTGGAAGCTCCAGGCAATCCTATTTATTTCATGAATGCATTACCTTTGTTTCTCGTGGGGAAACTTTTAGTTTCAAGGCTTGAAACCAAAGGTTTTCGTACCGGGAAACTAAAGTTTTCAGCATTGGGAAACTGTAGTTTCAGCACCGAGAAACAATAGTTTCAACGGCATGGAAACTATGGTTTCTCCAAGAGAAACTAGTGTTCCCTTATCAGGAAAAGCAAATGATCTCCTATTGTCTGACTTTTATCTCCTTAACTCCACTTCAAAGCTAGCACCATCTTTACAACTGAACTGCAAAACTGTTTGCTTCTTATCAGAAGAAATCACCTTGCAAAACGGAGTTTCTTCTACATTCCATTGCCCTTTTATCGTTACAGTCACAGGTATTTCACTACTGGCATTTTCAATCCATGGTCGTGAATAGATACTACGTTCGATGCGTTTCCCATCTTTATCAAACGCTTCATCGCTTGGACCGCGATACAAAGCTAAATCCGGTTGTGCCACCGTCAACTTAATCTTATCAGCAGATCCTTTATGAATCATAACCAGACAGGAAGTATCCACACGTTGTAATAAACCACCCGGCAATGTCGTTTCAGGAGTTTCAAACAACACATAAGAAATGATCTGTTCGGAAACGGACTCTACAATATGTGCATTCCGGTCTTGCTGTAATACCTTATAAGTGGGCTTCTTTGCAAATTTCTTCATCAGAGTTTCATTCATCTGAGGCAGAACAGCGTATTCATAACTTCCGTTTTTCGGTGCCTTTCCATGATCTACAACCAAAGAAACCCAATCACCCTTTGTTTCCTTTCCTGTATTTTGCATTCGCGAGTATTGAGGAAAGTTCTTCTCAAACCGGATGGGAGTTGGAACATAATAACCCGTTCCCAAATGGTCCACCCATACTTTCTTATCTCCTTGATAATTTTTCCAATAATCATGCCCTGCTTTATCAGTAACTGCCAATTGGAAGATAGTCGTTTCTGTCGGGAACTCCGTATTTGTATTTTCAATATCCGAACCAAGACAGACAATCATTCCATCGATGAAATGGTAAGATTTACGTGCCCGATGTGATCCGTTGTACTTATCATGCTCATGTAACTTCATTCCAAAATTACCATTCATCTTCTGTTGAGACAAACCACCGGCAAAAGCCTCGTCGGAGTAAAGCATCTCTTCCATTCCAGAGTAACTATCCACATTGAGCACCTTAGCCTGCAATTTCTCCAATGGCAAATGAATAGATGTCACTCCCGGAATACGGTTCCAGTCAAAACCTTCCTGCTGCCAGCCGCTAGTGGCGGGAGTTACTGTCTGTCCCGGTGCAGCAGTCAATATTTGCAAACTGCCGTGTGCCAGGTAGCGACCGTATAGATTTGCTCCCAGATAATGTTCTGCCGCCCATAGATAACGGGAATGTCCGCGTGCCACAGCCGACCAGTTACTACGACGTTGGACAGAGACGCAACCATATCCCATCGCTATATTTCCCTGCGGGTCCGGCTCCGAACGGAAACCTTTCTCTATAAGAAGTTTTGCCACCTTACGTTCTTCAGTATTTGAAACCTTAGGTATATATTCAGGAGAGTCATTTTCAATACTTGGGTCTGAAATCAGACGGAGGTAAGAAGAAGCCATTTCACTATCATATTCCTCCTTTCCATCGGGAGAACCGGCTAAAGCCATCATAGCAAAATGCATAGGAACCAGTTTACCTTTTCCATCTGGATGACGACCGGACATGGAAAGAGGGAAGTTCAGCTTATTGCAATAGAAACGCATGGTCAACAGTACATTTTTCACTGTTTCATGAGCTAACTCGGAAACAGCAAATTCCGTCCGGCTGAAAAGATAGATCATATTGGTTGCTCCATCGAGTCCGCCCACAGCATAAGCCGGATAGTTATTTCGATGATGGAAAGCACCTCCGTCTACTTTAAACGAACCGGACAATCCCAATGCAGGACGGCAACCAAAATCAATCCAACGGGAGAAAGACCGGAGATATTGTAGTTTTTCCGGTGTATCTTCCATCATTAAAATGCTGGCAATGCGTCCTGTGGTCTGTGTATTGAAAGAGTCCATATCAATTCCATTGACTTCCGGTTTAGGGTATACTTCGTTAGTAATCGCATACCAGCGTAATGTCCGTTCGGCTTCCTGAAGTTTTCCAGTTTCCCTAAGCACATCTTTCATCAGAAAATATGCCAGGTACAGACCGCGAACACTATAGCCATAATGATGGATATTTCCCCAACAACTACCATAAGCTACCCCCTGATCGGTTATGTGATCGTACATTGCTAAGAACTTCTTCTTCATTTCTTCCCGAATCACCGGATTTGCCGCATTATTATATGCAACGGCAATTCTTTTCATCAGGCCGAAATAAGCACGCATTTCCACTCCCATTTTAGTCAGCATATCTTTATCCCAGTTTGGTATAATCCGTTCATAAGCTTCTGAAGCACGTACCATGTAAATAGGTACTCCCGATACTTGGCCGTTCTTGTAAGTTATCTGATAGAAATCATATTTCTTGCGGATGGTTTCTACTTCTTTATCAGTCGTTTTTCCTTTCGTGTAGATCATATCACGAAAACGCTTTTCCAACAGTTGCATTTCTGCTCTTTGCTTATCGTCTACAGGAGTCAATTCAATATCCGGTTTCAAAAGCGAGTGTTGATAGACAACCAGCCAATGGTTGGTGGTCCCGGCATTGACAAAAGGAACTTGCAGATCGGCCGTCTGTTGACGTGCATCAACCTTAGTAGCCGTAATCAAATGATCGATGAAAAGGCTTCCTTTTGAATTTGGAGCAATAATCCGGAGTTCATTCATGCCTTCTTCCGGTGTGCCTTGCATATCACGTTCATAGCAAACCCATGCGGCACGCCAACCACTGAAATTAATACCAAAAGGGAAAGATGTACATCGTTTGCCGTCTTTCAGAAACTGAAACTCAATGGTCGTATCTTGGGGAACTTCATTATAAACCCACACAATAAAAGCCGAAAGATATAAATCCTTGCCGGTCGGATCTTTCTTCTCAAACTTCAGGTCTTTCTTGAGTTCCAATATACCACCCGGTTCAAATGTCCATTCCAACGAATGTTTTCCATCTTTATAATGCAGATCAGATACCGACAGGCGGGAATGGGTAGCGGTGATACAATCCGGTATTTGCGGTTCTTCAAAAGAAAACATCCGTTCATCTGTTACAACTTGCGCATGAAGGAATGCTGAACACAAAAGAGAAAACAGAGTTGTCACTCCAAATTTAGTAAAAGGTTGTTTCATCATGGAAATATAGTCTTATTAGGTTTTCAGTATATAAGTCAAAGTATAGTCGCTTTAAAATCTGTAAAGAGTACGTGATTCTGCAAAAGACGTAAACCGAAGTGTCCGTCACCTTCACTACCCGCAAGGGTATAGCGGAACAACTCTTCATCATTCACAGAATAAGTTGTGATTCCCTTTTCCACTCGAATCCGAATCTCATACCATTGATTGGGGACGAGTAAATGAGAGGCATTGGTATATTCTTTCAATAAAGGTTTCACCTTGTCATCTGCCACTCCATAATATTCTCCTTTGTATCGACGGAAACGGGTCGTTGAGTTATCATTTCCTCCGTATCCAACGTAGAAAAGGTTTAATGTGTTATAGTTTTTAAAGATGCCGTCACGCCACTGACTACGGGCAAAAAGATCATCAGAGTATTTAGGATCATTGGCAGCCCAGAAGCAGTTCAGATCACTCAAGCGGTCATACTTTCCACCTTGCATCACCATACAAATACGATAACTTATTTCATAATCGCCCGTCAATCGTTGCCGATACCACATAGTCAGTCCGTCCGGAACTATCAATTCTAATGTATCTGCACGTTCTATTATTTGCAAAGCATGGGATGCATCTTCTATTTTCCATTGCTGCACAAAAGAAGCTTTGTGCTGTGCCAAAAGCACCACACTATTTAAGAGAAAAAAAGTAATCAAACTGTAGCCTATAAAAAATCGCTTCGTCATTACGGTATTAGTTTAAAGATTATT
>OGHL01000843.1_pt1 | contig 20137 bp, 16 predicted proteins | sample 1571391 | NCBI WGS metagenome assembly OGHL01 (sample SAMEA2581948, study PRJEB24529) | metagenome | biome: Human gut stool | place: China | collected 2011 | reverse complement strand
CGTATTTGCACAATGTCGGCATAGAATTGCGATAACGATGATTTTTCAAAATAATAAGGAGAACTGACTATGTGTGGAATCGTTGGATACGTCGGCGCGCAGCAGGCTGCGCCGATCCTTCTCGAAGGGCTGCAGAAGCTCGAATACCGCGGTTATGACTCGGCCGGCATCGCCGTGCTCGACGGCAGCACGATCGAGCTTGCCAAGGCCTGCGGCGAGATCAAGAATCTGCTGGCCAAAACGCATGACGGTAGCGATCTTCACGGCTATATCGGCCTCGGCCATACGCGCTGGGCAACGCACGGCGCGCCGACGGAGGCGAATGCCCATCCGCACGTGAGCAACGACGGCAAGTTCGCCATCGTGCAAAACGGCATCATCGAAAACTTCATGGAGCTGCGCGAGATGCTGCAGGCCAAGGGCTTTCAGTTCCATAGTGAGACGGACACGGAGGTTATCGTCCATCTGCTGGATATGTACTACACCGGCGACGGCAACCTGAAGGACACCGTCATGAAGACGCTCGGCCGCCTGGAGGGCAGCTATGCGATCGGCATTCTGTGCGCCGACTGCCCGGAGCAGATGTTCCTCGCGCGCAACGGCTGCCCGCTGATCATCGGCGTCGGCGCGGGTGAGAACTTCTTCGCCTCCGACGTGACGGCGCTTGTGTCGCACACGAAAAATGTGGTCTATCTTGACGACGGAGAGCTCGCCGAGGTGCGCGCCGACGGTTATACCGTCTTTGACTGCACCGGCAAGCCGATCGAAAAGCCCGTTTCCCGCGTCGCGTGGGATATTGAGGCTGCCGAAAAGGGCGGCTATGAGCACTTCATGCTCAAAGAGATCATGGAGCAGCCGCGTGCCATCAAGTCCACGCTCGACCCGCGTGTGAAGGATCACCGCGTCGTGTTTGACGAGCTGAAGATGACCGATGCGCAGCTCATGGGCTTCAACAAGATCATGATCACTGCCTGCGGCTCGGCGTTTTATGCCGGCCAGGCGGGCAAATATGCGCTCGAAAAGCTCACGCACATCCCGGTCGATGCCGACCTTGCAAGTGAGTTCCGCTACCGTGACCCGATCGTCGACGAGCACACGCTCATGATCATCATTTCGCAGTCCGGCGAGACGGCGGATACCATCGCTGCCATCCGCGAGGCGCAGTCCAAGGGCGCGTATGTGCTCTCGATCGTCAACGTCGTCGGCAGCACGATCGCCCGCATCTCGGACGATGTCATCTACACCTGGGCAGGCCCGGAGATCGCCGTTGCGACCACGAAGGGCTACACCACGCAGGTGTCGGTGCTGTATCTGCTGGCGCTCTATCTGGGCGAAAAGCGCGGCTGCCTGAGCAGGGAAGAGGCGGCAAAGCTCACGGATGACCTCATGATCCTGCCGCAGATGGTGCAGCGCGCCATCGATCTCAACCCGCAGATCGCGCAGCTTGCCGAGCGCTACAAGAATAACCCGTCGCTGTTTTTCATCGGCCGCAATGTGGACTACGCCGTCTGCATGGAGGGCTCTTTGAAGCTCAAGGAGATCTCCTACCTGCACTCGGAGGCCTATGCCGCGGGCGAGCTCAAGCACGGCACGATCGCGCTCATTGAGGAGAACCGTCTCGTCATTGCCGTCGCGTGCTACGAGCCGCTGTTTGATAAGACCATGAGCAACGTCAAAGAGGTCAAGGCGCGCGGTGCGCGCGTGCTTGGTGTGGCGCTCGAGGGCAATCGCGCCATCTATTCCGAGGCGGACGATGTGATCCTCGTACCGCGCATGGACGACCTGTTCGTCGTCCCGGCGGAGATCGTGCCGCTGCAGCTCTTTGCATATTACGTCGCAAAAGCCAACGGCTGCGCGATCGATAAGCCGAAAAACCTCGCGAAATCCGTTACTGTCGAATAAGGAGAGCGTCATCCATGCCGAATCAGTCTGTCATCGTCCTCGATTTCGGAGGACAGTATAACCAGCTCATTGCGCGCCGCGTGCGCGAGTGCAATGTCTATTGCGAAGTCAAGCCGAACACCATGACCATGGATGAGATCCGTGCCTTTGACCCCATCGGCATCATCTTCACCGGCGGCCCGCAGAGCGTATACGCCGAAGGCTCACCGCAGGTCGATCCGGAGATCTTCCGGCTCGGCATCCCCATCCTGGGTATCTGCTACGGCTGCCAGCTCATGGCGCAGTATCTCGGCGGGGAAGTAACCGCCGCCGGCAAAGACACCGCGCGTGAGTACGGCAAGACGGAGACTTGGTTTGACACCGATTGCCGTCTGTTCCGCGGCCTGCCGGAGCAGAGCATCACGTGGATGAGCCACGGCGACTATATGGCCAAGGTGCCGGAGTCGTTCCGGCTCGTGGCGCATTCGGATGCCTGCCCGACGGTCGGTATCTGCGACGAGGCGCGCGGCTTCTACGGCGTGCAGTTCCACCCCGAGGTCAACCACACCGAGTACGGACAGGCCATGCTGCGCAACTTCCTGTATGAGGTCTGCGGCGCGACCGGCGACTGGACGATGGGCGACTTCATGCGCAAGTCCATTGAGGACATCCGCGCCAAGGTCGGCGACGGCAAGGTGCTGCTGGCGCTTTCCGGCGGCGTGGACTCCTCCGTTGCGGCGGCGCTGCTGGCCGAGGCCGTCGGCAGTCAGCTCACGTGCATCTTTGTCGATCACGGTCTGCTGCGCAAGGACGAGGGCGATCAGGTCGAGCGCGCCATGCACGACTGCCTCGGCATGCGCATCGTGCGCGTGAACGCGCAGGAGCGTTTTCTCACCAAGCTTGCCGGCATCTCCGAGCCGGAGCGCAAGCGCAAGATCATCGGCGAGGAGTTCATCCGCGTCTTTGAAGCGGAGGCCAAAAAGCTCGGCCGCGTCGATTTCCTCGCGCAGGGCACCATCTACCCCGACGTGGTGGAATCCGGCGTTGGCGGCGAGAGCGTCGTTATCAAGAGTCACCACAACGTCGGCGGGCTCCCCGACCATGTGGACTTCAAGGAGATCATCGAACCCCTGCGCCGTCTCTTCAAGGATGAGGTGCGCCAGCTCGGCATTGAGCTCGGCCTGCCCGAAAGCCTTGTCTGGCGTCAGCCCTTCCCCGGCCCGGGCCTTGCCATCCGCGTCATCGGCGAGATCACCGAGGAGAAGCTGCACATCGTCCGCGAGGCGGACGCCATCTTCCGCGAGGAGGTCGCCAAGGCCGGTCTCGAGCGCAGCATCAACCAGTATTTCGCCGCGCTCACAAACCTGCGCTCTGTCGGCGTCATGGGCGACGAGCGTACCTATGACTACGCCATCGCGCTGCGCGCGGTGGAGACGCAGGACTTCATGACCGCCGACTTTTCGCGCCTGCCGTGGGAGCTGCTCGACACCGTTTCCCGCCGCATCGTGAACGAGGTCAAGGGCGTCAACCGCATCCTCTACGACGTCACCTCCAAGCCCCCCGCCACGGTGGAGCTGGAGTGACCGACCGTCCAATCAATTTAACGCTCTCTTCTCAAAGCCCCCGGCTGCGGTCGGGGGCTTTGCCTATATCCGCGTGATGATTTTATGATAATCATATATAATTTATCGTAAAACGATAAAAACATATTGACAAACGAATACTCGGCGGTTATACTGTCCTCATCAAGCATCTTGAGGAGGTCGGAAAAATGAAGTGGAACCGTTGGATCATCAAGGCGGCCAAGATCATCACAAAATTTACAGAGCTCGGCTATTGGATGACGGCCGCTCTCATGCTCACAGCCGGAATATACTCGTTTGCGGACCGCACATTTCTCGCGGACGCTCTGGCGGGATCGATCCGTACCGGTCGATTGGAGCTCAGCGTCCTCGGCTTTGAGTTCAGCGTACCGACCGCGAACGGCATTGATATGCGGGCAATGCTTCTGTATTTTGCCGCAGCCGTCGTGCTTCCTTCCCTCATGGCGATGATCTTCCGCAATCTCTACCTTATCATCAAGCGGTCAGAGAGCAGCACGGTTTTTCAGGCGGATAATATCCGTATGCTCCGCGAGATCGGCATTTTCGCCATCTCCATTCCGCTCGCGGGGCTTGCGCTGAGCGCCGTGTGCCGCCTGATCCTCGGCACCGATACCGTCGAAACGAGCGTTCGGCTCTACGGCTTCTCCATGGGTCTTGTGATCCTCTGCCTGACGCAGTTCTTTGCGCGCGGCGTGGAGCTGGAACAAGATGTGGAAGGGCTTGTGTAAATGGGAAAGATCATTCTGAGACTGGACCGCATGATGGTCGAGCGAAAAATGTCGCTGAACGAGCTGGCGGAGCGCGTCGGCATCTCCAACGTGAATCTGTCCAAGATCAAGAACAACAAGGTGACGGCGATCCGCTTCTCCACGCTCGCGGCGATCTGTGAGGCGCTCAACTGCGATGCCGGCGATATTCTTGAATACCGGGAAGAGGACAAAGCCTGAATGAAAAATCGGAAAGCCGACGGCTCTCCGATTTTTTCTCTTGACAATATCGATATTCGATAGTATACTCTCCTCAAGAATATCGAATATCGATAAAAGGAGGCGGTACAATGGCACGCGAAAAATTTCAGACGCTCACCGAGCAGATGTTTTACGTCCTCCTCTGCCTGCGGGAGGAATGCTGCGGCATGGACCTGATGGAGCGCATCCGTCTGCTCACGAGCGGCCGTGTGAGCGTCGGCCCCGGCACACTCTACAATCTTTTAGAGCAGTTTGCCGCCGAGGGCTACATCGTCGAGACCAAATGCGAGGGCCGCCGCCGCAGCTACGTCCTCACCGAAAAAGGCGAGGAGCGGCTGCACGGCGAGATGGACCGTCTGACGGCGCAGATGAACGATTACCAGCGACTTTTGAAGGGAGGCGACAAGCCATGCGAACTGACCGATGGAACAAGAAGCGAGAACTGAACCTCTACGCCTTCTACGACCACACGGGACTCGAGCGGCACCTGGAGAAAATGGCCGCCAACGGCTGGATGCTTGAATCCGTCGGCACCTACGCCCTGCGCTACCGCCGCTGCGAGCCGAAAAAGCTCCGCTTCGCGGTGGTCTACTACCCCAAGACCGACAGCTTTTGTCCCGACGAACCAAACCACGAGAACCTGACCTTTTGGGACTACTGCGCCGGCGCGGGCTGGCAGATCGTTACGCAGCGCGGCGACACGCACATTTTCTACAATGAGGACCTTGACGCCGTGCCCATCGAGACCGAGGCCGTCGTGCAGGTCGAAACGATGGAGCGCGCCAAGAAGGGCTATGTGCTCAGCAACACGATCACGGTCGCCTGCATGCTGCCGACGATGCTCTATCTTCAGGTGTCGCAGCTGCGGCGCGATCCGGTCGCCTTTCTCGCGGACGGCTACGACCTCACCATGATTCTGATGATCTTCGTCATGATCCTCCTCTTCGGCGTCGAGCTGCTCGGCTACCGGCTCTGGCTGCGCAAGGCGAAGCGCAACGCCCGCGAGCTGGGCATCTTCACCCCCACCCACTCGAGCCGCTGGCTGAGCTTCCTGCGCTCGATCTGGATCTTTGTCTTTTGGGCGCTCATGGTCATCCCCCTGCTTTTCCGCAGCGCCGGTCTGTGTATCGTTCTCGTCTCCACCGGCGTTGTGCTCGTCCCCGTCGGCGGAGCCATGCTCGTCGGCAAGCAGGTGTGGAAAAGGCGCGTACCGCCGAAAAAACGCAGGCTCATCTTAGTGCTCACGGTTCTTTGCTCCGTCCTGTTATCCGTCATGCTGATGATCGGCGTCATGACCTACGGCATATCAAGCGGCTGGTTTGACAACGTACCGAAAAACGCGGAGGAATACACCTACACCGTCGGCGGAAGCCCGCAGGTCGGCTACCTCTACCATGACACGCTCCCGCTCTATGTGCAGGACCTGACCGTTACCGACTATGCCCGCTACTCCTGCGAGGCCCTCGAGCGCGGAGACTCCGTCTTCGTCCGACAGGTCGAATACCGTCAGGAGCTCCCCTATGACGTGCGCTGGAGCGACGAGAATGACCCGCCGCTGCCGGAGCTGCTCTACACCGTCATCGACGTGAAGCTCGCCCCGCTCTTCGACTTCTGCCTCCAAAGCACGCTGCGCGCAGAAGATCTCTACGGCAGCGAATACCGCGAGACCGATCCCGAGCCGTGGGGCGCCGACCGGGCGTGGCGGGAATGCGACGCCCATAGCGGCGAAAAATATGACACCTGGCTGCTCATCTACGGTCAGCGCATCGTGGAGTTCCATCCGCGCAGCTTCTCACCCGATGCCGCGCAAATGGCTGTGATCGGTGAAACGCTCGGCAAATGATGAAAAAGCTGAGATGGCTCACGCCATCTCAGCTTTTATTCACCTGTTCGGCTCCATGTCGCCGGCGAGCGTGTCGAGGTATTGGTAGTACGGCATCAGAAAGCGGAAGCCGTCGAGCACATTGTCCTTGAGCTGCGGCGTGAAAAGCACGCCCTCGGGGTTATCGTCATAGCCGATGGCAATGTTTTTGCGGTTGTACCACGGATTCAGCAGCTTGCCCGCATCGCCCTTTGGACGCTTGAATTCCTCGCCGGAGAGTACGAATTTTGATTTATTCAGCCGCCGCGCCAGCCTTTCGAGCGGCCTGGGGTCGTTGTCGATGCGCGCACGGAGCTTCGCCATCGTCGCCGCCCCCGCGTCCCAGTAGCCGCAGCCGTAGCTGTAGCAGTTCGGCGCAAGCTCAAAATAGAGCGCGGGCACGCTCTCAAAGCGCTCGTGCGGCCGCTCGATGGTGAACCACAGATGCTCCTTGTACGGCCCGCGTCCGTGCAGCCGCCGCGCGTCGCGGTAGATGCGGCAGACGTGCAGCCGCCAGTCCTGCTTGGGATATTCCTCCGCCAGCGCGGAAAAGACCTCCTTCCCCAGCTCGCGCATGGGAACGTCCACATAGTCCGTAAAATCCTGCTTGTGCGCCATGAACCAGCCCCGCTCGTTATTCAGGCTGATGCCCCAAAGGAAGTCGATGGCGTTCTGCGAAAAGCCCTGAAACATAGAAAAGACCTCTTTGCTTTTGTTTTCGTCAGTTTATCAGCTTTTCCGCGCCGCGTAAAGTGACAAATGCAACCACAAAAGAAAAAACGCAGCCTAAACTGCGCTTTCTCTTTCTACAACGAACGAGAGGAGGAAACTCTCAGAAGTTGGCTTATTGTCCGCGCTTACTTGGCGGAGTGGCCGTGATCGACCTCATACATGTGCTCGATGAGCTCAAGCACCTTGTTGGAGTAGCCGATCTCGTTATCGTACCAGCTGACGACCTTGACAAAGGTATCGGTCAGGGCGATGCCGGCGGTGGCGTCGAAGATGGAGGTGCGGGAGTCGCCGAGGAAGTCGGAGGAAACGACGGCCTCGTCGGTGTAGCCGAGGATGCCCTTCAGCTCGCCCTCGCTGGCCTTCTTCATGGCAACGCAGATCTCATCGTAGGTGGTGGGCTTCTCGAGGTTGACGGTCAGGTCAACGACGGAAACGTCCAGCGTCGGAACGCGCATGGACATACCGGTCAGCTTGCCGTTGAGCTCGGGAATGACCTTGCCGACCGCACGGGCTGCGCCGGTGGAGCTGGGGATGATGTTCGCGGTAGCCGCGCGGCCGCCGCGCCAGTCCTTGAGAGAGGGACCGTCCACCGTCTCCTGTGTGGCGGTGACCGAGTGGATGGTCGTCATCAGGCCGTCCTTGATGCCGAAGTTCTCATGCAGGACCTTGGCAATGGGGGCGAGGCAGTTGGTGGTGCAGCTCGCGTTGGAGACGAACTGCATATCGCTGGTATAGTTCTTATGGTTCACGCCCATGACGAACATCGGGGTGTCGTCCTTGCTCGGCGCGGACATGACGACCTTCTTTGCGCCGGCGGCGATGTGACCGGCAGCCTTTTCCTTCGTCAGGAACAGGCCGGTGGACTCGACGATATACTCCGCGCCGAGCTTGCCCCACTTCAGGTTCGCGGGGTCTCTCTCGCTGAACACGGGAATGACCTGACCGTTGACGACCAGCGCGTTCTCGCGGCTTTCGATGTCAGCCTTGCAGCGGCCGTGCATCGTATCGTACTTGAGCATATAGGCAAGATAATCGGCAGGGCACAGATCGTTGATGCCGACCACGTCGATCTCGGGATGCTCGAGGCAGGCACGGAACACCATACGGCCGATACGGCCAAAGCCGTTGATACCGATTTTAATAGACATAAAATGCGCTCCCTTTCGTTTTTACGGAATATATCAAATGTATGGCACATTTGGTATTATAGCATACTCTTTTTCAAATGCAAGTGTTTTTTCAAAAAATTTTCCTTTACACGAAAGTTCTTGTATTTTCGACAGGAGTTTGGTATTCTACTTATTACCTCACATTGCACATTGCGCTCATCGCGCTGCGGTACTTTTTTCCACACGAAAATCGCGCCGTCCTGCAAAGGATATGAACAGCTTTCCCAAAGGAGGCGCACTTTATGATGCCGCTTGACGAAAAAGACCTCCAGCTTCTGGCCGAGGTCCTGCCGAACGTTTCGGCCCAGCTCCGCTCCTCGATGGCGAACGTGTTTGCCGCGGCGAACCGTCTCGCGCCGGCGGAAGCGCGTGAGGCCGACTCCGTGCTGGATAAAAATGCAGCCATTCTCACGATGAGCTGCCATCAAATGCTGCGTCTGGTCGGCAACCTCTCCGCCGCGAGCGAGCTGGTACAGGGCGGACGCTTCCGGCTGTGCAACGACGATATCGTCGGCTTCTGCCACGCGCTCTGCGAGCGTGCCGAGCCGCTTTTCGCGCTGCGCGGCGTCGCGCTGCGCTTTTCCGCCAGCCACGAGAGCCACGTCATCGCATTCAACGCCCCCATGCTCGAGCGCGCGCTTTTGAACCTGCTCTCCAACGCGCTGAAATTCACGCCGGAGGGCGGCACGGTCAGCGTGCGCGTCAAATGCGGTGAGCGCCATGTTCAGCTCACCGTGGCCGACACGGGCCGCGGCATCGAGCCGGAGCGCCTTGCTCACATCTTCGAGCGCTATCTGGATACGGACCGCCTTGATCCCGCGCCGCCGCACGGTCTCGGCGTCGGGCTGTCCCTCTGCCGCCGCATCGCGCAGGGCCACGGCGGGATGCTCGTGGCGGAATCCGCTGTCGGTAAGGGCACGGCCTTCACGCTCTCGCTGCCCAACGCCCGCTCGACGGATCTGTCGCTGTCCGACCGCCGCTTTGACTATGCCGGCGGCTTCGACCATGTTCTCATGGAGTTGAGTGACGCGCTGCCGAGCCGCGCGTTTCTGCAAAAATACCTGGATTGAGGAAATTTCTCTATGGCAAAAAGGGTTTTAGTCGGTATGTCGGGCGGCGTGGACAGCGCCGCCTGCGTCCTCCTGCTGCAAAAGCAGGGCTATGACGTTTCGGGCGTCACGCTGCGGCTGCACCATTATAAGGACCGTCCCGGCACCTGCGGCAGCGCCGACGACATCGAGGAGGCCGCGCGCGTCGCCGCGCAGATGGGCATTTCCCACCGGGTGCTCGACCTGTGCGACCTTTTCCGCCGCGAGGTCATGGGGCATTTCGTCTCGGAATACTGCGCGGGCCGCACCCCAAACCCCTGTCTGGACTGCAACCGTGAGCTGAAGTTCGGCGCGATGCTCGACTGGGCGCTCGACCACGGCTTCGACTATGTTTCCACCGGGCACTATGCCCGCGTCGGCTTCGACGCTGCGTCGGGCCGTCACCTGCTCCTGCGCGGCGTGGACGCGCACAAGGATCAGAGCTATGTGCTCTACCAGATGACGCAGCGCCAGCTCGCGCATCTGCTGCTTCCCGTCGGCGAATACAGCAAGCCGGAGATCCGCGCCCTCGCCGCAGACTTCGGCCTAGAAAACGCGCAGAAGCCTGACTCGCAGGACATCTGCTTCGTCCCCGACGGGGACTATGTGCGCTTCCTGCGCGAGTTCGGCGGCGTCACGCCTGAGCCGGGCGACTTCGTCGATACGAGCGGCCGCGTCCTCGGTCGTCACCGCGGACTGGTCGCCTACACCGCCGGTCAGCGCAAGGGTCTCGGCGTGAGCGCCGACCGCCCGCTCTACGTCCTTTCCAAGGACGCGAAGCACAACACCGTGCTCCTCGGCGACGACGCGGAGCTGTTTTCCTCCGCCCTGCTCGCCTCGCGCGTGAGCTGGATCATTACGCCGCCCGCAGAGCCGCTGCGCGTCACCGCCAAAACGCGCTATTCCCAGCGCGAAAGCGCCGCGACCGTCACGCCGCTGGACGGCGGCGCGGTCCGCGTAGACTTCGACGAGCCGCAGCGCGCCATCACCGCGGGGCAGGCCGTGGTCTTTTACCGCGGCGACGTTGTCGCCGGCGGCGCGACCATCGACAAGGCTCTATAAAAACGAAAAACGCTCCGCCTGCGTTCCTTCCCTGAAACGCGCGGAGCTTTTTCTCACTTACCGTTCGCTGACGAACCAGTCGTCCACAAAGATCATGTCGTCCACGTCGCCGCGGACGCCCTGCCACTCTCTCATGCTCTCACCTCCCCGTGCCATACCATGTAGTATATGCGCGCGGCGGCGAAAGGTTGCACGAAAAAGGGCATTTGGTCAAAAGGAAACCATTGGTTGACAAAACGAAACACCCGGTTGGTGGCGCAAAACGGCTGTTTTTGCTAAGCTGATGCCATCAAAGCAAAGGAGAATGCGCCCATGAAGCTATGTGAAAAACTCTATGAGCTCCGCCGCGCGGCGGGCCTCTCGCAGGAGGAGCTGGCCGAAAGGCTGAACGTCTCCCGTCAGGCCGTCTCCAAGTGGGAGAACGGCGCCGCCCAGCCCGAGCTGAGCAAGCTCGTGGAGCTCAGCCGTCTCTACGGCGTGAGCGTCGATGAGCTTTTGAGCCTTGAGGAAGCGGAAAAGGGTGACGCCAAGGCCGCCGCGTCTGTCGACGCTTCCACGCCCGCTCCCGCGCAGGAAACTCTTACCGCGCCGAAGAAGGTTCGCCGGCAAAAGCTCCTTCTCGGCGCGGCGGCGGTCTGCCTCGCCCTCGCCGTCGGTCTGGCACTCTACAATAACCACCGCGTCAAGCAGCTCGAGTGGCAGGTCGGCTCTCTGCAATCACAGATCATGAGCGTGCAGTCCAGCCTTTCCTCGCAGATCGCGGGCATCAGCAGCTCCGTGCGCGAAGCGATGGAGGAGAGCGCCACGCTGACCGCGCAGTTCGACTACACGGTCAAGCGCTTTGACCTGGACGCTTACACCTGCACGGTTGCCTTCGCCCTCCGGCCCAAGACGGTGCAGGACGAACTTGCCGTCTCCCTCCGTCTCCGCTCCCTTGCCTCCGACGACGAAACGACCGCCGTCGTGCTGGTCCGCGACGAGTACGACGTCTACCGCGGCGAAGCCGTGCTTTCGATGAACGATGATGGCTTCGAAGCCACCGCCGCCTACGATACCGGCGGCGAGCGCCAGCTCGAGACGATCCGCGACCTGCCCGGCTTCGCCAACGAGGCGCTGCCGAAGCTCTATGAGGATCTTTCCTTCGGCTACGGCTACAGCCAATCCTATTCCAGCTCGGTCATCCGGTGCAGCGTCAGGGGCTGGGAGGACCCCGAGGACCACCGCACCGCGGACCTCTACCTCGGCGCTTATGATGCCGACGTCCGGTCCGCGTGGCTCGACTATCTGGTGGACGGAAAGAGCGCGGCGCAAAGCACGCTCAAATTTGTGGAGGCCGCCGGCGACGAGCGCTCCGCCGTGCTGTGGTGGATCAGCGACATTCCCGATGAGAGCACCGCCGGCGTTTACAGCATCTATGGCGCAGAGGGCGTGGAATTTGGCCTTTCCTACGGTGCGGAGCTTCAGGTCGTATTCCATGCGGAGCTGACCGACGGCACGCGGCTCTCGGCGATGCTCACGCGCGAGATAATGCCCTCCGCCAACAACAGCGCCGACGGCGAGAGCGAGACCACCGCCATGCCCATCATCCTTACAAAAGACTGAGCCGTTCAGAGAGCGCCGCCCGCGGGCGGCGTTCTTTTTTGCGCCGCTCGCGCCAAAGCGTCCAGGAAACGCGCCGCAGCCGTCCGAAATTTTGACGGAAAAAGGGCTTGCAAAGCCCTCGCGTTGTGCTATGATGAGGCCGAAAAGAAGCGCGCGACGCGCGCATTTCCGAAAGAGAGGATGAGAAGAGCTTGTTGGAATTTTTAGAGCAGGAGCACATCAGCCCCGCGCTGCTCGACGGCGTCCGCGCCTACCGCGCACAATACCCCGCCGAGCCGGCGCTGCAGGGCCGCATCCCGCAGCCGCGCTATCATTATTATGGGAAAGAGGTCTGGGAGGCCGCCATCGCCGCGCTGCTGTGCGGCGAGAACCTGCTGCTCGCCGGCAGCAAGGCGACCGGCAAGAACGTGCTGGCCGAAAATCTGGCGCAGGCCTTCGGCCGCCCCGCGTGGGACGTTTCCTTCCACGTCAGCATGGATGCCGCCGGGCTCATCGGCATGGACACCTTTGAAAACGGACAGGTGACCTTCCGCCCCGGCCCCGTCTACCTCTGCGCGAAGCACGGGGGCTTCGGCGTGCTCGACGAGATCAACATGGCCAAAAATGAGGCTCTTGCCGTGCTGCACGCCGCGCTGGACTTCCGCCGCGCCATCGACGTCCCCGGCTACGACCGCGTGACGGTCGACCCCGCCGCGCGCTTCATCGGCACGATGAACTACGGCTACGCCGGCACGCGCGAGCTGAATGAAGCGCTCACCTCGCGCTTTGTCGTCATTCAGATGCCGCCCATCGCGGAGGACGGTCTGGACCGTCTGCTCGGCGAGGAGTTCCCCACGCTGGAAAAAAAGTACCGCGGACAGCTCGTGCAGCTCTTTCTCGACCTGCAAAAGAAGTGCGGGAGCGCGGAGATCTCCTCCAAGGCGCTCGACCTGCGCGGGCTTCTGGACGCGCTGCGCCTGATCCGCCGCGGCGTGAGCGCCGGTACGGCGCTTGACATGGGCATCACCAACAAGGCCTTCGACGCCTACGAGCAGAGCCTCATCCGCGACGTTATCGCCGCGCGCATCCCCGCGAAGCTCGACCGCAGCCGCCTGTTCACCGACTGATATGGAAACCGACAGCTATAGCGCCAACCAGCGCCGCGCCATCAATCTGGTCTGGACCGCCTGCGGCGACTATCAATTTGAGCCGCAGTTCCTCGCCCTCAAGGCCGACGGCACGCCGGACTTCTACATGAACTGCGTCATCGGTCTGGTCCGCAAGTGGCTGGGCGACGAGATGCCGCGCCGTCTCTTCGCCCTTTGGGCGGACGACACACGGCGCTCCGCGTTCGACGACCTCGCGTGGCTCGCGCTGGAAAACGCCGTCTATGAAAAGGAGCTTCCCGTCCGCCCCGTGCTCACGGAGCTGCGCCGCGCCCACGCCGCAGAATTTTTTGCCTCGGAATATCAGCTCTCGCGGCAGGAGTGGATGGACAAGAACCAGCTCGTCTACTCGCTCCAGTCCGCCCGCTGGAGGTCCGTTCTGGGGCAGAAGCCGCCGCTGCTCGCCCCGTGGGAAAAGGGACTCTCCGAGGCCCTCGCCTGCCCGGGCACGCTCGACGCGGACGATCTGGAGGCCGCCGTCCGCGCGGCGTTTGAGAAATACCTGCAATTTGACGGCACGCCCCATAAAAAATCACCGTTCCGCCTTCATTTCAGCGACCGCTGGGCGCCGCTGCTCACCAAGCTCCTGCCGGTCGAGATCGTCCGCACCGACGAGCTGACCGTCGGCCGCTCTGCGGTCGCCGGCGAGAACGGGATGGTGCGCGCGTCCAACGCGCTGCGCGCCCAGCTTCGCTCGAACGAGCGCGAAGCGGAGGATCACGACTACATCGAGCGCTGCTTCGGCCGCAGCCTCTATTCCCCGCAGGCGCTCGCGCGCATCGAGCAGCGCTGCTGCACCGGCGATCACCTCGGCTGCCATCTCTGGTTCACCCGCGGCGAGCGCGTGCCGGGCCAGCCCATGCGTGCCGACACGCAGCGTCTTTTCGAGCAGGCTGCCGAGCAGGCCAAGCGCAACCGCGCCGCCTACGTCCGCGACAGCGCACTGCATCAGAACGCTCTCCTGCGCCTGACAGAGCAGATCCGCAACTGTATGCTCATCCATCAGCAGCCCGAGGACATCCTCGCCCGCGAGGGGCGGCTGGACGGTACGCGCGTCTGGCGCGCACCGGTGCTGCACGACAGCCGTGTCTTTCTCCGCAAGGATGAGGAGAGCCGCGCGGGCTTCACCGTCGACCTGATGCTCGACGCCTCGGCCTCGCGCCTGCACTGTCAGGAGAGCATCGCCATTCAGGGCTATCTTCTCGCCAAAAGCCTTGTCTCCTGCGGCATTCCCGTGCGCGTGACCAGCTTCTGCAGCCTGCGCGGCTACACGGTGCTGCGCGTTTTGAAGGATTTCGGGGACAAAAACGGCGAGCATCGCGTGTTCGACTACTTTGCCGCGGGCTGGAACCGCGACGGTCTGGCTCTGCGCGGCATGGGCGAGCTGATGAAATCGGCTCCCGCGGACAAGCACCTGCTCATTCTGCTCACCGACGCCAGCCCGAACGACAGCCACAAAATTCTCCCGAGCGGCAAAATTCCGCTCAGCCGCGATTACGACGGTCAGCCCGGCATCGACGACACCGCCGCCGAGGTCCGCGCCCTGCGCGCGCAGGGCATCCGCGTCGCCGCGGTGTTCATGGGCGAGAACACCAGCGTTCCGGCGGCGAACGCCATCTATGGCCGCGACCTCGCGCGCATCCGCCGCATCGACCAGCTTGCCGCCGCGGCGGGCCGCCTCATTCAGGACGAGATCCGGGAGCTGTCCGGCTAAACAGCAAGGGCGCGTTCAAAAGAACGCGCCCTTTGGCTTTATGTATACCTCTCTGCTCAGCAGCATTCCATCGGATAGGCGAGCTGCCCGACCGGCCCGTGCCGGAGAGCGAATGGCCCGATGAAGATTGATACGGTAAAAAATGAGGAGTACCTTTTTGAGGTACTCCTCTCCATATCGCTGTTCATTTGGGCGGATCCTTTTTATTTGTGTTGTGATCCAACAGATCGCGAATCCCCTGCATGAGAACCAGAATTCCGATCAGCCAGCAAAAACCTCCCATTGCGAAAGCGAAGGTCCTCTCTCCGGAACCGGGACACATCATAGCGTAGAAGACCAAGATGTAGGCCGGGATCTGTAAAAGGACAAAATAAAGGATCAGCTCGAGCGGCTTTTTTTGCGGAGAATGGCCCCGCCAATGCAGCAGATACGCCACAGTCAGTATGACCGCCCCGGCAAATACGGTATGAAAAAGCAGGGGAGCTTCCTGTTCCATCAACATAGTGGAACCCTCCTTATGTCATAAATTTGCAAATGCTTTTATTTTGCAGCCGCATCTGCTTGATTCGCTCCATTGACGATCATTAAACTCCTTATGCCTATCATGCAGCTGTTTTGGAACTACGAGGCAATGAAAAATTGTGTGCCCCATTGAAATTACTCTCTTTGATAATATATGCATTTTATACCAAAAACAGCAAAATGTCAATAAAACATTGTCCAATATTGCCATATCAAATAGGTGCAACACAGGTGCAACAAAAGTGCAACAGTTTGCTCTATTTTTCGCTCAAAACCAATTGGAAAGTCGTTTCAAACTTGTTTCGGACTTGATAAAAGGTTGTTTCTGAAAAATTACATATTTGTTGGAAAAGCGGCGAAAACACGCGAATATAGCAGAAAATCCGGTCTAAAATGTGCATAGAAAACGACCGGAAATCGAAAGATTTCCGGTCGTTTCTGGTGCGGACTACTGGACTCGAACCAGTGACCTCATGCGTGTGAAGCATGCGCTCTAACCAGCTGAGCTAAGCCCGCAAATGGTGACCCGTACGGGATTCGAACCCATGTTACAGCCGTGAAAGGGCCGTGTCTTAACCACTTGACCAACGGGCCATATAACGCACGGGATGCTCTCGCATCCCGTGCTCTTTGGTAGCGGCACCTGGATTCGAACCGGGGACACTTCGGGTATGAACCGAATGCTCTGGCCAACTGAGCTATGCCGCCATATTCTGCCCGACAGGACAAGGGACAGTATAACAGGGAGAAGGTCCGTTTGTCAATAGCTTTCTCGTAAAAAATCAAAAAATGCAGCACAGCGCGCCTTATATTTTCTCTTTACCTTTCCGCGCATCTTTGCTATAATATTAGATTGAATTAGTATCCGCGGCACTTTTGCCGTACAGATCGGAGGTCACTGCATGAAATACGAACGCTGGCTCATCCCGGAAACGGATGACGCCGCGGTCGAAGCGCTGATGGACGCAGGCTATCCCTATCTGGTATCGACCGTACTGGCCTCGCGCGGCGTCGTCACGCCCGAGCAGGCCGCCGCGCATCTCGACCGCGAACGCTCGCTGGTCTACTCCCCCTTCCTCATGCGCGATATGGACAAGGCCGTGGCGCGCATCGACCGCGCGCTTGCCGGCGGCGAGACCATCGCCGTGTTCGGCGATTACGACGTGGACGGCATCACCTCCACCTGCCTTCTGACCGATTATCTCCGCTCCCGCGGCGCGGCGGTGCTCATGCACATCCCCCGCCGCATCGAGGAGGGCTACGGCCTCGGCTGCGACGCGATCCGCGCGCTTGCCGAGCAGGGCGTCACGCTCATCGTCACCGTGGACTGCGGCATCACCGGCGTGGAGGAGACCGCCTTTGCCGCCACCCTCGGCGTCGACCTCGTCATCACCGATCACCACGAATGTAAGGACGAGCTGCCCGCCGCCTGCGCCGTGGTCGACCCCCACCGCCCGGACTGCGGCTTTCCGTTCAAGCATCTTGCCGGCGTCGGCGTCGCGCTCGAGCTGGTCCTTGCCCTCGGCGGCGCCGAGCGCGAAAGCGCGCTCTTCTCCCGCTACTGCACCCTTGCCGCCATCGGCACCATTGCCGACGTCATGCGCATGGAGGGCGAAAACCGCACCATCGTCCAATGCGGTCTTGAGGGCATCGACCGCAGCGACTTCACGGGCCTTCACGCGCTGCTGCGCGAGGCCGGCCTGACCGGACGTCCGGTCTCCTCCGTGCAGATCGGCTTTGTCCTCGCTCCCCGCATCAACGCCGCCGGGCGCATGGGCCGCGCGGAGCTGGCCGCCGAGCTCCTGCTCACGCAGGACCCCGCCAAGGCCGAGCGGCTCGCCCGCGAGCTGTGCGACCTCAACCGCGAGCGCCAGAGCGTCGAGCAGGATATCTTCCGCTGCGCCATCGAGCAGATGGACACCCTCGCCCCCACCGAGCGCAACGCGCTCGTGCTCTCGAGCGAGGAATGGCATCAGGGCGTGGTCGGCATCGTCGCCTCGCGTCTTTCCGAAAAATTCTCCTGTCCCAGCTTCATGATCCACCTCGCCGGCGGCATGGGCAAGGGCTCCTGCCGCAGCTATGGCGGCTTCAACCTCTTTGCCGCGCTCGAGGCGTGCAGCGACCTGCTCGTCGGCTTCGGCGGGCACGAGCTCGCCGCGGGCTTCACCATCAAGGAGGAGAATATCCCCGCCTTCCGCAAGCGCATCAATCAATACGTCCGCACCCACTGCGGCGACTCGGCCCCCGTCTCCTCGCTGGAGATCGACGCCGTCCTCACCCGCCCGAGCCTCATCACGCTTCAGGAGGTCGAGGAGCTTTCCCGTCTCGAGCCCTACGGCGCGGGCAACAACCGCCCCGTTTTCTGCCTGCGCGGCGCGCGGCTGGAGTCCATGCAGAGCGTAGGACAGAATAAGCATCTCAAGCTCCGGCTCCAGAAGGGCCACACGAGCTTCGACGGCATCTTCTTCTCCGTCACCCCCGCGGAATGCGGTCTGACCGTCGGCGAGCGCGTGGACGCCGCCTTCTACCTTCAGGTCAATGAGTTCCGCGGCAGCCGCTCCCTGCAGCTCCAGCTCGTCGATCTGCGCAGCGCGCACGACCCCGGCGCCCGCGAGGCCGAGCAGCTTGAGCTGTGCCGCACGCTGATCCGCGGCGGCGGCGTGAGTGCGAAGGACGCCGCAAAGCTCCTGCCCTCGCGCGAGCAGTTCGTGCGCGTCTGGCGTGCGCTCGAGCGCGAGGTGGACGGCACGCTCACCTCTCCGGAGCTGCCCTTCCTGCGGCGACTCTCCGCCGATGCGCTCGGCGCGGAGAGCTTTCCGCGCACGGTCATGTGTCTCGCGGTCTTTGCCGAGCGCGGGCTCGTGACCGTCGAGCGCCACGACAAATACATCACGCTCCGTCTCACCGGCGGCAAGCGTGTGGATCTTGATGCCAGCCCCTATCTCTGCGCCCTGCGCGAGGGACTGGACGGAACGAAAGGAGGCAGCAGCGTATGAGCGACGCAAAAACAGCCGAGCAGGCTCCCATTGAGCAGACCCCCCAGCCCATTCCCGAGGTGGTGCAGAAGCAGTACGATCATCTGGTCGAGACCATCCGCGCCTACAACCCCGGCGCAGACTTCGCCCAGATCGACGCCGCCTTCCGCTACGCCGCCGCACACCACGGCACCCAGAAGCGCAAGGACGGCTCGCCCTTCGTCACCCACCCCATCGCCGTCGCGCAGATCGTAGCCGAGGAGCTGCATCTTGACAGCGAATCCATCATCGCCGCCCTCCTGCACGACTGCATCGAGGACACCGACGCGACCTACGACGACATCGCCAAGCGCTTCTCCCCCACCGTCGCCGATCTGGTCGAGGGCGTCTCCAAGCTCACGCGCGTCCACTACACGAGCAAGGAAGAGGAGCAGATGGAAAATCTGCGCAAGATGCTCATGGCGATGGCCAAGGACATCCGCGTCATCCTCATCAAGATCGCCGACCGCACGCACAATATGCGCACGATGGAGTATCAGTCCACCGACAAGCAGCGTCAGAAGTCGCTCGAGACGATGGAGATCTACGCCCCCATCGCCCACCGGCTCGGTATGCAGCGCATGAAGTGGGAGCTGGAGGACCTTTCCCTCAAATACCTCGACCCCACCGCCTTCAACGAGATCACCCACTCCCTCGAGGAGAAGTCCAAGGAATACGGCTCGTTCATGGAGCGCATCCAGAAGCAGATCGAGGGCAAGCTCACCGAGGACCATATTCCCTTCCGCCGCGTCTACGGCCGCATGAAGCACCCCTACAGCATCTACCGCAAGATGTATGCCCAGAGCAAGACCATGGATGAGGTGTTCGACCTCTTCGCCTTCCGCGTCATCGTCGATACCGTCGCGGACTGCTACAACGTTCTCGGCGTCATCCACGACCTCTACCGCCCCGTGCTCGGCCGCTTCAAGGACTATATCGGCACGCCCAAGCCCAACGGCTATCAGTCGCTCCACACCACGGTCATGGGCCCCGACGGCGTGATGTTCGAGGTGCAGATCCGCACGCAGGAGATGCACGACATCGCCGAATACGGCATCGCCGCCCATTGGAAGTACAAGCAGGGCATCTCCGGCAGCGCCAACGAGCAGAATTATGAGTGGGTGCGCCGTCTCCTCGAAAATCAGGAGAATACGGACGCCGAGGAATTTATCCACACCCTCAAGGTCGATATGTTCGCCGACGAGGTGTTCGTCTTTACCCCGCGCGGCGACGTGACGAACCTCCCCACCGGCGCGACGCCCATCGACTTCGCCTACTCCGTCCACTCCGCCGTCGGCAACTCCATGGTCGGCGCCAAGGTCAACGGGCGCATCGTCCCGCTCGACTACCAGCTCAAAAACGGTGACGTGGTCGAGATCCTCACGAGCAAATCCGCCCGCGGCCCCAGCCGCGACTGGCTGCAGATCGCCAAGTCCAACGAGGCGCGCGGCAAGATCCGCCAGTGGTTCAAGAAGGAAAAGCGCGAGGAGAACATCGTCAACGGCCGCGCCGCCTTTGAATCCGAGCTCAAGCATTACGGCATCTCCGTCGCCACCGTCACCGGGGACGAGCTGCGCCCCACGCTGCTCAAAAAGACCGGCTTCGGCAACCTCGACGATATGTATGCCGCCATCGGCTACGGCGGCTTCTCGGCGCAGAAGGCCGCCAACCGCATCCGCGATGAGCTCAAGGCTCTCAATAAGCAGCAGCAGGCCGAGCGCGACGCCACCGTGCCCATCCCCGGCGAGCCGGGCAAGACCCGTCCCGCCGTTCCC
>OGHL01000807.1_pt1 | contig 20751 bp, 20 predicted proteins | sample 1571391 | NCBI WGS metagenome assembly OGHL01 (sample SAMEA2581948, study PRJEB24529) | metagenome | biome: Human gut stool | place: China | collected 2011 | reverse complement strand
GGCGGCGGCAGCCACTGTGCCTGTGCCAGCAGCTGCGCCTGTGCGTGCGCCTGCGCCTGTGCCGGCGGCGGCCGGGCCGGATGCAGCGCCAAGAACCTCTATGGCGCGGTGCATCTGGACCAGGAGCTTACCCGGGAAATGGAGAAATAAAGAAATGGCGTGCGCCCCCGGCGCACGCCATTTTTGCGATATTTATGCCGTCAGCACCACGCAGCCCACGTCGAAGGCGATCTTCACGTTGCCGAAGTTATGGCCGGTGCGGTCGGACACCGCTGGCAAGCACTTTCTTGTTCATGCGATGCTCCATCCTTCTTTAACGTGCTTCTTTCGTATGGTTGACGTGCTTCGGCCGCACCCCGGAGGGTGCGGCCGTTTTTCGCATATGGTGGGTTCAGATACCCAGCTTTTCCAGAGCCGCCATGCGCAGGCAGTCGCACAGAATGGCGATGGCCTGCTCCAGCTCGTGGACCGGCGGCAGGGAGGGGGCAATGCGGATGTTGCTGTCCTGGGGGTCCACGCCGTAGGGGAAGGTGGCCCCGGCGGCGGTCATGGTGACCCCGGCGTCCCGGCACAGCTCCAGCGCCCGCTTGGCGGTGCCGGGCATGGCGTCCAGACTGACGAAATAGCCGCCCTTGGGATGGCTCCACCGGGCGATGCCCCAGGGGGCCAGGTGGCGGTCCAGCTCGTCCTCCACGGCCCGGAACTTGGGCCCCAGAATGGCCGCATGACGCCGCATCAGGGCCAGGGTGGTCTCCTTGTCCTTCAGATACCGGACGTGGCGCAGCTGGTTCATTTTATCGTAGCTGATGATCTGGATGTTCAGCAGATTCTTAAAGTATTCCACGTTGGCCTCGCTGACGGCCCCGCAGGCGATACCGGCCCCGGGGAAGGTGATCTTGCTGGTGGAGGCAAACTCATACACCATGTCGCCATTGCCATACTCCGCGCACAGGGACAGAATATCCGGGAAGGGCACGAAATCCTCCTCCAGCTCGTGGACGCAGTAGGCATTGTCCCACATGAGCATAAAGTCCGGTGCGGCGGGCTTCATGGCGGCCAGCCGGTGGATGGTCTCAAGGGAATAGGTGATGCCCGTGGGGTTGGAGTATTTGGGCACGTTCCACATACCCCGGGCCTCCGGGTCCCGGATCAGCTGCTCCACCCGGTCCATGTCGGGGCCGGTTTCCGTCATGGGGACGGACAGCAGCTCCATGCCGAAGGATTCCGTGACCTTGAAGTGCCGGTCATACCCCGGCACCGGGCAGATCCACTTCACCCTGTCCAGCTTGCCCCAGGGCTTTTCGCTGTGCAGCAGGCCGTGGGTATACGCCTTGGACACGGCGTCGAACATCATCTCCAGGGAGGAGTTGCCTCCGGCGATGACCTGGCCGGGCTTGCAGCCCAGAAGGTCCGCAAACAGCCTCCGAGCAATGGGAATACCTGCCACATAGCCATAGTTCCGGGCATCGATGCCGTCGGTGATGAAGTCGTCGGCGGTCAGGGGGATGTTGTACATCTCCATGACCATGTCCAGCTGCTCCCGGCCGGGCTTTCCCCGGGCCATATTCAGGTCCAGGCCCAGGGCCTTCTGCTCCTGATGGGTCCTGCACAGGGCGGCGTATTCCGCCTGCCGTTCCGCAAGGGTCATTTCCTGATAGGTTTTCATATGCGCTCTCCCTCTTTTCCCATAGTGCCGTGTCCGGACGGACCGGCAGGCATCAGCATACCACACAATCCCGGAAAAGGCAAATATTAGTTTGCGTTTGTATTCAGCTGCCGATGGCGGCACGGATACCCCCCAGCAATTGCCTTTGGCATTGAGATGCTGGTATTCTTATCCTCTCATAAATCCACAGCAACCGATTTCGGACAATTCATAGAATCCCATCGACTTGTAAAAAGCAATGGTTTTCGGCGTGTGATCCGTTGCCAGCTCAATCTGACGAACATGGCTGTATCGCTTCAGAACGGCTTGTAAGAGCGCAGAGCCGAAGCCTTTTCGCTGATGCTCCGGAAACACCAATATGTCCTGCACAAACACGATGGTATGCCCATCGCCCACGGTGCGAATGATGCCAAGAAGCTGATCGCCCTCATAAGCGGCAAGGGTCAGCATAGAGCCCTCAAAGCCTTTACGCAGTACCTCCGGCTGATCGGTGTAGGCCGTCCAGCCAACACTCGTGTATAAGCGCAGAATCTCTGATTCGTTGTATGTTTTGTATTCTCTGATTTCCATATTAAGTAACCTCCATTCAAATTTTATGGAAACTGTTACTTATCTCTGCGCAATCTCATGGTTTATCCTCCTCACTGCTGCGTTTTGGCGGAATACTGCCTGCCATCACAGCTCCGTCAGCCGGTACACGTCCTCCCGGCGGGCGATTCAGCCCAGATGTGCAAACGTCCTGCCCAGATGGGTATCAAAGCCGAGCGCCTGATACATCCCTTCATCGCAGGGGGCGCAGGTGACGGTCAGGCTGGCAAGGGCGTTTTCCTTGCACCATTCCTGCGCTGCCTGTGCCAGCAGCCGGGCAGCGCCCTTTTTCCGGAACACAGGCTCAATGTAAAAATCATCGAATATCCCGACATCTGTGCAGGTGAAGGTGGAAAAGCACCGGGAAACGCTGCACATCCCCACTGCCCGATAGCCCCGCCTTGCCGCAAAGAACGTGATCTCCCCATCCCGGATGGCCTGCGCCAGCTGTTCCTGCGTTTCCTCCGTTGACGGTGCTTCGCCGATCTCCCTGAGAAAGCCGTTTTCCAGTTTTTTCAGCTGCCAGTCCTCCGGGTCGGCGAGAAGCTCCACGGTGATGGGCATATCCTCCTCCGGGGGCAGGAGCATCAGCGGTTCGCCCCATTGGTCCGCACCGTTTTCGATAAAACCCACCGATTCCCAGAAGCGGCGCCGCCGTTCCTTGCCGCCATAGTTCAGCTCCGCATAACGCGCGCCGTGTTCTTTTGCCCAGTCCAGAAGCGCTGCTGCACACGCTTTTCCCGTGCCGCTGCCCCGGAACTCCGGGTAGACGCAGAACTCCATGATAAAGCACTTGCCGTCCTCCGTATTGAAGATCACCGGCATAGCAAAGCCGATATCCTGTCCGCCCCGATGGAAGAACAGGAAGAAGCAGCGATCCTGCGGCCTGCCGTTGATCTTCATCATGTGGTCACGATACGCTTGACCAAGGAAATATTCCAGATCTTCCTTGTCGGAGTCTGTGAAAATATCCCGCTTGTGATAGGCGTGCAGCTGCTCCCAGAAGGCAGCAGCATCGTTTTCCGTGACGGCTTCACGGATGGTGATTTGGTTTTCCATTTTGTTTCCTCCAAAATTTTATTCGGAGGGTTAGGAAGCGTGAACCCTCCATACACGATTCATCTTCATAAAAACCACACCTTTCTTAATCAAATTTGTATGAGACGTCACAGCGTGTTTTCACACGCTGTGCGTGCGCACAGCGCACGGGATTCTTGATTAAATTTTTTAATCAAGAATCAGTATCAGATGCCGATTGCGGCACGGATACCTCAATTGCGTTTTGGCGGAACACTGCCGGCCATCACAGCTCCGTCAGCCGGTACACGTCCTCCCGGCGGGCGGAGAGAATGGGCAGCTGACGCCGGACGCTGTCCACCATGGACAGATCCAGCTCCGTAACGGCCACCGCCTCTCTTGACGGGCACTGGCGGATCACCCGGCTCCAGGGGTCGCAGACAATGGAGTGTCCCCAGGCCACATAGGAGGCGCTTTTGTCCCGGGCCGGGGAGGTGCCCACGGTGAAGCACTGCTGGTCCACGGCCCTCTGCCGGAAGAGGATTTTCCAGTGGGCGGGGCCGGTGGTCATGTTGAAGGCCGCCGGGGCGAAGATCACCCTGGCGCCCCGCAGGGCCATCAGGCGGCACAGCTCCTGAAACCGCATATCGAAGCAGATGCAAAGGCCCATGGTCCCCCAGGGGGTGTCGAAGGTGGTGACCTCCCGGCCCGGGGACAGGACCTCCGACTCCATGAACCGCTGGCCGCCCTCCACGTCGATGTCGAACAGGTGGATCTTCCGGTGCCGGGCGATGCAGGTGCCGTCGGGAGCATAGACAAAGGAGGTGTTGTATACCCGGTGCCCCTCCAGCTCCGGCAGGGAGCCGGCGATCAGATAGATGCCCCGCTCCCGGGCCAGCTGGGACATGGCCCGCTGGGCGGGCCCGGCAAAGGGCTCGCCGTAATCCCGGAAGCATGCGTTGTCATAGGGGCAGCAGAACATCTCCGGCAGCACCGCCAGGTCGATGTCCCCGGCGGAGCGCACCAGGTCGCAGGCATGGCGGATGTTCTCCGCCTTATCGGCGGAAACGTGCATCTGGATCTGTGCGATTTTCATAAAGACCCTCCTTATACCAAAACCTGTTAAAAAGCTTGAAAAGCTTTTTATAGCACCGAAGGTGCGTCAGGTTTTGTATGAGACGTCACAGCGTGTTTTCACACGCTGTGCGTGCGCACAGCGCACGGGATTCTTGATTAAATTTTTTAATCAAGAATCAGTATTAAAATTCCCGCAGCACCAGGTCCGTGGATCCGGGGCTGGCGACCAGCCGCAGCACCCGGGGGTGCCCGGCGTATTCCCGGCACAGGTCCCGCAGGGCCGTTCCGCCGTGATAGCCGTGGATCAGCCGCAGGCGGTATACCCCGCCGCCGCAGCGGCGCAGGGCGGCGTCGGTGGCCACCCGGGCCTGGTACGCGTTTTTCCCATGCAGGTCCAGCTCCATGATCCCCGGCTGCATACCGATCACCCCTTTCCTGTCCCATTGTACCCCGGGACGTCCTGCTTGGCAAGCCCTTTGACCCGGGACAAAGCCGGGACGTCCCAGGGGGAGCTTATTTCTTGCGGAAAAAGGCCACCGCCACGGCTCCGGGCCCGGCGTGGGTGCCGATGACGCCGCCGATGAGGGTGGAATCCAGACGGTCTGTTCCGTTTTCCCACAGGGCCCGGCTGTCCTCCACGTATTTTTTCAGGAACACGTCCGTCAGCCCCGTGTAGCCCAGGAGGATGGGCAGGGAAAAGTCGATGCCGCCGCAGGCGTGGATTTTTTCCACCAGCAAGTTGTTGCCCTGGCGGGAGCCCCGGGCCTTGCCCACCAGAAGGATTTCGCCGTTTTCAATGGTCAGCACCGGCTTGATGTTCAGCAGACCACCGGCCAGGGCGGTGGTTTTGGAGATGCGGCCGCCCCGCTTCAGATACTCCAGGGTGTCCACCAGGGCCAGGACGCACACGTCCTGCCGCTTCTGCTCCAGGGCCCGGGCCAGCCCGGCGGCGTCCATGCCCCGGTCCAGACAGGCCAGGGCGTATTCCGCCAGAATGCCCGCGCCGATGGCGGCGGTGCCGCTGTCCACCACATAGATGTTGTCATACTCCGCCGCAGCGATGCAGGCGCTTTGATAGGTACCGGAGAGCTGGGCAGCGATGGTCAGCACCACGGCACTGCCGCCGCTGCGCCGCACCCGCCGGAACTCCCGGTCAAAGGCGGCGGGGCTGGCCTGGCTGGTGGTGGGCAGCACGTCGCTTTCCACCAGACGTTCATAAAAACGGTGTTTATCCATGGTGACGCCGTCCAGATACTCCTCCTGGCCAAAGTGAATGGTCAGAGGTACCACCGTCAACCGGCTGCGGATGTGCTCCGGCACGTCCACCGTGGAATCCACGATCAATTCAACGTTCATAGGACCTCCTGTTTTTGAAAAAGTGGTCCTGAGTATAGCATGAAACTGTCCGTTTGTCAACACAGAGATGCTATAGTGTTAAAAAATGCGCCTCCCAAGGGAGGCGCATTTTTCGTCACAGGTCCAGGGTCAGGTCCCCGTCCTTGATCCAGCCCCACTTGCGCAGGGGGACGGCCAGGAGCCAGGTAAGGACTGCCGGCAGCACAAAGGAGATCAGCACCAGCCCCAGCCAGTCCATCCCGGTGACGGCGGCTTTGCTCCCGGCGGCCACGTCGCTGACCCAGCCGGTATACACGCCGATCTGGCCCACCAGGCCGCAGGTGCCCATGCCGCTGGACACCGCCGCGCCGTTCATCTCCAGCCGGAACAGGCAGGTGGCGATGGGGCCGGTGATGGCGGAGGCCAGGATGGGGGGAATCCAGACCCGGGGATTGCGGACGATGTTGCCCATCTGCAGCATACTGGTGCCCAGGCCCTGGGCCACCAGGCCGCCCCAGCGGTTTTCCCGGAAGCTCATCACCGCGAAGCCGATCATCTGGGCGCAGCAGCCTGCCACGGCGGCGCCGCCGGCCAGACCCGTCAGCCCCAGGGCCGCGCAGATGGCGGCGGAGGAGATGGGCAGGGTCAGGGCCACGCCGATGACCACGGACACGATGATGCCCATGAAGAAGGGCTGCAGCTCTGTGGCCCACATGATGAACCGGCCCACGGCGCTGGCCGCCGCGCCGATGGGGGCGGCGATCAGGGCGGCGATGCCGATGCCGGAGAGCACCGTGACAATGGGCGTTACCAGAATGTCGACCTTCGTCTCCTTGCTGACGGCCTTGCCGATCTCGCTGGCCAGGATCGCCACGAACAGCACCGCCAGAGGCCCGCCGGCCCCGCCCATGAAGTTGGTGGCGAAGCCCACGGGAATCAGGGAGAACAGCACCAGAGGCGGCGCCTCCAGCGCCCGGCCGATGGCCACCGCCATGCCCGGCCCCACCATGGCCGAGCACAGGCCGCCGATGGTGTAGGTCACGGCGCCCTCGCCCTTGCCCAGGGTGACGATGACCTCCGTCAGGAATCCGATGTGCAGCTGCTGGCCCAGGGTGTTGAGAATGGTGCCCACCAGCAGGGTGCAGAACAGGCCCTGGGCCATAGCGCCCATGGCGTCGATGAAATACCGCTTGGCCGAGAAAACGATGTTTTTTCGGGCCAGGAACTTGCGAACTGCTTCCATAGCTTTGACCTCGCATATGTAAAAAGAATGTTATACAGGTGTCATGACACCTGTATAACATTCTATCACGTCTTTTCCGTTTGTCAACCGGGATTTTACTCCGCCAGGAAGCCCAGCTCCCGCAGGCGGGCCTTCAGATGCTCATAGGACGCCTCATCGGGGCAGGAGAGACTGTGCAGATGGATGCCGTCTGTCAGCTGGGACAGGGGGGCGGCCCCCTCCATGCGGGCCATGAACTGCTCCACGTCCAGACGGCTGCGCAGGTGCAGCGGGGCGGACAGCTGGCCATAGACCGGGTGGTCCACAATGACGTCCACAACGGTGCAGCCGCAGTCCACCATGGCGTTAAGCTCGTCCCGGGTGCCGGTTCCGTCGTGGCGGCAGGCCACCTGGCGCGGCAGACCCGTCTCCCCGGCGTCGGGGATCACATAGCCCCGGGCGGTGGCGGTGATGGCCTGGCCCGCGGCGCGCAGCAGGGCCACGTCCCCCACGATGATCTGGCGGCTGACGCCCAGCTCCTTGGCCAGGGCGGTGGCGCTGATGGGCTGATGGGCTTCGTGGAGCCGGGCGCTGATCCGGCTCCGGCGTTGTTCGGCGGTCATGAGGAGGACTCCCTTCGGTTTTTCTTCTATCATACACGATTCCCCGGCCCATGGCAAGTTTTTTTCGTGAATTTCGCTGCCCTCTTGACAGATGGGCCGCCGGATGGTACACTATGTGCAGAAAAAGAGAATACATCGCGCAAGTGCCTGCGCCGCCGGGTGGGCGGCACGGGAGAATAGTGAATCAGGTGAGAATCCTGAACGGTACCGCCGCTGTATACGGGGAGGCCGCGCACAGGGACGAAAGTCCGTCACTGGGAAACCGGGAAGACCGTGCGCCTGCCGCTGATCCGTCAGTCAGAAGACCTGCTTGCCGCCATGCTGTCCCCGCTGCGCGCCATACGGCGGAGGATAGATTCAATCGCGGGAAACCGGCCGCGCCAATGTCTATTGGCGCGGTTTTTTGCAAGCCTGAGCGCGGCACTGCCGCAGCTTTCCATGGGGGCGGGCAGGAGCAGCCACTCCCGCCCGCTCCCTTACCTTATGTGAAAGGCTGCCCTTAAGCGCGGGAATTTTCAGGGCGGACAGGGGCGTCCGCCCCTACGGGCCCTCTCAGTCACCCTCGGTGACAGCTCTCCCGAAGGGAGAATCAAGGCGGGGGGGGGACGGATTGCAGCCGAACGCATAAGGAACGTGCGTTCGGCAGACCCGACGGTTGATGTCGGGCCCACAACCAGCCTGCGGCTGGCTCGCAATGACACCACAAGAAGATTTCCGGTAACGGCCGCACACACGGGATGGCCGAATCAATATTTCCATCAAGAATCCGTATGATCTATCAGGAGGACGACATATGCTCATCAATTGGTTCCGGGACCAGGACCACCTGGTCTATATCAACGGCGAGACCCAGCTGGCCCAGCTGGAAAAGACCCTGCGCTTCCCGGGCTTGCAGGAGGCGGCGGAGGCTCTGCGGGACAATCCCAACCCGGAGGGCTACACCATCAAGGGGCCCAAGCGCACCTGCGGGCGGCTGTTCGTGCCGGATCTGACCTTCGGCAAGCACATCGAAATGGGGGAGAACGTCTTTTTCTACATGGGCGAGATGGCGGAGTGCTATGTCATCTACTGGCCCGGAAAGCCGGTTACGGAGGTGCACCATGGAGAAATGTGAAGCCTTGTCCACCAAGCCCGAGGAGTGCCGCTACTCCTTCTTCCAGCACACGGCCTGCGAGTTCTTCCCCTGCCATGAGACCGCCCATCCGGAGGACTTCAACTGCCTGTTCTGCTACTGTCCCCTGTACGCCTTAGGGGACCGGTGCGGCGGCAATTTCCGGTATATCGGCGACGGCATCAAGGATTGCAGCGGCTGTCTGCTGCCCCATGGCCGGAAAAGCTACGGCTATGTCACCGGCAAGTTCGGCGAGATCGCGGAGCTGGCCAAAAAGAACCGCCACACGGAGGAATAATAAATACCGTCTGTAGTTTTCTTCAAGAAAACTACAGACGGTATTTTCTTATCGCCCCAGGATGGTCTCGGCGAAGCCTTTGGCAAACAGCCGGGCGGCCCGGAGGGCCTCGTCCAGCGAGTTCCCGGCGGCCCCTACCTCCACCAGCAGGCTGCCCGGGGCGGCAAACTGGTTATAGCGGTAGTTCAGCAGGGTGATGGGCCGCATCAGGGTGGGGGACTGGCTTTCCAGCTTCTCCTGAACGGCGATGGCCAGGCGCAGGTTGTCCTGCCAGCCGTCGTGGGCTACGCCCATGATCAGGCTCACCTGGGCGGCGGTGGGGGCCTCCGCCGTCACCAGCTTATACTGGGTGCCGTTGGCGTCCTGCACCGCGTCCCGGTGCAGGTCCAGCACATAGACGATGGAGGGGTACTTGGCCAGGTAGCTCTGGATAGACGCCAGACTGTTTTCATAGGCGTCGTTGTACGACTCCCCGTCGTGGAGGGTGCGGTCGTGGACCACGGAGATGCCGTAGGACGACAGCTCCGCCGCCAGCTCGTCCCCCACCCGGACCATGTTGCAGGAGCGGTCCGCCGTGCGGAAGGTGCCGGAGGGGACGTACTCCTGCCCCGGGGGCATGGTATAGGACTCGCTGGCGTGGCTGTGGACGATGAGGACCTGGGGTCCCTGCTGGGGACAGGCCGCGAACTGCCGGTCCCCCAGCACCGCCGGGTCCAGGGTCCGGCTGGACTTGTTCTTGATGTACACCCCGTTGATGATGCTGTAGCCGTCGGTGGAGCGGGGGTCCACCGTCTGGGCCGGGACGCCGTTGTCCGCCCCGGGCTGGGGGGCCGGGTCCTCCGACGGGGCGGGGTCCTCCTGGGGCTCCTCCGGTTCCGGGTCCGGCTGGGGAGCGTCGTCCTCCTGCACCGCCAGGGACCGGCCCGCCAGCAGCACCGGCGACTGGCCCAGGGCCAGCACCGTGGCGGCGGACAGTCCGTCCAGCCCCAGAAGGTCCCCCAGCTCCCACCGCAGCAGTCCCCGGGACAGATGGGGGCGGCGGGACACGGACTGCCACAGGGCGGCGGCGCTGTCCGCCCCGGCTCCGGCTAGCACCGTTCCCAGGGCTGCCGCCGCCAGCAAGAGCGCCAGCCCCCGCCGCAAAATTGCCTGTTTCAAAGCGTTCACCTCTTTGAGACAAGCCTATGCGGCGGGGGCCGGGATTATGTCACGGTTCCATCACCGGGGGGATGTCCACGATCTGCAGGCCCCGGCGCATGGCGTATTCCATGGTGCGGCGGGTGCCGCCGGGCTGGCCGTTGTGGACCGCCAGCAGCAGGGCGGCGTGGTCCACCATATAGCGGTTGCGCCGCTGCATGCAGCCGGGACTGTAGGACGACTGCACCAGGGTCTCGTAGTCGCAGGCCGCCACCAGGCGGCGGTAGCGCTCCTGCTGGGTCCGGGGCCAGCCGTCGGCCTGGGTGGGGCAGGGGATGGCCGCCTCCACGCTGACGTCCCCGTGCCGCTGCCGCAGGGCCAGGGCCAGCTCACAGAAATACAGGTCGCAGCCCTGGGCCATACCGCAGATGAAGTGCCGGTATCCCGCCTCATAGGCGGCGTCCAGCGCGTCCCGAAGCCGGACCTTCAGGGCCCGGCACCGGGGATCGTCCTCGTTTTCCCCCCAGGGGAGCTTGGCCGGACGGTGGCCGGAAAAGCAGCAGCTGACAGGCCGTGCGCGCATGGCATCGCCCTCCCTTCAAAGATACTGCCACCATTATAGAACATACTTTCTATTTTGTAAAGAGGAATTTCCCTTGCAAGCGGGGTGCAAATCCGGTATACTGGGGAAAAAGGGAGGTGCATCCGATGAAGCTGTATTTCAAGCAGCGGTTTTTCTCGTGGTTCGACAGCTATGACATCTATTACGAGGGCGGCAGCGTGGCCTATACCGTGGAGGGAAAGCTGGCCTGGGGTCATTGCCTGCACATTCTGGACCCCTATGGGGAGCACATTGCCACAGTGAAGCAGCAGGTGCTGACGTTTCTGCCGAAATTCGACCTGTATGTGGGGGAGCGGTGCATCGGCACCATCCGCAAGGAGTTCACGTTTTTCCACCCGTCCTTCACCATGGATTTCTGCGGCTGGACGGTGGAGGGCAGCTTCATGGAGTGGGACTATACCATCCAGGACGGGCCCCGGACGGTGGCTTCTATCAGCAAGGAGCTGTTTAACTGGACAGACACCTATACCATCGACGTGGCGGACCCGGGGGATGCCCTGTATGCCCTGATGGTGGTGCTGGCCATCGACGCGGAAAAGTGCTCACGGAGCGATTGATACGGAATAAAAAAAGTGCCCCCGGCGGGGGCACTTTTTTTGTTCATGGAAACGGGCTGTCAGGGGTTTTCCCGGCTGTCGGCGGCGAACACATTTTCGGCCACACGGCTGGCGGCCTTGGCGTCCTCCTGCCCGGCGGCATAGGCCCGGGTCCTGGCATCCTCCAGTTCCTTCTGACGGGTCTTTTCGTCCCGCTCTGCCTGGCGGGCGGCCCGGCGGGCCGACACGCTGCGGCGGGTGGCCTTGATGACCTGCCACGCCGTCAGCAGCACCACCGCCGCCAGGCCGATCCAGCCTGCGGTGCGGATCTGCCAGAAGTCCCGGATGGTGAAGGCGTCGTTGTACATGCCCAGATAATACAGGGCCACGCCGCCCACGATGCACAGAAGCCCCAGCACCAGGTCCAGCACCGCCCGGACCCGATGGGCCCCACGGCGCACAAAGAAACACACGATCAGCGCCAGGGCGCACCAGAACAGCGCCGGGGACTGACAATACAGAACGCTCATACGGCTGCCTTCTTTCTCATTTCCCGGTTACAGGCTGCACTTGCCCCGGGGGATATATTTGCCGTCGGGTCCGGCCAGAACGAAGCCGTCCTCCACCGCCAGACGGCCCCGCAGCCACACCTGGTGGATGCCGCCCCGGATGGCGAAGCCCTCATAGGGGGAATAACCGGCCAGGCTGGCCATATCCTCGGCCCGGAGCACATGGTCCGCCTGGGGATCGTATACCACGATGTCCGCGTCGGCCCCGTCCTGGAGCACGCCCTTCCGGGGGAACATCCCGTAGAGCTTGGCGGGGTTTTCCGACAGCACCCGGCACATGGTGGCCAGGCTGATCTTCCGGGTGGTGACGCCGTAGGTATACAGCAGCTCGCCCCGGTTCTCCACCCCCGGCAGGCCGCCGGGAATCTTGGTGAAGTCCCCCCGTCCGGCGTCCTTCTGCTCCAGGGTGAAGCTGCAGTGGTCCGTGGACACGGTCTGGATTTCTCCCTTGCGCAGGGCCGTCCAAAGGGCCTGCTGGTCCCGCTCCTTCCGGATGGGCGGGGCGCAGACATACCGGGCGGCCCGGGAATAGTCGGGGTCGTCATACACGCTGTCCTCCAGCACCAGATACTGGGGGCAGGTCTCCACATACACCCGCTGGCCCCGCTTGCGGGCGGCCTCCACCTCCCGCAGGGCGGCCTCGTTGGTCAGGTGGACGATGACCACCGGGATATCCACCGCCTGGGCGATGCGCAGGAGCCGGGACACGGCCTCGGCCTCCAGGAAATCGGGCCGGGTCCGGGGATGGGAGCCCACGCCCATCTGGCCCGCCGCCTTCTTTTCGGCGATCAGCGCGTCGATGACGCCGCTGTTTTCGCAGTGCACGCCGCAGATGCCGCCCTTTTCCTTCAGCTTCTTCAGGGCGTGATACATGGCCTCGTCGCCGATCATCATGGCGGGATAGGTCATGTACATTTTGAAGGAGGAGATACCGGCGGCGTACATATCGTCGATCTCCGCCTCGATGCCGGGATTCCAGTCGTCGATGGTCATATGGAAGCCGTAGTCACAGCAGCAATTGCCGTCGGCCTTCTTGTGCCACAGCTCCAGCCCCTGGTGCAGAGTCTCGCCCTTGTTGGGGCAGGCGAAGTCCACCACCGTGGTGGTGCCGCCCCGCAGAGCCGCCCGGCTGCCGGAGAAAAAGTCGTCCACCGTGGTGGTGCTGCACACGTCCAGGTCGAAGTGGGTGTGGGCGTCGATGAAGCCCGGCAGCAGAAGCTGCCCCTCCACGTCGATGACGGCGGCCTCCGGCGCGGTGATGCTGCGGGCCACCCGGAGGATCTTCTCGTCCTCCACCAGCACGTCCGCCCGGCGGGTGCCCCGTCCGGACACCACTGTGCCCCCGCGAAACAGATATTTCATGGAAAATGCCCTCCTTTTCCGGGTTGATCGCATGATTCTTTATTATATCATGAAATGCGCAAAAATCCATCCCATTTTCCCGGGTTTATACCCACGCAATTTCAACAAAATGGGAATGAAATTTTTGTATACCTTGCAGAAGGAAAAAGAATTTCCTTTTCCGGAAAAATCATGTATGATAGAGGTACAATAGAACGCATACCGCGCTCTGAAAATGAAGGAGGAAAGATACCATGCGGAAATTCTTAGCGACTCTGCTGGCGCTGGTCATGACGCTGGCGCTGATGGTCCCGGCTTCCTGGGGCGAGAACAAGGAGACGTATCAGCTCCCTGACTCCCTGGAGGGCAAGACCGTCATCCTGCACACCAACGACGTTCACGGCGCCATTGACAAGTACGCCAAGGTGGCTGCACTGCGGGACGAGTGCTACGACAAGGGTGCTCACCAGGTGATCCTGCTGGACGCCGGCGACTTCAGCCAGGGCTCTCCCTACGTCAGCCTCAGCAAGGGCGCAACCGCCCTGGACATGATGGCCCTGGTGGGCTATGACGTCATCACCCTGGGCAACCACGAGTTCGACTACGGCTTCCCCCAGCTGATGGAGAACCTGAAAAAGCACCAGGGCGATTTCATGGTCGCCTGCAACAACCTGGTGGACGATGAGGGCGAGCTGATCTTCGCCCCCGGCGGCACCGCTCCCATCTATGCCGACGACACCTATGAGACCGAGCTGTTCCGCATCGCCATTGTGGGCATGGCCACTCCCGAGACCCAGACCAAGGCCAACCCCGCCCTGATGAAGGGCCTGAGCTTCATCGGCGGCAAGGATCTGTACAAGGTCACCCAGGAGAATGTGGACATGGCCCGCAGCGAGGGGAATGCCGATATCGTCATCGCTCTGGGCCACCTGGGCGTGGATAAGTCCTCCGAGCCCAACTGCTCCTATAATGTGATGCAGAACGTCAAGGGCATCGACCTGTTCATCGACGGCCACTCCCACACGGTGATGACCGCCAGCAAGGACAACAGCATGGTCCAGTCCACCGGCACGGGCCTTGCCTATGTGGGCGCCATCATCATCGACAACGCCACCAAGAGCATCGAGAGCAACGGCCTCATCGACCTGTCCGCCTACACCAAGGAGGACGCCACCGTGAAGGCTGCCGCCGACAAGATCATCAGCGACATCAACGCCGAGTACGGCAAGGTTTTTGCCAGAACCGACGTGGAGCTCAACGGCGACAAGGATCCCGGCAACCGCACCCAGGAGACCAACCTGGGCGACCTGATCACCGACTCCATGCTGTGGGCCATCCGCAAGGACGCTGAGCTCACCGTGCCCGCCGAGAACGTGGTGGCCATCACCAACGGCGGCGGCATCCGGGCCTGGATCCACAAGGGCGACATCTCCAAGCTGGACGTGAACACCGTGCTGCCCTTCGGCAACACCGTGGCCGTGGTGTACGTCACCGGCGCCGAGCTGCTGGAGGCCCTGGAGGCTTCTACCTTTGCTCTGCCCGACTCCCTGGGCGGCTTCCCCCAGATCGCCGGCATGAACATCTCCATTGACGCCACCAAGAAATACGATCCGCAGACCACTCCCTATCCCAGCGGCAGCGGTAAGGCCACCTACTATGGTCCCGCTTCCATCAACCGCGTCACCATCAACAGCGTCAACGGCAAGGCCTTTGACCCCAACAAGACCTATGCCGTGGTCACCAACAACTTCTGCGCCGCCGGCGGCGACACCTACTATGCCTTTGCTGCCGCCTCCAGCCAGTTCGACACCGGTCTGCCTCTGGACGAGGTGCTGATGGACTACATCACCACCGAGCTCAAGGGCGTGGTGGGTGAGCAGTATGCCCAGCCCCAGGGCCGCATCACCATCACCCTGCCCGCCGAGGAGCCCACCACTCCCACCAAGCCTGAAAGCCCCAAGACCGCCGATACCGGCGTGGTGGTGTACGGCCTGGTGGCGGTCATGGCAGCCGGCGCTGCCGTGGTGGTCACCTCCAAGAAGCGCAAGGCCATCTGAGCGATCTCCTTTCGCTGACACAGCATTTCCCCTGCCCCGGCGGACAAGCCCCGCCGGGGCTTTTTCTGTCATGGCGCTATTCTGCAACTAAAATCACGTTCACCACTTTTCAAAGCCTCCGGGATGTGCTATGATACAATGTAATAAAGAAGAATTACGAGGGCTTATGCCAGATATCGCGGCTTCTTATTTTGCTGAGGAGGACACCATTCATGGCTGAGGTTGGAAAACGGGAGGTCCGGGTGGACGCCTTTGACAAGGCCACCGGACGCACCAAATATTACGAGGATCTGATGCCCCGGGACGCGCTGTATGTGCGCATCAGGCACTCCACCATTGCCCACGGCTTCGTGAAGTCTGTGGATAAGTCCGCTGCGGAGGCGATCCCCGGCGTGGTAAAGGTCCTGACCTGCTTCGACGTGCCGGAGCACCCCTTCCCCACCGCCGGTCACCCCTGGTCCATGGACCCGGGACACCAGGACGTGGCGGACCGTCATCTTCTGAACCGGCACGTCCGCTACTACGGCGACGACGTGGCCGTGGTCATCGCGGAAAACGAGGTGGCCGCCATGCAGGGCGTCCGGGCTTTGCAGGTGGAGTATGAGGAGCTTCCCCTGGTGCTGGACGCGCAGGAGGCCATGAAGCCCGGTGCGCCCCAGCTCCACGAGGCCTTTCCCAACAACATCCTCAAGCACACCGACATGAAGAAGGGCGACTATCAGGCCGCCATTCAGGAGCCGGGCCTCATCAAGGTAGAGGGCTGGTACGACACCCCCACGGTGCAGCACTGCCACATTGAGAATCACGGGTGCTTCGCCTATGAGGAAAACGGCCGGATCACCGTGGTGGCCTCCACCCAGATCCCCCACATCATCCGCCGGGTGGTGGGCCAGGCCCTGGGCCGCCCCTGGAGCGATATCCGGGTGGTAAAGCCCTATATCGGCGGCGGCTTCGGCAACAAGCAGGACGCCCTGTATGAGCCCCTGTGCGCCTGGTGCTCCACCCAGGTCCAGGGCCGCTGTGTCCGCATCGACTGCTCCCGGGAGGAAACCTTCGTCTCCAACCGGGTGCGCCACGCCATCCGGTTCCACATTGTGTCCTGGCTCCGGCCGGACGGCACCTTTGCCGCCCGAAAGGTGGAGCTGTTCTCCAACCAGGGGGCCTACGCCTCCCACGGACACAGCATCGTGGCCAAGGCCATGGGCTCCTTCCCCCAGCACTATCCCTGCGACAACATGGAGTGCGACGCATGGACCGTGTTCACTAACCGGCCCGCCGCCGGGGCCATGCGGGGCTATGGTATGCCCCAGGCCTCCTTTGCCGACGAGGCCAACGTGGAGGACTGCGCCAAGGCCGTGGGCATGGACCCCCTGGCCTTCCGGATGCAGAACGTCATGCCCCAGGGGTACGAGGACGGCTTCTCCCACAACGTGAACTATGACGATTCCTTCCGCCAGTGCCTGGAGGCAGGCAAGAAGTACATCGACTACGACAGGAAGCTGGCAGAATTTGCCAAGGACACCGGCCCCGTCCGCCGGGGCATCGGTATGGCCACCTTCTGGTACAACACCGCCGTGTATCCCATCTCCCTGGAGACCTCCTCCAACCGGATGCAGCTGAACCTGGACGGCAGCGTCACCATGCAGTGCGGCGAGACGGAGATCGGCCAGGGAGCCGACACCGTCTATGCCCAGATGGCCGCCGATGTGGTGGGCCTGGGGGACTATCGCAGGGTCCACGTGGTGTCCTGCCAGGATACCGACGTGACCCCCACCGGCCTGGGCGCCTACGCCTCCCGGCAGACCTATGTGGCGGGCTTCTCCATCCGCCAGACGGGCCTGCTGCTGAAGGAGAAGATCCTGGACTACGCCGCCAAGCTCACCCGCCAGGCGGTGTACAACATGGACATCGTGGACGGGAACATCGTCCGCACCACCGACGGCAAGGTGCTGATGAGCCTGTCGGAGCTGGCCATGCACGCCCAGTATAACCCCAACGACTCCCAGCATATCACCGCCGAGAGCACCTACACCATCCGCAACAACGCCTATTCCTTCGGCTGCACCTTCGCCGAGGTAGAGGTGGACATCCCCATGTGCAAAGTGACCCTGAAGGACATCATCAACGTCCACGACTGCGGCAGGCTGGTGAACCCGGCCCTGGCCGAGGCCCAGGTCCACGGCGGCATGTCCATGGCCATCGGCTACGGTCTGTCCGAGCAGCTGCTGTTCGACGAAAAGACCGGCCGCCCCCTGAACAACAACCTGCTGGACTATAAGCTCTCCACCATCATGGACCACCCCCATCTGGAGGCGCAGTTCGTGGAAAATGCCGAGCCCACCAGCGCCTTCGGCACCAAGGCCCTGGGCGAGCCCCCGGCCTGCTCCGGCGCTCCCGCCATTCGCAACGCCATCTACAACGCTACCGGCGTGGCCATCGACCAGGATCCCATCACCCCCCACGTCCTTTTCCGGCGCTTCACGGAAGAGGGCCTGATCCGGGACTAAGGAGGAAATACCGCTATGTATGATATGTCAGCGCTCTACCAGGCCGAAAGCGTCCAGGACGCCATCCGCCTGCGGCTGGAGCATCCCGAGGCCCAGATCATCGCCGGAGGCACCGACGTGCTGGTGCAGATGCGGGAGGGCAAGCGGGCCGGAAAGGCCCTCATCAGTATCCAGGGCTGCCGCGAAATGCGGGGCGTGTCCCTGGATGACCAGGAAAATCTCCGCATCGGCAGCCTCACCACCTTCAGCCACATCACCGCCGATCCCCTGATCCAGCGGTACATCAACGCGCTGGGCGAGGCGGTGGACATGGTGGGTGGCCCCCAGATCCGCAACGCCGGCACCATCGGCGGCAACACCTGCAACGGCGTCACCTCCGCCGACTCCGCCTCCACCCTCCACGCCTGGGAGGCCATCATCGAGATCACCGGCAAAAACGGCGTCCGCCGGGTACCCATCAAGGATTTCTACCTCAAGGCCGGCGCCGTGGACCTGCGGGTGGAGGAGGGCGAGATCCAGACCGCCATCCTGATCCCCAAGGCATCCTATGACCGGACCTTCGGCCACTATATCAAGTACGCCATGCGCAACGCCATGGACATCGCCACTCTGGGCACCTCCGTCAACGCCCGGCTGAGCCCGGACAAAAAGACCTTTGAGCGGGTGCGCATCGCCTTCGGCGTGGCGGGCCCCGTGCCCCTGCGGGCGCTGAATGCCGAGGCCTTCATCAACGGCAGGGCCGTCACCCTGGAGAACATCGAGCAGTTCGGCCGCACGGTGCTGGAGGACATCCACCCCCGGGATTCCTGGCGGGCCAGCAAGGCCTTCCGCTCCCACATCGCCGTGGAAAGCGCCAAGCGCTGCCTCATCGAGTCCGTGAAGCTGGCAGGAGGTGAGCTGTAATGGCAAAGAATCAGTATCAGCTGGTGACGTTCTTCCTCAACGGCAAGGAAGTGGAGAAAATGGTGGACGTCCGGGCATCTCTGACGGATATGCTCCGCAACGACTTCTCCATGACCTCCGTGAAGAAGGGCTGCGAGGTGGGCGAATGCGGCGCCTGCAACGTGCTCATCGACGGCGAGTGCTACAACTCCTGCCTGTACCTGGCCGTGTGGGCCGAGGGCAAGCACATCACCACCCTGGAGGGGCTTATGGGCCCCAACGGTGAGCTGTCCGACATCCAGCAGGCCTTTATGGAGGAGACGGCCATCCAGTGCGGCTTCTGCACCCCGGGCTTTATCATGACGGCGGTGGAGATCCTGGACCGGGGCGTGTACTACACCGATGACCAGCTGCGCAAGCTGCTGTCCGGCCATCTGTGCCGCTGCACCGGGTATGAGAACATCTTCAAGGCCGTGAAAAAGACCATGCTGCGCCGCCTGGGCCGCCTGGACGACCCGTATCTGAATACCTGACCCCTCAAAATCCCCTTATGCCCCCGCATAAGGGGATTTTTTTTGAAATTTTCTGTCAGATTCCGCTGCACCGCGCGTCTAATAAACAGAAAGGAGGGAGGACATGGCCCAGGATATGGAGCAGCTGTACCGCCGCCACTATCAGACGGTGTACCGCTACGCTCTGCGGCTCACCGGCAGCGAACACGCCGCCGAGGAGCTGGCGGCGGAGACCTTTTACCGGGCCATGGTGGCCCTGCCGGATTTCCGGGGCGAGTGCGCCGCCTCCACCTGGCTGTGCCAGATCGCCCGGAACACCTGGACCTCTCTGCGGCGGAAGGAGGGCCGGTGCCAGCCCCTGGACGACACCGCCGCCCTGCCGGACAGCCGGGACTTTGCCGCCGCCTTTGAGGACAAGGACCTGGCCCTGCGCATCCACCGGCTGCTGCACCGGCTGCCGGAGCCGTACCGGGAGGTATTCCTGCTGCGGGTGCTGGGGGAGCTGTCCTTCCGCGACATCGGCAGCCTGTTTGAAAAGGGTGAAAATTGGGCCTGCGTCACCTATCACCGGGCCCGGAAGAAAATCATGGAGCAAATGGAGGGAACGCCATGAAAACCATCGACTGTGCCTTGGCCCAGGATCTGATGCCCCTGTACACCGAGGGGATGCTGAGCCCGGAATCCCGGGAGGCTCTGGAGGAACACCTGGCCGGGTGCGAAGCCTGCCGCCGGACGGCGGACGAAATGTGCCACCCCCTGCTGGAGCCGCAGTTTCAGGAGGAGGCCCGGCTGCTGCGCCGTCTGCGGCGGCGGCGGAAGGCCCTGTGGGTGGCGGTGATTGTCCTGGCGGCGCTGCTGGTGCTGTCCGGCATTCTGTGGTACGCCGAAGCCCGGTACACCGCCCAGGCCCTGACGCCCCGCCTGACCAGGCTGAGCATTCCCAGCCAGGCCGTCCAGGAGAGCTATACGGCTGAGGACGGCAGCGTAGTCATCCAGAAGGCCCCCAACCAGAAATATCTTTACTACTTTCTCCTGCGTTCCAGCAGCAAGGACATCCCCCTGAAGCTGACGGAGGGAAAGGTCTACGGATTCTATGACGGGCAGCTTTATCAGCTGAACGCCCAATTCTACATCCACGACACCTCCAAGGGCGTCCTGCCCCTGGGGTATGAGTCCGGCGTGGAGTTCAGCGATCAGGTGATAAACGGCTGGCTGAACCCGCTGCCCGCTCAGGGGCAGCAGCTGGAGCTGGTGATGGTGCTGGACGAGTACCCGGACTATCTGGATCAGCCCGATCAATTCCTGCTGGAGCTGACGTATCAGCCCGCGGGCTTCGCGGCGTCGCTGCTGCCAGACGGCGACACCGCCCCACGGACGGTGCGGCTGTGGAGCGAATGAAATAGACAAAGCCCCGGGCGGCCATATCTGCCTTCCGCCGTCCGGGGCTCTGTCATGCCCAAAATGGCATTTTCCCGCCCTACCGTATTGACAATCCCGGCGGATTTTGCTATACTGAATAAAAATTAATTAGGTGTGCTGAATTTTTTTGGCCACCGTTATCCTGAATTGGGAATATCGACAGGGAGGAGACTGTCGAAAAACCCGGAAATCTTCCGCCATCGGAAAGGAAGATAGTTACGAAAGAAACCCA
>OGHL01000798.1_pt1 | contig 20930 bp, 17 predicted proteins | sample 1571391 | NCBI WGS metagenome assembly OGHL01 (sample SAMEA2581948, study PRJEB24529) | metagenome | biome: Human gut stool | place: China | collected 2011 | reverse complement strand
CGGATGCAAACCCCGGTGCGGCGAACAGAATCGCCAAAATCTTCCGAGAAGCAGCCCCAGGAACCCACTGGAAAGCAGCCCGCGAAGCCGGAAAAAAAGGAAAAGCACCCGGGCCGGGCGCTGACGGTCTGCGCGTGCATCGTCGCCGCGGTCAGCCTCGGTCTTGCGATCTGGCAGTTTTCCGGCCTTGCGCGGCAGCGGAGGGTCATCCGCCTGCGCGAAGATGACCTCGCCGAGCGGGAAAAGCGCCTGTCCACGCTGGAAACACAGATCGACGACCTGACAGCAGAACTCGCCGCCGAGGAGGAGAAGACCGCCGCGCAGACGCAGCAGATTGAAGAACTGTTGACAACTGTAAACAGCGCAGAAAGCTCGGCCAGCCAGTCGCAATACGACCTCTCGGAGCAGCAGAAGGAGTTGGAGAAGGCCACGGACGAGAACGCGGCGCTGGAGGAACAGGTCACGGCACTGGAACGGGAGAACGAACGGCTGCGGGCCGACTATGACACGCTCTATGCAGCAGTTGATGCCCAGAGCAAAAAGCTCCGCTTCATGGACAGCTACGTCGTCTTCATCGAGGACGACGGCACAGGCAATTATCACCGCTATGACTGCGGAAAATTTTCGAAAAAGAATTTCTGGGCCTACAGCCGGAAGCTCGCGGAGCGGCAGGGGTATACGCCCTGCGCGCAGTGCTTCGGCAGCTGATCCAAGTGGCGGAAAAAGAAAGAGAAGGAACAAACGGATGGACATTTCCGGACTGGTGCATCAGCTGGTGCTGATGTTTTTCGCGATGGGCGTTGGCTTCCTCGGCGGGAAGGCCGGCGTGCTCGGCGAAGATGAAAATAAAATGCTTTCCTCATTGGTGGTCAACATCACAAATCCGCTGCAGATCGTCGCGTCGGTGATGGTCGGGGAGCGGCTGCTGAGCAACGGACAGGTCCTGCAGCTCACGGGGGTCAACTTTGCCTGTTATTTCCTGCTGATCGGCCTGGGCTGGCTGCTGGTGCGGGCGATGCGCGCGCCGGAAAAGGACGCGCGGATCTATGTTTTCCTGCTGGTCTTTTCCAATGTGGGCTATCTGGGCTATCCGCTGGCGGAGGCGCTCCTCGGCGCGAGCGCGCGGTTCTGCGTCTCGATCTTCGTGCTGGGCTTTCAGATCTTCTGCTGGACCTACGGCGTCTATCTGCTCGACGGTTCGAGCAAATTCCGCCTCTCGTGGGACATCCTGCGCCGCCCGTGCGTGATCGCCGCGCTCGTGGCCTATGCGCTCTATTTCAGCACGCTGCGCGTCCCGGCAATCGTGGGCCAGATGGTCGACTATGTCGGCAACCTGACCAGCCCGATGGCCATGCTGATCATCGGCTCTGCGCTGGCAAAGCTCTCGCTGCGGACGGTCTTCGGCGACTGGCGGGTATATGTGCTCTGCGCGGTGAAGCTGGTGGCCATCCCGCTGGGCCTCTGGGTGCTGCTGCGCGGCGTTCTGACGCATGACCTCATGCTCACCACGCTCATCCTCGCGCGGGCCATGCCCGCCGCCACGAATTCCACGATCCTCTGTTATCGCTACGGGCGCGACGGGTCGCTGGCCTCGGGCTGCGTCTTTTTGTCCACGCTCCTCTCGCTCGTGACCATTCCGCTCGTGCTCACGATGCTCTTCGCCGCATAACGCCGACAGGTTTCTGGCGTAATTCACAATTTCGTTACAACGGCGGCGGCCGGATATGGTAAACTATACATACCGAACTCAAAAGGGAGGCCCTTTTCTCCAATGAATATCCTGTTCTTTTTGACGCCCAAGGCGATGTGCTCCTATGTCGACGCGGATTCCACGCTGCGGCAGGCGATGGAGCGCATGGAAAACTCCGGCTATACCGCGCTGCCCATCCTCGACGCGGAGGGGCACTATAAGGGCGTCATCACCGAGGGCGATCTGCTCTGGGCGTTCAAGCGGCTCTGCGTCATGGACATCCGGCAGACCGAAGAACACTCCATCACCGAGATCGCTGCGCCGCGGCGCGCGGTACAGCCTGTGCGCGCGGACACGCGCGTGGAGGACCTCATCGCCGTCGCCGCCGACCAGAACTTCGTCCCCGTCGTGGACGACAAGGATGATTTCATCGGCATCGTCACCCGCAGCCGCATCCTGAAATACTGCCTGGAACAGTATTTTGTGGCTACAGTCTACTAAACATTCCCAATCTGTGTTTAATTTGGCAGCTTCCGGGGATACTAGCCTCGGAGGTGCAAGAAATGCAACACAACGAAAATTCCAAACCCAACCGTTTTCAACACTTTCTGCGCGAGAAGGGCTACTACATCGTGCTGGCGCTCTGCATCTGCGCGGTCGGCGTGTCGGGCTGGCTGTTCCTGTCCGGCGCGATCGCGGAGAAAAACGCACTGAGCGAGCCTGCGATGTCGGTCGCCACGGAGACGGAGATCCCGTCCCAGCCGGCGAAAACACCCACACAGCCGTCTGCAAGTAAGCCTGCCGCCGTCACTAAGCCGGCGGAATCCGCGCCCGTCTCGCAGACCGACGAGCAGGTCTACGCGCAGGCGGCGAACGTCCGCGTGTGGCCGGTGTCCGGCGAGACGCAGAGCGCGTACAGCATGGAGCAGCTGGCCTTCAACGCCACGACGCGCGACTGGCGCACACATGACGGCGTCGACCTGACCGCCGCCGAGGGCGCGCCGGTACGGGCCGCGGCAAACGGCACGGTCACGGCGGTCTATGACGACGAGCTGCTCGGCACGACGGTCGTCATCGGGCACGACGACGGCTGCGTCACGTACTATCAGAATCTGGCCGCCACGCCCGCTGTCTCCGCCGGAGACAAGGTCGAGGCCGGGCAGACGATCGGCTCCGTCGGGCGCACGGCGCTGCTCGAGGTCGGGCAGGACGCCCACCTGCATTTCGCCGTCCGCAAAAACGGCGCATCCATTGACCCCGAAACCTTTGTGGATTGACACAAAACAGCCCCCTCTCATATGAGAGGGGGCTGTTTTTAGTTTTGTGCTGAGATTTGCTTGTGTTTGTAGGGGCAAAATCGCAGAAACGGGCGGAATGTATCCGGGTTGCGTCCCTTGGGTGGCTGTGATAGAATATTGCAAACAGCTTACAGGAGGCGCTTGCAATGGGACTGCGCGATGATATTCTGGCATTTCGGCCCTACAATGAACAGGAAGAAATGGAAAAGCGGCTGATGCTGCAATACATGGACACGTTCCCCAATCTGCTGACGCGGGAAAACGAGATGGCGCATTTTACAGCCTCCTGCTGGATCGTGAATCCCGCGCGGACGCATGCGCTGATGGCGTTCCACAATCTCTACCAGTCGTGGGCCTGGCTCGGCGGACATGCGGACGGCGAGGAGGATCTGCTGCGCGTGGCGCTGCGGGAGGCAAATGAGGAATCCGGCATCGTCGGCGCAAGGCCGCTGATAAACGAGATCTTCTCACTTGAGATCCTCGGCGTGGACGGGCATGTGAAGCGCGGGCGCTACGTGGCGACCCATCTGCACCTGAACTGCACCTATCTGCTCGAAGCGGACGACCGCCTCCCCATCCGTGTCAAGGCCGACGAGAACAGCGCCGTCCGCTGGATTCCGTTCGCCGACGTGGAGGCAGAGGTGCGTGAGCCGGAGATGCGCGTCGTCTATCGGAAGCTCATGGACAAGGCCGGATGCTGAACCGGTGCGGAATCAGAGATCACGCCAGAAGCATCCTGTTCTGAATGGGCAGCGTTAAAAACAGCAGGGCCGCCGGCAGCGCCGGCGGGCCTCAGCATATCAAAAAAGGTTTTTCGGCACACTGGGGCGATGCGGCCGGTCGGCGGGCAGATCGGCCTTCTGCGCGGAGGGGGGCTGTCTGCGAAATAGTGTGTGCGGCAGTTTCCCATGCGCCAGCGCAGAGAGCAGCATAAAAGCGTCTGAGACCGGGATGAAAACAAACGACGGCATCAGGCAGCGGGTGAACAGATTCTTGCGGCACGCACCGCGTTTGATGCGATGCCCTAAAATGGCAAGGCAGATCACTGCACCAAGACTCATCGCAAGCGTCACGAGCATACTGCTATAGCAGGAGAGGATCGTCTGCACGGTCAGCGGCGCTGCCTGCGCCGCCAGAATGAGCCGCGCCGTATCCAGCACGGCGAACAATGGCGTCAGCATACACATCCAGCGCAGGATCACACCGCCGCCGATCCCCAGTCCGCCGCCCCATGAGACGCCGGCACACCGGCACCACGCCTCGTAAATACGCAGGTGCAGTTCGTTTTGATGACCTTCGGGAAAGCCGCAGTTGGAAATGGCATAGAGCGTAAACCGGCACGGCGTTTCCTTGCAGCGCTGCTGCGCCTGCTCTAAAAACGCGGCGACATGCGCCGGTGCGGCGTCGACATAGAGCGGCGCTGAGATCACAACAGCATCCGCCCACGGAAGCAATGCAAAGACGTTTTCGTGGTCCCCCGCCCTGCGAAGTTGGCATACCTGAACCTCGCAGCCCGTCAGAAACAGCCGCAGCAGGGATGTATAAAATGCCGAAGCACTGCCCCTGGATTTCGGGCTGACATTCAAGAGCAAGACGTTCATCTGTTTTCGATCACCTCCGCCAGAAGCTCCGGCTTTTCCGCAAAGCACACCCGCGCGGAAGAAAAGCCCAGATTGACCCGGTTGGCATTGGCCAAACGTGTGGCTGTTTCACGCTCAAAGTCCGTAGCCGCGCCATAGAAGCAGGCCAGAAACGCAGGGCGATTTTGATAGCGCAGCGGATGGTGGACACGCCCGCCGCGATAGGTGAAAAACGGCAGACTGCACGCGATGGCGCGATCCAGCAGCCGTTTGACGCCGGGACTGAACCCTCCGAAACAGCATCTGGAGAAGACGATAACCGCTTCGGCGTTTCCGATCTGTGCGCTGACGGTTTGCAGGCTGTCCTTCATCACGCACCGCCCCGGCGACGCCAGCCAGCAGCGGAAGCACCCCTGGCAAAACGCTGCGCTTCGGTTTGCGTCGATGATGGTATAGCCGCTGGTGTCCGGCAGGACAGCAGAAAGCTGTTTTGGTGTCAGATCATGGATGAGAAGCGTTTCCATAGTGTGTCCAGCCTTTCCTTGGGAAATGGTATTTGTATGATGTTCGCCTGCTCAGTCTGTCCCGGAAGCGGATGCCTCGCCGGGAAGACGGGAGAATTCTTCGTTATAAACGAGGCCGCCATCTGTGAAGAACCAGACGAGGCTGGCTGTGCTGCCATCGGCAAAGGAAAACTCTGCGGTCAGCTCGCTGCTGCCGTCCTCGTCAAGATCTGTAAAGTCGCAGCGTTTCAGCGCATCCTTTGCGCCGGGAAGCGTGATCGGGAAACGCGCAGCGGCGAGAAGCTGACCGCCGGAGGCACTGTCCCACAGGCAGATCTCCTCCTCGGTTACGGCGGCAAAGGCTTCCTGTTCTTTCCCATACAGAAGAAGCGTCCCGACGTTGGGGCGCAATTCCGGCTGCGAAAGCTGCCGGACCGACTGATACCGATAGCCGCCGTCGCAGAATGTGACCGTGTAGGTTTTGCGCACGCTTCCGTCCAGAAGGGCCGTCAGGACGACGGTATTGCCGTCAAATGTCTTGCTTTCCAGCTGCACCTCGGCATTTCCGCCGAACGCGCCAGCCATCGGTGTGATGACAGCGCCGCGTTCAGGATCATAGAGCGGACATTCGGAAATATCAAAGGAATACCCCTCCAGATATCGGTCAAGCGTCTGGCAGATCAGATCAGCGGGAAATATGTAACTGCTGTCCGCTGCGTTGTAACAGGCATCCAGCGTCTCCGGCGCTGACCATGCCAGAAACAGCAGATACAGCTGCTGCGAGGTCAGCTCGCGCGGCGTGTCAAACGTGAAGCCGAGTCCGCTCAGCGCAAGCTCCGGCAGGCGGATGAGCGTATCGGCGGCAAAATCGTCCGTAACAGCGGTGGGGTCGAGCGACCAGGCGGTTTCTTTCTCCCCCGCTGCCGGCTCTGCGGGAAGCGGCTCGGCGGCAGATGCTTCCGGCTCCGCCTGATCCAGGGTGTCCGTTGTTCGGATCACCGTCTGTCTGCCGCACGCGCTCAGCGTCAGCAGCAGGGTCAGGGCAGCGCCCAATACCAGCAAATTCTTTTTCATCATATTCCTCCCTGTTTTTCTGTTGGAAAGGCTATGCAAATCCGAAGCGTTTCGTTTTCATAGTCTGCTGAGATCGTGCCGTGCAGCTTTTCGGTCAGGAGTTTTGCAATCGACAGGCCGAGTCCGGTGGAGCCGCGGGCAGAATCGACGGTGTAAAAGCGGTCGAACAGGCGCGCGGCCTCCACGCGGCTGAGCGCGGAGGCACGGTTGGAAAACGTGACCTTGCCGTCCGGGGCGAGCACGACGGCAAGGTCGCCGTCCGAGTATTTGGCGGCGTTGCTGAGAATATTGTCAAACACGCGGCGCAGCGCGGCGGCGTCCAGCGGGCGGATGACCTTTTCTTCCGGCAACTGCACCGATGGCGTGATGCCGCGCGCGGAGAGCGCGCCGTAGAACCCGGCAAGGCTCTGCTCGAGCACGTCGTTCAGGCAGACCGGCTCCGTGTGGAGTTCGTCTGCCGTGGCTGTGAGGACGGAGTAGCGGAACAGCTCCTCCGTCAGGGCGCGCATGGCGTCCGTCCGTTCCCGAATTACGGCAAGGTAGCGTGCGGCAGCCTCAGTCTGCGGCTCCTGCTCCAGCAGGTCGAGATAGCCGCAGATGGCAGTCAGCGGCGTGCGCAGGTCATGCGAGACATTGGTGACGGCGACCGTCAGCGCGTCGTTCCCGGTTTGCAGCCGCAGACGCTCCCTGCGGAGCGCCTGCAGCTGCCGGTTGATGTGGGTGACGAGGGACTGCATGGCCCGGTCGCCGCTGGAGATGGAGATCAGCGTATTCGTGTCGGTCCGCAGCTTTTCGTCCAGCTCCTCCGCAGCCTCGCGCAGCGAATGGCGCAGCACGAGCAGATACGCCAGCAGACACAGCGCGGCGAGCGCAAGCGAACAGATCAGAACGATGCACCAAAGCTCCATAAAAATCTCCTGCTATCTTTTCGACGGCATCGCATGACCGGTGTCAGATTTAAATTCTCTTATTACATCCTGCTAATGGTTTCTTGAAGCCGCGCAAGAAACCGCCCTGCATGTGCGCCGTCCATCTGAGTATGGTGGAATTGGAACGACAGCTTCAGCGTTGTCCGGAAAAGTCCTTTCTGATATTTGCCCCAGATGAGGAATGGATTGTTGAAAATGCCGCTGTTCATGCCGACGGCGCCGTCGATCTCGGTATCCACGATGGCGGAGGTGCCGATGACCATGCGATCTAGCAGGTCGTGGTTTTCGCAGCGCTCTGCCGCCTCGCGCGTCAGGCGCAGATAATCGGCGCTGAACTGCGCAAGGTCGGTGGAAAACGGCACATCGCAGGAGCCGACCTCGCCGGTTTTGTTTTTTACGATGGTGTTCACCGCGATGCTGTCATATTGCAGCAGCTCGCGTCCAACGGGGAGAGTATAAAACTCCTTGATCTCGCTGGCAGCCTTGCCGATACACCAGCAGAGAAGCATATTGAATTTCAGCCCGCGCTTGCGGCTGAGCCGGACAAGCGGCATGACATCCAGCGTTTTGAAAAAAGTCACCATAGGGTTCGGCGCACTCATCCAAAGGTCAAACGCCGCCGCACGGGTGGTCATTTTTGGGTCGATCACAGTCGGTTTCATTCTTCACGCTCCAATCCCGTCAGTGCAGGGAAACCGTCTGCTGATCGTGCGGACGGGGATAAACACGGTGATTCACGCTGCTTTCCTCTATCTTTCATCGTACAGTACGCCACTTTTTGCATTGCTCGATCCTTGCGCCGTGATCGCTTTGCTCCATATCGTAAGCAAACGTATGTAACAGCGGGCAAACAAAGTCGTCACATTCGCCGCAATGCTGCAAGCCTTTTTGTTCGCAGCAGGATTTCACGGAACAGCTGTCTGCCCAGAAGGGCTTTTCCACCTGCGCGCACACTTTGCAGCCCATCGCTTCCCGAAAGCTGCAATCGCTGCACAGCAACCCACATCTTGACTCGATCATGACAATACGCCCCCTGTTCAGAACAGCTGCCCCGGCAGCTTCCGTTTTTCCTTTTTGGGGAAGGTCGCTTCAAATCGTTCAAAGCCCTCCGGGTCTTTCTCACAGACAAAATATCCCTCCGGGTCTTTGTACGTGCCGGAGATGCCGTCCAGGAAGTCAGGCGTCAGCTCCTTGATGAGAAAATAATCCGCTTCAGGGTCGTCGGCATAGCGCACGCCCCTAGTCTTGGCCGGGACAAAGCCGGATTTGCCGTAGAACAGAATATTGCCGGTGATGGCCAGCGCGCCCGCGCCCATTTCCCTGGCTTTTTCCATGGAATAGTCGAGCAGCTGCTTTCCATAGCCCTGCCGCTTGTATGCGGGCGCAATGCCGATGGGGCCGAAGGTCATGATCGGCACCTTTCTTCCGTCATCGCAGTCGATTTCCGACCACACATAGATGACCTGCCCGATCAGCTCGCCGTCCAGCTCCATGACGAAGTCCAGCTCCGGCACAAATGCCGGGTCATCCCGATAGCAGTGCAGCACATAGTACTCCATGCAGCCGGGGCGGTAGACATTCCAAAAGGCCTCGCGGGTCAGGTTTTCAACATTGCGATAGTCATCTTTGGTTTCCAAACGAATGGTGATCTTCTTTTCTGACATGGCGTTTCTCCTTATCTCTTGTCAATAATTTTGTCGATCAGCCCGTAAGCAAGGGCTTCCTGCGCCGACATGTAGTTGTCGCGCTCCGTATCGGCGGCAACCTGTGCAAAGGTTTTTCCCGTATTCTCGGAAAGAATGCGGGTCAGCCGCTGTTTGGTTTTCTGCATTTGTTCGGTCACGATCTGAATATCCGTGACCGGGCCGTGTACGCCGTTCCCAGCGATCAGCGGCTGGTGGATCATGTTTTCCGCATTCGGCAGTGCGATCCGCTTGCCCTTTGCGCCGCCTGCTAACAGGAAAGCGCCGAAGCTCGCGGCCAGACCGATGCAGATGGTGGACACGTCGCACTTGAGATACTGCATGGTGTCGTAAATCGCAAACCCGGCCGTGACCGAGCCTCCGGGGCTGTTGATGTAGAACTGAATATCCTTGTCTGGGTCTTGTGCTTCCAGAAACAGCATCTGCTCGACGATGGAACTGGCGGATGCGTCCGTTACTTCCTCACCGAGAAAAACAATTCGGTCGGAGAGGAGCCGGGAAAAAATGTCGTAGCTACGTTCGCCGCGACTGGTTTGTTCGATCACATAGGGAATGATGCTCATATATGTTTACTCCTTGATTTCTTTTGGTTTCATACAAAACAGGTGAATGCCAAGCGCCGCATTGAAGCCTGTTGCAGCAAACACGCTGAAACGCTCGACCACGCCGAAATACTCGGCAGGGACGATTTTCATACCCATTGCGCCCACAAGCATCATGGCCAATGCGACAGCGGCGCAGACACCATAAGAACGACAGTTTTTGCTCTTGGCTCCTGCGACGATGATCATGGTCAGTGATACGATGGACAGCAGCACCACCAAAGCGGTTGTGACCATGTGCATCACATCCTGAAAGGCCCCGGCATAGCCGCTGCTACTGAGCGGGAACATCCGATACCCGACCGCCGAGATCCACTCCATGATGGCGAACAGATAAATGCCCGAACGGAGCAGCTTGGTTTTCTGTCCTTGGATGCCGATACAGACGACGGTCGCGCAAACGACCTCGCACGCATTGTAAAGGGCGCTCAGCTGATTCCAGAGTGCCAGCGATGGCGCATTGGCGGCACTCAGGTCGCTGACAGCCTGTGCCATCCAGTTATAGCCGGGATAGGTCAGCGGCGCAAACACGACCGCCGCCGTGTACGAAAGAAAGCTGACAACGCCCAGCAGCCCTAATTTTTGAGTCAAAGATCGCTTCATTTTATCGCTCCCTGTGCTTATCAAGTTTGGCTTTCCCAAAAGCACCGATAGGGCTGAAAGCCTGCTGCCGCATAGAATTTCTGCGCCGACTCATTGAATGTCCAGACATCCAGTGTCACCTGATCAAAATCTCGATGTTTTGCTTGCGCTTTGCAAATGTCAGCAAAAGGATTGAATCGACACGGTGAGATGTGCCGCATGGGCAGCGCAAAGATCACAAGCCCGATCCACGAAAAGGATACCTTCAGATTCATAAAGCAACACCGGCTTTCACAGCAAATTCAGGCAGCTTTGCGGGCTTTCCATAAATGGCAATCAGCGCGCGGAACTCCCGGCGGAACGCCTCACGCAGCTCTGCCTCCGTCAGGTGCAGATGATCCGTATTGGCGAGAATCGCCAGTCCGTAGGTAAAGTAGATCATATCCTGATGAAAGCGGCGTGCGACGTCCTCCGCATATCCGAATTCATCGACGATCACGCCGATGACCTCCTGCATCAGAACATCGCTTTGATATGCCCCTGGCTGTTCGCCCTCCAGATAGAGCCAGCGGAACAGCTGCTTTTCCTCGGCAGCGAATTTGACGAAGCCCATGCCGTAGCTGCTGTAGCGGCTGTCGCTCCCCTCGTGGGCGCGCAGAGAATCCCGCACGCGCTGTGTGTGCAGTTCGATCGCACGCTGCGTCAGCGCGGCCTTCAGTTCGTCCATGTTCTTGAATGAAAAGTAGATCGGCTGCGTGGAGCAGCCCAGTTTTTTGGCGACGCTGCGGGCATTGATGGCAGAAAAACCGTCGTCACGCAATACCTCCACCGCAGCGTCGATGATCTGTTCCTTTGAAACTTTTCTGACTGCCGGCATAAGCACCATCCTTGTATAATAACACTGCGTTATATATAACGCAGTGTTATTATATCTTGTGGGACGTGATTTGTCAAGCGGCATGTTATTCTCCTGTTTCAATGGAGAAAACCCGGAAGTTCCACCCGGCATAGCTTGACACCGCCGCGGTAAAGTGCTATAATAACGACAGTCATCCCATGACCATAGAACATTCATTGTCCTATAAAGAATGCAGAACATGGGAGTTCAACACAAGGGAGGAATGTATAACATGAAACGAGTGATCGCACTGCTGCTGACGCTGGTCATGCTGCTGGGCCTGGTGCCCACGGCTCTGGCCGCCGAAGCCGCCGCCCCCGACGGGACCGTGGTGAAGGCGGAGGAGGTCAGCGGCACCCCCCGGCTGGACGCCATGGCGGAGAACGACTCTGCGGCGGAAACCACCCAGCCCACCGGGCATCAGCCCGATGATATGGTGACCATCCTCGTGGAGCTGGAGCGCGCTCCCGTGCTGGAGGGCTTTGCCGCGAAGAAAACGGCTTCCACCAGCTCTGCCGGTGCGGAGATCGCCGCCTATCTTGCCGGCGGCCGCGCGGAGAAACAGGATGCCGCCATTCGCCGGGATCAGAAAAAGGTCTTTGCCGAGATCCAGGCGGCCCAGCCCGCCGCTCTCCAGGCGGAGGGCACCTCCACTGCCGGCGCCCCTGAGCTGATGGAGCAGTGGACGGTGCTCTTTAACGGCATGGCCGTCCGCGCCCCCTATGGCATGCTGGATACCATCCGCAGTCTGAAGGGCGTGAAGTCCGCCCATGTGCAGCATGTTTACAGTCAGCCCGCCTCTCCGGCCACCAATGCCGGTGTGGCAGGCTACAGCTATGACATGGTCCACCTGCAGGAGGTCTGGAACAAGGGCTACACCGGCAAGGGAATGCTGGTGGCCGTGGTGGATTCCGGCCTGGACATGGAGTATTCCAGCTGGTGGAGCGATGAGGAGGGCGCCAACGTCACCGGTCTGCGCCGGGTCCACGAGGCCTTCCGGGACGACTCCTTCTACTCCCAGCTCAGCAACAGCGACCTGCGCTATACCAAGGAGTCCCTGCTGGCCTTCCTGAACGGCCGCCAGCTCAATGCCAATAGGCTGAGCCCCGCCTCCAACGAGGCCATGTACAAGACCCGCAAGGTCCCCTTCGCCTTTGACTACGCCGGAGACGCCGACCCCTATACCGGCGAGATCATCAGCGGCGACGTCAACGTCCGCAACAGCGGCAGCAACCACGGCACCCACGTCTCCGGCACCGTGGCGGGCTTTGTCCAGAGCCAGGAGGGCGAGGTCCTCTTTTCCGGCGTAGCCCCCGATGCCCAGCTGATGATGATGAAGGTCTTTGCCGACGGCGGCAACTCCGGCGCCACGGAAAGCGCCATTCTCAACGCCCTGGAGGACGCCATGACCCTGGGCGCCGACGCCGTGAACCTGTCTCTGGGCTCCGACAACGGCTTTGCCTATGACGACACCGCCATCCACGGCGTTTATGCCCGGCTGGAGCAGGCCGGCGTCATCCTGATGACCGCCGCCGGCAACAGCGAAAACTCCCCCGCCCAGGGCAATGAGCGGGGCGGCCTGAACCTGGCGGAGGACCCGGATATCTCCATGATGTCCTCTCCCGCCGTCTACCCCTCCAACCTGGCGGTGGCCTCCATCAACAGCACCATCAACATGCAGAGTGTGCTGAGCTGGACCGACGCCCAGGGCCAGAGCCATACCGTGCCCTTCTCCGACCCCAACGAAGTGGCCATGAAGGGGAAGTTCCCCGAGAGCCAGAGCTTCGTTGTGTATGACGCGGGCTACGGCACCTACATGGACTACTACAACGCCGGATTCAGCAACGGCTACAACGGCGGCAAGACGGGTATTGCCCTGGTCAAGCGCGGCAGCGCAGACGGCAGCACCCTCTCCTTCGCCGACAAGATCAACAATGCCAGCAGCTTCTCCGGCACCAACTACATGGGCGAGAGCTACGGCGTGCTGGCTGTGCTGGTTTATGACAGCGACCCCGCCGCCACCACGCTTATCAACATGAACACGGACAACACCTCGCTGACCTCCGCCTTTATTTCCGGCGTGGACGGCGCGGCCATGATCGATGCGCTGAACGCCGGGCAGGAGGTCCGCATCACCGTTCACCAGCAGGACCAGCTGTCCGACTGGGAGGAGGGCGGCCAGATGTCCTCCTTCACCTCCTGGGGCAGCGGCTCCGGACTGGAGCTGAAGCCCGAGATCACCGCCCCCGGCGGCAACATCTGGTCCACCGTGATGGACAGCAGCTATGTGGAGGGCGCCGGGAAGTACGATGACTATACCGGGTCCTACAGTCTGATGAGCGGCACCTCCATGGCGACGCCCCATATGGCGGGCCTGGCCGCGCTGGTGGAGCAGTATGTCAAGTCCCAGCATCCCCAGCAGGACGCCGCCGCCAGCGCCGACCTGACCAACCATCTGCTGGTGAGCACCGCCGTGCCCCAGCAGGAGAACGGCGTATACGTCTCTCCCCGCCGCCAGGGCGCCGGCCTTGTGAACGCAGCCGCGGCCATTTCCACCCCTGCCTACATCGATGTGGACGGCAAGCTGGTGGGCAAGCTGGAGCTGGGCGACGATCCCGGCTGGAGCGGCAGCTATGATCTGGACTTCCGGGTGGAGAACCTGGGCAGCGACACCCTGAGCTACAGCATGAAGGCCGTGCTTCTGCGGCCGGATACCGCAGAGCAGGACGGCAAGACCATGGTCCTTGCCAGCGATGTGCTGATCCGTGAGGTGGATCTGGGCAGCGTCAGCGTGCCCGCCGGCGGCACACAGGTCAGCCGGACCGTTTCCCTCACCGCTTCCGACATCGCCGCCATCCGCGACCTGTTCCCCAACGGCAGCTATGTGGAGGGCTTTGTGATCCTCACCGCCGCCGACGGCTCCGCGCCTCAGATCGGCATGCCCCTGCTGGCCTTCCTGGGCGACTGGACCTCTGCCCCCATCCTGGACCGCGCCAACTGGTTCGACGAGCCCCAGGACGGCGAAAACGTGATGAACAACGACTGTACCCTGGGCGTCAACGTGGTGGGCAGTACCATCCGCAGCGCCGGGGAAGTGGTGAACTTCCTGAACCTGGGCCAGAACATCTTTGATACCGACATTGCCGCCGAGAGCAAGCAGACAGTTTTCCACCAGGAGAACTTTGCCATCTCCCCGGACGGCAGCGGCTATTTCGACGCCATTGACGACCTTGAGCTCTATCAGCTGCGGGATGCCAAGCTCTTTGTCACCGAGGTCCGGAACAAGAACACCAACGAGCTCTATTTCCGCACCTTCAACACCTATGTGCCCCGCAGCGTCTATCAGGCCGGCTACGGCGTGGTCCTGCCCATGTCCCTTTACTACTTCACGGATGCCTGGAACGGAACGGACCTGAACGGCGACGTCCTGCCCAACGGCACCCAGTGCGTTTACACCATTACCGCCTATGGCGAGGGTGACTACGGCGACACCGTGGACAATGAGGAGCTGGGCCGCCCGGTGACGGACTTCGAGTCCTTCGTGGACGGCAAGGAGCCCACCTTCAACGGCCACAAAATGGACAAGACCGGCGACGTGCTCTCCTTCGACGTGCTGGTGGACACCCAGGCCCCCAAGCTGGAGAACAACGCCGTGACCTTCTATCAGAAGGATGGCCGCACCTACATGCAGGGCACCGTCTATGACGAGGACGGCTCCCTGGCCTCCGTGGCGGTCCACGCCCAGGTGAGCCGGACCTATACCGACTCCACCGGCCGGGAAATCACCGAGTACAACATCGATCTGCTGAATCCCCTGTATTCCCAGAGCATTTATGACGCCGATACCCACACCTTCACCTTCACCGCAGATGTGACGGAGTATCGCGGCAGCTACAACTGGACCGGCAACGTGTATCTCTCCTGCGGCGACTATGCGGCCAATGACCGCACCTATGCCATCAAGGTGGACGCCTCCCAGGGCCTGACCCTGTCCCAGACATCCGCCCGCCTGCACCCCGGCCAGAGCTTTGACCTCAGCGTGAACAACAACACCGGCTCCACGGCGCCCATCACCCGCACCTCCAGCAACCCCGAGGTGGCCACGGTGGATGAGTTCGGTCATGTGGTGGCTGTGGCTCCCGGCCAGGCCATCATCACCGTGTCCAACGGCACCTACTCCGCCCTGTGCGTCATAGCGGTGGAGGCATCCTCCACGGAGGTGAAGGACTTCAAGCTGTCCATGGACCACTTCTCCGGCCTGAAGCCCAACGGCGCCATCACCGTCCGGGTGGTGGACCTGCAGCCCGCCGATGTGGAGATCTATCAGAATCAGTGGCTGGTATATGAGGACGACGAGGACTGGGCGGGCCTGGTCAGCGTCTCCCAGAACAGCAGCGACGCGCTGGAGGGCCTTATCGACCTGAACTATCAGGCCTCCGCGGACAAGATCCCCTCCGGAACCGGCCATCTGGACGTCACCATCAACGGTGTTACCCGGACCATGACCTTTGACTGGGAGGACGTCTATCAGACCTCCGACCAGGAGGACCTGCAGTCCGACGCCTACTACAACGAGCAGACCTATTACGTCACCGCCGGTGAGACCGCCAGCCTCATCGCCCGGTACCGCCAGACCCACTCCTTCTCCGATGTGAAGCTGTACACGGCCCAGGGGTATGTTTCCGGCGGCAGCGACAATCCCACCACCGCCGCCACCGGCCTGGTGCTGGACGGCCCGGACTTTGTCCTCTCCGGCAGCGAGCCCTGGCGCGGCAGATTGGTGAACACCGAGGGCTATGCCCTGCCGGAGTCCATCCATGTGGTTTACCGCTATGATTACGGCTATGAGTATGAGCTGACGGAAAACGCCATGTACAATGGCTATACCTATGACCGTACCACCGGCGATATCGTCGTGTCCGCCCCCTACGGCTCCTCCACCACGGTGGTGATCCGGGCAGACGGCACGGAGAAGGCCGGTAATCCGGCGGGTGCCCTCTCCGGCGTCACCTATGACCGTCCCGACAGCACCTACGGTCCCTTCAACTGGACGGTGACGGAGGGCGGCGGCAAGCTGGAGACCGCCGAGGACGTCAACGTTAACGGCACCCGCAAGAACGTTGCCTATTACACCCCCTCGGAGCCCGGCGTCAGCTATCTGACCGCCACCACCAAGGACGGGCAGTATCATGTGAACTTCGCCGTGGTCTGCCTGCCGGTGCAGGCCAATACCCTGCGCCTGGATGATACCCGGGCCACCCTGCATCCCCTGGAGACTCTGGCGCTGAACGCGACGCTGACTCCTACCCCCACCCGGGCGGAGGACGCCGCGCTGACCTGGACCTCCTTCAACCCCGAGGTAGCCACCGTGGATGAAAACGGCGTTGTCACCGCCCACAAGCCCGGCTACGCTTACATCAAGGTGTCCACCGATATCAACACCAGCGTCACCGCCTACTGCGTGGTGGAGGTATTGCCTGGTCAGGGCTATACCGTGACTCTGGACGCCAACGGCGGCATGGTGAAGCCCGACTCCGTCAGCGTCCAGTACGGCATAGCTGTGGGCCAGCTGCCTGTGCCCGTCCGTGAGGGCTATACCTTCGACGGCTGGTATGACGAAAACGGTGCGCGGTACACCGAGGACACCATATATGCCATCGCCGGAGACGCCACCCTCACTGCCCGCTGGACCGCCAATATCTACGAGATCACCCTGGACGCCAACGGCGGCGTCACCGACGTGGCCCTGGTCCAGGTGACCTTCGGCCAGGCCGTGGGCGCCCTGCCCACACCTACCCGGGAGGGCTATGTGTTCCTGGGCTGGTTCGACGAGGTGGGCAGCCGCTATGATGCTTCCACCGTCTACAGCACAGCCGATGGTGTGACCCTCACCGCCCGCTGGGGTCAGGAGGACAGCACCTTCACCATTACCCTGAACGCCAATGGCGGCAAGGTGGAGCCCTCTGCTCTGGCGGTGGTATACGGTCAGGCTGTGGGCACCCTGCCCGTACCCACCCGGGAGGGCTATACCTTCGGCGGCTGGTACGACAAGGACGGCAACCGCTACGACGCCTCCAGCGTGTACAGCGTCAAGGGTGACACGACCCTGACGGCCCGCTGGATCGAAAACAGTGTCCAGACCGGCGACGGGTTCCCCATCTTCCTGCTGAGCGGCGCGATGATGGCGGCTGCCGCAGGCGCTGTGATGCTCCTGCTGAAGCGGCGGAAGCTCATGGGCGAATAAACAGACCGGAAGTGCTTCTGCACAGGCTGTTATAAAAGGCTCTCCGGCACATGTGCGCCGGAGAGCCGGGAAACGAAACAAGCCAAGGCCGGCAGGTCAATGACCTGCCGGCCTTGGCTTGTCAAAAATCCTTAATGGGACATTCTCCGCTGGGGAGCGGCTCCATCAAAGCGCTGCGGACACGGGCGGAGTGAATCCGCCCTTCGGCAAGGTTTTGCTGGGCAAAACGCTTGGGACGCGGCTGCGCCGCGGGGGAAAAGCAGCAGGGGAGCCGACTCAGGAACCGGCAGCTTACCGTTCCTCGCGGAAGTAGCTCAGACCCAGGTTTGCAGGCGGCTGCTTTGATCCCCTGTCCGGCCAAGGCCGGACAGGGGACCCGGATTTCATTTTCCTCCGGGCGGAATGAATCCGCCCTGCGGCAAGGTTTTGCTGCGCAAAACGCTTGGGACGCAGCTGCGCTGCGGGGGAAAAGCAGCAGACAGACGCCGGATGACGAAAGCCTTACCGTTCCTCTCGGAAATAGCTCAAGCCCAGACTTGCAGGCGGCTGCTTTGATTCCCTGTCCGGCCAAGGCCGGACAGGGAACCCGGATTTCATTTTCCTCCGGGCGGAGTGAATCCGCCCTGCGGCAAGGTTTTGCTGCGCAAAACGCTTGCACCTGCGCCTTGTGGACTGCGTTGAACAGCTTTGCCGCCTTGGAGGATTTGGTGGCCAGCTTGGTAAAGCAGGCCAGAAACGTGGTGAATTCCGCGATGGACCACACCGTCCAGCCGGTGCCCAGCACGTTTTTCCCGCCGAAATACAGGATCAGCGCCGCCCCGATCATGGAGAGCACCCGGTACAGGGGCGGCAGGGACGCTGTATACAGGTTTGCCTTTACAGCGGCGCGTTCATAAGCGGTAAGACTCTCCTCATAGGCCGCCCGGCGCTCCTCCTCCCGGCCAAAGACCCGGTAGGTCAGGGCGTTGACCGCCCGATCCATGGTGGCGGCGTTCAAGGCCCCGGCCTGCTCCTTGAAGGCTGCGCCGGTGCGCTGGACGGGCCGCTTCATCCGCTCCGCAATGGCGTAGCTCACCGGCAGAAAGACCATGGACAGCAGCGCCAGCCGCCAGTCGTACCACAGCAGCATCCCGGCATAGGCCGCCAAGGCTACGCCGGTGTCGAACACCTCCGTGGTGAATTTCCGCATCCCCTCGGCGCAGTCGTCCACGTCGGAAATGGCCTTGGTCAGCACCGTTCCCGCGCCCTGACGCTCCAAGTCCCCCCGATCCGACCGGACCAGCGTGCCGTACAGAACCCGTTTCATGCGGCGGTTCACCTTGTTGGCAAAGCGGCGGACATAGAACCGCTTCAAAAACCGAAGTCCCTGTACCGCGGCGATGACGGCGATGTACCCCGCCGCCAGAGAGACCATGGCGGAAAAGCTGCCCTCTCCCAAGAGGATCCGGGCCAGCGCTTCCGTCATCTGTCCCTCGAACCACGGACCTGCCACCAGACCGATATTATAGAGGAGACCCGTCACGGTGATGACCGCCAGCACCCCGGATTCCGCCCGGAAATAGGAGCTGACCCGGTCCGGCGGAAGCTGCCGCTTACTCATGGCGCTCCCCCTCTCCCTGCTCCGTCAGGGCCGTGATGTGGGGGAACCCCGCCCGGCTCTCCTGCTTGGAACGGCGATAGATGGTGTCCAGCGTTTTGCAGAAAGCGGCCTTCTCCGCCTCCGGCAGCTCCGCCAACAGCCATTCATAAAAGGTGGTCTCCACCTGCGCCTTGGAGTTCCGCAGGCCCTCCGCCTTTTCCGTGGCGAAAAGCAGCTGGCTGCGGCCATCCTTGGGGTTGGCCTGCCGGATCAGGTAGCCCTTGGCCTCCAGACTGGCCGCCCGGCGGGCGGCGGCTCCCTTGTCCACACGGAGCTGCTCCCGGACCTCCGCCTGCGTGATGCCGGGATGGTGGCGCACCAGATGGATGAAATCGTATTCCGCTGTGCCGATGCCGTCCTCCTTCAGCGTCCGGACGGCCAGCTTGCTGGCCTCCCGTGCGATTTTCGTGATCTTGCGCTCTGTGAGATCCATTGTTGCGGCAAGGGTACACCGTCCAATGTGAAGCATTGGGCGGTGAGGAATTGCCGTTCCCTCCTTTCGTGTATTAAAGTTAAGCAATTAAATAACCCGTGGATTTTTCTACGGGTTTTAATTTCTTGAAAGAGATACCGTCCTTTATCATTTTCCCGTTTATCGTTTTAATGGTAAAGATTCCGGTAGTTCTTCTTCCCCAAATGAAGCAGTCCTGTCCGTTAAATTGGACTTTGTCAAAAAGACAATACCCAAATACGTACTTTTCTGTTTGATTGGATTTACGGATGCCTCCCTTGAGGATAGTCGCCTTGTGCAGCTGGCGGTTGTGATGTCTCACCGGACGAATCGTGCAAATCTTATCGATTTGTACGATTCCCGGAAGGTAGCCCACATTGAAGCCCTGCTTCCCCTGTGCGATTGCCAGAGCATCGTTGGTGTGGCTCTTTGGAAGCACAAGCAGCTTCTCTCGGGTCGCCTTTGTGATGTAGCCTCTGGTCTCAATGACGGGGATAGGCAACTCAGAGCAGAGCCTCTGCATTAAAGTCTTCCGCATGATGCCCATGAATGTGGCATCTCTGGTTGACTTCCGCTTGCGCTTTTTGAAGTCCTTCTCCGCAATCAACCCCTTGTGGAGTTTCTCGTGACAGCTCTCGCAAAGGGTAACTTGGTTGTCCGGGGCGTCGCCGCCTACCTTCCTACTCTCCAGATGATGGACATGGAGCCGAACTTCTTTCTTCTTGGTTGTATGAGCTCCGCAGCATTTGCAGGTGTACCCGTCTCTCCAAAGCACGTATTGCCGTACATTGTAGTGACCATACATCTCGCCCTGCTGGTAATCCTCACCTTGCGGAACGGGCTTTCCATCCGCAATGGCTTTCAGCAGCTGCAGGTCGAACTCGGCGGTTTCTACGACCACCTTGCTGACGGGCAGGATGCGGCAAACCCTCTTGATTGAGGTGATGTGCTCTTGGATTTTGACCTCCACAGAAGGCGCCAACCATCCCTTGTGCTTGCTGCGGACTCGGTTATCGAAGCGCGGCTTACGATACCGGATCTTGCGATTTCTTCGGGCTCTGCGGAACTCTCGACGGGTGGATAGCAAATCCACCACGTCATTTCGAGGTTTTACTTCTGCGGAGAGCAGCTCCTCTTTTGTAGTAGATGCCGACATTCCAATGGTCTTACTTCCGGCATCCACACCCAGAATAACTTCTTGGGTATAGCCGCTGCTTCCGTAGACCAGCTGGATGGTAAAGGGCGTCCTCTTCTTCACTTTGGCTTTCCCGGCATCCAGCAGATGACGGGCTTTTGCCGGGGAGCAGGGCATCAGCGGACGCCCGTGCTTGTTGATGACATACACTTTGTTTGGCATGATGCCTTCCTCCTTCTTTTGAATTGTGGCTAAACTAAAAGCCACGCGGCTTTTCGGCCGTCAGGTATCCGTACCCAATGTTATCTCAAGGTTTTCGTGTGCAACACCGCTCCTTACCCTCAGAGCTTTTAATCACACACCGCAGTGCGGCAGGTTCGGATTCACGCCCACCGGTGCCTATTCTTACATTCTTGAGTAACGTAGTGCTCGAAACACTTAGGGTAGTCAATCAGGGCTTACGATTTCTCGCAAGCCCCCTCCAAATCGTTAGATTTGGTGGGGGTTATTGACATCTGCCTCCTATCAGCCGTACAGGGAGATCAGCACGCCCGCGGCGATGGCGGAGCCGATGACGCCTGCCACGTTGGGGCCCATGGCGT
>OGHL01000789.1_pt1 | contig 21076 bp, 18 predicted proteins | sample 1571391 | NCBI WGS metagenome assembly OGHL01 (sample SAMEA2581948, study PRJEB24529) | metagenome | biome: Human gut stool | place: China | collected 2011 | reverse complement strand
GTATGTTCAGGGAGATTCTAATGCGACGGGATTGGCTAACGAATTGAAGGAGGAGATACTTTCTCTGGTAAAGCAAAATTTCGAAGCGTATAATTACCAGCTGCTGACAGACGAGGAAGCTGAAGCTCAGACGCCTGATTTTGTCGTAACGGTAACTGCTTTTGCAACTCCGACTTTCAGCTACAATTCCTGGGGAAACTATTGGGGCTGGTATCCCGGTTGGGATTGGTTCGGCTGGGGAGGAGTCTGGGGTGGTTGGTATCCTTGGTATCCCTGGTATAGCGGAGGATATTATTATGCTTATGACAAAGGTACGGTGGTTATCGATATGCTGGATGCGAAAAAGGCCGATAAAGAAACCAAACGGGTACCGGTATTGTGGACAGGGATGGTCGATGGTATCCTGGCCGGAAATCAGAACTATCTTGCCGAACGCCTGGAGAAAAATATCAACCAGTGTTTTATTCAATCCCCTTATCTGAAAACGACTAAATAAAGAAAGCGATGAAAAAGATTATAATGATACTATTGGTTGTGTTCGGCCTGGGTGTTGGAAGCCGGGCACAGGCTCAGATGCTGAATCTAAATTATCAGATGTCCTTACCTTTGGGCGATCAGCATGATTTTATCTCTAAAATGAGTTTTCGTGGGTTTTCCATGGATTATCACTATTTCCTGAGCGAGCGTCTGGCAGTCGGTGCCAGCGTGGGATGGAATGCTTTGTATAAGCATCTGGATTATGCAACCGGTCATTTTACCATGAACGGGGAGAAAGTGACCATCTCCGGGGACCAGTTCAGATACCTGAACGTTGTACCCCTGATGGCCAGTGTCCGTTATTTTTTTACGGATGGAGATGCTGTCCTGTTACCATATGCCGGCATCGGCATCGGAACCAACTGGGCTGAAATGCGGCTGGAAGTGGGAGACCTGCTGGCTAAAGAAAAAGGCTGGCAAAAAATAAAATATTATCCACACAAAAAAACGGGCTGCCCTCAAATGCTTGTCGGACAGCCCGTGATTTATATACCAGCCGACATTTCCTAAACATTCCAATCTTTTTTTTGCATATTTTTCCACAAGGAAGCAGGAAGAACAAAGTTTTTCCAATTCAATTATAAAAAGCCTCAACAGCATGACGGATTTTTATTTTTTCTGAGTATCTTTGCGGCACGAAATCATTTACATATCTTAATATATATATGCAAGAAAAGATCATTATTCTCGACTTCGGTTCACAAACCACACAGCTCATAGCCCGTCGCGTTCGCGAACTGAATACTTATTGCGAGATTGTGCCTTACAACAAATTTCCACACAATGATCCGTCCATAATCGGCGTTATCCTTTCGGGAAGCCCTTTCTCGGTGTATGATGAAAGCGCCTTTAAAGTCGATTTGAGTGACATTCGCGGAAAGTATCCTATTTTGGGTATCTGCTATGGTGCACAGTTCATGTCTTATACAAACGGTGGGAAAGTGGAACCGGCCGGCACACGTGAATACGGACGTGCACACCTTTCCACTTTCGACCAAGAGAACCCACTATTGAAGAACGTCCGTGAACACTCACAAGTATGGATGAGCCACGGAGATACCATCACCGCCATTCCGGAGAATTTCAAAATTATCGCTTCAACAGATAAAGTAGCCATCGCTGCTTATCAAATAAAGGAAGAGAAAGTATGGGGAGTACAGTTCCACCCGGAAGTGTTCCACAGTGAAGACGGAACCCAGCTTCTGAAAAATTTTGTAGTCGACATTTGCGGGGGGAAACAGGACTGGAGCGCTGCCTCTTTCATTGAAACGACTGTAGCCGAACTGAAAGCGCAACTGGGAAATGACAAAGTAGTACTGGGGCTGAGTGGCGGAGTAGACTCATCTGTGGCAGCCGTATTATTAAATAAAGCGATAGGCAAGAATCTTACCTGCATTTTTGTAGATCACGGCATGCTGCGTAAGAACGAATTCAAAAATGTACTCCATGATTATGAATGTCTCGGACTGAATGTAATCGGAGTGGATGCCAGCCAAAAATTCTTCAGTGAACTGGCAGGTGTGGAAGAACCTGAGAAGAAGCGTAAGATTATCGGCAAAGGTTTTATTGACGTATTCGATGAAGAAGCTCATAAAATTAAAGATGTGAAATGGCTGGCACAAGGTACCATTTATCCTGACTGTATCGAGTCATTAAGTATCACCGGCACTGTAATCAAAAGTCATCACAACGTAGGTGGACTGCCCGAAAAAATGAATTTGAAACTATGCGAGCCTCTGCGTCTGCTATTCAAGGATGAAGTACGCCACGTAGGTCGTGAACTGGGTATGCCGGAACATCTGATTACACGCCATCCATTCCCCGGACCAGGACTTGCGGTACGTATTTTGGGTGATATCACTCCTGAGAAAGTACGTATTCTGCAAGACGCCGATGATATCTATATCCAAGGATTGAGAGACTGGAAAGTGAAAGACTCGGACGGAAACGAAACATCCCTTTACCACCAAGTATGGCAGGCAGGCGTAATCTTGCTACCCGTACAAAGTGTGGGAGTAATGGGGGACGAACGTACATACGAACGTGCCGTTGCCCTACGTGCCGTAACTAGTACGGATGCCATGACCGCCGACTGGGCTCATCTTCCCTATGAATTTATGGCTAAGGTTTCAAACGACATAATCAATAAAGTAAAAGGTGTAAACCGCGTATGCTATGATATCTCGTCCAAACCGCCTGCCACAATTGAGTGGGAATAATAGACAACCAACTAATAACTTAAAAACAACATAACGGAATGAAACAAGATATGATTGTTATCTTGGATTTGGGAAGCACCGAAAACACCGTGCTTGCCAGAGCCATTCGTGCTTTGGGTGTATATAGTGAAATTTACCCGCACGATATCACAGCCGCTGAGCTGACAGCATTGCCCAATGTAAAGGGTGTCATTATCAATGGCGGTCCCAACCATGTAATTGACGGAGTGGATATTGACGTGCTTCCCGAGATTTACAAAGCAGGGATCCCCGTAATGGCTGCCGGTCATGACAAAGCATGTTGCGAAGTGAAGCTTCCCCAACTGACGGATGATGTGGAAGCAATAAAGAATGCTGTACAATCGTTTGTTTTTGATACCTGCAAGGCAGAGGCTAACTGGAATATGACAAACTTTGTCAATGACCAGATTGAATTGATCCGCCGCCAGGTAGGCGACAAGAAAGTATTATTGGCACTTTCCGGAGGTGTAGACAGTTCTGTAGTAGCAGCTCTGTTGCTGAAAGCCATCGGCAATAATCTGGTCTGCGTACATGTGAACCATGGATTAATGCGCAAAGGTGAATCGGAAGCAGTAATTGAAGTTTTCAAAAATCAGTTGAACGCTAATTTGATTTACGTGGATGCTACAGACCGGTTCCTGAGTAAACTGGAAAATGTAGCTGATCCGGAGCAGAAACGCAAGATTATCGGTGGTGAATTTATTCGTGTGTTCGAAGAGGAAGCCCGTAAGCTAAATGGAATCGACTTTTTGGGACAAGGTACAATTTATCCTGATATCGTAGAAAGTGGTACTAAAACAGCCAAAATGGTTAAATCCCATCACAATGTAGGTGGCTTACCCGAGGATTTACAGTTTGAATTAGTAGAACCTTTACGCCAGTTGTTCAAAGACGAAGTCCGTGCCTGCGGAGTGGAACTTGGTTTACCATACGACATGGTCTACCGTCAGCCGTTCCCTGGTCCTGGTTTGGGAGTGCGCTGTTTGGGGGCTATCACTCGTGACCGCTTGGAAGCTGTTCGCGAATCGGACGCCATCTTGCGTGAAGAATTCCAACTGGCAGGCTTGGACAAGAAAGTATGGCAATATTTCACCGTAGTACCCGATTTCAAATCAGTAGGCGTGCGTGACAATGCCCGTTCATTTGACTGGCCTGTTATTATCCGAGCTGTCAACACCGTAGATGCTATGACAGCTACTATCGAACCGATAGACTGGTCCATTCTGATGAAAATTACCGACCGTATTCTAAAAGAAGTAAAGAATGTGAACCGCGTATGCTATGACCTGTCGCCCAAACCCAATGCGACCATTGAGTGGGAATAAAAAATATACTTCAAACCATGTAAGATCCCGAAACTAAAAGTTTCGGGATCTTTTTTATATTCAAGTTCTTCACTTTGCCCCCAATGACACTAGAACAAGAACCATAAAATTTTTCGTTTTTTTGATATTTCCGCTTCAATATTTACATCCAAGGAATCAAAGCTCTATAATCTCCTCATTACAAATGGTCAGTTTGCCGGCTCCGTTTTCTGTAACTACCCAAGAATTTTCAATGCCGACCGGTCCTACTCCCGGCAATACGATTTTAGGTTCAAGGGCAAACACCATTCCCTCTTCCAACTCCCTCCGGATACGCGGAGCCAACACTGGTGCCTCATTGATTTCCAACCCGATGCCGTGTCCTATAAAACGTGCCTGTTGGGACACCCCCATAAAACGATCGGCAAATCCGGCTTTCGTCACGATCTCAATGGCCGCATTATAAAGATCCTCGCACACCACACCAGGCGCCGTCATAGAGGCAACCTTATCCTGCACTTCAAGACAGACTTGATGAGCTGCATAAGCCTCATCATTTAATTTTCCAATGGAGAACACACGACTCATATCGCACATATATCCGTAAAAGTTTCCCCCTATATCCACCATTACACTATACCCCTCTTTCAACAAAGTTCCATTCATTCCTCCGGGCAAAGACGGATCCAATCCCTTACCACCTAAGGCAAAATCATAAGGCGAAGGAGTAGCTGCATTATCTCCGGCCAACACACTTCCCATAAATATCTCCATACTCTGACCAAATACTCTGAATATTCCCAGACAACCTTCCAGTCGCATCAGGCGTTCCACCTCAACAGATAGTTCACGATCAGTCATCCCCGGATGGTATACATCGGGAATCTTACTATATGCTCGAGCATGTAAAGCAGCCGACCGACGAAAAAGTTCAATCTCCAGCGGAGTCTTTACGCTACGCGCTTCACGAATAATAGCAGTTCCATCCACGACCTCCGATTCAGGAAAAAGAGATGCAAGACGCATATAGTCCGCATAAGGCAGTTCCCCGCCTTCCAACATTATCTTTGAAGCTACAGGTATACCATTTTCTTTTAACAAGTCCACTATCTGCTCAGGTTTACGAATAGGGAATACAAATTCTCCCACAATATTATTAGGACGTTTTACAAAGAGAAGTGCCGGTGAATGAAGCGGTAAATAAAGATAGCCGTTCACTATCTCACCATACGTATAAAGCAAATTTACATTACAAGCTATCAGGGCAGCATCAATGCCTTGTTGAGCCATCAAATAGCGTATTTTATCTCGACGAAATTTCAATTCGGGTTGTAACATAAGTAATATTATCTGATTATTTAAAATACTGAGTACAAAAATAACAGATTTCAGTCAGTATAAAGGATAGTAGTTCCAAAAAAGAGAAAGGATATATTAAAACTCACTAATTTTGGATGATTAGTTTGAAAACAGTGTTCAATTATATTAAATTTGCAAACGAATTGACAAACAAAGTATCTTTCATGTTCAACGGTATCAAAAAATATGTGGTAAGAATAGTATGCGTAATTATGTTATTACTCGTACAATTTGATGTATGCGCTCCACTGATTGATGCCAATCTGGCTATGGTAGAAACGATGGAACAACCCACCCTGCCTTCTGACAACAATGAAGAAAACAGAGGAGAAGAAACTTATTATTTCCAGTCGGGACGTGCACAACTGCCAAACAGTCGTTTTTTACCCTGCACTATCGACATGCTGGTCAATCTTTTTGCTATTCCCCAAGTTCCGGTACAAAGTTACACACCTGTCAGTGAAAATCCGGGGAAAGTGGTACATCATCACATTATCTTTTGTGTGTACCGCATTTAATATGTCACATTAAAGCATATTCATACATATTGGCCTTGTATTCTGAAAGATTTGAATGCAAGCCGGATCTTTTATTTACTCAAACTCAATTATTAATCTTTTTAAATTGTATTCGTAATTTCATGAAGAGTAATTTTCAGAAAATTGCGGTCCTGTGTACATGCACAGGATTGCTATGCTCTTGTGGTCAATCGGACAACAAGCAGGAACATCACAAAGAATTCATTCCCATCACCATTCTTCACCCCACAACCATTGAGTTTCCACGCTCATATGTAGCTGATGTGCAAGCTATACAGTTTGTAGAAATTAAGCCCAAAGTGGAAGGATTTGTTCAACAAATATATGTAGACGAAGGACAGAAAGTCAAAAAAGGACAGCCCCTATTCCAACTCAGTTCCGACCAATATAGCGAAACGGTAAAAGAGGCGCAAGCCAATTACAAACAAGCACAGGCACAATATGAAATGGCAAATTATGAAGCCGAAAGAATAGGCCGGCTGGTTGACAAACAAATCTTATCAAAAATCCGACTCGACCAAGCCAATAAAGAAAAAGAAGTAGCCCAAATGAAAGTGGAACAGGCAAAAGCACAAATGCAACGTTCACAGATGGATTATTCTTACACCACTATCACTGCCCCTTTTGACGGCTACATAGACCGTATTCCTTATAAGACGGGAAGTCTGGTAAATCCGCAAAGCTTACTGACTACCGTAAGTGATATTTCCGAGATCTTTGCTTACTATAAAGTGAACGAAAGCGAGTATCTGGAATACAAGCGCCAACAACTTAGCGGACAAAAACAGCACGAAGAAAATAATGTGGAACTGATTTTGTCAGACGGTTCCATCTACTCCCACAAAGGCACATTAGAAACTGTAGAAGGTGACTTTGAACGAGGAACCGGCTCCATTGCCTTCCGTGTCCGTTTTCCGAACCCGGACGGACTGCTGAAACATGGAGTGACTGGAAAAGTACGTATGATGACCCAAATGGACAACATCTGCCTAGTTCCCCAGAAATCAACATTCGAAATTCAAGATTTCACCTATGTATATACCGTTGATAGTGCCAGTGTAGTAAAAGTACGCAGCTTCCAACCGCTGGAACGCTATAATAATTACTATGTGACACAAGACTTCTCTCCTAACACTGCCATCGTATACGAGGGAGTGCAAATGATGAAGGATGGCATTACCATCAAGACTGATACCATTGATATGGAAGCAATCAGAAAAGAAGTTGAATTAAAACAACCTATCGTAAAATAAAACGGACAGTTTATGTTTAAGCTATTTATAAAAAGACCGATACTTTCAGGAGTAATCTCCGTCATTATCGTCTGCTTGGGCGTACTGTCTATTTTGACACTGCCCATCACTCAGTTTCCCGATATCGTACCCCCATCTGTAACGGTAACCGCCCGATACACCGGGGCTAGTGCCGATGTGATGTCTAAAACAGTCGCCACCCCGTTAGAGCGTGCCATCAACGGAGTACCCGGCATGACCTACATGACCACTGTTTGTACCAACGACGGTATGTCCCTTACTACTATCTATTTTAAAGTGGGAACCGATCCGGACGTAGCTGCCGTAAATGTACAGAACCGTGTGACTACCGTACTAGACGAATTGCCTGAAGAAGTAATCCGTGCCGGAGTTATTACAGAAAAAGAAGTAAACAGTATGTTGATGTACTTGAACATCATGAGTACGGACAGTGCACATACCGAAAAGTTTGTTTATAACTTTGCCGATATCAATATTTTGCGCGAATTAAAACGTATTGACGGTGTAGGCTTGGTAGAAATCATGGGTAGCCGTGATTATGCCATGCGTGTATGGCTGAATCCTAATCGGCTGGCCGCCTACAACATGGTACCTCAAGATGTAACTGAAGCCATCCGTAATCAAAACATAGAAGCAGCACCCGGCAAGACAGGTATCAGTTCAGACAAATTACCCCAACAACTGCAATATGTATTACAATATACCGGAAAGTTCAGCACAGCAGAAGAATATGGAGAGATTGTATTGAAAGCTCTTCCCGATGGTTCACTGCTACGTCTGAAAGACGTTGCCACTATTGAATTCGATTCTGAAGATTATAACATGACCTCTATGACCGACGGAAGGCCATCGGCATCTATTATGATCAAACAACGCCCCGGCTCCAATGCAAGGGAAGTCATCCAAAATATTAAAACCAAAATGGCAGAAATCAAAGAAAGCAGTTTTGCGCCTGGCATGGATTACAATATCTCCTATGACGTATCACGCTTTCTTGACGCCTCCATACAGTCAGTGCTGAAGACACTGCTCGAAGCATTCATACTGGTATTTATTGTGGTGTATATATTTTTACAAGATTTCCGTTCCACCTTAATTCCGGCTATCGCCGTACCAGTTTCATTGGTCGGTACATTCTTTTTTATGGAAATGCTGGGCTTCTCCATAAATATGTTGACCTTATTCGCCCTTGTGCTCGCAATAGGTATTGTAGTAGACAACGCAATAGTCGTCGTAGAGGCTGTCCATGTAAAGATGCATCATGAGAAACTCTCTCCTTATAAAGCATCTGTAGCAGCTATTAATGAAATCGGTGGAGCCATTATTGCCATCACGCTAGTCATGTCGGCAGTCTTTGTTCCGGTGGGCTTCATGCAGGGAACTGTAGGTATTTTCTATCGGCAATTCTCATTGACACTGGCGGTAGCCATTGTTATCTCAGGAATAAACGCATTGACCCTCTCGCCTGCCCTATGTGCTTTGTTACTGAAACCCGCTGATGGAAAAAAGAAGAAAAAAGCAGGATGGCTACGTCGTTTCTTTATTTTTTTCAACCGCCGGTACGACCGCTTTGAAAAGAAATACAATATCGGATTACACAAGTATTTGAGCCGGAAAATAATCACTTATGCCACACTGATTATTTTCTTCCTTGCCACTTTCGGCATGAGCCAGGTACTTCCTTCAGGCTTTATTCCCAATGAAGACCAAGGTATGATTTATGTCAATGTAGATGCGCCTCCGGGAGCAACATTGGAACGCAGCGAAAAAGCCTTGAACGCTGTACAAGCTGCATTGCTTCCTTTCAAAGAAATTGAAAGCATCTCCACATTAGCAGGTTATAGTTTGATGACTGAAACGGAAGGTGCCAATTTCGGTATGGGTATGATTAATCTCACCCCGTGGAGTGAACGCGATCAAACAGCAGCCGAACTTATAGAGATATACAAAGACCGCACCTCGCATATCAAAGATGCGGATATTCAGTTCTTCCTGCCTCCTACAGTTCCGGGATTCGGTAATGCCAGCGGCTTCGAACTTCGTTTACAAGATAAAACAGCAGGCAGCTTTGCAGAATTTGCCGATGTTGCCAATACATTAGTAGAAAAACTGAATGAAGATCCGCGCATTGTGGGAGCAACCTCAGGATTCAATCCTAATTTTCCACAATATCTGCTGAAAGTGGATATTGCTAAAGCAGCTAAATTAGGAGTAAATCTAAATGAATCCATGGAAACACTCCAATCCTATATCGGCAGTTTCTACTCATCCAACTTTATTCGTTTCGGACAAATGTATAAGGTGATGTTACAGGCTTCTCCAGAGTATCGTATGAATCCTGAAGATCTGTATAAGTTCTATGCCAAGAACAAGGACGGGAATATGGTACCCTACTCTAACTTTATGACGATGGACCGTATATTCGGTCCTAACCAGATTACACGCTACAATATGTTCACCTCGGCCTTGATTACAGGTGAACCTGCCGAAGGAGTCAGTTCAGGAGAGGTTATCGAAGCAGTGGAACAAATTGCCAAAGAGACATTACCTCGCGGTTATGATATAGAATGGTCAGGAGTTACTCGTGAAGAGAAAGATTCGGGTGGACAAACCGTTCTCATTTTCGGTATCTGCCTGCTGTTTGTTTATTTGTTGCTGGCAGCACAATACGAGAGTCTGTTACTGCCTTTTCCCGTCATACTTTCATTGCCGGCAGGTATCTTCGGTTCTTATTTTTTCCTGCAACTGGCAGGCTTGGAAAATAATATTTATGCCCAGGTAGCCTTGGTAATGTTGATTGGTCTGCTAGGCAAAAATGCCATTCTTATTGTGGAAATGGCCAACCAGTACCGCAAACAGGGAATGAGCATCTTTGATGCTGCCGTTAGAGGTTCCGTAAGCCGTCTGCGCCCCATCCTGATGACCTCCTTTGCATTTATATGCGGACTAATCCCGTTGGTAATGGCAAGCGGAGCCGGTGCTTTGGGCAACCGTTCCATCGGAACAGCTGCCGCCGGAGGTATGTTTATCGGTACATTCGTAGGAATCTTCCTTGTACCTGGACTTTACCTTATTTTCGAGAGTTGGTCTGCACATCTTAACCGTAATAAAGTCAGCTATGATGAAGAAGATGAAAAATAACAATATAAACAAAACAGGTTTAATAATAGGAGCTTTCTGTCTGATTATGGTAAGTTGCAAAGCCCCTTCCCTTACTCCGACAGAAAAGATAGAGTTACCCAAGTTCTATATGGATAGGGAAACGGACAGCACTACTATCTCTTCCATGTCATGGAAAACATTTTTTCCAGATACGTTATTGCAAAGTTATATAGCCGAAGCGTTAAATAACAATCATTCATTCCTTCAAACTATAGAACGGATATCCATTGCCCGTTCACAAGTTCGAGTAGGAAAAGGAGCGCTGCTGCCCGATCTTTCATTAGGCATTGATGGTGGAGTACAACGTTTTGGCGAGTACACTATGGACGGAGTTGGTAACAGCACCACCAACACTCCCGATTTAGAAAAAGACAAACATATTCCAGATCCCTACCGGAATTTCAACCTAGGACTCAATTTTCAATGGGAAGCTGACATATGGGGTAAGCTAACCGATAAAAAACGATCGACCGTATCCCGCTGGATGCAGTCTGTAGAAGCTATGCGTCTGGCACGCACCTTATTGATATCAGAAGTAGGTACACACTATTTTGAATTAATAGGACTGGATAAACAGCGATATGTGCTACGCGAAGCCATCCTAACAGCCAGAGATGCTTATAATTTAACCGATGAACTGATGAAAGAAGGTGAAGTAACCCGACTTTCTGTAGACCAATTCCGGTCACGACGCCTTAAATTGGAAGAAATGCTGCTTGCAAACGAACAGCAAATAAGTGAAAAGGAACGTGCCATCGCCACCTTATTAGGACGACTGCCTTTCAAGGTGAAACGAGTGTCATTTGAAACTGCATGTAGTTATGAGTTTCCCACAGATGCAGGAATCCCGTCACAACTTTTGCAATATCGCCCGGATATAAAGGCTGCCGAACTGGAGTTATTAGCTAGTAAATCCGACGTATCTGCAGCGCGAAAAGCTTTCTTCCCATCCATCGTGATTGGAGGAAACGGAGGTTTTAACGCATTTGATCTGGATAAATGGTTTACTGCTCCTGCATCCCTGGTTTACAATCTCGGTGCAGGTATCACAGCACCTATATTCAAACAAAATACTATACGTGCATTATGGAATGATGCGAAAAGCCAGCAACGCATCGCTTTGTTAGGATATCACGATACGGTATTAAAAGCCTATGAAGAAGTATTAAACCTCATTACTGCATCATCGCAAATGCACCAGCGCAAAAAGTTGAAAGAAGAAGAAAGCCGTATCCATCATCGATCTATTTATAATGCAAATGAAATGTTTAAAGTAGGATTCGCAGGCTATCTGGATGTACTGTCGGCCGATGAACGTTTCCTGGATTGTGAATTGGAACGTATCGCTCTGAATGTGGAATCTTGTAAACTGCATATCATGCTTTACCGTGCCTTAGGAGGTGGAAGCAATTAGTTAATATACTTATATTTTTTGATTTGTTTGGTTAGGAACCGCCCCCGGCAAGCGTGTCGTCAGGACGGTTCTTTTTTACTCTTATAATTCAAGAAATATCAGACCTCTTGAGCAAAGAAACAATCCACAACAATAATATAGCTCCCACAATAGAGGTAACAAGACTGCCAATAATACCAGTTGCTGCAATACCAAACAAACTGAATACCCAGCCGCCCAGGACACCACCAACAATACCAACCAATAAATTAATAAAGAGACCGAAACCTCCCCCTCTCATCAACTTACCGGCAACAAAACCAGCAATAATTCCGATAATAATGTACCAAATAAAATACATACGCTTTATTCTTTAGAGTTTATAGTTAATCATCTTACTGATAAAAACAGCTATTCTGTATAAAAAGTTGCCTGAATAAATCTTTTTTTACTTCATTGATAAAATTATTCAGGATGCATTTTCCCTTTTTCCGGTCTTCTTTTTCCGGCTTCAGCATTTTCTTCCCCATCTGTTCTCCCTTCAATCTTTATTTTTGTCTCAAACTTAAAAGACAAAATATGAAGATAAACGTACATTCCATGCTATTATTAAGCCTTGCCGCACTACTTTCTTCCTGTGCTGCCGAAGGCAACGATAAAAAACAAGACCTTATTGTAAAAACAACACAAGCTGTTCCAGTTTCACATCAGGGTGACAAAGAATTCTCTTTTATTGCCCGACCTTTTCGCACTTCCGAGTTATCTTTCCGAGTAGGCGGTCCCATCGACCGTTTCGATGTATACGCAGGTAACCGATACCAACAAGGCAGCATCATAGCCGAAATAGATCCGCGCGATTTCCGCATCCGTAAAGAACGTGCCGAAGCAATCTACCATCAGGCAAAAGCGGAATTCGAACGTATACAAAAGTTATACGGCAAAGGAAATGTTTCTGCAAGTACTTATGAAAAAGCAAAAGCAGACTATATCACTGCAAAAACAACTTTCAATACAGCTTCCTATGAACTGGAAGACACACGCCTTATCGCTCCATTCAATGGTTATGTGGGTGAAGTATATATAGAGAAATTTCAAGATGTGAAAGCAACCCAGCCCATCATTTCTTTTATTGATATAGACCAACTTAAACTGGAGATTTATGTCACTCAAGACATTGCCCGTGCAGCGCAAGCACTAGATACAATACAAGTACGATTTGACGCCCAACCCGATAAAGTATATAATGCTAAGATAATGGAAATTTCCAAAGGGACTACCCGCAATAACCTCTCTTATCTGCTGACCGCTCTACTTCCCAATAAAGAAGGGAAATTACTGGCAGGTATGTCTGGTAAAGCAAGCCTAAATGCCCCTTCCGTTTCAACTCTTTCCCAAGGAGCAGCCATCCCTCAAACAGCCCTTTGCCATCGCCCTACAGAAGGAGATTATTTATGGGTAGTAAATTCCAAAACCCAACAAGTAACTAAGAGAAAAGTAAAGAAAGGGGATCTATTGCCAAACGGTTATGTATCTATCACCGAAGGCTTGTATCCTGATGAAACTGTAGCAAACAGTGGGCTCCGCTTCCTATCGGATGGAATGAAAATAAGTGTAGAAAACGAATAATATCACAGAAATAAACAATCATGAAACTCGTAAAATATTTTCTACAGAAGAAAGCAGTCACTATCTTGCTGTTGGTATTGATATTGGCCGGTGGGCTGTTCTCCTATATCAAAATGGGAAAACTGGAAGACGCCCCCTTTACCATCAAACAAGCACTCGTACTGACTCCGTATCCCGGAGCATCCCCCTCCGAGGTACAATCTCAAGTAACAGATGTTCTGGAAGAATCCATCCAATCTCTTGGTGAACTTTATTATCTGAAAACAGAAAACCGAACAGGACTTTCAAAAATAACCGTTTATGTAAAAAAGGAAATCCGGGCAGACGAAATGCAACAACTTTGGGACAAATTACGCCGTAAAGTAAATGATGTACAAAGCAAACTTCCCGCCGGAGCAGGTCCATCTGTTGTTAACGATGATTTTGGAGATGTATTGGGAGTTTTCTATGGACTGACTGGAAAGAGCCATACCTATCGGGAACTGGAAGACGAAGCCAAGATTATCAAAAACGAACTATTGAAAATAAAAGATGTTGCTAAAATAGAAATCTACGGAATACAGACACCTACCATTGACGTATCTGTCAGCCCATCCGTCATGGCACAAAGCGGAATTACGACCTCGGATATAGCCCGCGCTTTCGAAGCACAAAACAAAGTGGTGGATGCCGGAGGTATTGATGCCGGACAAAATCGGCTGCGCATTGAATCCACTGGAAATTTTTATTCATTAGATGATATAAGAAACCTGACTATCGTATCACGCTCCGGTGAACATTTCCGCCTTGCCGACATTGCACAAATAGAAGAAAGTTATCAGACACCTGCCAGCAATCTGATGCGCATTGACGGTAATCCGGCCATAGGTATTGCCATCTCCACCGTCCCCACCGGAAATGTAGTGGATATGGCAGAAGCTGTGAAAAAACGCATTGACGAATTATCCCAATCCATGCCTGAAGGATATGAACTGACCTCTATCTACGATCAAGGATATGAATCAGCCGTTGCCAATCAAGGCTTTGTCTTGAATCTCATCATTTCCGTTTTAACTGTTATAGCCATTCTATTATTTTTCATCGGGTTCAAGAATGGCACGCTGATAGGTAGCGGACTGATTTTTTCCATCTTCGCCACTCTCATTGTCATGATGGCTTGCGGCATCGCACTCCAGCGAATGTCACTGGCCGCCATCATTATCGCCATGGGGATGTTGGTAGACAATGCCATTGTTGTGTCAGACTCCGCTTTAATCAATATGGAGCGTGGAATGCGGAAACGTGTAGCCATCATGCAGGCTTGCTCGACTACCGCCCTGCCCTTGTTGGCAGCAACCGTAATCGCTATTCTTACTTTCCTTCCTATCTATTATTCACCACATATCACAGGTGAACTGTTATCCTCATTAGTCGTGGTTATCGGAGTATCCCTGATGTTCAGCTGGGTGTTCGCACTGACACAGACACCTTTCTTTATACAGGAATTTGTCCGCCGCCCACGTCCCGAGGAACTGAAAGCGGCACTGTTTGACGGAAAATATTACAACCGTTTCCGCAATGCTTTACATTGGGTGCTCCGCCACCGGTCGGTCACCATCGGCTCACTGGCCATTATGCTGATACTCTCTGCCTAGAGTTTCAAATTTATTCCTAAAGTATTCGTACCCGCACTGGAAAAACAATACTTTACCGTAGATATGTGGCTGCCCGAAGGAACAAACATTAACGAAACAGACCGCATGGCAAGCAGTCTGGCAGACTATATACGCGGACACGAAGAAACAGAAATGGTTTCTACCTACATAGGTCGCACGCCACCCCGCTATTATTTATCCAATGTATCTTTCGGTCCTCAATCCAATTATGCACAAATACTGGTAAAATGCAAGACCTCCAAAGATTCAAAGGAATTACATGCGCTACTGCAAGACTCCATTCGCCAGAAATATCCCGAACCCCTGATAAAAGTGAACAAATTCGAGCTTAGCCCTTTGACAGAAGCCGTCATCGAAGCCCGTTTTCTAGGACCGGATCCTGCTGTACTAGATTCACTGGCAGGGAAAGCAATAGAAATCATGCGCCGCAATCCCAAAGTAGCGGACGCCCGCAACGAATGGGGCAACATGAGTTTAATGATCCGCCCTGTTTACGATCCGGTAAAAGCCGGAGCACTGGGTATCACCAAAGCACAAATGATGCAATCCGTCAAGTCTATCAGTGATGGAACTCCTGTAGGAATTTATCGGGATAATGAAAAGAAAGTACCTGTATTACTAAAATCGGAAGGGGTTCATATTACAGACGAGCGATCTTTAGGGGATTTCTCTGTTTGGAACGGGGAGCATTCGGCACCTCTGTCACAAGTAACGGAAAAAATTGAAACCACTTGGGAATTTCCGCAAATACGTACTTATAACCGTCAGTTATCCATGGCAGCCATGTGTGGAGTAAAACCGGGACACACCATGGCGGAAGTACACGGAGAAATACGAAAAGAGATAGAAGAAATAGAATTGCCCGAAGGATATACCTTCTTCTGGGATGCCCAATACAAAGACCAAGGCGAAGCGATGCAGGCCATTGCCAAGTTCTTTCCTTTGGCTTTTCTGATGCTCATTGTAATTCTTGTAGCATTATTCAGTAACTTCAGACAACCGGTCATTATCCTGTGTATCCTTCCCCTTTCCCTTATCGGGGTTGCCATAGGTATGCTGCTCACCGGATTCGATTTCGGCTTCTTCCCCATCGCCGGATGGCTGGGATTATTAGGTATGATTATTAAAAATGTGATTGTGTTACTGGATGAAATAAATATACAGCGCCGAAATGGAATCGCACCTTATACCGCCATCATAGAAGCTACAGTGTCAAGAACAAGACCTGTACTTATGGCAGCGACCACTACTATTTTAGGAATGGTTCCGTTGTTGTTCGATATAGCATTCGGCGGTATGGCAGCCACTATTATTTTCGGACTGACGTTTGCCACATTGCTAACGTTATTCGTAACCCCGGCATTATATGCCATGTTTTATAAAATTAAGAGTAATTCTAAATATGCATCCTATGAAAAGAATTAATATACTGTTTATCTTTATTTTTAGTGTTCCGTCCGCTACTTTCTCCCAACAAAGTGATTTATTGGAAAAGTACAGGTCGATGGCTGTGGAATACAACCACGACCTGAAGGCGGCGGATAAACACATCTCTGCAAGTATCGAACTGGAAAAAGCCGCCCGAAAAGATTTGCGTCCCAAACTTTCGGGTGACGCCAACTTTCAATATACCGGCAACCCCATCCAGCTCACTCTGGACTTGCCCAGTATGCAAAACCCACTGACGTTCGAAGGCAAGGACATGAAATATGGTGCCTCACTTACCCTATTACAGCCGGTCTATACAGGCGGGCGTCTGCTGGAAACCATCCGGATGGCAAAACATCAACATAGTCTGGCAGCACATCAGGCGGAATACTTTCGTTCCGCCCTGTGCTACCAAACCGATATGCAATACTGGAATACCGTAGCCCGTGCCGAACTTCTGCAAGTTGCTACCGACTATCGAAACTCTATCGCCTCACTCACCAAAACTATCCGTGAGCGAGTCGAAGCAGGACTAGTTGACCCGCAAGACTTGCTTATGGCAGAAGTAAAACTAAATGAAGCCGAATACCAATTGCTCCAAGCAAAAAGCAGTTTGGAAACAGGAAGAATGGCACTTAATTCACTGATTGGCACGGCACTTCATGAAATAACGGAAGTGGAAGATACCATTCCTTCCATCGTAATGAATGAGCAGTTATGGAAGCAAGACGGTTCTAACCGACCGGAACTAAAAATAGCATACGACCAAATAGGCATAGCCGAAAGCTCAAAGAAACTGACTGACTCAAAATATAAACCGCAACTGTATGTCGGCATAGAAGGAAGTTACTCTTCACCAGGATATAACTTTAAATCCGACCTTGATCCCAACTATGCCGTTTATGCTAAGTTATCTGTACCTATTTTTGAATGGGGGAAACGACGCAACGAAAAACGGGCAGCCTCTTTCCAGATCGGTGCCGCGACTGATAATCTGCACCAAGTAAGTGACCATGTAAATCTGGAAGTGCAGACAGCCCGTGTATCCTTGTCTCAAGCAATGGAACAAGTACAATTAACTAGAAACTCATTGGAAAAAGCCCGCAAAAACGAACAAATGGCATTGGAAAGATATACAGAGGGGAAAGTATCAATAGTGGAAATGATAGAGGCACAAAACTATCGGCAGATTTCACAAACCAACTATGTACAAGCCAAAGTTTCTGCACAAGGACACTATTCCGCATTGCTGAAAGCTTTAAACAAATATTAGATAAAACCAACCATCATGAAAAGCATATTCTTCCATTCACCAAGGAACGGAATTTATCCGTACCTATAGTGAATGGAAAATATTAATTTAACACCTCTCCAGTCTATGATTATTCTGTAAAATATTGTAGCTTTGTTCACATGAAATGGAATGTTACATTATATGGCCTTTTATTCTCCGGACTAGGAGCATTTTCCTATCTTCTTCTAGCCAATTATTCCGATTTGTCACCCCATGTGGCAGATATGCTATTTTCCAAAGGTGCTTTTATCTTCTTCATCACAGCCTTCAATATTCTTGGCTGCTCAACGTTGCGGCTCAGTTCCTGGCTAAACAGTCAATATGCATTGAATATCCGCAAACGTTGGAAAATTATTACCATTTATATAGCCGTAACTCTCCTGTTCTTTCTTTTGAATTATAGTTTATTGATTGTCGGAAAACTTCTGGTAGGTTCCTACAACATATTTATTTTCCCCAATGGCGGCTGGCGCATCCTCTTTCTGGTATGGTTGGTGGAGTTAGTTATTGTAGGACTACTTTTATCTAACCGTTCTATTCAGAACACATTAAAACTGCAACAAGAAGCTGCCGAACTTCAAAAAGAAAATAACACAGCCCGTTACACCGCCCTGCAAAACCAACTCAATCCACACTTTCTGTTCAACAGTCTCAACACACTGATTGCAGAAATAGAATACAATCCCGCCAATGCAGTCCACTTCACTAAGCATCTGTCCAGCGTTTACCGCTATGTCCTTCAAAGTCAAGATAAAGTCTTGGTACCTTTAAGCGAAGAATTGGAATTTATGAAATCCTACCTCTTTCTTCACGAAGTCCGATTAGGAAATTGCATCAGTTACAAATGTCATCTTCCCGAAGACTATCCTGAAGCCATGCTCCCGCCACTAACTTTGCAACTGCTGGTAGAAAATGTCATCAAGCATAATTCCATCACCTCAAACAAGCCTATGCAAATTAATATAGAAATTGAAAATTATTACCTGACAGTAAGTAACCCTATCCAACCTAAAAAGAGTAATGACACCTCTTCGGGAGTAGGATTGAATAATCTTTCCAACCGTTGCAAACTACTGCTCGGCGAAGGAATTATTGTCACTAAAGCAAACAATTTGTTTACCGTAAAAGTACCTTTAGCATATGAATAAACTAAACGCAATCATTATAGAAGATGAAGTGCCAGCAGCACGTTTATTACATTCCATGATTACCCGTCTGCGCCCGCAATGGACACTGACCATTATACCGGGCAGTGTGGACGAAGCTGTGGCTTGGTTTAAAGATAATCCACAACCCGACCTGATCTTCCTCGATATCCAATTGGCAGATGGAAACGCATTCGATTTCCTTTCGGCCGTGCATCCTTCCTCTATAATTATTTTTACAACTGCCTACGACCAATATGCCATCCGCGCATTTACAGTAAATAGCATAGATTATATACTGAAACCCATCGACGAAACACGTCTGCTCGATGCCATCATCAAATACGAAACTTTACAAAACAAAGGAATCTCCCGCCCCCAAGAATATCTGGATACATTGCTGGATACCCTGCAACATAAAGAAAGACGTTACCGTACACGCTTCCTTATTTATGGAGCCGACCGTTTCTGGTCTCTTCAAGTAACGGACATAGCCTATTTCTATTCTGAAAATAAAATAACTTTTGCCGTCACCCAAAAAGGACAAGAACACATAATCGACCTGTCTCTGAATAAATTAATGGAACAGTTGGACCCAGAACAGTTCTTTCGCGCCAACCGTCAGATTATTATCAGCATTGCTTCCATAGACCATGCCGAACCTTATTTTAATGGCAAGATAGTAGTCAGTGTCCTTCCTCCTTACAAAGCCCAAATCACCATCAGTGAAGAAAAACTTTCTTCATTCAAGCTTTGGCTTAATTATTAAGAAATGAAAAAGGAAGATTAAGCACTTACTAATCGGTAAACATGATAGCCTCAATGCATATACCTTGTTTATTGATAACACACTCTATAGTCGCTGCCGGAAGCCGGAACTCCAAGATATGCGCATCGGGCAAATAGGGACATATATATCTTTGTGAATCAGGATGAAATGTTCTGATACACAATTCCGAAAATCCAATAAAGCCCCTTACTTTAAAATAATTAAAGCAAGATTGCGAAAACGGCAAAAAAGGAGGTCTATTTTCTTTCATTAGTCTTTGCAATAGATTTATGTTACTCATGTCAAAAACATGAACTTATCATAAACAAGCGTGTGTCCGAAAGGTTTATCAAAAGTTCCATTTCTTCCGCCGCAATATAAAAAAGCAGTCCGGCACAGATATTCATCCATATGCCGGACTGCTTTTACACCATATTATCCTTCTTACTTATTTCTAAGTTTTTTACACAAATCTGCTTTATCTGACAAACAAGGAGGATCGAAAAAAATATTCATTCCACCAAGTAACAGGACACATTATTGTACCATTTTATTTCTATGCCAAAATCCTATAACAAAGCTTTTTAATGCATCATTAAAAAATATGAGTTATAAAAAATTATTTGAAACATGATTGAGAGTATATACAAGTCATATCCTTTCTGCGAAAATTGGGAGAAGAAACATTGCAAGAGTGTCATTGAGGAAGCCTATCAGTGGGGTGAACAACTCAAAAAGAAAAATATTAAGCAAAAAATTAATACAAGAATAAACATGATGAGATTTTATAATGGGACGAAGCAGGATATAAATGGGAACTTAAAAGTTACCAAAAGTTAAACTCCTGATTATGAGCAAAATAAGGTTGTAAATATTTAGTTAACTCACTGATAATGAGTATCTTTACAATACTAAAACAAACCAATATTACTAATAATTAAAAGACAAGAACGATGAAATACCAAGTATCAAAGAAAGGTTCAAGTGTAACATTTAAGTTTGCAACATACGAAGAAGCAGTTGATTTTTGCAACACAATGATTTTTTTGGAAAATGCAAGAGGAGCAGAATATCCAGAACTTACAATAAGTGAAATAAAATAAGATATATTACATAAGAGCAATGAACACATTTGATTTTTATCAGGACCGCAAAGTAACATGTTGGGAGCGTACTCAGTTTTCTATCGAAGCAGAAAGTTATAAAGAAGCGTTAGAAATAATAAAATCATGGGGAGGTGAAGATGTACTTTGTTTTGAAGATGACAAGCAGATAATGGTTACAGACGGAGAAACTTTATATGAAACATCAGAGGCTATTTCTCCTATTGATAACGGAGGTAGACCAACTA
>OGHL01000774.1_pt1 | contig 21283 bp, 15 predicted proteins | sample 1571391 | NCBI WGS metagenome assembly OGHL01 (sample SAMEA2581948, study PRJEB24529) | metagenome | biome: Human gut stool | place: China | collected 2011 | reverse complement strand
AAGAGCGGGTATGCCGAGAACCTGGTGCTGAAAACCGCGCTTCCGCGCTATTACATCGCCACCATGCAGGTGTGGGATGCCGAGTGTGCCGCCCGGGTGGAAAAGCACCGGAGGATGCGGGCGGCAAAGCAGTTTGAGACCGTGGAGTGTCCCCTGCATCTGGAGAACATCCGTCTGCCTGCCCGGGGAACTGCGCTGTTGGAGGATCTGGGCAACCTGGCCGCCAACGAGCTCTACGACCCCGCCGGGGCGGGAGAAAATGCCGCTTCGGCCATTTTGGAAGGACTGGACCAATTGGCCGGACAATGCGCGCACCTCATCGTGGTCTCCAACGAGGTGTTCAGCGGCGGTGCAGACTATGCAGGCGACACCGGGCGCTACCTGAAAGCGCTGGCGCAGGTGAACAATGCCCTTGCCGCCCGGGCCGACCATGTGGTGCGGGTGGTGTGCGGCATCCCGGTCTATTATAAAGGAGTGGAAAAATGATTGGATTGCAGACCATTGCAGTGGCCTTTGCCATGTTTTCGGCCCTGCCGGTGCCGCAGTTCGCGTGGAACCAGAAAAACATGCGGTATGCCATGTGTGCCTTCCCGCTCATCGGAGCGGTCATTGGCGGGCTGTGGTGCCTGTGCGGCGCTCTGCCCATGCCGATGCCCGCAAAAGCGGCGGGGTTCTGCCTGATCCCGGTCTGGGTCACGGGCGGCATCCATCTGGATGGCTATGCCGACACCTGCGATGCCCTTTCCAGCTATGGCGACCGGGAAAAGAAGCTGGAGATCCTCAAAGACCCCCACTGCGGTGCCTTTGCGGTGATCCGGCTGTGCAGTTATTTCGCGGCCTACCTTGCCCTTTGCGCCTGCGTGGACTTCACGCCCCGGGTGGGCCTTTGCTGGACACTGGCCCTTGTGCTGGAACGGGCCCTCTCGGGCCTGGCCGTGGCATCGTTCCCGATGGCAAAGAACAACGGCCTTGCCCACACCTTTGCCACGGCGGCGGATCGAACTACTGTCCGCCGGGTGCTGATGGCGCTGGCCGCTCTGCTCAGCGCCGCCCTGCTGGCACTGGGCGGCTGGGCGCTGGTGCTGGCGGCGTTGCTGGTGTTTGCACGCTATCATGTTGTTTCGGACAAGCAGTTTGGCGGCATCACCGGCGATCTGGCCGGGTGGTTTTTGCAAAAAGCCGAGCTGTGGATGCTGGCGGCGCTGTGTGCCTGCCAGTGGGGAGGACTGTTATGATCTTTATCACCGGGCCGCTGTACAGCGGCAAGCGCACCTTTGCCCAGGGCCTGCCCGGCACCCGCATTGCGGAGGTGCAGGCCCTGGCCGCAGAGGCCGAGGATCTGGAAAAGCTTGCGGAGGAGCTCTCCGCTTATGATATCGTGATGGCCACCGAGGTGGGCGGCGGCGTGGTACCCATGGACCCCGCCGAACGTGCCGGACGCGAAACCGCCGGGCGGCTGGCCTGCCTGCTGGCGGCCCGGGCAGACTGCGTTGTGCAGATGTTCTGCGGGCTGCCAACGATTTTGAAAGGAGAACTGCCGAAATGCTGATCTATCTTTTGCGGCATGGTTTGACGGAATATAACGCCCAGAAGCGCTATCAGGGACAGCGGGATATTCCCCTGTCGGAGGAGGGGCGCAGAGAACTGCGCCGTGCGGACATTGACCCGAAGGTCGTCTACATTTCTACGCTGCAGCGCACAGCGCAAACCGCGCGGGTTCTGTTCCCCAACGCGAAGCTTATCCCGGTCGATGGGCTGAAGGAGATGTGCTTCGGCAGCTTTGAGGGGCACAGCTATGTTGAGATGGAGCATGACCCTGACTATCTGGCGTGGGTCGCCTCCAATTGTGAGCGCCGCTGCCCGGACGGCGAGCGGAAGGATCAGTTCTGTGAGCGCATCTGCACGACCTTTGCAGCCCTTGTGGATCAGGCCTTGGCAGAGGGGGAGCAGATGCTGGTCATTCTGGCGCACGGCGGCACCCAGATGGCGGCGCTGGATCGCTATGCTGTGCCGCACCGGGATTACTACGAGTGGTGCGCGCCCAATGCGGGCGGCTTTGTGCTGGACGCCCGGGACTGGAAAACGCAGCATATTCTGCACCTTGTAAAGACCGTGCAGTACACAAAGGAGGCTACATGCTGACCGGCGTTGCGGTGGCTGGCGGCTTTGTGCTGGATGCTGTGTTTGGGGACCCGGCATGGCTGCCCCACCCGGTCGTATGGATGGGGCGGTGCATCTCGGCGCTGGAAAAACGCCTGCGGGGCGTCTTACCCAAAACGCCCCGGGGGGAGCTGCTCGGCGGCGGGATCGTGGCAGCTGTGCTGCCGCTGGCAACGCTGGCTGTAACGGGAACAATCTGCACGCTCGCCGCGCGGCTGCACCCGCTGGCGGGGCTGGCTGTTCAGATGTTCTGGTGCGCGCAGGCACTTGCGGCGCGGGGGCTTGTGCAGGAAAGCCGGAATGTTTATAAAGAGCTGGCAAAAGGTGACCTGCCCGCCGCCCGCCGGGCTGTGGCGCGGATTGTTGGCCGCGATACCGAGAACCTGACGGCGGAGGGCGTGACGAAGGCCGCTGTGGAGACCGTGGCCGAAAATGCAAGCGATGGCGTCATTGCGCCGCTGTTTTACATGCTCATCGGCGGTGCGCCGTTGGCGCTGACCTACAAGGCCATCAACACGATGGACAGCATGCTCGGCTATAAAAATGAAAGGTATCTGTATTTTGGCCGCTGTGCCGCGAAATTGGATGATGCCGCCAACTGGCTGCCCAGCCGGCTGGCTGCGCTTTTGTGGGTGGCAGCAGCAGCGCTGGCCGGCGGCAGTGCAAAAGGGGCGTGGCGTATCTGGCGGCGCGACCGTCATAACCACGCCAGCCCCAACAGCGCCCAGACCGAGAGCACCTGCGCGGGGGCGTTGGGCGTTCAGCTGGCAGGCCCGGCGTACTACTTCGGCGCCTATTACGATAAGCCGACCATAGGCGATGCACTGCGGCCCATCGAGCCGGAGGATATTCTGCGGGCTGACCGGATGATGTACACCGAGAGCGTGCTCGCGCTCATAATCGGGTTGGCCGTCCGATTTGCTTTGATGATGTGAGGAGAGTTTGTATGAAGTTGGTCCATGGCGGTGATTGGGCGGGCTACCGGGCAGAATTTGGCCGGGATGCGCTGGATTTCTCGGCAAATGTCAGCCCGCTGGGGCTGCCGCATGGGGTGGCTGCGGCTATCTCGGCAGCGCTGCCGACAGCGGATCGCTACCCGGACCCTCTCTGCCGGGAGCTGCGCGCCGCCCTTGCTGCCGCTGAGGGCGTACCGATAGAGCACATCCTGTGCGGCAGCGGGGCTGCCGATCTGATCTTCCGTCTGGTGCTGGCTGTGCAGCCGCGCCGTGCGCTGCTGCCTGCCCCCACCTTTGCCGAGTATGCTGCCGCGCTGGATATGGTCGGATGCACGGTCGACCGATTTCTGCTGGACGAGGCAAACGATTTTGCGGTGACAGAGGACTTTGTGCAGGCTGTGACCGAGGAAACGGACATGGTGTTTCTTTGCCAGCCTAACAATCCCACCGGGCAGGTGACACCGCCTGCACTGGTGGAAAGGCTCATCAGCCGCTGTGCCGACTGTGGTGCGGTACTGGTCGTGGATGAATGCTTCCTCGACTTTCTGCCTGACAGGGATGCACTGACGGCAGAACGATTTTTAAACGATGCACCGAAGCTTGTGATCCTAAAGGCCTTCACAAAGCTCTACGCTATGGCGGGGGTGCGGCTGGGCTATGCGCTGTGCAGTGATACGGCTCTGCTTGCCAGTATTCAGGCGGCGGGGCAGCCGTGGGCGGTCTCCGGTCTGGCGCAGGCAGCCGGGCTGGCAGCACTGCAGGAGAGTGCCTACGCCGAGGAGGTGCGCGCGCTGATCGAGGCCGAGCGGCCCCGGCTGGCTGCCGGGCTGCGGGCATTGGGACTGTATGTTATCGAGGGCCGGGCCAACTATCTGCTGTTCCGCGCCCCGGCAGACTTTGGCGAAAAGCTGCGGCAGCACGGCGCGGTGGTGCGCAGCTGCGGCAACTACCCGGGTCTGGATGATGGCTGGTATCGAACCGCTGTGCGCACGGCGGAAGAAAACACCAAGCTGCTTGCCATCATGAAGGAGGTACTTGCATGAGCCGGGCAAAATGTATCATGGTGCAGGGCACGATGAGCGGCGCAGGCAAAAGCCTGCTCTGCACGGCGCTCTGCCGGATTCTGGCGCAGGACGGCTACAAAACGGCACCGTTCAAAAGCCAGAATATGGCGCTGAACAGCTTTGTGACCCGTGACGGCCTCGAGATGGGCCGTGCGCAGGTCGTGCAGGCGCAGGCAGCGGGCATTGAACCCGATGTGCGGATGAACCCGATCCTGCTCAAGCCCAGCAGCGATGTCGGCAGTCAGGTCATCGTCAACGGTGAGGTGCGCGGGAATATGCCCGCAGCGGAATACTTCCGCCATAAGCGCGCGCTGATCCCCGATATACTGCGCGCCTACAACAGCCTTGCCGAGGAATATGACATTCTTGTCATCGAGGGCGCCGGCAGCCCGGCTGAAATCAACCTGAAGGCGGATGACATTGTCAATATGGGCTTGGCAGAGCTGGTCGATGCGCCGGTGCTGCTGGCGGGGGATATCGACCGCGGCGGGGTGTTTGCCCAGCTGTACGGAACGGTTGCGCTGCTTGAGGAGCGGGAGCGAAGCCGCATCAAGGGGCTTATCATCAATAAATTCCGTGGTGATGTTGAGATCCTGCGCCCCGGCCTTGCCATGCTGGAGGACAAAACCGGGCTGCCGGTGCTGGGTGTTGTGCCGTATCTGGATGCAGATATTGAAGACGAGGACTCCCTTTCCGAACGGCTTTGCCGCAAAAAGACCGTAAAGCCGCTGGATGTGGCAATCGTGCGGCTGCCGCATATCTCCAATTTTACCGATTTTATCCCGCTGGAGCAGCACCCGCTGCTGGGTGTGCGCTATCTGCGCACCGTGCGGGAGCTGGGCACACCCGATCTGGTGCTTTTGCCCGGCACCAAAAATACGGTGGAGGATCTGCTCTGGCTGCGCCAGTCCGGCCTGGAGGCTGCCCTGCAGAAGCTGGCGGCCGGCGGCACGCCGGTGCTGGGGGTCTGCGGCGGGTATCAGATGCTGGGCCATACACTGTCGGATCCAGAGGGCTGCGAAGGCGGTACACCCCGCACCTTGCGCGGGCTGGGTCTGCTGCCGACAGAGACGGTATTCACCGCCGAAAAGCGCCGTGCGCAGGTGACGGCCCGCGCTGCCGCACCCTTTGCGGGGGCTGCGCTGACCGGGTATGAGATCCACACCGGGCGCACTGCGGTCAACGGCGCGCCCTTCTGCACCATGGCGGACGGCACGCCCGAGGGCTGCGTGGAGGGCAATGTGTTTGGAACCTATCTCCACGGCTTGTTTGACTCGGGTGAACTGACCGAGCAACTGGCGGCCTATCTCTGCCGCCGCCTGGGCATTGCGCCGGAGCAGGCTGCGCCGCTGTCGATGGAAACCTACCGCGAGCAGCAGTTTGACCGGCTCGCGGACGGTGTGCGCCTTGCGCTGGATATGGATGCGGTATATGCCGCAATGGGACTGAAAAATCCGAAGGGAGCAAGCCTATGACGCCGCAGCATCACCTGCCCGCGGATATTGAGCGGACGAGCATGGCCATTATTACCGAAGAACTGCAGGCGCGGGGTGCGGATATTACGCCGGAGAACGCTGCCGTTGTCAAGCGGGTCATCCATACCACGGCGGATTTCGACTATGCGGAGAATCTGCAGTTCACGCCGGGAGCCGCCGCAGCCGGTGTGGCGGCAATGCATGCAGGTGCTACGATCATTACTGACACGAATATGGCGCTGGCTGGCATTACCAAGCCGGGTCTTGCCAGACTGGGTGGGAGGGCCCTCTGTTTTATGGCGGAGCCCGCCGTGGCTGAGGCAGCCAGAGCGGCCGGAACTACCCGGGCGGTGGCTGCCATGCACCTTGCTGCACAGCAGTATCCCGGCGCGGTGCTGGCGGTCGGCAACGCTCCCACGGCGCTGCTTGCCATCGCAGAGGAGATCGAGACGGGTTTGCGCCCGGCGCTTGTCATCGGTGTGCCGGTCGGCTTTGTGAATGTAGTTGAAAGCAAAGAGCGACTGTTGGCTGTCTGCGAGCGGTATGGTGTGCCGGCCATCATTGCGATGGGACGCAAGGGTGGCAGCACCGTAGCAGCTGCTATCTGCAATGCGCTGCTCTATTCCGCTGCCGAGATGCTGGACCCCACCGCCCGAGGGTGGAAATAGTATCATTTACAATGAAAAAGAGCCCTGACAGTCAGGGCTCTTTTTGCTTGAGAGATGTGTCTGGCGCTGCGGTAACTATGCACTCAATGGATAAGAACACAAAAGAGCAAATGGCATTCACATGGCACGGATAAAGTTCAAATCCCGCTGTGCGGCGGAGAGGATCACCTCGTCCCGCAGCAGGGCAGTATCAGGGTGCTCTCGATGCAGCCAGTCTCGCAAAATGGTATAGTCCATCTGCCCCTCGCCAAGCGGGGTGGGGATACGCGGGGCGTTGGGAACAAATAGGGCATCTTTCATGTGGATGCAGGCCAAATCTTTGCCTATGACCTCGCACCAGCCGGGCCAAAATTCGGCCTGATGTGCGGCAGTATCGGCCGTCAGTACATTGACTGGATCAAAAATAATATGGAAATGCTGGGGATCTGCCACAGTTTCCTTCAGCTTTTGCAACGCTTCAAGCGTGCCCAGCGTGTGGGTATAGACAGGCTCCAGTGCAAAGCAGCCACCGATTTGTGCAGCCTGCTCAACAATACGCAGGATGCTGTCGGTCAGCAGCGGTAGGGTAGCCGCCTTTTCCTCAGGGGAAAGATCACGGCAGGCACTCTCACTGCCAACCTGCCCGGCGCCGAGTGTGACTTGGCATTTCAGGGCTGAAAATACACTGGATACAGCGCTTCTGCGCACCTCTGCATCTGGGTTGCTGAGATCCTGATAGCAACTCAGCACTGTGATTTCAATGTTGGCGGCAGCAAAAGCGCTGCGGACATCTTCAAGCTGCTCCGGGGTGACAGCAACAAGACTTTTAATGCCCTGTATAGCCTTGGGCATGGCCAACTGCGCTGCATTGTAACCGTTGTCAGCTAACACTTTAGCGAGTTCCTGTGCAGTAAAGCAGCCGTAATCGTGGGCGCGGCAACCGTATTTCATAGCAAGACCTCCTTGAAAAAATGCCCTCCGGTTAGCCGGAGGGCATCTGTTGATAAGCGGCTTGAAGATCAGCCCTTGACGCCGCCGGCGGAGACACCGCCGACAATGTATTTTTGCAGGATCATGAAGAGAATGACGATGGGCAGGATGGACAGAACCGATGCCGCCAGAATCGAGCTCCAGTCCACGCCGGTGTTGCCGATGAAGTTCTTGATGGCAATCTGAATCGTGTACTTCTTCTGGTCAGACAAAACCAGCAGCGGCAGGATGTAGTCGTTCCAGCGCCACATGAAGCTGAAGATCGTCAGCGTGATGGTGACGTTGGAGCCCAGGGGCAGCATGATGTGGGAGAAGATCTTCCACTCGCTGGCACCGTCGATACGCGCGGCCTCGACCAGAGACAGCGGCAGCGACATATAGTGCTGGCGGTACATGAAGATACCGGTCGTGGTGGTGACAACAGGCAGGATGACGCCCCAGATGTTGTTGTACAGGCCCATGGCGCTGATAACGCTGAACTGGGGGACGGTCAGCGTCTCACCGGGAATCAGGGTGCCCAGCAGGAACACGCCGAACACGAGGTTGACGTACTTGATCTCAAAGCGGTAGATGGCCAGCGCATAACCGCACATGGCGCTGATAAGCAGTGTGATGAGGGTGCCGACCACAGCCAGAAACAGGCTGTTCTTCACATAGCCCATGAAGCCGCCGTCCAGAACGGACTTATAATGCTCCGTCGTCGGGGCGGAGGGGAACATATGCAGCGGGTAGGTGAACAGCTCGCCGGACGGCTTGAAGGAGCTGAGCACCAGCCAGATAATGGGGAAAATCACGATGATACCAATTGCCAGAGAAAGGATCGTCATTGGAATGCTGACGTGCTTGTCTTTCATCAGGTTTCACCTCCGTTATTGACCTTGAACTGGGCAAAGGCAATCAGGGCAAAGATGATCATGACAACGGTAGAAATGGCCGAAGCATAACCGTACTGCATCTGGTTGAAGCCCTTGTCGAAGATGTACTGGATAATAAAGGTAGTGCTCAGGCCGGGGCCGCCCTGCGTGATACCTTGGACCAGAGCGTACTCTTTGAGCAGGTTGACGGTGGACAGCAGCACGACCATGAATGTCGTGGGGGCCAGCATCGGAACTGTGATGCGGAAGAAGGCCTGCACACCGCTGGCACCGTCGATGGTAGCAGCCTCATACAGATCATTGGAAATGCTGTTGATACCGCCGATGTAGAGGATCATGTTGAAGCCGATGGACGCCCAAACCGATGCGAACGCGATGACAAAGGTGGCAAGACGCGGGTTCAGTGACCATTCCAGCGCGGTACCGCCCAGCGAACGGATGATAAAGTTTACAAGGCCGTACTCTTGGCTGAACATCCAGTTGATGGTAATACCGACAACCAGCGCACTCATCAGAACGGGGATGTAGACCATCGTGCGGGTCAGGCTCTTGGCGGCAACGCGCTTAGAGCAGAGCAGCACCGCCACCAGCAGCGGGATGATGACGCGGAACGGCAGCGTGCAGACCGTGTACAGCAGCGTCCGCCCCAGAGACAGATAGAACTTGGAGTCTTTAAACAATGTAATGTAGTTTGTCAGACCCACAAAGTCAATGGTTTTCCAACCGTCATAGTTGGTGAAGGAAAAAGCGATGCTGAGCACAAGCGGCACAAGGAAAAAGACACCGAACAAAATGCAGCAGGGCGCACAGAACGCCCAGAATGCGCCGGTGTGCTTCAGCGACGATTTCTTCTTCATATTCATTCCTCCTTTATTCTCTTTGGCCGGGATTCCACCGCCCGGTTCCTTCGATGTGCTTAGTATAGCATTGCAAAAGGCGCAAATACCACCGTTTTTTTGCTTGCTTGTCCCCAAATGCATTGCATTTCTTGCGCGATTTTGGCAGATGGCGCAAAATCCGACCGTCGTCTTGGCGAAAACGCACAAATGCAATGCTGTGAAATTGTGCAAACTGTAAAATCATGCATCCACAGTGAATGTCACTGCGCAAATTGTACATGAATTGTGCAAATTTCAAAGGGATGCAGCGTCAGCGGCAGGCTGCGCTGCACGGCTTCTTCTCCGGGTAAGGGCTGTTCCATCGGCGTGCAGCGCACGGCAGCGGCATCATCCGGCAGGGTCAGCGCCGCGCGGGTGCGGGTGCCCCAGCTCTCATACAGGCGCAAAATCAGGCCGGAGCCATCCTCGGCTTTTTTCACGGTCTCCAACACGACATTGGGCGTGTCTACGCGGAACTGGCTGTACGCGGCAGGCAGTGTGCCCGCGGGCTGGGCAGCCACGGCCAGAGGCAGCGCCGGGGCGTTCAGGTCGTACCCGGCGGGGACGACCCCGCCCTGCCGCCAGTCGCCCAGATGGGGCAGCAGCGCATAGGTAAAGTCGTGGGCCCCTTGATCGGCGTGGGGGTCCGGGTAGGTGGCGGCCCGCAGCAGCGAGAGCCGCAGCACGCCGTCGTGGACATCATAGCCGTAGCGGCCGTCATTCAGCAGCGCCGCGCCGTAGCCCGGCTCGGACAGGTCGGCCCACTTGTGGGCGCAGACCTCGAAGCGGGCCTCGTCCCAGCTGGTGTTGGTGTGGGTATCCCGGGCAATGCTGCCGAACTGGATGTCATACTGGGCGCGGTCGGCGCAGATATCCACCGGGAAAGCAGCTTTCAGCAACACATGCTGCTCGTGCCAGTCGATGTGGGTGGCAAAGTCGATGCGGCGGCTGTGGGGGTAGAGGGTGATATCCTGCACGAGCTGCGACCGGGAAATGGCGCGTTCCAGATGCAGGCGGCAGCAGACCGGGCTGTTCTCGGCAACAGTCAGGCGGGCCGCACCGTCCAGCGCAAAGCGGTGGCGGCGGTAGTATTTTTCCAGGTTCCAGGCGTCGTACTCGTCGGGGCGGTCCTCAAACAGCTGCAGCTCGTTGGCGCACTGCCCGGCAGGAATCAGCTCGCGGCCGGCCTCCTTGTCCAGCAGGGCGGTGATCTCGCCGCGGCCGTTGAATACGATGTGATAGAGCGGCGTGTCAATGATATAGCCGCCGTCGTTTTCGGTGACTTCGGCGCAGGGGGTCTCGGGTTCTGCGTCGGCAAAGGGGTAGAACCGCCAGCCCTTGGCGGGCAAGTCCTTGGCAACAAAGGTCAGCACGCCGTTTTCGGCATGGCAGGGCAGCGGGTGTCCGCCGTCGGTGATGCCGCTTGCCCCGCAAGCGACGCGGACGACGGTGTCCCGGGCAAAGCCCAGCTGGTTGAACACGACCACGCCGGGACGGTCGGTCTTGACGAGGGCCGCGACGGTGTGCAGCGCGTCATCGGTAATTCTGGCATCGGACGCGAGGATCTCGCCGTATTGCTGCTGCGAGACTTCGTATACCTCGCCCAGGGCCGAGCCGGGTAAAATATCGTGGAACTGGTTCAGCAGGGTCAGCTCCCAGTTGCGGTGCAGCGCGGCGGCGGGGTAGGCATAGCCGGTGCGCAGGCTTTCGGCCAGAGCGGCGGCGGTCTCGGCGGTCAGGTTGGCAAACTCGGCGGCGCGGTTGGCCCGCTTGTTGCGGCCCTGGCTGGTGAACACGCCGCGGTGGTACTCAAAGTACATCTCGCCGTGCCAGCAGGGCAGGTCGGCCTGCGTTTCGTCAAGGTGCTGCTTCAATTTGTCAAAGTAGGGGGCCGCGTGGGTCAGGCTGGTCTGGGGCGCACCGGGGATGCCCTTCTCCATGCGGCGGTTGATCTCCAGCATTTCAGCGGTCACACCGCCGCCGCCGTCGCCGTAGCCATAGCATTGCAGCACATCCTGGGTCAGCTCCTTGTCCTGAAAGCGCTGCCAGCAGCCCATGACCTGCCTGGGGTTCAGCAGGCCGTTGTAGGTCGTGTTGAAGCTCGGTTTCGGGTTGCGGTCGGGGCGCTTGTCGTAGTCCTTGGTGGAGATAAAGTAGGCCAGTACCTCGGTGCCGTCGATGCCGCGCCAGCGGGTCAGATCGTGGGGCATACAGTTGGTATCGTTCCAGGCCATCTTGGTGGTCATGAACCAGTCCATGCCGCACTGGGCCATAATTTGGGGCAGCGCGCCGCTGAAGCCGAAAGCATCCGGCAGCCACAGGATGTGCCCCTGTTTGCCGAATTCCCGGCCGAAAAATTCCTGCCCGTGCAGGAATTGGCGGATCAAACTCTCGCCGCTGGCCATGTTGCAGTCGGATTCCAGCCACATACCGCCCTCCGGTTCCCAGTGGCCGTCGGCGACGCGGGCGCGGATCTTCTCAAACAGCGCGGGGCAGTCTTTGCGCACAAAATCGTAGAGCTGCGGCTGGCTGGACAGGAACTTGTACTCGGGGTAGCGGTCCATCAGATAGTTGACGGTGGCAAAGCTGCGGATGGCCTTTTCCCGCGTCTGGGCCAGCGTCCAGAGCCAGGCCACGTCGATGTGGGTGTGGCCGACACAGTCCACCGTGACCGGCTGCCGCTGGCAGAAGCTCTCGTAAAATTCCTCTTTCATATAGCGGCGGGCGGCGGCAACGCTGGCGTAGAACGCGGCGCTGTACGGGTCGCGCAGGTCGAGCATATCCAGCGCTTTTTCCAGATACCGCCCGATGCCGATGGCGTTGGTGTCGCCCTCGTCCAGCTGGACAAGCACCTCGTAAGGGGCTTTCAGGTCGTAGTACAGGCCGGTGATCTCATCGTCCCGCACGGCAGTCTCGACTTTTAAAAAGACGTCCTGAGCCGGGGTGTTGCAGTAGGTGTACAGTCCCAGCTGCCAGGTCTGGCCCTCGGCAGCGGCGGAGGGCAGGTCAAACTCGGTGTGGTTGACATCCAGCCCGCAGACCAGCGCACCATTTAAGTAGGCGAGGAACTGGGGGTTGTTGTTGTTCCAGATATCGGTTGCGCCGGTGGAGACCAGACAGACAAGGTGACGCCCGGCGCCGCCCGCCGGTGCGGTGATGCCGCCCCGGAAGCAGTAGTGGGCCTCCACGCCGCCGATAGCATCACCGGGGGCAAAGGGTGTCCAGCCGGGGGCTGTGGCCGGGTCCTCCTGCACGGTGTCCCAGCTATGGTAGGGGCAGGATTTTTTGCGCAGCCCCAAAACCGGGGTGCGCCCCTGCAGCGCCAAAGTGCGCAGAGCGTCAAGCACCGGGCGCGCCCGGTGGCGGAGTTCAGTGTTTTGCATGGCGGCTCCTTCCTTTTTATAAGGTTGAGTGTGTGGTAAGGGAAGCGGCGTTCAGGGGACTGGCCGCCCTACGAGGCAGCAAGGCGGGTAACGGTATTGTAGGGGCGAACATTGTTCGCCCGCACCCAGACAACCCCTGTTCAGGCACAGTATAACATCTCGAAACTGTGCAGACAATGCAGTTTTTGCGCGGTAGGGGGTGAATGGTGCGCATTTATTGTTTACGGGGGAAAGCGACTGCTTTTTATTAAAATTTGGTTACAGAAACATTGCATTTTTTTCACTGAAAAAATAAGCGCCGGCGCAAAATAAGCGCAACTTGGCATCATTAGAACAAACGATGTGTGAAAAGTGCACAATTTCAGCCGTTTTTCTTGATGCAATTTGCCGGATTGAAAAACCAAGGCGCAAAAAATGCAATATGCCGCAATGCAAATCAGCAAGATAGGCGTAGAGAATCCACCCGCCGCAATGGTACACTATGGGTACACCAAGGGAGCTGAAAGCCCAGTTCCCAAGCCCCGGAACGGAGCAAACCGGGTGAGGGCCCGGTGGATATACCCTATTTTTATTTCTACTTTACAGGAGGTAAAACCAACATGAAAAAAGCACTTTCTCTGGCTCTGGCAGCCGCGATGGCGGCTTCTCTGGCAGCCTGCGGCGGTTCTCCCGCTGCATCTACGGCCAGCTCCGCTGCAACAACGGACACCGCAGCTTCCGGCGCCGCTTCTGCCGGCGGCCAGACCCTGAAGGTCATGCTGTCTGAGGAGCCCGGCGAGGGCGATGCATTCGCTACCACCCTGAACAAGTGGGCCGACGAGACCGGCAACACCGTTGACATCATGGTCATCCCCTACGATGACCAGCTGACCAAGTTCCCCCTGATGGCCAAGAACAACGACCTGCCGGATCTGCTGTCCACCACCCGTCTGGCCCGTCTGTACCCTGATGAGTTCGAGGATCTGGGCAAGTGCATTGACACCTCCATCTTTGAGCCGCAGGCCCTGCAGATCATCAGCCAGAACTACCTGACGGATAAGCTGTCTGTTCTGCCCCAGCAGTTCACCATCACCAACGTATTCTACAACAAGGATGCTTTTGAGGCTGCCGGCATCGAGTGCCCGACGGTGGACGACCGCTGGACCATGGACGAGGTCTATGAGGCTGCCAAGAAGCTGCAGGACTCCGGCGCTGTCAAGTACGGCATGGCTATGGATTACTCCCGCGCTCGTTATGACAACCTGATGTACATGAACGGCGGTTCTCTGGTCGAGAAGGACGGCGACTCCTTCAAGGTCGTTGCAGACAGCCAGCAGAACATTGACGCCCTGCAGGCCTTTGTCGATGCCAACAACAGCGGCATCATGCCCAAGGCCATCTGGGCCGGTGGCTCCAGCGACAACCCGGGCGACTACTTCAAGAACGGTGACGTAGGCATCTACTTCTCCGGCTCCTGGAACTACAACCCCTTCGTGCAGGATATCACTAGCTTCAAGTTCGGCGTCATGCCCTCTCCTGTCGGTTCTGCAGGCGGTTCCGCTATCCTGGGCGGTGCCGGTCTGGCCGTTCCCACCAACGCAAAGAACAAGGATCTGGCTCTTGAGTTCCTGAAGTGGTTCTACACCGACAAGAACTTTGCCGATTATCTGGCACTTGATAAGGGCCTGTCCTCTCTGAAATCCGTCACCTATGAGCCTGCTGATCCTGATCAGGCTGCCGACTACAAGGTCCTGCAGGCTGAGGTCGGCCAGACCACCGATGCATTCGCCATCGACGAAAGCTCCGAGTGGCGCAACTACTACGACAACGAGTACCGTGACGCTCTGAAGCAGTCTGTCAACGGCGACCTGACTCCGTCTGACGCTCTGACCGAGTTTGCTACCGCACTGGCTGACAAGGCCGGCTGGGCACACTAATCAACCGAATCAACAGGGGAAGTGATTCCCCAGGGCGAACAGACGCCCCGCCCAAACCGGGCGGGCGTCTGTTGTTTTTTAATAAACCTTTTTTTAATAAAGGAGAAGCCGAGGTATGGCAAACGAATTGCATTTTCCCTTGTTTCACGGGTATGTGGACCGCTGGCTGGTCAGCGGCGTGACCGAAACGCCGGTCATCACCAAGCCCACGGCTCTGCACGGTGCCGAAAACGAGAAGTTGAACACCGCCCCCAAGGATAAACCCGGCGAGGAACAGTTCAAGGCCGAGCGCCGCGCCAAAGCCACTGCCTGGCCCGCGCAGCTGGACACCCGCCCCGGCGGGCTGGTGGGCGGCGCGGATAACGTTACCCCCTTTACCGTCTACTGGCCGTTTGACGATATCGGCGTGACCTACGCCTGGGACTGCGAGACCCCCGCCTGCCTGAGCGCATGGGCTTACACCGAGTTGGACGCCGCCGAGGCGGGCAGTGTGCCCTTTGACCTTATCACCTGCGGCGGCGCGGCCCTCTGGCTGAACGGCGAAAAGCTGACCGAAGTGACCCCCTACCACCACAACGAGCCTGTCCCCACGCCGCTGACCCTGCCGCTGCAAAAGGGCCGCAACAAGCTTCTTGTGTTCTTTGACAACTACGCCGAGCGCGATGCTACGATCATTCTGCGCCTGCGCTGGAAGGGCGAGGGCACCGCGCCCGAACAGGTCATCCCGGTGGGGGAGGCCGACGCGGCCCGCCTGGCCGAGGCCGAGCACCTGATGCGCAGCCTGTCGTTCCACCGCAACCACTTTACCGCCGGCCCGGTGCTGCTGGACTACGACGGCGCGGATATCGCCGAGAGCTACCACCTGGCCTTTGTCGGCGGCACCGAGGAAAATGTCAAGGGCGGCGTGCTCTTCCGCCGCGAGGCTGACACCCTCCCCCACGCGAGCCAAATCAGTCTGGGCGACTGCAAGACCTTCCCGCTGGCATTTTTGCTGCTGCAGGTCACGACCGAGGTCGAGGGCATCCGGCTGACCCGACCCATCAGTGTGGAAATTCACACCGAGAGCGTGCTGCCCCGCGCCCTGCCCACCGTGGCCGAGCGCAAGCGCCAGGCACTGGAGCTGCTGGCCCGCTGGGGCGAGCAGAACACGAACCGCGCACTGGCAATCTTAGCCACCGGCGGCGACACCGCCGAGGCAGAAAAGCTGCTGGCCGTGCAGTCCGACTACATCCGCCGCCGTTTCGACTGCAGCGATTTTTACCTTGTCTACTACCCCTACATCCTGCGCACCTTCGGCAAACGCGGCAGCGGTATTTTGTCCGAAAAGACCGAGAACGAGCTGACTGACTGTCTGCTGGGTTTCCGCTATTGGATCGATGAGCCGGGCAACGACGCCATGTGGTTCTGGAGCGAGAACCACGCCCTGATGTTCCACACCTGCCAGCTGCTGGCGGGCGAGCTGTTCCCCGATGAGGTCTTTACCAACAGCGGGCTGACCGGCCGCCAGATGCAGGCCAAGGCCAAGAATATGCTCTACGACTGGTTCGTCACCTTCCGCAAAGAGGGCTTTACCGAGTGGAATTCCAGCCCCTACCTGCCCATTGACACGCTGGGCTTCGGCAGCCTGTATGCCTTTGCCCAGGACCCCGCCATGCGGGAGCTGGGCCGCGAGGGCATGGATTTTGCCTACTACCTGCTGGCCGTCCACAGCCAGCAGGGCATCTTCGCCTCGTCGTCGGGCCGCACCTACATCAAGGAGCAGTTCGGCAACTGGTCCAACTGCCCCTCCGGCCTGAGCTGGATCGGCTATGGGTACGGCGTGCCGGGCCACGCGGGCAAGGGTATCACCTCCTACTGCCTGTCTGATTACGAGCCGCCGAAGGAGTTTGCCCAGTGGTTCAGCATCCCCCGGGGCAAGGAAATGATCTGCCAGACGACCCAGGGCAATGACGGCTATGTGGATCTGTACACCTACAAGACCGCCGACTACATGATGACCAGCGCCAACGACTTCCACCCCGGCGAGCCGGGCCATCAGGAGAACCCCTTCCAGCTGACCTTCAACGCCGTGGCGCAGCTGTGGGTCACCCACCCCGGCGAGCGGGTGCTCTTCGGCGCGGCGCGGCCGTCCTACTGGGCGGGCAACGGCACCCTGCCCAAGGTCAACCAGTACAAGGCGTTCGCGGGGCTGATCTATGATATCGCCCCCGAACACCCGGTAGATTTCACCCACCTGTACCTGCCGTCGATGGAGTTTGACCGCTGCGAGGTCGAAGGCAAGTGGGCCTTTGTGCAGCTGGGCAGTGCCTATGCGGCGGTGTATTGCAGCAATGGGATGCGGATGCAGGACTTCGGCTCCAACAAGGACCGCGAGTGCATCGCCGAGGGCCGCCGCTGTATCTGGCTGGTGCGTGCCGCGCAGGCAGACGAGTTTGCGGCGTTTGAGGATTTCAAGGCCGCCATGCGCGGGGCTGCGCTGGACGCCGATGCCGAGGGCCGCCGCTACCGCTTTGTGGATCCCGTCTATGGTGAACTGCGCTGCCAGTGGGGCGAGACGCTGTATGTAAACGACGCCCCGATGCAGTACAGTGGTTTTGACAATTACGGCAAACTGACGATGCAGGAAAAATAAAAAAGGTGCCTGCCCCGAGAAGGGGCGGCACCGGAAAATGTTACACCTTCGTGCTCCCCGGGGAGGGTTCCTTCTCATAGGGAATGGCGGTGATGGGGGTGACGACGCCGTTGACGCGGAACTGGGACGGCGAGGTATGGCAGAACTTGTTGAACACCCGGTTGAACTGGGAAAAACTCGTAAAGCCGCAGCTCGTCGTGATATCGGCAATTTTCATGTCGGTGTACAGCAACAGCTGCTGGGCGTTGCGCACCCGGGTGATCTGGATGTAGTTGATGAGCGAGAACCCTGTCACCCGGCGGAACTGGTGCGACAAATAGTACGGACTGATGAAGAATTTATCCGCCAGATATTCCAGCGAAAGCTCGCTGGCGTAGTGCCGGTGGATGTAGCTGGTCACGGCGTAGACCTTCTGGGTGATGGAATCGCTGAGCTCCTGCGACTCGTAGCTGCTCTCGCCCGCGTGCTGGGCCACGGTGGCCAGAAATTGCAGAAAATGGCAGTGGATGAACTGCTGCGTCAGCGGGGTCATCGGCTGCTTGCCCAGCGTGAAGATCGCGTTCAGGTGCGAGAATGCCTGAGCCCGCGTCTCACCGGTAAAGCGGTAGATGGGCACCTCGGCCCCGAAGGGCTGTAAACAGCTTTGCAGCATTTCGTGCAGCGCGGGGGAATCATCCGGCACGCGGAAGTTGATGATAAGCCGCCGGCAGTCGCCGCCCGCCGGATACTCGGTCTTGTGCAGCAGGGAAGGGCGCAGCAACACGATATCATAGGGCTGCAGGGTGTAATAGTCGCCCTCGATGAGATGTGATGCACGGCCGCTTAACAGAATGTGTATCTCGTGAAACTGGTGGAAATGCTGGAAACTCATGTTGATCTTGAACGACCGCGAATCGTAGTCGAACAGGTAAAACAGCGGCGAATCCAGGTCGTTGATCGAAATCATGTACCCCTGATTGTACAGCAATGCGTCGTCCAGATACATAGGCAGCCTCCGTCAAAAATGTTCCTGTCTCTATTATACTCGCACTCGCAAAAAGTGCAATATATTTCAGTGACAAAGACAAAATCAGAGTGGTTTTTGCCTTTGTTCCTATGCTATACTTTAGGCAAGTTCGAACGTTATGTCTACCTATTATAATAAAAAGGAGAAAACCACCATGCAGAAAGCTGATATTGAAAACAAACTGGAGCTTTGCATTGAGAGCTTCAAATCCGTCCTGTATGAAAGGGACGAGACCTTCCTGGAGAACATGGCAAAATCCAACATGGATCAGGGCAATCTGGCCCGCTATATGCTGTGGGAGTGGACCCAGGGCGTGGGCCTGTACGGCCTGTGGAAGCTGTTTGAGAAAAAGCACGACCAGCGTTGCCTGGATGTGCTGACAGAGTACTACGACGCCCGCATTGCCGAGGGCCTGCCCAGCAAGAACATCAACACGATGGCCCCCATTTTTGCCCTGAGCTACCTGTATGAGTACACTAAGAATGAAAAGTACGGCGATATCTGCAAAGAGTGGGCCGAGTGGGCCATGCACGGCCTGCCCCGCGCGGGCGAGGGCGGCTTCCAGCATGTCACATCGGATCGCGTCAACGATGGCGAGCTGTGGGACGATACGCTGTTCATGACTGTGCTGCCGCTGGCCAATATCGGCCGCATCCTGGGCCGCCAGGACTATATTGACGAGGCTGTCTACCAGTACCTTGTCCACACCAAATATCTGGCTGACAAAAAGACCGGTCTGTGGTATCATGGTTTCTGCTTTGATGGCTACCATAACTTTGCCGAGGCCTTCTGGGGCCGCGGCAACAGCTGGGTGACGGCTGCCATCCCCCTGCTGCTGGAAATCGTCCCCGTAGGCAACCCCGACCGCCGCATCCTTGAAAACGCGCTGCTGCGCCAGATCGAGAGTCTGGCCAAGTATCAGGACGAGGGCGGCATGTGGCACACCCTGATCGATGACCCGACCTCCTATCTGGAGGCCAGCGCCACCAGCGGCTTCGGCTTCGGCATCCTGAAAGCCGTCGAGCAGGGCATTGTGCCCGAAAGCTACCGTGCCAATGCCATGCGCGCCTTGCAGCCTGTGTTGGACTGCATCGATGAAAAGGGCGTTGTGCAGCAGGTGTCCTACGGCACCCCGATGGGCCGCGAGAGCAAGGACTTCTACAAGCAGATCCCCCTGCACCCGATGCCCTACGGTCAGGCTATGGCAATTTTGTTCCTGATGGAAGCTGAGGCTCAGGTCTGATGATAAAAAAATGGAGCAGCCGCCTTACCTTCTTTGCCTTTGTGGTGCTCATGGTGGGGCTTGGCAGCAATGACAGCCTGCGCGGAATTTTTTCCACGATCTTCCAAGAGCATTTCTCCCTGACGACGACCCAGCTGGGGCTGATCGTCACGGCAAGCTACATCGGCAATCTGGTGTTTTTGCTGGTGGGCGGCAACCTGAGCACCCGCTTTTCCAAAAAGCGCGTGCTGCAGGTGCTGATCCTGATTTGGATGGCCGCCCTGGCGCTGTTTGCCTTTACCAGCAATTACACGGTGCTGCTCATCGGCATGGCGCTGGCGCTGGGTTCTTCCACCTTATTGAATACCACGATGAACCTTATTACGCCGCTGCTGTTTGCCACAGCGCCGGGGTTTTTCGTCAACTTCCTGTTCTTCACTCAGGAAATCGGCACCAGCGGCAGCCAGTATATTTTGGGCAGCCACGCCGATGGCTTTGCCTTCTGGCAGCACACAAATCTGGTGTTGCTGATTTTGGGCGCGGTGGCCTTTGTGCTGCTGCTCTTCTGCAATGTGCCGGAGGAAGCCGCCGCCCCGGCGGATGCCCCGGCACAAAAGGGCGGCTATGACTGGCGTATCATCGTGCCCTATGTGCTGGTGTTCGGGTTTTACTTTATCGCCGAGCACGGCGTCATGAACTGGATGGTCGCCTACGGCGTAGACGGTTTGGGCCTGCCTCAGGCCTCGGCGGCCAAGTATCTTTCGGTGTTCTTTGGCGGCATGATGATCGGGCGGCTCTGCCTGTCCCCGCTGGTGGATAAGCTGGGGGCCCTCAAAAGCCTGGCGGCTTTCGGCGGCGTGTCCTGTGTGCTGTATCTGATCGGCTCGCTGGGCGGCGCGGTGACGATGCCCGTCTGGGCCATCAGCGGCTTGTCCTTCTCCATTTTGTACCCCACGCTGGTCATGAGCATCCGGCTCTATTTCCCGGCGCAGCAGGTCTCCGGCGCAGCGGGCACGATTTTAAGCATCGCGTCTCTGGCGGATATCCTGTTCAACGTCGGCTTCGGCAAGCTGGTGGATATGGCGGGCTATGCCGTCAGCATCCGGGTCCTGCCGCTGTCCGCACTGGCATTTTTCATCGTGTTTATGCTGTTTACGAAATTCTGCAAGCCGACGCAGAAATTGAAATAAAGTGAAAGAAGCGAGGAAGATTATGCGTTATTGTATCGGGATCGATCTGGGCGGCACCAACATCGCAGGCGGCATTGCCGATCTGGACGGGAAACTGCTGCTGACCGACAGCATCAAGACCGGGCTGCCCTGCCCGGCGTCGGACATCGCCGACCGTATCGCGCTGCTCTGCCGCCGCATGGCGACTGCCCTGGGTCTGGCCCTGAGTGATGCCGCCTGGGTGGGCATCGGTGCGCCCGGCAGCGTCGATGTGGATACCGGCACCGTGCTGTATGCCAACAATCTGGAATTTGACAACGTCCCGCTGGGCCAGATGATCCACGAGCGCACCGGCCTGCCCGTCTATGTGGATAACGATGCCAACGTTGCCGCCTGGGGCGAGTACTGCGCGGGTGCAGGCAAAGGGAGCAGCAGCATGGTCATGGTCACGCTGGGCACCGGTGTCGGCGGCGGCGTAGTGCTGAACGGCAAGCTGCTGACCGGCTGCAACGGTGCAGCGGCTGAACTGGGCCACTTTGTGATTGATATGCACGGGAAAGAGTGCAACTGCGGTATGCGCGGCTGCTTTGAGCAGTACGGCAGCGTCACGGCGCTCATCTGCCAGGCGCGGGAGGCCATGGCCGCCCATAAGGAGAGCAAGCTTTGGGCGCTGGCGGAAAACGAGGAAGCCAACGTCAACGGCAAGGTCATCCTGGCTGCCTACGACGCGGGCGATGAGACCGCCGTGCAGGTGGTCAACACCTATGTACACTACCTCTGCGTCGGCGTGACGAGCATCATCAACATCTTCCAGCCTGACACGCTGGCCATTGGCGGCGGCGTCAGCAACGAGTCGGATGAACAGCTGCTGCTTCCCCTGCGCCGTCAGGTAGCGGCTCATAGTCTGCCC
>OGHL01000759.1_pt1 | contig 21734 bp, 20 predicted proteins | sample 1571391 | NCBI WGS metagenome assembly OGHL01 (sample SAMEA2581948, study PRJEB24529) | metagenome | biome: Human gut stool | place: China | collected 2011 | reverse complement strand
GGCGCTGTGCCCCAAGGCCCGCCGGATCCACCCCGCGCCGTACCTTGCCGCTGCCTGGCGCGTTCACTTTCCTGGGCATTCTGTTCTGCTGCGGCTGGCTGCTCTGGTAGCCGCCGTATCCGCCTTCTCGGTTTGGCATTGCCGTACACCTCCCTGCTGGCTTTTGCCGTATCCATAAAAATAAAGCTTTGGTGTTTATTGTAGCATATTTTTGCCGCCAAAAACAGGCCCTGACCATAATTTCCCGCGCAATACAACGCAAAGCCCGCACAGCAGCTTGCTTTGCCGTGCGGGCTTTTGTCTGTTGCAAATGATTACGGCTGCACAAATACCTGGGCTATGCTGCTGCACGCAGCCTGCGCGGTTCCGCTTGGGCCGGAACCTGCCGCATCCTGTACCGCCGTCAGGGTCAGTGTCACCGTATATTGGGTATCGCTTTGGGGGCAGATTTGCGGCAGCGGCGCATCCCACCGCCCGGTGCCAACGGGCTGCCCGGCCCCCACGCGGAAGCACCCCATCACCTGGCCATTGGCATCCGTTACCGTATAGGCTGCGTTGCACCACGCATTGTTTGTGCCGTCCGGCAGGGCGCTGCTATCCTCGTGCGGCGGGCGCAGCATGTAGCCAAAGTTCACTGCCTGCCCGTCCTGTATCGTTTGGTCTACCGGGAAGCACGGTGCATTCAGCGGCAGGTCCATCCCAACCGCCGGATATCGCACCATATAATCGGTTTCATGTACGGTTTGCAGAACCCCTCCTTCCCCCACCGGAATGCCCTGCCCGCCAAAGCTGCTGCCGCGCGCTGGCTGCAGCCCGGCAAGCTGGACCACCAGCTTTTTGCCTGTTGTAAAATCAAACCCGGAAGCCGTCAACACCCCGTTATCCAGCGCCGCAGCCACTTTGGGGCAGTTCTGCATCGTCTGGCTCCACCCCTGCGGGGTCTTGTCCACCGCCCAGTATTGCAGCCGCGCACTGCCGACATCCAGCTCCGATGCCAGGGTATAGCGGATCACCGCGTCTGCCCCGCCCGCTTCGCTGCTGGTTTCCAGGCGCAGGGTGTAGCTGCCCGCGGCATCGTCCCAGGTTGTGCTGGCATCCAGCTGCCAGCCGGTCTCTTTTTGCTGCGTGTTCTCCTCTACCGGGGTGATGGACGGCAGTTTCATCTGCTGCAAAACGGTATCCAGCCCCTGCCGCAGCGTTGCGGGGAGCTCTGCCCGCAGTTCCACCCGGCGCTGGTCCGAAAAGCAGTCCAGATAGGTTTGCAGTGTTTCGCGGTCTTTCGCTGCCAGAACCGACCGGTAAAAGCTTTCCGCCTCCGCCGAAAGCCCGGTTTCCTCTGCCTGGGCCTGAACCGGGGCTGCTGCCCCCAGCAGAAGCATCACCACCAGCGCCAGACTAATCCCCGCCCGCTTCATTGACTCTTATCTCCGGGCTGTTCTATTTCCGTTCCGGGCGGTGCGCCCAAGGCAGCCTGATCCAGCAGTCCCTCATTGCCCCGTAAGCTGCCCGGCTCCACCGCCAGCGTTACCCGGTGCGGCGTACCACCCGCCTGCAGGCCGGTACCAGCCGCCCACGGTTGTTCCTTCAAATCCAGCTGCTGCATCACCGCCCAGCCTGCCGCCTGGGTCACCGCCCCGACTGCGCAGCGCAGCCACGCCGTAAACAGCGCGCCCATTAGGCAGCACGCCGCCAATACCATCGAAGCTGCTCCCACAGCAAAACGTACACGCTCTTTCATTGTGTCAGCCTCCTTCCCATTCCGCCCACAGCGGAAGCCCCGCACAGCTCGCCTTATCCGCCTGCGGGGATCACCCTCTCTGTTCAAGCCCAATGCCTGTCCGCGCTGCATGGCTGGCGGCTATTATGGATTCTCTCCACCATGCCCCGCCGGGTTCTGTTCCTGCTTTGACGCCCCTGCTCCTGCCTGCCGCCAATGGCGGATATGTACGTTGGTACCCGGCAGTGCGCCCCTGCTGTCCCTTTGCCCGGCTGGCGGCTTGTATCGCCGCACCATGCTGTGAACAGCTCCGCCGCCCTGGCCAAAGGCAGCGGCCGCTGTTCTCTTTGCGTGTTATGATGATACCACCCCACCCGCGCATAAAATGCAAAACCCTGTCAGCCCCCGAAAAAACTTCCCGACAGGTTTTTAAAAAATTTTGATTTTTTTTGAAATTTATGCTTGACATTCTCTTGCCCAGTTGCTATACTATAAAAGCTGAATCAAGCAGGCGTGCTTACAGCGCAAAACAAATATTGCCCCATAGCTCAGTTGGTTAGACCCGCTGATGTGGGGTTAAGCTCCAGAGTCAGTTCCTTAACATCGTTGGCTAGATGCCGTTTTTGGCATAGCTACGAAAATATTGCCCCATAGCTCAGTTGGTTAGAGCACCTGACTGTTAATCAGGGTGTCGTCCGTTCAAGTCGGACTGGGGCAGCCAACAAGCGATAGAGTTTTAACGCTCTATCGCTTTTTCTTTTTCTTTTTTTGTAAAAGTCAGGATTTTGTCCTAACCATAACATCAAGTGCCTGCCGTGATGGCAGGCACTTGACTGTTAATCAGAATTTCTCACTCAATTATAAAAGGAAAACACGGTCAGCAGGTCAATGACCTGCTGACCGTGTTATGCTGCTCCATCACTTTTTCTGTTGATGTTTTTGGTTACTCTCTTTTTGACCTTCGGCGGCATGGGTATTCCCACCTCTGTCATCCCTTTATGTTTCTCCATCTGCAATGCGTCGATGAATTGTTCGTAGTTCCAATCCACTTCAAAATTCACGACGTAGCCGCGTCCGAGTTCTATTCTTTTGTATAACTGGGATATGATAATCCGTTTGCGCTCAATGGTGGCCAATCCGAATTCCATACTCCACCCCAAGAATCGGTTGTAATACTCTGCCACCTTTTCTGACATTTCTTTTTCGTTCTTTAATCTCCGCTCCAGATCCAGAGCTTTATTTTCCAATTCACGCCGTTCTCGCGCCTTATTATCTATCAGTCTGCTCAGCATGGCCGTTGTGAAATTGCTTTTTCCCAGAAGGCATCGACTCACTTCCATCTCCAGCCCTTCCTGCTCTTTGGCAGCTTCCTCGATTTGCTGTTGCGTCTTGCGCAAATCATATTTCAGCTCTTTAATTTCGGCTTGTACTCGGGCCTCTACCGATTCATCTCGAGGAGTATCTTTGATGGTGTCAAGCAACAGCCTGGTTGCCTGAAGAACGATATCTTCTACGCGCTTGGCCACATAGGAGCGTTGGCCGGTGCAGTTATTTCGGTGGTTGGCACCCATGTAGCATATGTACTCTGCTTTATCACGCTTTGCTCCTTTCCCCGGATTGCTGGATGTCATCCTGCGGCCACACGTGGCACAGTATAAGTTTCCACCTAACAATGCTCCGTTGCCGTTCTGCCTCGGGATATTACGCCATTCCGCGTTCTTTGTTTTCCTCTGCGTGACAATTTCCTGTGCCTGGTCGAACAATTCCTGATCTATGATCTGCAGTTCAGGCATATAAGGCGATGTCACATCCTTGGTAATGAGGTAACCTGTATACTGCCGTTCTTTCAGCATCCGATTGATGGAGAGTGCCGTCAGTTTAGCTCCTGAATGTGTTCGGACTCCACGTTCATTCAGTTCTTTGGCCAGCACGAATGATCCTGCACCTTCATATACCGTTCTCTCAAAGACCTCTTTGATCACAGCCGCTTCCTCGGGATTGATGACCAGATCCTTGACCGGCTTATTCTTTTTGTTCAGACGGCCCTTCTCAATGGCTTGATACCCGAATCGAACGGGGCCTCCAGTATACAACCCTTCTGCACGCATCTGATCCAGTCTGGTCTTGATACGCATGGATGTTTTTCGGGATTCACCTTCACTTTGCCAATAGCGAATATAGTTGATCAGGGAATCGGTATGGCTCTCGAACTTTTGTTCTCCTTCTTTTACACTGAAGATCCGGATTCCTTGCTGTGCAAACCATTCGACCACGAACGGGGTTTCATCATCCCGGCGCCCCAGGCGGTCAAACATAAATACCAGAAGAATATCAAACCTTTTGTTCATGGCATCATTGCGAAGTTCCTGAATTGCATCCCGATCTTCTGCTGCCACCTTGAAACCAGATACGCCTTTCTCGCACAGTTCTTTGATGATCGTCCATCCTTGTTCTTCAGCAAACTTGCGGCATTCAATACGTTGCATGGGAATGTCATCGTGATCCACCTGTCCTTTTGTCGAAACACGGTACAAGCATTCTACTCTTTGCATTTCACCTTCACCTCCTACGGTCTACCACACAACATATCCTTAACCGCATCAAATAGCTATCACCAATACCAACAACAAATGAGAGAACTTTTTTCTACTTTTTGATGCGTTCCGAATAGGCTTTCATGATCATTTGTTTGACATTTTCTCGGGGCGTTCCGTTTGCATCTCCCACAAAGGTAAAGCGCACTTTGCTTCCCGACAATGTAATTTCAATGAATTGTTTCCCTCCGTGTTCAGGCTCTTTTCGATTCATGCTCTATACTTTCTCCCCTTCAGCCAACTAAAACACGGTCCAATCCATGCAAATACAGATCATATTTCAATTGACAATTGCTGGTGTGAATAACAACGCCATTTTTCTGCAGAACACTCAAAACATAGCAGAGCTTGCTCTTATGTACTGCGAAGCGCGACAGCCGTGTTACCGCCACGGTATCAACATTTCCCCTGCGCACAGCCCGGAGCATAGAAAACAAACCGGGGTGCCAAAAGGAATTGGCCTTGGCACATTCACAGCTTTGACCTACGACACAGTATCCGTTGCAGGTTGCCCATTCACGAAGTTCTTTCAGCTGCCGTTCAGCAACAGAGCGATGCCCGCTGCCGGTCCGCGCATACAGCCAGACGCGCGGATAATGCAGGGCCGTTGCCTTGGTGTGGTCCATCTCACACCTCCGCATCGTAATTCGGAAGGGCCATCCAGTGCCGGCCGCCCGGCTCGATCCAGCCGCACTTGACGCCAAACGTATGGATGCCATAGCAGAGCAACGAAGCGATGAGCCCTTCCAGCTCGGGACGGCCACAATGCAGATGCTCGGCATCCACCACGATCAGGACATCCGCTTCTCCGTCTGCCGCGGCGCGCAGCAGGTCGGCCATGCCAGGGCGCAGCGTAAGCGGTTGTTCTTCGGTTCCTGCCTGAGCGTACAGCTCCTGTACGCAAGGCCAACGTAGCTTGCGTAGGGCTTTACGGCAAATCAGGATCTGCTGCCGCATGGTCAGGTCTCCACCTTTGACTTCCTGGATAAAACAAATGGCTCGCATGATAAATCTACCTCCCTGGATCATTTGGGTAAAAAGTATTCCGGGCTTTTATGCGTCCGGTAAAATTTGCGGACTTCCCGGACTGAGACGCCAATAGGCATCTCTGGCAATGCGTCCAGCACTGCCCGGTGGTAGCGCCCGCCGGGGGCCGCACGGGGGTCCAGGATCGCCACCACGCAGCTGTCCGTTTCGGTGCGGATGGCACGGCCAAAGCCCTGCCGCAGCTTGATCTGCATTTCGGGCACGATCTCGGTCCGGATATAACTGTGGAGATTGCAGTATTGTGTCCGCAGCGCTTCTCCCAGCGGGTCGGGCACCGGAAATGGCAACCGCGGGATCACAAGCAGGGAAACCATATCTCCGGGAAAGTCCACTCCTTCCCAGCAGGCTCCGCTTGCAAACAAAACCGCATTGGACAGTTGCTTGAACTGCTGCAGATAGCTCTGTGCATTGCGCCGCAACTGCAAAACGGGCAAAGGAAGTTTGTCCTTCAGCTTTTCGTAGACATGGCCCATCTGGTCATAGGATGTGAACAACACCAGTGTGTGGCCGTTTGCCGCATGGACCAGTTCCTCGATCTGCCGGGCGATGCGCGCCTCCTCCGGTTCGCTCTTGCGCCGCCGGGATTCCGGGAAATACAACATACAGTTTTTCTCATACTCAAACGGCGAAAGGACTCTCAGGGTGCGCATCGGCATACCCCGGTCCAGGCCCAGCCGCTTCTCGGTATGGGAAAAATCTTCCCCCACAGCCAGTGTGCCCGAAGTAAGGATCGCAGGCTTCTGCTCGTCCCAAAGCGCCGAGGACAGGCATTTGGGCAGATCAAACGGCACGGCACACAGGTCCACGCCGGTCCCGCCGCCTTCCCGGTGCCAGGTAAGATAGCGCACAAAGGTGTTGTCTGTGCCCAGGAACAGCGGTATCAGCTGCTGTATTGCACTCAGTTTGCCGCGCAGCCCTTGGGGCAATGCTTCGGGCCTCGGCTTCAGAATTTCACCGATTGCTTTATCCAGATGCCGGAGCGCCGTGGTTGCTGCCTTTGTCTGTTGCAGCGGTATTGCCCGCTCTGCTTTCGTTTCCGGCGGCACAAATGCCGCGAGGAATTCACGGATGACGGCTCGAAGTTTCTGCGCGCTCAGCCCGCAATGACCAGCTGTCAGCAGTTTTTCACAGGCGAGCAACTCTGACGAACTGATCCGCTGGGTGTTCATCTGGCGCACGGTTTCCGGCAGCTTGTGGGCTTCGTCGATCACCAGGGCCTGGTAATCCTTCAAAAGCGGCGTCCACCCGTTTTGCCGGTGGGCCGCGTCTGCCAGCAGGTAATTGTGATTGCAGACCTGGATCGTGACCGACGGCCCATTGGATGCTTTCAGGTATTGCCGGTAGCGACAGTCCGAATGCTCGATGCAGCTGCGGCCGCACCGACTCGGCACACAAATCAGGCGGCGCTCATGGCGCGGCAGGTTCGGCAGCCGGTCAAGGTCCAGGCACTGCCCGGCTTCCCGCAGCGCGGCGGCCCGCTTGCGGTAGCGTTTTCCCCTTGCCGTGATCTGCTTTTGGCGGATCAGCAACCGCATATCGCAAACGAAACGTTCCTTCCCTTTTCGCAGCACGGCACAGATCGGCTCTCGAATATATCCATTTTGTATTAAAGTGTCCGACAAAAACGGTATGTATTCTTCCAGGATCGCATTCTGCAGCGTGATGCCGGCCGTAGAGATCACCACCGGGCGCTGCATCTGCCGCGGCCTTTGCAGCTGCCACAAAACGCAGGCGACCAGATAGGCATAGGTCTTGCCCAACCCCACACCGGCGTCACACAGAGCCACATCCCGGCCAAACAGGGTATCCAGCATCGTGTGGCACAAGCGTATCTGGCCTTCCCGCACGGTCATCCCCCTGGCCGGAAATACTTCCCGGAAAATCTGCTCCGCTTGCCGATGGGCTTTCTCGTATCCGGTTTCCGGATTTGTCAAATAAATCATCCCCTCCGTTGAGTTGATGGCAAAATAGTACGGCGCAGCGGTCTGCACTGCGCCGCACGGGTTCGACATCAACACAGCGGTGAGTTGATGTTCGGTAAAAAAGAGTAATATGCAAAAATGCCATATTTGCCGCTCGCCCCCTGGCATTGGGAACACGGTTCACTTTCGTTGGGCAAGCCGCTTGCGCAGCTTTCACTGGCGTTCCAGGGGTCTAAGGATTGCAACCCAAGGTCGGCCACCCCGTCTGACGTGCGGGGCAACAGGCGTATCATTATCTCCCTTGCAGATCATGGCGATACAGCCCTGTGGCTGTTTTTCAGTGGAATGAATCGCTCGGTGCGGGACAGATCGTCTCGCACGTCCTGGCGCTTCCCTTACATCGCTTCCTGCTCCGGGAACGTACCTCCGTGCTGAGTATTCAATTGTCAAGGTTCAGGCAGTACTACTGCATAAAGGCAAAATCATGAAGGATGCTCTGTACGATTTCCTGATCCGACTTCGATACCAATTTCATAACACGATAAAGAAAATCTCGCTGAACAGGAGTAAGCCTAGCTTTTCTAGGGCTATACCCTTCTATAAAGCTGATACCACCGTTGTAGCGCCCTCTTGTTGTTTCAATCGGGTATGTAACAGATAGGAAATCAACATCAGTTCTGATAGTGCGAACGGACACATTGAACCGGGAAGCCAGATCGCGCATTTTAACGTGCATTTTTGCATCGCAAAGAATTTCGATAATCTGACATCGACGTTCCATTGCATCCATTGCACCACCTCCCTTCCGTTGCCTTAGCTCTATCGTAATGGTTAAATAGGAAACAAACCTTACTATTTAAAAAATAAATTTTCACATGCCTTAGAACCCTTCCCTTTTTTATGGACAAAGGGCATATCACGGCGGAATTCTACATCTAACAATCAGAAGAAAAAGAGCAATGAAATCTATACGATAGACGGGCATCTTATCTCTTAAACCTAGCAGCTTTTGCTACACTTAAAACATTGATTTACTTATTAATTGAAGTAAAATGTTCTTTACATACACAGAAATAAAACAGCTCTGTTTTCAGGTGTTATAATGAACTGCACCCCATTTGTTAGACAGTATGATATACTATCTAACAAGTGGGGTGTTTTGCTATGCCAAAAGGAGTACCAAACAAACGATATACGCCGGAGTTCAAGAGAATGGTTGTAGAAACCATGAAAAAAGAACATCTGAGTAGCTTGTTTGGAGAAAAGCTCTATCTGTCCCCGATTCTCGATCTGCACAGCGGCGATCTGGTCAGTTACACCATATCGGACCGTCCTGTACTTAGCATGGTAACCACCATGCTGGACGAGGCGTTTGCAAAGATCCCTGCCGGAACAAACCTGATTCTCCATTCTGACCAGGGCTGGCAGTATCAGCACAAGCAGTATCAGCGGATGCTTCGTGAGAAAGGTATCCGGCAGAGCATGAGTCGAAAAGGAAACTGCCTGGACAATGCTGTGATAGAAAATTTGGCTCTTTTCTAAATTACGGGGTATATAGTCAATTCTGAATATAGCCATAATAAATATCCAAATCGTTGTAGCACAATGCTTATAGCGATTTGGATATTTTTTGTCTACTTTTCAAGCCGGAAATAAACTATTGCATTTTATTGGTATATCAATAAACCGCAATAGTCGATGTCTTTGTTTGCCATCTGGAACCGATTTGATTTGACATTAAATCGTCATCGCTGTATTATTAACATAACAACATGACAAAGGAGACGATAGAAGCCATGCTTTTGAGAATCGTAGAAAAAGAGAACGGAGAAATTTTGGTTCTCTATAATGATGGCAGATATGGCAAGGCATCTATTAGTACCCTGCGTGAAATTTTTGAAGGCATTGAAACCGTCGAGGATATGGTTGGAGAAACCGACGGATGGGAATTGGATTACACCGAGATGGAGGACTATCCGGGGAAAACAAGAGCCTATATTGACGATGACCTCGTACTTCATATTTACACGCCAAATGTCTTTGCTCCTGTGGTAGAGAAAGTATCTTCTGCTAAGAAAGCAAAAGCACAAAGTAGTGAAGCAAAATATCTTACAATTTCCGAATATGCGGAGATCGTAAAGAAAAGTCCTCCCCGTATCCGAGTTCTATGCTCTGAGGGTCGGTTCCCCGGAGCCGTTTGCAAAGGAAAGGTGTGGCTTATTCCAGAGGGAACCCCATTCCCAGATGATAAGCGGTTTGTTGAATATCCAAAGCGTCCAAGAAAGCAGAAAAGTGAAGGGAGCGAAAACGGAAAATGAGAGTTCCTTGAAATGAAGATATGCGGGTAAAATTCCCGGCTACGGTTCAGTTTATGCGGCTAGGTTATGAGTACCAGTCTTTGAAGGATGCGGATATCCACCCCGAAACCAGAATCTTTCTCAACCGTTTTGTCCCTGCAATCCAGCGAATCAACAGTGATAAGAACCTGACTGTCAAGCAGATTTTGGCAACGATTGAGGAAATCCATAACACCATCAAGAACAATGATATGGGAAAAGAGTTTCTGAGCCGTTTGCTGGACCAGACCGCAGACATCAAGCTCATTGACTTTGACCGTCCCGCAGATAACGATTTTGCCATCGTTGATGAGCTGACCTTCGGCCCAGAAGCAACGGGGTCGTTCCGCCCGGATATTACCGTTCTTGTCAATGGTATTCCCCTTGGATTCCTCGAAGTAAAGAAGCCCAACAACGAGGGAGGTATTCAGAAAGAATTCCACCGTATGATACGTCAAAACCTGTCGGACTTGTTGAGAGGATGCTTGAAATTGCTTCAAACAAAGACAGCATCATTTTAGATTCTTTCGCCGGTTCCGGCACTACCGCCCATGCTGTCCTGAACATGAACAAGGCGGACGGCGGACACCGCAAGTTCATTCTTGTCGAGATGATGGACTACGCCGACAGCATCACCGCCGAGCGCGTGAAGCGCGTGATCCGTGGCTATGGCGAGGGCACGGGCGGCAATTTCAGCTTCTACGATCTGGGCGAACCGCTGCTTGTGGGCGATTGCCTGAATGAAGCCGTTGCCCCGGAGAAAATCCGAGAATACATCTGGTTCATGGAAACCAAGCAGCCCTACGCCCCGCCCAGCGGCGGCAATCCCTATTATCTCGGCAAGCACAACAACATGGGCTATTACTTCTACTACGAGCCGCAGCGCGTGACGGTGCTGGATTATGCGTTCCTCTCCACTATTACGAAAAAAGCCGATGGAACGGTGATCTATGCAGACCGCTGTTCCATCAGCGAGGACAAGCTGGCAAAAATGGGCGTCACATTCAAGAAAATACCGAGAGATATTAGCAGACTATAAAAGAAAGAGAGTTCACATGGCTTTTACATATTTTCTCCCCGATGAGAATGGAAATAAGACAGAACACGGGACTACCTCAAACGCAGTAATCATTATCGGAGCAAATGGGTCAGGCAAGAGCAAACTCGGTGCATGGATTGAGCAACAAAACATGGATCAAATCCACCGCATTGGTGCGCAAAGGAACCTTAATTTCAATGAAAACATCCCTCTTAAGAGCTATTCACAAGCAGAAGACTTCGTCCTTTATGGAACAGATGACAAATCAAGCCAGCGTGGAAAGGGACCCCGCTGGGCGTGGGGAAAATATACTACCAAGCTGATTGATGATTTTGATAATGTGCTCGCTGCACTAATTGCACTCAAAAATAACGATAACGAAAAATTTGTAAATGAATGCAAAGCAGCACCCACCCGTGAAGAAAGACCTGACCCTCCATTCACCTCAATTGATAAATTAACCCAGATATGGAATATTATTTTCCCGCAAAGAAAGCTACGAGTTGAGGATGCTAAGTTTTTAGCTGTTTTAACTCATGATGATTCTGAACTTCAGTATAACTCAAACCAAATGAGCGATGGTGAGCGTGCAGTTCTATATTTAGCTGCACAAGTACTGTGCGTTCCAGCAAATAAAACGCTTATTATTGATGAGCCGGAGATACACTTACACCGTTCCATTATGAACAGATTATGGTCTGCGCTTGAAAGTTATCGACCAGATTGCCTGTTTATTTATATTACTCATGATACGCAATTTGCTGCCGCACATGGGCAGTCTGATAAAGTATGGATCAAGGAATTTGATGGGATGCACTGGAAACTCGAAAAAATTGCTGACCAGGAGCTTCCCGAAGAGTTGCTTTTTGATATATTGGGCAGTCGAAAAAATGTGTTGTTCGTTGAGGGAGAAAGAAACAGCTATGACACCCAGCTATATAGCATTCTGTATCCGAACTACTATGTGATTGCCTGCGGGAGTTGCACCCAAGTTATTTCAAGAACAAAAGCTTTCCGAAACAGTCCATCACTACACCACTGCCAAGTGTTTGGCATTATTGATCGGGATTACCGATCCGATTATGAAATCGAAAAATATAAGAATGACGGGATTTACGCGCTCAAAGTCGCAGAGGTAGAAAATCTGTTTTTGGTAGAGGAACTGATACGCCTGATAGCGGATCACTTAGGACAATCACCTGATGAAAGCTTTGCCCCAATAAGAGAATACGTTATCCATACTCGCTTTGCCCATCAAATTGATCGGCAAATTTGCCAAAGTGTAGTTGCGCATTTGAAATACCAGTTAACCGCCATCGAGCTATCGAAAAAGGATGATGATGAAGCTAAAAACAGCTTAAACACTGCATTACAGAATATTGACTACGAGAAAACAAAAGCGGAGGAGGAGTCAAAATTCAGAGGCGCGTTATGTGAAGAAGACTATGCTAAAGTACTTAGCGTATTTAATGAAAAGGGCTTAACAAGCTCCATTGGGCATTTCCTTGGATTGGTAGACAAAGAGTACTGTAAAAGTATACTGGCGCTTCTCAATGGAAAAATGCGCAATGAAATTTCAGACGCTATTTCGACTTATTTGCCTCCTGAAATTCCGAGATAAAGAGGGCTGCTGTATGGAACTGAAATCATATCAGAAAAAGGTGATAGCGGACTTGACCCGCTATCTGGAACTGCTGAACGAAACAAAGAGTGACGCAGCGGCGTTTCGCCTGTTTTGGCAGGAGAAATCAGCCCCGACTTTAGGGCGATACCAAACGTGATACCCGGTGTCCCGAACCTTTGCTTCAAGGTGCCGACGGGCGGCGGCAAGACCTTTATTGCCTGCAACGCCGTTCGCCCTATCTTTGACGCACTCCCCGCTACCAAGACAAAGGCGGTTGTGTGGCTTGTTCCGTCGGACGCGATCCTGACGCAGACGGCGAAAGCCCTGAAAGACACGTCCCACCCCTACCGTCAGAAAATCGACGTGGATTTCGGCGGGCGCGTGGAGGTCTACACCAAGCAGGAGCTTTTGAACGGTCAGAACTTCAACCCCACCGCCGTAACGGAGCAGTTGTCAGTTATGGTGCTGTCCTACGATTCGTTCCGTGGGCGCGGCAAGGAGGTCTTGAAAGCCTATCAGGAGAACAGCAACCTTGCCGAGTTTGCAAAGGCGCTGGGCAAACCCGACAGCCCCATTGAAAAAGCGGACGAAACCGCCCTGTTCCAGATTATCAACCAGCTTAACCCGCTTGTCATCGTGGACGAGAGCCACCATGCCCGGTCGGAATTGAGCCTTGAAATGCTGGAAAACTTCAACCCCTGCTTTGTGCTGGATTTGACCGCCACGCCGAAAAAGGAGAGCAATATCATTTCCTATGTGGACGCGGTGCAGCTGAAAAACGAACACATGGTCAAACTGCCCGTGATCGTCTATAACCGGGACAGCCAATCTGAGGTGCTGATTGACGCGATTGACCTGCGGAACAAACTGGAAGAAATTGCAGATGCGGAGTACGTCAAGACGGGCAAATATATCCGCCCTATCGCACTGTTTCAGGCACAGCCGAAAGGCAAGGAGGACGCGACCACCTTTGAAAAGCTGCGGGACAAGCTGGTGGACGCCGGTATTCCTGCCGAGCAAATTGCCATTCGAACCGCCGATGTGAACGAGCTGAAAAACACCGATTTGATGTCCCCAAGCTGCCCGATTCGGTATATCATCACGGTCAATGCGCTGAAAGAGGGCTGGGATTGCCCCTTTGCCTATATCCTTGCGTCCCTTGCCAATAAGACAAGTCAGGTTGACGTGGAGCAGATTTTGGGACGGATTCTCCGTCTGCCCCATACGAGCCAGCATACGCAGAGCGCACTCAATATGTCCTATGTTCTGACTTCCTCCAACGACTTCAACAACACCGTGGCGCATATCGTCAAGGGCTTGAACAGCGCAGGATTCAGCGATAAGGACTATCGGATCGGTGAGCCTGTAAAACCGAAAGCACCTGAACAGCCAGCGGAACAAATTACGCTGCCTGACCCGCAAGGAGTTTCCGAACCGGAACCCACAGAGGACGATTTTGCATGGCTGAACGATAAATCGATTGAGGAAGAGTTGGAGCGGCGCAGAGAACAGGCGCAAACGCCTGAAACTGCCCCGAAAGCCGACACCATGCTGGACGCTGCCGCAGAAGTCGAAAAGGCATATACAGATGCAATCCAGCAGACCAGCAATGATCCGGTGATGGACAATCTTCCAAGAGAGGTGCAGGACAAAGTGAAAACATTTTGGGTAAACCCGCAGTTCCACGAAGATATTGAAACACTGCAAATCCCGCAGTTTTTCCTGAAAGTTGAGCAATCTTTGTTTACGGACGGTTCTTTTGAACTGCTGGACAAGGAAATGCTGGCAGAGGGCTTTACCCTCAAGGGCAAGGCATACGATATTGATTTTGCCGCCGCAGACGATGAAATCCGCGAAATCGACGTGCGGGAGCAGGACGGCGGTTTGCCGAAGGTGTTCAAGATGGAGAGCGCCGAGCAGCGGTACTTCAAGGAGTGGTTCAACAATCTGCCGCCGGAGAGCCGGGTGCGTCAATGCAAGGATATGATGTTCAATCAGCTTAACAAGCTGAATATGGTGGACGCGGCCGAACTGAAAGCCTACATAAACCGCATTGTGGACGATATGGATAAGGCGCAGCTTGCCGCTATGGAGAAAGCCCCGCTGGGCTATGCGGCGAAGATCCGTGACAAGATCGAAACGCTGCTGGAAACCCACTATCGGGAAACCTTTGATAAGTGGCTGGAAACGGAGCGTGTTGTCTGTATGCCCTCGTTCCGTCTGCCCCACGCAATCCATCCTACCACCCATACTGACATATACGCCCGTTCGCTGTACACGGCGGAGGACGGCGACATGAACAAGCTGGAGCAGAAGCTGATTGTGGAATTGACCGCCCTGCCGAATGTCCGCTGGTGGCACAGAAATATTGCGCGTCAAGGGTTTGCAATCAACGGCTTTATCAAGCATTACCCCGATATTCTGATTATGACCAAAAGCGGCAAGCTCATCTGCGCAGAAACCAAGGGCGAACACCTGAAAAACGATGACAGCCGGGAGAAAATCGCCCTCGGTCAAGCATGGCGCACAGCAGCGGGCAAGGATTTCCGCTATTACATGGTATTTGAGAATGACGAAAACCTCTTGCCGGGTGCGGTGAGCATGAGTCAGTTTATCGACACGGTTAGGGCGCTGTAAGGGAGGTACGTGTTTTGAAACTGCCGTATGAAAACGAACTGTATGAACTGCGAAAGTGGATAGACTTTACAAATGCAAACTTGCAGATGCAGTTTCTCCACACGCCACAGGAAATTCAACGCGTCTACCAATGGATCAACGCAATTATGAGGGGAATACAAACAGATTATCCTTTTTATGCTGCTACACTACCCCGAATTGCAAGTGTTCTCTTCATAGATAACGGAATGGGAACATTCATCTTAAACCAAGCTGCTTTTGGAGAACTTGTAATTATTATTCGCCATATCGAAGCAGAACCCGTCGTTGTTTCGTTCTGGTCTGTAATTCATCCGCGAATTGTGAATGTCTCCCATGAGTTATATGTAGATGGTCATTGTTCAACCGCAGCAGAAAAGGCGGTCAAAGAAGTGGAATCTCGTCTGCGCGAAAAGTTTTCGGAGTTAAAACCCGGCGCAGCAATTCCTCCGAAGATTGGTGATGTGATTGGCGCACTTATAAGCGAAAATGGCGTTTTCAGGTTCTGCGACACAACTACTACCAGCGGCAGGGACTACCGACGTGGAATCCACTCTCTATTTGAAGGAATCATGGCAGCCTATCGCAACCCTGCGGCTCATGCTAATCTTCAATATGAAAAACGTGAGGCTATGGAGCAAATCATGCTGGCAAGCCAGTTGATGTATGTGTTAGAAAAGCCTCAATTATAGTATAACAGAATCGGCATCATGCTATTGACATGATGCCGATTCTGTTATATTTACATATCCAACAATAATATTCTCGCCCGCTTCTGCACCTGCTGTTCGATCATCCTCAATCTTTTTTCGGGCAGGTTATAGCGCGGGTGCTTCTTAAACTTGAAGTTCAGCAGATGCCGCAGCTTCTCGCGCAGCTCCGGCGTCAGTGCGGCCTTGGCTGTGCCGAGAAAATCATCGTACACGCTGGGGTACAGCGTTTCGATATATGCCTCCAGCGCAGCCTCGTCCGCCCAGGCGTCCGCGCCTGCAAAGTTAAAGAGGGAATTGCCATGGTCGAACAGGGGAGCGGGGGAGACGATGGTATTCGTCCGGTTATCGACCATCACGCCGAAGTTTCCAAAATGCCGGTCCACATTGCAAATCACCGCATCAAACACCAGCATTTCGTTCAGCGCGTTGACAAACTTATCTCCCATCTTTTCGTAATACGCCCTGACAGCCCCCATGCCGCCCTTAGAAACGAGATGGCCGATAGGGAGGTAGGCATACGCCTTGTCGGTAAAAAGCTCGCAGGTGGAGCAGAGAGCGCCCTTCCAACGAGATAAGCCATAGGGGATCGCGTGAACGCTCATGGCGGCGGCGATTTGTGCGGCGTAAAACTCAGAGTATGGTTCGTTGCCGGTATTGGCCGCGCCCTCTGTGCCGCCCTTATAGAGATACACCTTACCGCCGATGCGCCGCCAGCATTTGCGGAGCATTCCGTTGGTGGTAAACTCCGGGCTGGAGAGTAGGGAAGTGCGGACGCTGCTGCCATAGCCGGTAAAGGCAAGCTCGGCCAGAACATTGCTGAATGGGTTGTCGTAGAGATTTACCTTGCCGAAAGAAGCGGTGTCACCGTCCTCGACGACCCAATAGCAATCGTTAAGGGATAATCCTTTACAAACACTGATAATACTGAGTGGACGGTTGAGGTTTAAGCCGCATTTTGCCAAAAGGCTATGGACATAGGCGCGATTCTTCGGGATCGTGCGGCGGCGCAGCCAGCGGCTTACTCCCTCCGGCGTCAGCGTCAGATCAAGCGGCAGCAATGCCGCTTTTTCTTCGTTTGTCCAAAGAATTTGGATCTCCGGCTCACTGGTATCCGTCGTTGCGGAGAATTTAACGAGCGGTTCATCGAACTGCTTTAAAATATAGTTCATGATAAATCCTCCTCAAAAGTTACTTCAGACCACACAGAAAATTTTCTACATTCAAATACTGAACACCCTCAGCAAACGTATCTTTTCCGCGATAAAGAACGAATTTACCGCTGATCGGGCCAAAGCGATTTTCAACGATTTGGCATTTCTCTGCATCACGCAGATGAAGTGTCTGCTTTTCGTTGGCCTCGGTGCTGTGCTTGATTTCATAGATGCGGCAATTTTTACTCGCTTTATCGTAAATCACCATGTCAAACTCGCCGCCGGCATCGAACTTGAATTTGAACGCTTCCATCGTACTGGGCGCGGTTTTGCGGACTTCCAGCAGAACAATGTCCTCCAGCATCCGGCCCTTTACATCGTCCAGAATCTTTCCTGTGATATATGCCTTATCCGCTTCGGAAATCGATGCGAAATAGGCATCCTGCATCAAGGCGTAGACTAAAGCCTTTGCGATGGCATAGCGCATACCGGGCTGGGAAAAGACGATATGCTCCGCCTGCTTACCGCTTTCGTACCGTTCCGGACAGTTGACGATCAGATCCAGCATAAGCAGATACTTCTTCACTTTGTCGATATGCTCCTGCGTGATCGAAACGGTTGTTTCACTCTTTTCCTTGACCTCAATGATGGCCTTTAATCGCTCCAATATTTGCTTTTCATCAACATCGTAGAGAACAGTTGCCCGTTCCGCAGGGAGATCATGCAGAAGCAGCTCCTTTGCGGAGCCAAAGTCATGGGACTTAAATTCGTCCTCTACCACGCGCAGCACAAACCGGTGGTTCATGTGCTGCACAATGCGGTTGATGACGTTGGTCAGCTCACCTTTTTCGTAAAGTTCCCGCAGTTGATTGAAGTATTCGCCGTAATGGTCATTTTTCAGCGTGTGCTGAATGTTACGGCTGATGGCGGTATCAATATACTTCCGTGTGCTTTCGTCGTCCCGAAACGCGACCTCGTCAAAGGCGGCATCCGGATCGTCAAAGCTCATATTTTCCATTTTCAGCGTTCCGCCGTATTCAATATAAGAATCGACAGAACGGATGTTCAAGAGCCGCGCATACTCCCGAAAGGGAATAAAAGAGGTGTGGATCGTCACGCTTCTGTCGTACAGTTCATCGCGGTTTGCCATAGCGAAGCCAAGAGAGTCCGTACCGGAAACAACGATTTTCATGCCCATCATGCTGAACACATCGGAAAGCACGGCAGCGGTGTCGATGAAGTCGCTCAGGAGCGTAATTTCATCAATAAACACATACCGATAGCCCAGTTCAAACAGAACTTTCAAGTCCTTTGTCAGCCGTGACATATCATCGGTGGTCTGCACCTTGATGTAGGCCGTTTTTTCTATGGGCAGATCGGAAAGCATTTGGAACAGAAGTGTTGTCTTTCCGGTCCGGCGGAGACCGTATAAAATACAGATCTTCCCATCGTAGGAGCCGGCCACAAACTTCTGCAAGGTGCTGAAGCAGTCACGCTTGCCGTACTTTGCCACGCTGTTTGCCAACGCCTGCAAGCCTGTACCCGTGACAACATTCGTATGAAACTCTGTTGTTTGCGAGGGTAAGGAAACCGAGACAACAGGCTGACCATAGCTTTCCAGCTTTTGATAAATCGCATGGTATCTGGCTGTATTTGATTTTGCGGCATCGTTTTCGTAATTCTGATAGTTGCGCGTGGACATACCGAGGTATTCCGCACATTGGGCCTGATTCAGCCCTTTTGAAATACGCAATTCTTTTAAGGTCACGCTCATCACCTCGCCTTTATTATATCACAGTATACGCAAAGGACAAGAAAAATACGCAAATATTTCGCATTTTCTTCGTCTATTATTCGCCTTTCTTTTTTGGGAGCTGCGTAAGCGCATCTAATTCTTCATAGGTCAATTCGCCGTTCACATAGCGGTTTCGTGCATCCTCCGCTTGTGCTTTCCACGCCTGAAATGCGGCATCTGTGTAAATGGCCGGAGTACGGCGAACACGCATATCATAGGTTTTGATCCGCTGCCGGATGAGCTTTAAGCCATCATCGGCAGCGATTTTCTTTTCATGCTTCTCCTTGACTGCGAGTTCTTTGCAGCTTTTTCCGGTATCACCGACTGACCGATCACAATAAAGAGCTTTGGAAGAGAAAGGGATAAAGTAACGATGACAATATTCACACTTTTTCAATTCAATTCCTTGCTCGACCATCTCCAGCAGCTCTGTCAGCAGCGTCGCACCCAAATCGTCCGAGCCCTCGATGCGGGCAAACCGGACGGACTTTGGTGGCGTCGAAATGCGGTCTGCCACCAACACCGGATCAAAATTCTGCTCATCTACATACAACTTTCGTTCCGCGCGCATCTTGAGGTCCAAACCGGCGATCGCTGTGGCAGCTTGAAAATCGCGGCTCATATAGAGCGCCAAACGCTGCTTGGCGCTCAACTTAGATCTGTCCGGCACGAGCACGGCATCTACAAAGGCGGAAAGTTCCTTTTGCAGTTTCTCAAAACCTTCCATGCGTTCATCAAGCACGTCTGCCAGCTTTTCTTCAAAAAAGAGGGACTGCACAAAGCGTTCCCCGAAAGGGTGGATCGCGCTCAGCGCATTTTTGATCTCGGTAATGGCTTGATTTTCCATCATGGGCGTTGTTCGCACCAGTAATTTCGCCCGTAAAGAAGCGAAATCTGTGGACAAAAAGGCAATAAGGGTTGTCCCAAGACGATATTCCACGGGCTTGAAATCCGTTTCTACATATTCCTTTTTGGGGCCAAAACTCAAGCAATACAAGGCTCTCAAGGCTTTTCCTCCATTCGTGGACACAGCTGTGCAATGCGTGTGGTATATCATTTGTAACGCAATTAGTTTACCACATATTGAAATCTCCGTCAACGCTTGCTATCATTTTTGTGGAAGTTGAAATTCAGCACAAACGATCTTCCACAAAATTGAATGACCGCCGGAGCGTTTCTCTTTCGGGGAAGCAGGCCATGACCGTCAATGACGCGAGCGTGCCAAGGAGCAGAAATCGAGTTTCCGTCAGGCAGGAAACCGCTTCCGGGAAAACGGCAACAAGTTCACCGGTCTCTCCGCATAGTTTCAAGGAAAGGGGGGAGCAGGATGGCAAGCAAACCGGAGCTGCTGCATAATCAGGCGGCAGACGAGATCGGGCAGGACTTTCTTCTCGCATACCAGCGAGCCGTCCTGCTCGCCTTGCAGCGTCAAGGGGTTCTTAACGAAATGCAGTGTAGGAACTGCGTACAAAAATTAGAAGAACAGATAAGAAATACAGGAAAATCAAAATCTGTAAAGGAATAGTGCCTTTCAGTATTCACACAATTGCAAAGACACATTCTGTATCGTATGATACCACGAAAAGGAGGAGTTTTTATGTTACAAGTAGCAGCGTATTGCCGTGTATCCACGGATAAGGAAGATCAGGCGAACTCGTTTGAAGCGCAGCAGCGGTATTTCCGCGAGTACATCCAGCGCCAGCCGGATTGGGAGCTGCAAGGCATCTATGCTGACGAAGGATTTTCCGGCACATCGACCAACAAGCGCGTGGAGTTCAACAAAATGCTCCATGCGGCGGAGCTGGGACAGATCGACCTGATCGTGACCAAGGAGGTCAGCCGTTTCACCCGCAACACAGTAGACGCGCTGCAAATCACCCGCGAGCTGCGGCGTCGCGGCGTCGGCGTGCTGTTTCTCAATGACAGCCTGGATACCCGAACCAACGATGGGGAGCTGCGGCTGACGATCATGAGTTCCTTCGCACAGGACGAAAGCCGAAGGACCTCTGAACGCTCCAAATGGGGGCAGATGCGCAGCATGGAGAAGGGCGTCGTTTTTGGCGGCTCGCTGCTGGGTTACGACGTGATTGGCGGCAAAATGATCGTCAACCCGGAGGGCGCGGAAGTTGTCCGGCTCATCTTCCATAAGTACCTGCAAGAGCGCAAAGGGTGCAGCACCATCGCGCGGGAACTGCGGGAGGCCGGTATCCTCAGCAGCAAGGGCAACTGCCTTTGGTCGTCTGCCACCGTGACTAAGATTCTAAAGAATGAAAAATACTGCGGTGACCTGATCCAGAAAAAGACCTACACGCCGGACTTTCTGACCCATGAAAAGAAGTACAACCACGGCAAGGAACCGCTGGTAGAACTAAAAGATCACCACGAGCCCATCATCGACCGCGAAACGTGGCAGGCGGTGCAGCGGGAGCTATCCCGCCGCAACCGCGCAACGGGCTGCGGCGGACATGGCAACCGCTATCCGCTCTCCGGCAAAATTCGCTGCGGCGAGTGCGGCAAGAGCTTCTCTCACCGTACCAAAAAGCGGCAGGACGGCAGCTCCTATTACCGCTGGTGCTGCTTCACCGCCACCAACGAGGGCCTGCGGCGCACAGACGGCGCGGGAAATACCATCGGATGCAGCGTCGGGCGGCAGATCCGGGATGACATCGCCATGGACCTTCTGCGGCGCTCGGTGAACGACGTGACGTTGGATAAGAAAGCGATCATATCGAATCTCGCCCGCATTGTGGAAAGCGTTCTGACGTCCGGTGAGGACAGCGGCGAGCAGGAGCTGCGGCGGCTGGAGCTTGAGCTTGAAAAGCTGCAAGCCCGCAATGACACCATCCATGACTGCTTTTTCGATGAGAGCATCACCAAGGCTGACTATCAGCGCGCCAAAGCCCGCTGTGAAAGTGAAATGAACCGGGTGCAGGAGAAAATCACCGCTATCAAACAGCGGCAGGCATTGAACACCGACACGCAGACCCTAAAACCGGACATTCGCGCCGCCATCACGGGAATCGTCAGCGGGCGCACGGCGGACGACGACTTTTACGGGCATCTCCTCCAGCAAATGATCGTGTACCGGGACGGCAGGGTAGAGGTGGCGCTCAATCTGCTGCCCGCCAAATGGGTCTATGT
>OGHL01000725.1_pt1 | contig 22351 bp, 26 predicted proteins | sample 1571391 | NCBI WGS metagenome assembly OGHL01 (sample SAMEA2581948, study PRJEB24529) | metagenome | biome: Human gut stool | place: China | collected 2011 | reverse complement strand
ACCAAGTCCTTACGTACAGCTTAATTATCATGTCCAACTTTTTGGGTGCATATCAGGGTTTAACCTCTCCTGTTTTATTTTGTATTCGGTAGGTACTTTCTGGAGAAAAAACAAGCCGAGGGTCTTGCGAGCCCCAAAAATGATTTAGATTTAGAAAAATTTTTAACAGTTTCCTGCCAGCAGCCACAGGCGCAGGCTATAAAGCGGCATTTCTGCGCCGCTTGTGTGATTGTCAAAACTTGACTTTTGGGAAATAATTTTATTTCCCGCCGCTAAACAGTTTGTTAATCCACGCTGTAAACGAAACGCCAAAACCAACACCGACAAGACCGGCAAGAAGCATACACGCCAGCAGTATAATAAGACCGAAAATGCTGCCGATAATATCGCTGCTTGTAATGTTAAAACCTATAAGCTGTAAAAGCCACGCAAGAAAAAGGCATATAACCGCAGCCAGCAGATAGCCGCCGAATAGGGCAAAGAATAAGCCGTAACCGATGAGCCCGGCAATGCGTATTAGTTTAGTAAGCATAATAAAAAACCTCTTAAAACGGTTAGTAAAAGTTAGTTTCGGACAAAAAAGTCTGAAAGTATGATTTTACTCAAAAATGAGTAAATTGACAAAAAAGTCTGCGTACTTTTATAAAAACTTAACAAAACTTAACATTTGCTCAAAAATGAGCGAAAGTCTGCTGTTCCTTTTGGTACGGTTGCGCTCGCCGATGCCGGAAATGTTGAAAAAAGTTGATGTTGAAAAATATTGCCGTGTTATTCCTCGTTGTGGGTGCTGTTATATTGGGCTTTTATAATACGAGCGATAATATTCCGGGTTTATCTTTAAAAATTCATCAAAAGCCGCGGCTTTTGCAAATTCTTTCAACCATACTTGTGCATTATTTTCTGCACCTGCTATGGTTTTTTTCATAAATTGAAAGAAATCTTTTTCGTTATAAGTAATTTTAGTGTATAAGACTTCTTCTTTTGGTATATCATAACTAACACCATTTTCGTCTATAACTAATCCTGCTGGCGTAGTATGCAAATTAGTCATTGGTGGCGGTAGCATTGTGCCATACAAATTGTAATTATCTCCGTCTTGTCGAATAAGAAAGTCTGGCGCAAGCAAATCTTGAAAGCGCTGCAAAGCACTTTTTTGCGTATTCATTAATTCATCAAGTGAAATACTTAAAGCGTTAGCGACATCAACCACAAAACCTATTCGCGGTTCTGTATCGCTGTTTTCGTAACGGTTAATCATTTGAGGCGGAATATCTAATTTTTCAGCTAATTCTTTTTGGGTTAAGCCTGCTTTTTCGCGGGCTATTTTTAAACATTCACTAAATTTCATTTTTAGACACCTACTTTATATATTTAGTAACTTAATTATAAAACATTTTAGTTTATTTTGCTATAAAAAACAACAAAATACATTGACAATAAACCAAAAAGGCGTTAAAATACACAAAAACATCAAAAAAGGATGGTGAAAATATGAAACTTAACTATTTAGCTTTTTATATTGCTTGTTCTAAAGCAGGGCTAAAAGTTACAGATGCCGTAAAACGCGCAGGCTGTAATATAGCTGTATTAAGTAGCATTAAGCACGGTAAAAACGTAAACGCAGCCACAGCGGGCAAACTGGCGGCGGCGTTAGGCGTGCCGGTTGAGGATTTACTGGATTTAGAGCAATGACCCGCGCTGTGGTTGTGGAGGATTAGGAGGTGAAGCAATGGAACAGGAAAAGGCTTTAATGACAGCGTAGGAAGTGGCGGCGCTGTTAGGCGTAAAATGTGTATGGCCTATAGAATTATACGCGAGGCCAACGAGGAACTAAAAGCCGCGGGAAAGTTAACAGTCCGCGGCAGAATAAACAGGAAGTATTTATTTAAGAAGCTGGATATTGAAGGGGTGTAAAAAATGGAAGTAATAGAAACCAAAGAAGAACTGGCGGAAATAGCGCTGCGCGTTTCGCCGCAGCTGATAAATTTAAAAGACATATATGCCGCGAATTATATTTTTTCTGCCGGTTATTATGCGGAAGATGCAGCAGACTGGGGGCGAGCGCGTTTTGGTGCAATGATGACTTATGCTGCCGGATATATAGCAGGCATAAGGGCGGAACGCCGCAAAAGAAAAGAAAAAGCCGCCCGGCGCGCCAACGCCGAGCGGTTAAGAACGGAGATAAAAGCATTATGAATAATAAACTGGATGTTTTTATTTTACCACAAAAGGGAGATAACAGCAATGAAAAAGCAAAAACATAGAGCCAATTTTAGCAAAGGGGCTGCCGGTTATGCGGGTATTTTATGAAAATATTCCGGCAGAACTGAAAAGCCTGCCCCGCTGGGTTTGCTGGAAGTTTGAGCAGCGCGGCGGCAAGATGACCAAAGTGCCGTATACACCCACAGGCAGGAGAGCAAAAAGCAATGACCCTGCAACGTGGGCTGCTTTTGACGAGTGCCGGGCAGCGCACGAGAGCGGCAGCTTTGACGGCATAGGTTTTCAGCTGGACGGCAGCGGCATTGTGGGCGTTGATATTGACCACGCAAAGGACGCGGCAGGGAACTGGAATACCGCCGCCACCGATATTACAGAACGCCTTGCCAGTTATGCGGAAATATCGCCAAGCGGTGAGGGAGTGCATATATTCATAAAAGCAGTAAAGCCGGGAAGCAAAAGCAAAAACGCCGCTGCTGGCGTGGAGATGTACGATACAAAGCGCTTTTTTACCGTCACAGGTAATTTATACCGTGAGGAATTAAACGCCGTACAGGCGCGGCAGGAGGCTTTAAATGAGGTATATTCCAAGTATATTGAGCCGCCGCAAAACGTAACGGCGGCCACAGGGCAGGAGAAGCACGCCGCCGCAGATTTTGCGCCGCTTGATGATGCTGCAATTATAGAACTTTTTGAGAGCGGAAAAGCTGGCGGGCAGAAGTCCGGCAGGGGCGCAGAACTGGCGGCGTACTGGCGGGGTAATTACCTGCTTTACACGGATGATTTAAGCGCGGCAGATTTATCACTTTGCAATGCGCTTGCCTTTTGGACGCAAAAAGACGCGGCGCAGATGGACAGGCTTTTTAGACAAAGCGGGCTTTACTTGCTGGATGGCAGGGCTGAAAAGTGGAACGCCAAGCATAACAGCGCCGGGCTGACTTATGGCGAAATGACCATCGCCGCTGCTGTGGCTGCCTGCAAAGTAGTGTACAGCGCGCGAAATTTAACAGGCCGCTTTAATAATGAGCCGGTAGTAAAGCAAAACTTCCCAGTGTGCAATCTTGAGGGAAAGCCGATAAAAACGCACTGGGAAAACCTTGCTTTCCTTCTGCGCCGCTGGCGCTATGAGGTTAAATATAACGAAATCAGTAAGGAAGTGGAATTTTACCGGGACGGCAAAAAGTTGGCTGTAAAATATGACGATACTGTAACTGAAATGCAGGGCGAAGCCAATAAAAGCGGGCTGGGTTGCAGCAGGCAGGACACGCGGGCAATGCTTAACCTCATTGCCAGTAAAAACCGTTATAATCCTTTTACCGACTATTTGGAAAGCTGTTTTAACCAATGGACAGCAGCAGGCGGGCAGAAGGTTTATTTTAACCGCTTGTGCAGTGCGCTTGTGCTGAATACGAATTTTACAGCAGCGGGCCGCAGCGCTTTTTTATATGGCCTATTGCGTAAATGGCTATTGCAGGCGGTAAAGCTGGGCTATAATGACGGCAGCGTAAAGCCACAAAGCTTGCTTGTTTTGCAGGGCGCGCAGGGCATTGGAAAGACCCGTTTTGTGAATTGGCTGTTGCCGGTGCCCGATATTGTGCTTACGGAACAGAGCATTGACCCGGCTAATAAAGACAGCGTTATTAAAGTTACAAAATACGCGCTTGTGGAAGTTTCTGAAATGGGGCGCAGTATGAAGGATAAAGACCTGTTAAAGCAGTTTTTTACTTCTCCAGTTGATACCTACCGCGCGCCGTATGATATGGCCGTGCAGAAGCATCCGCGCAAAACAAGCTTTTGCGGAACGATAAATAACTTTGATTTTTTGTTAGACCGTACAGGCGAGCGCCGTTATTTTGTGTTACCGCTTACAGCGATAGACTGGCAAAAGTTGGAGCGCCTGCCGCCTGCTATGCTATGGGGCGAAATTTATTCCGCTGCTGTTGTGGATGGCGAGCGCTTTTGGCTGGATAGTATGGAAATAAAGCTGCTGAACGAACATAATAAAAATTTTGCTCTTTCAACGTCCACAGAGGAAACTTTATTCGTTTTACTCGATTGGGCAGCGCCAAAGGAACACTGGCAATATTATACGGCGGCGCAAATTGCGGACATACTGTTTTTTGATAAGTCAAAAGCCGGGAAAACAGCAACACTTTTAAAGGCTATGGCAGCAAGCGGCGAAATTGAAAAGCCGGTACGTAAAAATGGTTATGGCGCATCGTGGCTTTATAAATTACCGCCAAAAAAAGGAAATATAAACCATTAAAGCCATTAAAGGGCATTAAAGGTAAAAGTAGCTTGCTTTTAATGGCGTAAGCGCAGGCGGGGAGCGGGTTTTAAGAAAACCATTAAAGGCATTAAAGGCTTTTTACTTAAAAACCTTTTGAATGTGTATTATGTAATATATAACATAATACATAATACAATACATAATACGTATATTATATATATAAGTAAAACACTACCTTTAATGCTTTAATGAAGTGGCTAAAAGCCGCGCCCTGTGGGCGTTTACAGGCATTAAAGACCTTTAATGCAGGCTTTAATGCTTTAATGGTTTATTAAAACAACGCTAAAATAAATTATGCAAAGCTAAAACAAAATGCTTGCAGAAAAAAGAGGAGGCATTCTTAAAAATATGAATTAAAAGTTAATAAAACTTTAGGTTGATAAAGTGAATGGAGGTTAAAAACATGGACGAAAAAGAACTTGAAAAATTTGCGCTGGAATTGCCGGAAAATGAAATAACGCAGGAATGGAAAACTAAAACCTGCCAAGCTTTTGAAGCTGCCGGAATACCGAAAAACGAAAACACGGATGCCGCTTTTGAGTTGCTGGGCGGTTATATTGCAATCAGCAAACAGCAGGCCTTTTTACAGGGCTTTGAACTGGCTTTAAAGCTTACCAAAGAAAACAGCGCAGAGCAGTTAATTCAGTAAAGCAGGAGGTAAAGAACTTTGGAAATAAGAAAAGAAACAAAAAACACTATAATTAAATGGTGTGGCGAAATTGGCATAGCAATAAACGCCGATGAGGTAAAAAATTATAAGCGATTTTTAGCTTTGGACGGATTGGACAGCACGGCGCAGGCTGACCGCCTTGCTGTGGCTGTAATGAATATAGCTGCAGCCAGCGGCGCGCTTGCTTATATTTCGGCAGAATTAAAGCAGCAGGAAATCCGCACGGCGTTTACTACTGAAATCAGTTACAAGGCAATTTTAAACGATAACCTGCGCCAGCTGCGCGCGTTGGTAAGTTCTGAACGCCTTAATTATTGCGAGGTATTCGACAGGCAGCGCGGTAAATATTATTTTTGTTACCTGCCGGACGAATTGGCCGCGCTGAAAGCCAAAAAGGAGCAGCAGGAAAAAGAAGCAGACGAAAACGCCAACAGAATAAACAGCGAAATTGAAGCAGCAAGAAAAGAGATTAGGGCGCTGGAAGATAAAGTACGGCAGCTGGACTCGGTGCTTTACAGAACCGCCAGCAAGCGCAGCTGCTGCGCCGATGCAGTCAGACTATTAAATAATTTTAGGAGGTAAAAACATTATGGACTATAAGGATGTGCAAAATATAGCCCGCCTTGTGGCTGCTGAAATAATAGCGGAATTACAGCAATACGAAATAAGGCATACGGTTTTGAATGACTATAACCAAGAAATTATAAAAGGTTATTTTACCGTTGAACGTGCTGGAACTTCGTACAGTGACGAAATTTTAGGCAGAAAAGACAGAATAAACGCAGCAGAACGCCGTTACCAACAGCAGCGCGGTTGGTAATATATAAACAACCACAACCACAGCAGAGCAGAACGGATACCGCCGGGGCTACCGACCGGCAGGCATAAAAAAAGAGGACGCGCCAACGTCATCTTTAATTTTTACGTATTTTTAAAAACTTATAAAAGCAATAACCTGCTATAAAGCAGCATATCATAATAAACGCAGTAAGCAGTGCCGTGTTGCCTGTGTCTTCTATAAGATAATAGGCCGCAAATATTGACGGCGCGATAAAAAGCGCCAAGCGGTTAATGGCTGGCCTGCTGCTATCAGATAAATAGCGGAGAAGCCAGGCACAGATTTTTATTAATGCCTGCGTCAAAAGCAACAGCACGGCAATTATTGCCGATACGGTTATAATAAAGCTGATAAAACCGGTAAACATAATAAATACACCTGTTATTGATAAATAAATGGTGATAAAATAAATAATAAAATAACGTCCGATAATACACGTTATGTAAAATTCGCTATAATATTATAGCGTTAGCATAAATAAATTATTCTTCTTTTGCATACTCCATAATATCGCCCGGCTGAACCTCGAGCGTGGAGCAGATGCGGTTAATAATTTCAGTGTTGATATTTGCGCCTGCCGAAAGTTTTGCCATTGTTGGAGATGATATATCTGCCAGTTTGCAAAATTCCATTTTCTTAATACCGCGGCGCTGGAGCAGGTCAAATAATTTATAATATCTGATTGCCATAGCGTTACACCTCTTTTGCTTATTTATTTAAGCATACACTAAAAAATATTAAATTACAAGGGGGATTTTATGGAAATACAGGAACTGAAAAGACTTTTGCAGTCTGTAAACATAAAACAAAGTCAGATAAACGAATTAGAGGCACGCCGTGACGAAATACTGGCAAGTGCTGCTGCTCCCGGCTGTGGTTGTTATGAGAATATAGCAGGCAGTGGGAAAGCATACCGTAGTGACAAAATAGGCAGCGCTATTGCAAAAGCTGCGGCCATTGATGAGCAGCTGGCGGCAGTGTTTGATGAGTACAAGGCGGCTTTTAAAACGGTACGAGAGTTAACAGGCCGATGCAATGACGGTATTTGTATAGCTTTGCTGCGCCGCCGTTATTTATGCGGCCAAGACTGGGCAGAAGTTTCCGCTGCTTTGGGAATTACTAAAAGTTATGCAATGCGTTTGCATAAAAAGGCTTTAGAGAGTTTAGCCGCTGCCAGCTAATCGTGATAAATCAAAAAAATTTTTCTTTTTTATTCATAGACAAGAGGAAAGTTAGCGTGTTATACTATGTAAATGGCGAGGAAAGTTTTCTTTTGCGTCAGTGAAATTGAAAATTAAAAATAGTTTTACGTTGTACTTGTTAGCGTAAATTTTGTTGTATAGTTTTTGGCTGAAAAGCTGGAAACGCAGACAGCAAGCCCACATTTTAACCCTTGACTAATTACAGGCTTTGTGCTAAAGTACTGACAGTATGAGTGTGAAAAGCAATCGCTGACGGCTTTGCCGTAAGAGGAAAGTCCGGGCTCCACAGGGCAGAATGCCGGATAACGTCCGGCGAGGGTGACCTCAGGGATAGTGCCACAGAAATGTGTACCGCCTGCTTCGGCAGGTAAGGGTGGAACGGTGCGGTAAGAGCGCACCAGCGGACGGGTAACCGGCCGGCTAGGTAAACCCCATTCGGAGCAAGACCAAATAGGGAAGGGATGAAGCGGCCCGCTGATCCTTCCGGGTTGTGTCGCTTGAGCCTGCAAGTAATTGCCGGCCTAGATAAATGATTGCTGCCGCTTTGCGGAACAGAACCCGGCTTATTGAGCACTCGTATTAAGAAATTAAAAGGCTGGCAGAAATGCCGGCCTTATTTTTTGCAAATTTTCAGCAGAAATTCAAAATAAGATGTTATAATATATAAGAAATTAAAATTAATGTAAAAAAACTATTGGCTAAAGGTTGGGTCTTGACAGTGAAACGGATTTCATTTGTTGTTCCTGTATATAATGAAGAGGAAAATTTACATGAGTTTCATAAAAGGCTGGGCAAAGTTATGGAAGCCCTGCCCTATGATTACGATTTAATTTTTGTTGACGATGGCTCAAGCGACAGCAGCCATTTAATATTAGCCGAACTGGCTGAAAAAGACGAACATGTGCAGGTGTATTTCCTTTCGCGCAATTACGGGCACCAGCTTGCGCTGACCTGCGGGCTTGATAATGCCTGCGGCGACGCTGTTATTACCTTGGACGGTGATTTGCAGCATCCGCCCGAACTTGTGCCGGAACTTTTAAAGCTGTGGGAGAATGGTTTTCAGATTGTGCAGACGGTGCGCACGGCAACGGAAGACGCCTCTTTTTTTAAAAACATTACGTCAAAGGCTTATTATAAAATTATTAATTCCATGTCCAAAGTAGAAATTACACCCGGCGGCAGTGATTTCCGCCTGATGGACAAAGTTGCTGTGGAGGCGTTCAGGCGTTACCGCGAACGTGCACGTTTTATCCGCGGCCTTGTTAATACGCTGGGCTTTAAAGTGACAACTTTTGAATTTACCGCTCCGCCGCGTTTTGCGGGCCATTCCAAATATAATCTGCGCAAAATGCTGCATTTTGCTCTGGACGGCATTACTTCATTTTCAAATCTGCCGCTGCGCTGGGCATTTTATATCGGCATTGTGTTCGGTTTAATGAGTTTTCTGGTAATTTTACACGTTCTTTATGTAAAATATGTTGCAGATGACGCAGTGCCCGGCTGGGCAACAATGACGGCCAGCGTACTCTTTCTTGGCGGCATTCAGCTTGTAGGCATAGGCATTTTGGGCGAGTATATAGGCCGCATTTTTGAGGAAGTAAAGCAAAGACCACTGTATATAGTAGGCAGACACCTTGGCAAACGGTAGTTTTGGTTTACAAAAGCGGCATTTTGTGCTATAATTTAGTTGTTTATAAAAGCACAAGGAAGTGATGCGGGTGATAAAAAAAGGGTTCCTTTGTTTGGCATTGACATGTGTATTCTGTTTAGCAAACATGGCAACCGCATTAGCCTCGTTTGAATACGGGGATAATGGTCCGGAAGTCCTGGCTATTCAAAAACGCTTGGTTGAATTGAAGTATGAAATCAAATTGCTTGACGGTGATTTCGGTTCTGAAACGGAAGCCGCTGTCAAACGCTTCCAGGCGGATCAACAGTTAGAAGTTGACGGAATAATCGGTGAAGCTACCTATACGGCTTTGATGCAGAAACCTATGCCTCCTAACCGTTCCGGCAGGAGTGCTACTGTAAGAAACGTTATTCGTGCTGCCTATGGTGTAATCGGTACGCCTTATGTTTTTGGCGGAACGAGTGTATATGGCTTCGACTGCTCCGGTTTTACCCAGTATGCTTTCGCGCGTGCAGGCATCAGCCTTCCGCGTACTGCTGATGTGCAGATGTACAGCGGACGCCAGATTAGTGCCAGCCAGCTGCGCCCGGGCGATTTAATCTTCTTCAGCACTTATGAGCCCGGCCCGTCGCACTGCGGTATTTATCTTGGCAACGGACAATTCATCCATGCGGGTTCCAGTACCGGCGTAACGGTATCCTCCGCATTTACCGGTTATTGGGGCGCGCGTTATTACGGCGCATGCCGCGTTATTTAAAAACATTAATAAACTATCAATAAAGCATTGCTTTGTTGGTAGTTTATTTTTTTATCAGCGTTATTATATCTCTGTTTTGTAATATTTTTGTGAAAGCATATTGCAAAAATACCAAAACAGCGCGATTTATTGTATAATAATGCTAATAACAGTTAATGGCGGTGGTAAAGATGGATAAACAAAAAGTTTTGATTGCTGATGACGAAGCGCCGATTAGGGAAATATTAAAAATTTACTGCGAAAAAGAAGGCTTTGATGTAATAGAAGCTGCCGATGGTGCAGAAGCCATTTTAAAGGTTCAGTCGGAAAAACCGGATATTATCATTCTTGATATTATGATGCCTGTGCTGGACGGACTGGAAGTTTGCAAACAGGTACGCAAAATGAGCGATATTCCTATTATTATGCTTACTGCTAAAGATGATGATGACGACCGCATTTTAGGCCTTGAAATAGGTGCGGACGATTATATTACCAAACCGTTTAATAACCGCGAAGTTATTGCAAGGGTTAAGGCAGTTTTACGCAGAAGCTCTGCCGTAAAGAAAGACGAAGCAGGCGGGCGTTCGCACATTGAATACCGCGGGCTCAGCATTGACATGGAAAAATACCAGGTTATTGCTTTCGGTAAAAAAATGACCTTTACCGCGAAAGAAATGGAACTCTTGTGGTGTCTGGCCTCCAATCCCGGCAAGGCTTTTTCGCGCAACCAGCTTCTGGAAACAATTTGGGGCTATTCCTATTACGGCGATACACGCACGGTTGATACGCATATTAAACGTATCAGGCAAAAACTTAATATTCCTTCCGATTCCGATTGGGATATTACAACCATTTGGGGCGTAGGTTACAAATTTGAGGTTAAAGATAAAAAATGAATAAATCTCTGAGTACAAGGCTGATGTACAGCTTCATGGCTCTGATAATGGTTATAGTAGTCGGCGTTACGGCAGGTATTTCCTATCTTATCGCCGATTATTTTTTTAAAACCAACGAGCAGGAGCTGGCAGAAAAAGGCAATGAAATGGCCGCTACGGTAGAATATTTTATGGGATTTTCCAACAGCATGGAAATGCTGAACCGTTATGTGTTTGCTGTAGACAGGCTTGTTGGCGCCAGAATATGGCTGTTTGACGATAAGTTTGAGCTTCTGGCTGCGTCCAACATCAATACAGATTATAAACAGGACGGCACACGCCCCGGCATTAAGGATTTAACCATGCTGGAAGGTTCTGTTGCCGAAATTGCCAGGGAAATAAAAAGCGGCAAGCTGGATACCAAAGTAATAACTATTTTAAAGGATGTATACAGCGGTAAATCCGTTCAGTCGCAGATTTATCATCCGTATTATAAAGAACAGGTAATGCTGGTAGGCGTTCCTTACGGCAAGCCCGGGCAGGCGCGCGGGGCAATTTTGCTGGCGCAGCCTTTAAGCGGGTTTGACAGCTTTTTGCGCGACATTTACATATACACTTCTATCGTTGCTATTTTGGCACTTATTTTAAGTATGTTCATGGTGCGCAGCCTGGCCAGAACCATCATCAAGCCGCTGGTTTCCATGAAAGACAGCGCCATGGCCATTGCTGCCGGCGACTATACACGCAAGGTTAACGTGCACGGGCAGGATGAAGTGGCGCAGCTCGGCAAGGCGCTTAATGCCCTCGGCAACGATTTGAGTGCGTTTGTTGCCAAAACTGAACGCGCCGAAAAAATCCGCCGCGACTTTGTTGCCAATGTATCACACGAACTGCGTACGCCGCTGACCATTATCCGCGGCTATAACGAGGCGATAAGCGACGGCACTGTTACCGACAAGGACATGATTCAGCGTTACCGCCTTTTGATTAACGAAGAAACAATGCGCCTGGAGCGCATGATAAGGGAACTGCTGGATATCAGCCGCATGCAGGCTGCCGATGAACTTGCGCCTGCCAAAATGCAGCCGCTGCCTTTGGGTGCCATTGTGCGCAATGTAGCGGAAAAACTCATGGTGAACGCTGTTGAAAGAAACGTTAAGCTGCTGGTGCATGTTGATGAAAAAATACAAATTATGGGCCAGGGCGATCAGATGGTGCAGCTTGTGCTGATTATCGGCGACAATGCATTAAAATATACGCCGGAAAACGGTACTGTTACGTTTGTAACTGAGCTGCAGCAGGATGGCAGCGTGAAAATGACTATTTCCGACCAGGGCCCGGGCATACCGGAAGAAGATTTGCCCTTTATCTGGGAACGCTTTTACAAAGTTGATAAATCACATTCGCGCAATGTGCCCGGTACAGGGCTTGGCCTTGCCATTGCCAGGGAAATTATCCGTATGCATGGTGCCAAAGTGCAGGTATTCAGCAAACTTGGCGAAGGCACGCGTTTTGAAATTACATTCCCTAAAGATAAAGTTATTTCGGAGTGATTGGAGGGGTAAACTTGAAACTTGCATTATTGCAGATGGAAGTTCTGGAAAAAAATAAAGCAGGCAATGTGGAAAAAGCCTGTAATTTGTTAAAGCAGGCCGCGCCGCAGGCCGACGTTGCCGTGCTGCCGGAAATATGGACAACAGGTTATTCGCTGGGGCATTTAAGCAAAGAAGCGGAATATCTTAACGGGCCGGTAATTGAAGAAATCAGGAGCATTGCTGCCGCAAACAGCTGCGCCGTTGTTGCAGGTTCAATTCCTCTGCGCAAGGGCGACGGCAATGTTTATAACACCACGGTTGTTATAGATAAAAAAGGAGAGATTGTTTTCTGTTACAGCAAACTGCATTTGTTCAGCATGTTTAATGAACAGCGTTTCTTTAAGCCGGGCAGTGATTTTAGCGCGTATGAACTGGAGGGCGTAACCTGCGCTTCAACAATTTGCTATGATTTGCGCTTTCCGGAATTATACCGCCATATGGCCATGCAGGGCGCAAAAATAATTTTTGTTCCGGCAGAATGGCCGAAAATACGCGGCGCTATCTGGGATTTGTTCTTGCGTGCACGCGCACTGGAAAACCATACCTTTATTGTTGGCGTAAACTGTGCCGGTAAATTTCATGACCAGAAATTTTACGGACATTCTTCGGTAATAGACCCGTTCGGCAAAGTGCTTGCCGTTGGCGGCGAAGAAGAAGAAATTATTTACTGCGATATTGACCTGGCGCAGGTTGATAAAGCCAATGAATATATGAATGTTTTGAAAGATGTTAGGCCGGAGCTGATAAAATGAAGTACAAAATTTTGAGCATGCTGCTGTGCCTGTGCTTTTTTGCGGCAGGGCATGGCTGGGCAGCGCCTGCTTTTGAACCCAAAGACTGCCCGAAAGATTTAAAATATATTTTGGGAATGTATTACGGCAACGGCGAAATGTTTTTGCTGCGCGAAAATAACGGAGAAGTTGAGCTGGTTTACCGTTTCGGGCAGAATGATTACACTTTTGCCGGCAGTAATGTTTATCCGCTTTATAAGGAACATTTTGATTCGTATACCATAAATGAAAGCGGGCCGCTCAATCATTTGGATGCCGCAGTACGTATTGAACGCAGCCGTGAAGGCTACGGTCTAAGCTGCAGTGTTGGCGGCAACCGTTACAGCCGCCGCTTTTTTGCCGGTGAAAACGGCAGACCGTTCCGCTTTGCACCTGCAAGTGACTGGCAGGCATTAAAAACTGCGGCAGACGCTGCCGTAATGCCGGCGCAGCTTGGCACCGGTCAGCAGGCACAGCTTGTTGACTTGGCACAGGCCGTACCGGGGCTTAAATTTGATTTGCGTTATGCGCAGGCAGATAACTGCTTCGGCCAGGCGCTTACTGATGACCAGCGTGCATTTTTGGATGCCGACGCTGCACAGGCACTGGCGCAGGCACAGCAATATTTAAAACCCTATGGCTACGGTATTCTGGTATGGGAGGCTTACCGCCCGTGGTCGGTTTCCAAACTTGCCTATGACGCCCTGCCGGCAGATAAAAAATCCATGCTGCCCGCGCCGGAGGTTGGTTTCAGCCATAATACCGGGCGCAGCATTGATGTAAGCCTGTATTTGCTTGCAAACGGCGAAAATGCAGGCATGATCAGCGGATTTGATGAACCCTCCGTGCGTCAGTACGCATCTTTTGCAGGCGGCACAACGCTTGAACGCTACCGCCGTGATTTGCTGCGCAGCGCCATGCAGATGGCAGGCTTTACGGCAAGCGGAACGGAATGGTGGCACTTTGATTACGGAGATATCAAAGGATTTGCACATTTGAATGTAAAACCGCAGTAACAGGCATTTACAGTATCTGTAAATGTGTTATAATATTTACGAAAAAACATAATTAATTATGAGGTGACATATAATGAACGTTTATGATTGCGCTAACGAACTGGCTAAAGCATTAAAGGAAAGCCATGAATTTAAAAAATTACAGGAAGCAAGAGTTGTCCTTAAAAAAGATACTCAGGCTGAAGACCTTGCCAATGATTTTATTAAATTAAGCTCTGAAATTGAACTTGCCAAATATCAGAAACAGGAAGTTGACAAAGAAAAAGAAGAAAAGCTGCAAAAACTTTCCTCTTTATTAAGCCTGAATCCGACCGCCATGGAATATCTGCACGCGTTTATGCGTTTCCAGATGATGATGGCCGATATTACCAAAACGATTAATGACGTTGTAAAGGAAGCTGTCGGTGAATAATTCCGTTAATCTGTTAGCAGAAGTTTTAAAAGAAAAAATGCCCGGCAGGGTTTATTGCTGCGAACCAATGAGCAGGCATACTTCGTTTAAAATCGGCGGCCCGGCAGACGTGCTTGTACAGCCGGAAAATTCGGAGGGGCTTGCCTTTGCCCTTGCAGCTGCCAAAGATTATGAAGTGCCGGTAACAATTCTCGGCAACGGCTCCAACGTGCTTGTGCGCGATAAGGGTATCCGCGGGCTGGTTATTCAGCTTGGCAATGCACTTAAAAGTTTCCGCCGAGAAGGCAACAGGCTGTTTTTTGGTTCCGGTTATTCGCTGGCTTTGGCGTCACGCAAAGCGTGGGAATGTGGTTTAAGCGGCATGGAATTTGCCGTGGGCATTCCGGGGAGCATTGGCGGCGCCGTTTATATGAATGCCGGTGCGTATAACGGTGAAATGAAAGGCGTAGTTGAAAGCGTAGCCGTTATGGATATGAACGGCAGAGAGTTTGTGCTTACCGCTGCGGATTTGCAGTTTGGCTACCGTAAAACAAGTTTGCAGGAAAGCGGCTATATTATTACCGAAGTTTGCCTGAACATGCAGCCCGGCGACAAAGACGCCATTAAAGCCATGATGGACGATTTCAGCAGCAGGCGCATCAGCAAGCAGCCGCTGGAAATGCCAAGTGCCGGCAGTATGTTTAAGCGCCCGCCGGGATATTTTGCCGGAACGCTTATTGAAGAAGCCGGATTGAAAGGCTATAAGGTTGGCGGCGCGCAGGTTTCGCCCAAGCATGCAGGTTTTGTTGTAAACTGCGGCAACGCTACGGCGGCAGATGTTTTGCAGCTGATAGCGGACGTGCGCAGAGTAATTATGGAAAAAGCCGGTGTGGAACTTCATCCGGAAGTGCTGGTTATCGGCGAAGAATAAAAAATTTTTCAAAGAGCGGCTGCAAAGCCGTTCTTTTTTATACAGGGCAGTATTATTGTAGTTGCCCGCTTGTATATGTTATAATAAGCTATCACAGAAAGAGGTATTTTATAAAGAATGGATAATGTTTACGATTTAGTGGAAGATTTTTACGGGCATGACCCGGGCTGGAATTTTCTGCTCCGTCGGGAATACGCCGAGGGCTTTCTGCGTATAGAAGCATGGCATGGAAAAACGCCGGAAGAATTGTATGATATATGGGACCAGCTGACAATGCTGTGCCTTTACCTTGGTAATACGGAACTTATGCTTGGCGATATGAGCGCGGATGATTTTGTGGACTGTATTGCCTGGTGCGGCCGCAACGTATCCGAATTTGACGCCGATTATGAGCATACAAAATATTTTCTGGATACCTGCGTGAGGCTGTACGCCTATTTGCAGAAGAAAAATGTAATTTCTGACGCCGGTGCTCCGCTTGAAGCGGAAGAAAAACTGCTGGCAGGCGGAAAAATGAATATTGTGAATCCGGACGGAAGTTTTACTGATGAAAATAAAGACCGCCGCCTGTTTACGGTGCCGGATGCTTCCAATAAAATATTTTTAAACGTAAATGAACGGATGCAGGAAATTTATGCGGCAATGCATGAGTTTTTTACTGAAAGCAGGTTCAGTGTTGATTTGGAACGCGCTTCCGTGCTGTATCATGGAATTTTTGGCAATGCCATTAACGAATCGGCAAAAAGCAGGCAGGAAGCCTTTAATTCATTTTGGGATTATTTTTTGCTTGATTACCGTTTGATGCTGCGCGATATGCACCCGCTGGAATATTTTTATGAAAGTGTATGCAGCAGTGACAGCAGTTATTACGATGCAGGCTTTGCCAAGCGCAACAGCGATATTTTAAAGGAAATTATTTCCGCGCGCCTGGTGCTGTTTACCGTGGAAGGTTTTGGCGAAGAAGGTATGTATTTATGCCGCGATTTTCTTACAAACGAAACTTATCAGCTTAATTTGCCGTTAACCGAAGATATTGATACAACTGATATGCTGTTTATCGGCCATTTGTTTTACAACGATAATATGCTTACCGAAAATATGCGCGGCTACAAGATAGACAACATAAACGCTTTATGCCTGCGCGATACTTTAAAACGCGCTTATAAATGGGTAAGCGTACAGCAGAAGGAACCGGACTGGCAGTGGTTCAGCGAGTATTATCCCATGGTGCTGCGCAATATGCTGTTTTTATACGCGGCAGGCATTGCGCATAAAAACTTTAACAACTATACGGAACATACCGCATTTGCGGCAGCGCCTTACAGTGATGAAACGCTGGTTGCCGGTATTTTAAAAAATATTATGCTGAAAAATTATTTTGCACTTGCAGATGTACGGCTGGCAACGCAGATGTGGTGCGATTTGCAGGCTGCCGGTGCAGAGTTGGCTGCTTATAGCGAAACGGTATGGGCAGCAGGAATAATTTATACATTTGTAAAACTTAACGGTGCCTATACTTTCTTTGATGAACGCATTGCCGGTTTTTGCGGAACGGAAGTGGCTGCCATGCAAAAGGCTTCCGAAACGATATGCGAAGTGCTGCAAATAGAAAAGCATGACCCGCGTTACAGCAACGAAGAAGGCATTTTGGCAATGCTCATGAGTGCTTACATGTAAAGGAGAACTTTATGAAATGTAATTTTTGCGGCAGGGAAGTGCCTAAAGGCACTGAAGAATGCCCATATTGCCATTACAGATTCGAGCAGGAAGCAACGATACTTAATCCGCGCGAGCGTGATGAGTTTGAAGGCGTAACCATTGACGAAAGCGGTTATGAAGAAAACGCTGCCGGAAATAATGGCACAAGAAGCCCCGAATACAGGCAGACTTACGAATACCGCAGCGAAGAATACAGCGGTGCACGCAGCGGCAGAGGCCCTAAAATTTACGTTAAAAACCTTGGCTGCGGCGGTGGGCTGCTTACAGCTTTGCTTGTTATCTGCGTACTGATTGGTTTGTTTATTTTCTTTATGCCGCTGTTTGTTATAATAGCAGGCATTGGCCTGATTTATTATTTCATCAGCAGCTTTTTAGGATGATAACAAAAAAACTGCGCTTCAATCCGTATAAAACGGAAAGAAGTGCAGTTTTTATTTTGCGCGTAAGTTTTACAAAATTTCGTCGCGGACAAGCTGGTTAATCATTTTTTGTTTGCCCAGAACCCATAATAAATCGCCTTTTTCGAATACAAGCGAAATATTGGGGTTTACTATGGTGTAGCTGCCGCGTTCCAGCCCGATTACAAGACAGTGCCATTTATTGCGGATATCGGTAGATTTTATGGACTTGCCAAGCAGCGGTGAATGTTTGTCAACCGTAATGGCGCATGGCATGAATGCAATATCGTGGCGGCCTTCGGCTTCGTTAATAAGCATAAACTGGCGCATGCTTACTGGAGAATCGAGCATGGTAAGACCAAGATTTTTAGTTTTTATGGCGGCATTTAAAAGTTTAAAATGCGCTTTAGTGCCGATAATTAAAAGTTTTGTTCCGGCGGTAATTGTAAAACTGCCGCCCGGCATATCGTGAATCTGCCTGCCGGTATCGGCCTGCAAAACATTACAGCCGTAAGATTCGCGCAGGGCGAGGTTCAGCAGGGTCTGCCCGGCAGTAACGGAACCTTCTTCCACTTTGTAGTGGGCTAACTGCAAATCTTCGTCAAACCAGCCGTAAGGAGTGTGTTCGCCCGATTCTTTTAAAGCCTGGCGGTGTTTTAACATATGGCGCTCGTTAAGGTTAACCAGAAAACGCGATTCCATACGCAGGTATTCGCCCATCAGCCAGTCGGAAGAAGAAATAAAGTAAGCCGTAATTAAAGTTGCGGCGGCGGCAAAAAATTCAGATAAGTTTAAAATCCAGGCAAATACAAAGAAGATAAAGCCTGCTGCAGCAATAATTTTTAATAGGATGAGCACCATAAGCGGAATATGGTTGCTGCGTTTTTCAAACCACAGTACGGAAAACAGCTCCGAACGCCTGGTGCGGTTAACGAGGATAGCACGCAAAAACGGTGCCGCTATAATAAAGGTAAGCACGGCGGTAATAATATCTGCGTAAGGCAGTTTTAAACTATCGCGCAGGTAACCGCTTAAATAATATTCAGCAAACAGCGCTATCGCCGTCAGCAGTGTTGTAAAAATCAGCATGCGCGTAAAGTATTCCCGCAAAAAATTGCTCCAGTCCGTGGTGGCTCTGGTGCTGATATTTTTTTCAGTGTAACGGTCAAGCCAGTCGTTAACACTCTGCGGCAGCAGGCGGCGGATAATTTTATAAGCCGGTTCGGCAGCCATAATGCAGAACGGCGTGGTAAAAGTCGTCATAACGGATACGGCAACAATGATAGGGTAAATAAAATCGCTGATAACGCCGAGGCTCATGCCTAAAGAAGCAATAATGAAGGAAAATTCGCCAATCTGCGCAAGGCTGAAACCGCATAAAATTGAAGTTTGCAGATTTTGACCGGAAAGCAGCACGCCGCCGGCGGAAAAAATAAGTTTGCCGGCAATGGTAACGATAATAAGCACGATAATGGGCAGCCAGTATTCAACAAGCAGTGCCGGGTCTACCAGCATACCAACGGAAACGAAGAACACTGCACCGAAAATATCTTTTACCGGGGTGAAAAGGTGCTCGATTTTTTCGGAGTTCGGAGCTTCGGCAATAAGCGAACCCATTATAAAAGCGCCAAGCGCAGCGGAAAAACCGAGATGCGTTGCCAGAACAACCATGCCGAGACAAAGGCCGATGGAGGTAACAAGCATCGTTTCGTTGTTCATCAGTTTCAGCGAGCGTTTATAAAAGGTAGGAACAAGGTATATGCCAAGCACAAACCACAATACCAGAAAGAAAAGCAGGCGCATAACGCTGGCCAAAAGCTCCGTGCCGGAAATGCCTGCGGAGGCAGCAAGTGTGGAAAGCAGAACCATCATGATAATACCGGCAATGTCTTCTACAATTAATATGCCAAAAACCATTTCGGTAAAGCGTTTGCCCTTCATTTTTAAATCTTCAAAGGCTTTTATAATGATGGTTGTGGATGACATGGAAAGCATGCCGCCCAAAAACAGGCTGTTCATGTGGCTCCAGCCCATAAGCGTGCCAGCGCCGTAGCCAAGTGAGAGCAGGCCGGCAATTTCTACTATGGTTGCAATAAAGGCGGTATTGCCAACTTGTTTCAGCTTGTTAAAACTGAATTCCAGCCCAAGTGAAAACATTAAAAAGATAATGCCTATTTCCGACCAGGTGTGGATGTTGTTAAAATCCGTAACCGTCGGGAAAAAGGAAAAATGCGGGCCGGTAATAAAACCGGCAACGATGTATCCGAGTACAAGCGGTTGATTGAGCTTTTTAAAAAGAATGGTAGTAATACCTGCTACCAGCAAAATCATAGCGAGGTCGGAAACGATTGGTGGTAAATGCGCCATCTAAGGTTCCTCCTTACTTTTGTAAAATAAGATAAGCGACAAATAAAAAGAAATGTTGTATAATAAAATAGGTTTAATGTTTATAAGCGGCAGTAAAAAACGCCGCTATATTATTATACAATGACACAGTACTTTTTAACAAGGCATACTGTTTGCAAAATATTTGAAAATACGGAGGCAAAGCATGAATACAGATTTGATTTTGATTAACGGCGATATAGTTGACCGTAAAGAAGGGCTTATTGAATACTGCGACCGCGGGCATCAGTTTGGCGATGGTGTTTTTGAAATTGTGCCGGTTTATAACGGCAAGGTTTTTGGCATGATTCCGCACATGGAAAACCTTTTTACTTCCGTAACGCGTTTAAAAATACCTGCCGTTTATATGGTGGAAGAACTGGTTGAGTTTCATGAAGCGTTAATAAAAGCCACCGGTATGGAAAACGGCGAAATTTATACGCAGGTTACACGCGGCAGTGCGCCGTTCGGGCTGGCTTTTCCGGAAATGAGCGTGCCGCAGCTTGTAATGCAGCCTGTTTTTACAGACCGCTCTCAGCTTGCGGAGGCACAGCAGAAGGGTGTAAAGCTCATTACCGAAAAAGACCTGCGCTGGCAGCATTGCGACGTTAATACCTTAAACCGCCTGCCGGAAGTAATGGCACGCCAGAAATCAGCCATCAGCGGCGCGTTTGACGCTTTGTTTGTGCGCGACGGAAAAATTACCGAAACCACCGAAAGCAGCTTTATGCTTGTAAAAGATGAAGTTTTGTGGACGGCTCCGGAAAACGAAAACATTCATAAAAATATTACGCGCAAAGTAATTAAAGAACGCCTGGCGCTTGATTTGGGCATGCCGGTTGTAGAGAAAAATTTTGACGTGGATTTTGCATTAAAAGCAGAAGAAGCCTTTATCTGCGGGCCGCGCTGCGAAATTGTGCCCGTAGTTAAAATAGACCGTAAACTGTTGAACGGCGGTGAAGTGGGCAAAGTAGTGCCGCAGCTTTTAGAGGCTTATAAAAATTTTGTTGCGAAAGAATGCCCGGCAAAGTAATTAATTATGGATAAAACTTTAGTGCGCGGGGCAATGCTTATTGCTCTGACGGTTGTTTTGCAGTCGCTGCGCCTTTTTATACCGCTGCCGCCAATGGCAAGCATGTTTTTTATAGGTACGCTTGTTAATATGATGCTTGCCGTTACCGTGCGCCTTGCGGGTTTAAAACCGGCCCTTCTGGCAGTTGTGCTGCTTCCGTTTTTTGCATATTTGCAGGGGCAGCTGCCAATACCGCTTTTAATACCGGTAGTTATCGGCGGCAACGCCGTGTTTGTGCTTATCTGCCATTGGGCGTGGCACCGCGGGCTTATGCTGGCGCCGCTTGCCAAAACAATCTGCATGTTTACTTCAAGCCTTGTGCTTTTAAAAGTGCTGGCGCTGCCTGAAAAAATGGTATTTGCCATTGGCTTTATGATGGGCTGGCCGCAGATGGTAACAGGTATTTGCGGCATATTGCTGGCACGGTTAATTACAAAACGCACCGCAAATTTTTAATATGGGGGCATTGTTATGGATACAAGAGTGGTACTTTTGGGCATTATTGTAGAAAACACTGCCGCTGTTGAAGAACTGAATGCTATTTTGCATAATTACGGCAGTTATATTATCGGGCGCATGGGGCTGCCATACCGCGAAAAAAATCTGCATATTATCAGCATAGTTCTTGATGCGCCGCAGAACATTATCAGCGCACTTGCAGGAAAAATCGGCATGCTGCCGGGAGTTACGGCCAAAGCGCTTTATGCCGGAAAACAGGCTTAGTCCTTAATGCCTTAGGGCTTTTTTATAGGAGAAATACTGACAGGGAAGGTTCGTCCTGACCTTTAAGGAGGAAAATCAAATGTATGATGCAAAATCAATGAAGGCCGAAGAATTTATTGACCATAACGAGATTATGGCAACATTGGAATATGCCGCAGCCAATAAAAACAACGCTGCCCTTATTTCCGAGATTATTGAAAAGGCAAAACTGCGCAAAGGCTTAAGCCACCGCGAAGCAGCGGTACTGCTGGACTGCGAACTGGAGGACAAAAACGCGGAAATTTTTGCGCTGGCAGAACAGATAAAAAAAGATTTTTACGGCAACCGCATTGTTATGTTTGCACCGCTCTATCTTTCCAATTACTGCATTAACGGCTGTGTGTACTGCCCGTATCACAGCGTGAATAAACACATTGCCCGCAAAAAGCTTACGCAGGATGAAATCCGTGCCGAAGTTATTGCCTTGCAGGATATGGGGCATAAACGCCTGGCACTGGAAGCCGGTGAAGACCCGGTTAATAACCCTATTGAATATATTCTTGAATCAATTAAAACAATTTACAGCATTAAACATAAAAACGGCGCAATCCGCAGGGTAAACGTTAATATTGCCGCAACTACGGTTGAAAACTACCGCAAATTAAAAGAAGCCGGTATCGGCACCTATATTCTTTTTCAGGAAACCTATCATAAAGAAAGTTATGAAAAACTTCATCCTTATGGGCCGAAAAGCAATTATGCCTACCATACCGAAGCAATGGACAGGGCAATGGAAGGCGGCATAGACGATGTCGGTCTTGGCGTATTGTTCGGGCTTGAACTTTACCGTTATGAATTTGCAGGGCTTTTAATGCACGCAGAACATCTGGAAGCAGTTCATGGTGTTGGAC
>OGHL01000723.1_pt1 | contig 22376 bp, 19 predicted proteins | sample 1571391 | NCBI WGS metagenome assembly OGHL01 (sample SAMEA2581948, study PRJEB24529) | metagenome | biome: Human gut stool | place: China | collected 2011 | reverse complement strand
CGGCGGCTGGCACCGCTCACGGGTCTTGCACCCCTCCGAGGATCTCTCCGAGCTGCCCCCATTGCGTGAAGCTGTGGCTGGGCAGGAGTACCATTATCTGCGGACAAGATCATTGCGAGGCAGCTTGCCAAAGCTGCTTTTGGATGGATGGGTACCGCTCGTCACCTTCTTGGGCCGTCTTTATACAGGAAATCTGTACAGGTGGTCTTCGCGCATCCTCCGCATCGCTGTTCCATTTCTGGCTCATCCGCTTGATGTCATTCAGTCGCTGGATATGTACTTTTCAAGCTGCACGAGGGGGCTTAAAAAAGATCCCCTCATGTGGTAGGCAGCGAGAACGCACTTTTTATGCAGTTTTCAATTATTTTTTCAAAAAATTTTTTAAGCGTGAAATTCTCCGAGAAATTTTGTACTGTTTTCCATATCCCATCTGTTCTAAATCAGACTGTGTGAAGCCCTGAATGATAAATTGTGTCAACAGTTCAAGATCTTCTTGTGACAATTCCTTTAGACGTGCTGCCAATCGTTCATCCGTAATATCTTCAATCCAGCCTGTACTTGTGCTTGCCGCATAATTATCCCAACGACTGATTGCCGACAAAAACTTTTTAAAAAGCGGCGATTTATCCTCCTGACTGTTGCCGTTGTCATATTGGGCTTCTCTGAATTCCTGCGTGTGAATAGCGTAAATCCGTTCTTTCTTGAAATTTTCCCAATCGTAGTCGTGCAAGATGTTGATCTTTTCATTTGACATGCCAGCCTTTTCATATTCGACACGGAGCTGCGTCCATTCTCTTTCAAACTTTGCCTTTTCGATTGCATAATTGAATCCCATTACGGATTCCTCCAATCTTTTGAAATTTTGAGAAAACCAAAATTTCAAAAGCGGAGGGGCGCGAATGGGGTAATAAAAAACCGCCAGTGCGCTGCGGCTGCAATTTGCAGCGTATGCACACTGACGGACGCCAAAAATATTTACTAGTAGTTCCACTCGACGCCGTACAACTGCCACTTGTTTGAAAGCGGCCTTGCGGCACGAGTAGAATCTACCAGTGTTCTGGGCTGCTGATCACCATCGGAGGCGCAGCCCGCGCCTCTTTTCGGGGAAAAATATCATAAAACGCTCCATCCCGGCAGGGATGGAGCGCCTTAGTCGCACGGATCGCCCTCCAGCACTGCCGTTTTTTTATATGCGGCGCTGGAGGTATTTCCTTATTTCGTCCTCTGATAGTGAACAAAATTCGACACCATTAGAGCATTTCTGAAACAGCGGGTATTCTGTACAATACTCGTGTCGGAGGTGAACTACTGGTGTCGATTTATAATACTCCATTAGAGGAGCGTTTCGGTGAAAAATTGGAAGAATTGCGCGAGGGGAAGAATATGACGCGCGAACAGCTTGCGGATCAGGTTGGGCTTACCGCAAGGCATATCGCCGCATTGGAACGAGGTGAGCGGCGGCCGACGCTCAATACAATGGAAAAGCTGCTGCGGACGCTGGGCGCACCGACCGAGTGGCTCGTCTATCCGGAGTTTGAAGAGCAAAATGCCCGCTTACGCGAGATTTCCCATTTGGCGGCTACATTTTCGGACGAGCAACTGGAATTCCTGCTCGGTATGATGCGCTTGATGCGGAAGCAAAAGTATGAGGGTTAAAAATAGCGGTGTTCGCTGGAACACCGCTATTTCTTTGTGTCTAGGTATTGAATAATCGTTCGAGTGATACTCTCAGCGAACTCTCTATCTGAAGTATTCTCACCAGCGTTCACGCATTTTTCCGGGTCCGTAAAGAGCGAATCGACCGATACCGAAAAAGTATTTGCTATCTTATAACAAATCGAAACGCTTGCTTTTGCAGCGCCTGTCTCAATTTGTGAGATATACTTCTGATTGCAGCCAATATATGCAGCAAGTTCGGACTGTGTCAACCCACGCTGTTTCCTCAGTCGATAGACATTTGCGCCCAGATATTGATACAGTTTTTGCTCGTTCAATTGCTACTCTTTCTCCGTATTTATTATAACATGGCATGGCTCAAAATGACACAAGCCAACTATCATATTTTTAGGTGCAGCTCTCATATCTACATTTGCTAATAACTCCGATGGGCGCTATGGGCAACCGCGAATTATCTTCGAACGTTCAGAAAATCCTTTGCTTCATACGGCGATTTGTCGTATCCCCCCGAACAAAGGTGTATGTTCCCGCTGCAACATTGTGCTGTTCACCACCAAGCCGAATCTCGGCACTGACCGGCGTAGTAAGAACATATGTCACTGTGGGGCCGTTCCATTTCCAGCATGAACACACTTTTCCGTGCGGCGTATTTACTACTACTTCAAATCGCTGCAGTCGCCGGTTTGGAATGGGTGAGAACAGCACGGTTTCATACCCCGGCTTCCCCGGCCGGATGCCGCCTGCCGCGGCGTACAGCCAGTCGGCGACCGCGCCGTAGGCGTGATGATTAAACGAGTTCATATCTGTGCTCCAGAACGAGCCGTCCGCCTTTCGGCTGTCCCAATGCTCCCAGACGGTCGTTGCGCCCATTTTGACAGAGAACAGCCATGATGGGGCTTTCGTCTGCAAAAGAAGGTCATAGGCCGTCTGTGCATAGCCGTTTTCACTCAGCGCGTGTAACAAATACGGTGTTCCGACAAAGCCGGTCGTCAGTCGATTCCCGTTGCTCCGAACCAGCTCTGCAAGCTGCGCGGCAACGCGGTCAGGAGCCGCCGCAAGGCCAAAATGCAGCGCCAATGCACATTCGGTCTGCGTTCGGCAGTCCGGGAATGCGTTCTGGTGTGCGGCACGGATCGTTTCAAACAGCCGATGATATGCAGCGCCGTCCATATCCAGCGCGTCCATTGCCTGTGCCAGAAGCTGTGCGGAATGCGCATAGAATGCCGTTGCGATAAATTCCTTGCGGGAAGCGCCGGTATAATTGCCCTCTCCGGCGTCGAGCGCCAGCCAGTCGCCGTAATGGTGCCCGGTGCTCCAGATGCAGCTGTCCCCGGCAGCCCTGCATACATATTCGACCCACTTCTGCATCATGGGAAGATGTTCACGCAGGAGTTCCTTGTCACCATAAGCCTGATAGAGCTGCCACGGGCAGATCACCGCCGCGTCCGCCCACGCCGAGCCGCCGCAGAACAGCGCGGGATCTTTTGTGAAAAGACCGACATTCGGGACAAAATGGGAAACCGTGCCGTCCCCGCGCTGCTCCGCTGCCATATCGCGCAGCCATTTTGAAAAAAATCGCTTCCCATCAAACGTGCAGGTGATCGCACGGATGGAGACCTGCGCGTCGCCTGTCCATCCAAGCCGCTCGTCGCGCTGCGGGCAGTCAGTCGGTACGTCCAGCAGGTTGTCCTTTTCACCCCAGACAATGTTCTGATACAGCTGGTTCAAAAGCGGATCGGACGTGCGAATCCAGCCGGTTCTTTGCAGATCGGAATAGACGCAGACCGCCGTGAAATTCTCTGCCTGCCAACCCTCCGGCGCTTCGTCCACACGCAGATAGCGGAAGCCGTAAAACGTGTGGTGTGCGCGGCCGGTCTGGATTCCGCCACGGCAGATATACTCGATTCTGGATTTTGCACTGCGGTAGTTTTCCGTATAGAAATTTCCGTCTGCGTCGAGCACCTCTGCGCAGGAGAGCAGAACGCGCTCACCCGCACGGGCCTGCACGGTAAATTCCGCGTAACCCGTGATCTCCTGTCCAAAATCGAGCACCATTTCGCCCTTCGGTGTATGCAGAACCGCGACCGGCTTGAGTCGTTCATGCTCTGTAACGATCTCGCCCTCCTGCGGGATCAGCATCTGCTTGCCGCAGCTATCCGTCCGGCAGAAGCGCCAGTTTTCCGGTGTGACGCGCGCATCATACGTTTCGCCGTCGTAAATATCGCTGAACCGGATCGGGCTTTCGGCCCATTGCCAGCTTTCGTCGGTCGCATATTCCCGCGTGCCGTCCGCGTCGGTCAGATGCAGTGCTGCCAGCAGACGCGGGCCGTCCGCAATCGCCTGATAAACACCGGCAGAAATCCGTCCGGCGAACCAGCCCTTTCCGAGCGTAACGGTCAGTTCATTTTCCTCGCGCAGCAGCGCCGTCAGATCATAGGTCTGTACCTGCAGGCGCGTCGGATAGCTTGTCCAGCCGGGAGCCAGAAAGAAATTTCCGATCCGCTGCCCGTTCAGAAACGCTTCGTAGACGCCGAATGCGGTGATTTCCAGCTTCGCTGCTGCACCGGGGCGCGCGGTAAAATGCTTTCGGAAAACAGGGCATATTTCGCCGATATCCTCCGATGAATAGATCCAGCTTGCGTGCTCTAAAATTTGACTCATATTTTTCACCAAAGCATCGTCATATAGACAATATTTGCTGTCGCGATCTGTCCCCAATGCGTGGCGACCGGCTCTGCGCAGCGCTTTCCGTGATCGAAGAAATCAAGCTGCGCTGCTTCCAGTTCTTCCAACCGGTCGAGCCGTCCGGCGCAGTAATCCTCCAACCGCGCACGGCAGGTCTTTACTCTCTGCATCAGACCGCCGAGCCGGATGTCCTGCACGTCAAAGCCGTGCGGCTTGTTTTCCTGCATCCACTGTGCCTGATAGGCATCATGAAAGCGTTCCAGACGCACAAGTGTCTCGTCAAGCTCCGTGAGCATGGCGCGAAGCGCTGTTTTATCTCCTGTGCGGTATGCCTCGTGGCTTCGGACACCGAGTTCTGCCTTGATCTCCAGCACCCGGCACAGCGCGCCGAGCGTCCGGAACAGATAGCCCCACTCCGGCAGCGTCTGCAGCGTCTCCAGCCGTTCGGCGCACGTGCCGAACTGTGCGCCCTCACCGGACAAAACCGTCTGATCCATCATGCCCATGAACGGATCATTATACAGTAAGAATTTATCCAGATTCCGAACGTTGTCGTCAAGGCCGTTGCGCGTTCCGGGCAGATCCAGCTGCATGAAATCGTCGAATGCTGCACCGAAGCGCTGCGCAAAATGCGCCTTGATCGTTTCGTCATCGGTTTCGCCCTTCGCAAGCTCCGAAGCATAGAACAGCGACGGCAGGAGCGTAAACGGGGAGCATTCCCCGCCGTCGTCACCCCACATGGTCAGAAATACGTCCTGCACGCCATGCTCCCGGCAGCTTGCAAGCGCTGCTTTTGTGATCTTCATGCTGTAGCCGTTGTGCGGGGCATAGCCTGTCCACTTCCACAGGCCGCCCGCGAACCATGTGCCGGGCTTCAGCTTCTGATGTGCCTCGATCATGCCGTCATAGTGCGCTTCATCCGCCGAATAATAATCCCAGTAGACAAGTTCCACGTTTGCCGGGATCTTTTCGCGCACAGATTCGTCGATCTGAGCGTTTTGGGCATAATACTGTCCGTCGGTCGCCAGCTTAAAGAACATATCCGACCAGATCAGGAAGCGGAAGCCATATGTTTCGCCGATTTCACATACGCGCTGCAAATGCGCAAGCAACGCCTGTGAGCGGTTGCAGTCGCCGTGCTGGTTGTAATACCGGCCGCGCGCGAACATCTCCGCCTCGTCCATACCGAGATGGATCGTCCGGCAGGAGAGCGACGCGGCAAGGCTCCGGAACATATGGTCAATGAGCGTATACACCCGCTCGTCGCCCGCCAGCAGAATATCATCCGTGTCAAAATGCGGCCAGTATTCCGGCCAGCGCTTGATGGCGTACAGATGCGCCAGCGTCTGGATGCATGGCATGATCGTCATGCCCTGTTTTTTGGCGTAGGCATCCAGTTCGCGCAGCTCGGCCTGCGTGTAGCGTCCGCGCATATAGCCGAAGTACGGCTCGTCCGGTACCTCATAGGTGTCTTCTGTGTATAAAAGCAGGGCGTTGTATCCGAGGCTTGCCGTGAGATCGACCCACTTTTTGAGCGTGTGCAGATTCGGCACAGCGTTTCTCGAACAGTCGAGCATGGTTCCAAACGTGCGGAACGGTGTGGAATTATCCATTGTGATGGCTCCTTTTCAGATATATCTATCATTTCAGCAGTTTTTTGCTGATTGTATGCAAATTTGGGTGCTGCGCCCTGCAAACAGCAGGGCGCAGCTGGTTATATGGGGATTACTTAATGTAAGCCTTGCAGAACAGCATCAGAACCTGTGCGATCTGCGCGCGGCTTGCAGGCGCGCCTGGGGTCAGGGTATTGCCGGAAAGGAAGTTCATTCCGACTGCCCACTGCATGGCGGGCTTTGCGTATGCGCTGACAGCGCTGCCGTCCGTGAACGGATCGAGCGAAGCGGACTTCGAGACGTTATACCCCTTATTTTCCGCATAGCGATACAGAATGGTAATCAACTGTTCCAGACTGAGCGTGGCGTTCGGTGCAAATTTTCCGTTTCCGACGCCGTTGACAACACCGGTTTCCGCTGCCCAATACAAAACGGGCAGGATGAGGCAATGAGATGGCTCATCCTGCCCGTCCTTCAGTCAGTCAGACTAAAAATCCTGATGGGGTCGTTTATTTACTTGGTTGCCAGCCATGCGTCGATCTGGGACTGCATTTCGGCAATGATCTGCTCGACGCCGGCGTCCTTCAGAGCGGCGTTGAACGCTTCGAGCGTGCTGTCAACATCGACTGCGCCGCAGTTGAGAGCGGGCAGATATTCTTCGACAACAGCGGAGCACTGCGCGATCTGGGTTGCAACAGGCTCGGAGTCGAATGCGAAGCCGAGGATGCAGGAGGCCTGCGCGTTGGCGTTGATCTCGGCAGTTTCCGGCCAGGTGCCGACCTGAGAAGCGTCGGTGTAGTATTCGTTGAAGACGTTGCCGACGAGGAAGCTCAGCATGCCGGGATAGTCGCTGATGGGCTTGATGAGGCCGTCAGCCTTGTCGCCGACGAATTCATAGTCCGTGCCCTCAATGCCGTGGCAGATGAGGTTCAGGACTTCGGGATCGGAGTCAAGGAGGTTGATGAACGCAACAGCGCGCTCGACGTTCTTGGAGGTTGCGGAGACAGCGGTGATCGTCGCCTGCACAGCGCCGGTCGTCATGGCGCAGTCGCCGAAGGCAATGCCGGTGATGTCATAGCCGCGAAGCTGACCTTCGGTGATGTCGCCGCCGGGCTTGTGCGCCGGGTCGGTGTCGATCGCACGGATGTCATTCTCACCTACAGAGTCAGCACCGGTAACGGCGTCTGTCGGAAAGTAGCCCGCCAGATTCCACTCGCGCATCTTTTCACACAGAGCCTTGAATTCTTCAGACTCAAACTGGTTGAAGACAACGGGAGTTTCGGCAGCATAGTAAACAACACCCGGCGTCGTATTGGAAACGATCACATCATAGCCAAGATAGTTGACCATATTTTCATAAATAAGATGACCGTAATTATAAATCACAACGGCATCCGGCTCACTGGCTTTGATGGTCGCAGCATACTCGTCCAGATCGTCGAGCGTCTTGACAGTGCTGGGATCGAAGCCGTACTTGTTCAGAAGCTCGGTGTTGAAGCGGATACCGGTCTGACGGACATAGATCTGCTGAAGCGGAATGCCGTAGAGCTTGCCGTTTACACGGATTGCATCCCAGACAGCGCTGTTGAGATCAGCGACAACGTCAGGAGCGTACTTATCCAGAACGTCCTGCGTCAACTCGGCATAAGCGCCCTTCGCAACGGCGGGCAGATACGGGTTCCATGCGCCGGTGAAGCAGATATCAAATTCCTCGCCAGCCGTGAACTTCATGTTCATCTTCTCGGTGTATTCGCCGAGAGGGATCATCTCGAACTCGATCTTGGCGTTGATTTTTTCCTTTGTGATCTCGTTGAGTTTCTCATTGATGGCCTCAAAGCCGGGGAAGCTGTCCTGCAGCGCGGGGAATGCCCAGTGCAGCGTGACTTCTTCTGCGAAGGGATTGTCATCTGCCGGGGCGTCAGCCGGAGTTTCGTCCGCGGGAGCGGCGGGTTCCGCAGTTTCGGTAGGAGCGGTGGTTTCTTCCTGGGAGGGCGTCGCAGTCTTGGCGCAGGCGGTGAACATCGCCAGAACCATCAGAGCCGCCAGCAGCAGCGCGAGGAACTTTTTCATTTGTGTTTCTCCTTTTCATTTTTATTATGTCATACCGTTCTGTCAATGATTTTATTCTTTGACAGATCCGATTGCCATACCCTTGACGAAATATTTTTGGAAGCGAGGGAACACCAGCAGCATCGGCGCGACTGTCAGCACGCACATTGCCATACGCATGGCCTCGCCTGGAAGCTTTGCGGCTTCTGCGCCGAGCAGCCCCGTAGACGCGTTATTCTTGAGAAAGTCGACCTTTTCCAGCATACGCTGCAAAAGCAGCTGAATCGTCACATAATTGCCGGTATCCATATACATCATGGCCTCGTAGTAAGCATTCCAATAGGCGACGAACAATGTCAGGCAGATTGTGGCCAACGCAGGCTTTGCAAGCGGGAACATCATGCGCCAGAAAATCTGGTACTCACCTGCACCGTCGATTTTGGCAGATTCGATCATGCTGTAGGGGAGTTTTTCGTAATAGGCACGCATGATGATCGTGTTCATCGCGGAAAACGCGCCCGGCAGAATCAGTACCCAGATGGAATTCTTCAGATTCAGCAGCTTGACATATGTGATGTACTGCGCCGCCATGCCGCCGCTGAAAAACATCGTAAACGTCACGAACAGTGACAGCACACTGCGCCAGCGGAAGGTCGTGCGCGAAATCGCATAGGCATACAGGCTCGTGACCAGACAGCCGATAGCCGTTCCGACGACGCTGACAAAAATCGTGGTGCCGTAAGCCTGCCAGAGCATCTTACTGTCACGGAACAGATAGGAATAGGCGGAGAAATCCAGATGCTTCGGGATCACGCGGAAGCCGTACTGCTTGATGTCCTCGGCGCTGGAAAGCGACACGGACAGCACACAGAAAAACGGATACAGAATGCAGAGGCACAGCATGATAAAAATCAAATAGATGAACACTGTTCCAACACGGTTTTTCTTTTTCATTAAAACAGCGTCCCCTCTCCGTTGATTTTTTTCGTGATCTTATTTGCTACGACCAGAATGATAAAGCCGACAACCGACTGACACAGGCCGATGGCCGTGGACATACCCACGTCGCCAGTCACGCGCAGTGCGCGGTAAACATAGGTGTCGATCACGTCCGTCACACTGTAGAGCATACTGGAGTTCTTTGTCAGATAATAGAACATACCAAAGTCTGCGCTGAAAATCCGGCCAAGCGACAAAATAAAGAACATGGTCACGATTGGACGGATGAACGGATACGAGATCTTCCACATGACCTGCCAGCGCGTTGCGCCGTCGAGCTGCGCCGCTTCAAAATAGGATTTGTCGATCGACAGCAGATTTCCGTAATAAATAATAATGCCATAGCCCATGTTCTTCCACAGATAGCAGACAAGCAGAATGTAGGGCCACCATTTTGGCGTTGTGTACCATGAAACCGTTTCTTTTCCGAAGAACGTCAGGATTCCGTTGACAATGCCGTTGACGTCGGCGAGGTTTGCGTAGAGCGCATACGACGCGGCAACCCATGAAACGATAAATGGCAGGAAGATCACCGTCTGGAACGCCTTGATCGCGTGGCGGCTGTTGATCTCATATAAAAGAAGCGCCAGCAGAACGGTGATGACCGTGTTGCACAGCAGGAACAGCAGGTTCAGTCCCAGCGTATTGCGGATCAGCCGTCCGAAGGTACCGGATGTGAAGAAAAACTCAAAATTCTTGAACCCGACCCATTCGCTTCCGAAGATGCCAAGATTGAATTTATAATTCTTGAATGCCAGCACCAGACCGAACATTGGCAGATACGCAAACAGCGCCAGAAGAATGATGCCCGGCACGCACATGGAAAACAGCTGTCGGTTATCCTTGCGCAAGCTCCGGTTATAAGAAGACCGTCTGCGGATTGTGCCTGGTTCCTGTTTTTTCGTTTCTGCTTTCATCAATACGAACCACCTCTGTCTTCTCGTTGTCGTTTTCGCTAAATTCAGTATAGTGGCGAGGTGCACATTTGTAATCTTTGAATTCTCACGATTGCTTTGAATTGCCCTGAAAGCGGACTTTGATTTTTGAGCGCAACTTTGAATTTTTATGATTATGTTGAAATGTGCGTTGGGATTGTGATATTTTTTAGGTATGCAAATAGTTTTCACCATCCGCTTTGTGGAAACTGCATAGTTGCAATGCTCTGCATGAAGAGGGGGGGGAAGGACAACTCGTGCGGCTAATCAAGTCCAATATTCCGACCGATCGAAAGAACAGCTTTTTTATTAAGGTACTCAGCGGCATTCTAGTTTTCTGCCTGCTGCTGGTATCCTTCGTTTTTCTGCTCATTTATCAGAACGTCAAAAAACGGAGTCTGGAACAGTCCTATCTCGCAGAGCAGGATATTGTCTCGAACGTCAGCTATTCCGCCTCCATCATGCAGGACACCGCTTCGTCCATGCTCACGCAACTCAACGGCGATCCGAAACTTTTGCAGCTAATCTACTCCATGGATACAGAAAGCCTGTCGGTCATTCAATCCATGCAGCTGCTGCAAAACTATACGCGCGCGTCGTCATGGCTGGACTCTGTATACATTTATTGTGCAGAGGAAGACTGTATCTGTTATGCCTACGCCAATGGCAACACCTATCAGTTATCATTTGGTACACTGGATGACTTTTTCGACGCAGCGTTCGTTCGGAATCTTGCAGCTGTGTCCCGTGTGACGCAAAAGCCGGCAATGCGCCAACTTCGCTACCGCAGCACGTCCTCCGACAAAACCGTTTTCAGTTATGTTCTGCCGGTCAGAACCTCGCTCAATCGCTATAATGGCTTCTTTGTTGCGAATATCAGCGCCGAGCGGCTGATGCAGCTCGGCTACGGTATGGCAAACGGCACGGAGCGTCAGCTTCTGATCGTGGATGCAAACGGACAGACCTACACAAGCGGCATGACGCTGCTGGAACAGGAACAGACGGATGCCGTGATCGAAGCTGTGCTGGGCGGGGCCGCAGAAAGCGGCCAAATGGTCGTGCAGGAGGCGAATGCGATCTGCACATGGTCGCGCTCTGCCGATACAGACCTGTATTTTATCAGCTGCATCAGCGACTCGGCCATTTCATCACAGCTCCGTGCGCTGACGCGCTGGTTTTTGCTGTTCTATCTGGGCATCGTGGTATTCGCCGTATTGATCTCCGTCTATCTGACAATCCGTATCAACCGTGAATATGCTGCGCTTCAAACGCAGTATACGCTTTCGGAAAAGCGCTACGCCGAAAACTACAGCTATATCAAGCACGCCATTCTCCGCAGCTTTTTTACGCTCCGAAGCAGCGATTTTGTCATCGGGCGGCAATTTTCCGACAATGGCATCGAGTTGGAGCAATATTCCGGCTTTGCGCTGTTCCTGCTCCAGCTCCGGCAGCGGGAGCTTTCGGATGACAATCAGAATATGTCGTACCGCAGAACGCATTTTCTGTTGCAGGAGCAGCTGGACAAGACGCTGCCGCAGGGGACACGCTATGAATTGGTCGATATGCTGCAGGGCCGGTTCCTCCTTGTCTGTGAGCAGCCGGATACGGTAGACACGCAGACGCTTGCCCAAACGCTTTGCGCAGCGTTCTCTGAAGCCGCGCAGTTTTCCGTCTCTGGCGTCTGGTGCAATGGAATTTCTGCCGTCGATCAGCTTCCCGCAGCCTACCGCACACTGAACGAGCGGCTGGATCTGCTGTATTTCTATCCCGCCGGTCACTTTGTTTCCCGCACAGAGCTGGATGCACGTCCGGCCTTTGGCAAGGCACAGGCAGAGCAGATCCGCAGTGAGGTAGTACAAGCTCTCTGCACCCAGCGCTTTGACGATGCCGCTGCAGCGCTTGCGGGCTTCTTTGACGCATGGTTCGAACCGACAGCAGATGTGCCGTATACGCTGGATCTGCTGATTGCAGGCGTTTCTGAATATATCGCAACGTTCAAGCGTGCCTATGCCGTGACGATGGAATATAACTCCTCGCGCTTCCGCACGGAGGCTCTGCGTGCAGAGTCTTCTCGTGCAGTCAAGCGGCTGTTTCTGGATCTGGTGCAGGACGTCTCCTGTGCATTTGCCAGCATTGACAACCGCAGCAACTATATCGACGCGCTCATCGGCTATATCGAGCGCAATTATGCCGATCCGAAGCTGAACATCGATGCGCTGGCCGATCACGTCGGTCTGTCCGCGTCGCACATTCAGAATATTTTCAAGGCTGCCACCGGCAGCAGCATTTCGGCCTATCTGCGCCGTCTGCGTCTGAATAAGGCGACGGAGTTTTTGGCGCAGACCGACGTGCCGATCAGTGAAATTGCAGAACGAACCGGTTTCGGAAATTCCAACTATTTCTACACCGTATTTAAGCGCCACTACGCAGTTACGCCGAGTGAATATCGTGCAAACCGTCTGAACCGAGCGGACACAAAGGAGGCCTATAACAATGAAATCAACTGACCTGATTTCAGTCTTTTGTCGCCCTGTTCCATTCTGGAGCTGGAACGACAAATTAGAGCCGGACGAGCTGCGGCGGCAGATCGGTGCGATGCAGGACGCGGGCATGGGCGGATTCTTTATGCACGCGCGGGGCGGACTTGAAACCGAGTATCTGAGCGAGGACTGGTTTCGTGCGGTGGAGGCATCCGTTGACGAGGCGAAAAAGCGCGGGATGCAGGCGTGGTGCTACGATGAAAACGGCTGGCCGAGCGGCTTCGCCGGCGGCAAGCTGCTGGAAAATCCGGAAAACTGGGCGCACTATCTGCGCTTTGAGCGAAAAACGGACTTTGATGCAGCCGCGCTTGGCGTTTACACGCTGGAAAACGGTCATATTCGCCGCATCACCGGCGCGGCGAACGGCATTTCAGAGTATCTCTGCGTCTACGACTGCCAGAATTCCTCCACGGTCGATATCCTTGACCCGCGCATCACGGATGCGTTTCTTGCTCTGACGCACGAGAAGTATTTTGAACGCTTCGGTGCGGAATTCGGCAAGGGCATTGCGGGCTTCTTCACCGATGAGCCGCAGTATTTTCGCTATGAGACAGCCTACACGCCAGTGCTGCTGACAGAGTACAAAAAAGCCTACGGCGCAGATATTCTCGATCTGCTCGGCGCGCTGTTTGTGGACTGCGAGGAAGCGCCCGGCTTCCGTTTCCGCTACTGGCGGCTGATGAATGTACTCTATACCGAAAACTTCATGGGCCGCGTTTACCGCTGGTGCATAGAACACAACTGCCGTCTGACTGGTCACACAGTCGAGGAGAGCCAGCTTTACACGCAGATGTGGTGCTGTGCGGGTGTGATGCCGTTTTACGAGTATGAGAGCATTCCGGGCGTGGACTGGCTGGGGCGCAGAATCGGCACGGAGCTGGCCCCGCGGCAGGTTTCGTCCGCCGCGCAGCAGCTTGGCAAAAAGCAGGTGCTGACGGAGACGTTTGCCTGTGCGGGCTGGGACGTGACGCCGAAAGAACTCAAGCGCATCGCCGAATGGCAGTATGTGAACGGCGTAAACCTGATGTGCCAGCATCTGTACCCGTATTCCATCCGCGGCCAGCGCAAGCGGGATTATCCGGCGTTTTATTCGGAGCACAATCCGTGGACGGATGAATTAAAGACGTTCGACGACTATTTCACAGAACTGGGTTATCTGCTTGCCAACAGCCGCGAACAGGCGGATGTGCTGATTCTCCATCCGATACATTCGGCCTATCTGACGTTTGACCGTGCGAACGATGAAGCATCCGTGCGCAGCGTTGGCGAACCGTTCAACGTGCTCATTGAGCGCTTCGGCGCGGCTGGCATCGGCCATCACTACGGCGACGAGCGGCTGATGGAGAAGTACGGCAGCGTCAAGGACGGCAGGCTGACCATTGGACAGTGTACCTATTCCTTCGTTGTGATTCCCGACTGCGATACGCTGGACAGCAGCACCGCCGCGCTTTTAAAAGACTATCTCGTACAGGGCGGACGGCTGATGCTGGCGGGACGGAAGCCCACGCGCATCGACGGCGAGCTTGCCGATCTCAGCTTCTTGCAAGGTAACCTGACGTGGGACGAGCTTGTGCGGGAACGTGCGCTTCTGCCGGAGGCAAACCGCGACGTGCGCTGCACGCTCCGCTTTGCGGAGAATGGAAATTTCCTGTTTGCAGTCAATCTGTCTGAGACGGACACAGCTGACATGTCTGTAAAACTTCCGTTTGCGGGCGTGGAGGCATACGATCTGCTGACACATAAAACGAAATCCGTTGCTTTTGAAAAGACGACAGACGGGATCGCAGCAAAGCTGCATCTCACACCCGGTGAGTCTGTGCTTCTCATGCAGAACGATTCCGCGATGCCACAGGCGCAGAAAAGCCCTATTGCCGAAACAATGGAGCTGGGCGGGAAATGGACGCGGTCCGCGCCGGTGCAGAACAGCCTGACGCTGGACAAGGCGGCGCTGAGTTATGATGGCAAGATGTATACAGAGTTGCTGCCGGTTCCGTATATCTCCGAGCGCCTGCTGCGGGAGAAAACGAATCGGAAGATCTGGCTGCGTTATGCGTTTGCGGCAGATCACCTGCCGGATGATTTGACATTGGAGTTGGAAACGCTCCAACACACAAAACTATCTGTGAACGGCACGGAAATCAGCCTGACCGGTCAGGGGGTCCTTGATCGCTCGTTTGTGCGTGGAAACATTGCCGCGCTTGCCAGAAAGGGTGAAAACGAGATCGTTTTAGAGCTGGACTATTTCCAGTCGCAGCAGACCTATGACGTGTTCGACGGCTTCTATTACGGAAACGGCGAGGTCACAGAGACGCTTATGAACTGCGTCAGCTATGAGACGAATATCGAAGCCATGTACCTGTTCGGGAGCTTCGCCGTGCGGCCGGATTCCGGCTGGCAGGCGGGTGAAAACGGCGTTCGATTCGGCGACCGCTTCCGTCTCTGTGCTCCGGCCATAGACCTTGACTTGCAGGATATTACGGTGCAGGGCTTCCCGTTCTTCCACGGGGCCATGCGCCTGAAGCGCACGATCACCGTGCAGAGCATAAACTGGCAGCTTCGCTGTGCGGGCCGCGTCCAGTATATGCGCGTATTTGTAAACGGGCAGAAAGCCGGAACGCTGCTTTTTAGCGATACGCTTGATCTTTCGCCGTATCTGCATCCGGGTGAAAACACGCTGGAACTGGAACTGATGGCAAGCAACCGCAATCTTTTGGGCCCGCACCACAACGCAGCGGAGCCTGAGCCGCTTTTCGTCGATCCGACGCTGTTTTCGCTCTACGGAAGCTGGCACAGCGGAAAAAGCGAGGGGTATCGGGAAAATTATGCGTTTGTGCGGTTCGGGCTGGACACATTGCAATTAGAACGTAATCTGCTTTGATTGCTTTATCAACGGGAGCATAAAAATGAAACGCTCTGAAATTAACAAAGCACTAAAAGAACTTGAAGCCATGTGCGCGAAATACAAGTGCTATCTGCCGCCGTTCTGCAATTTTACCCCGGAGGAGTGGCAGGAAAAGGGTCACGAGTACGATGAAGTCCGCGACTGTATGCTCGGCTGGGATATTACTGATTACGGCCTCGGTAACTTTGACAAATTCGGGTTCTCTCTTATCACCATCCGCAACGGCTGCCGCACGCAGCCGGAAAAATATCCGAAGGTCTACGCGGAGAAGCTGCTGTATCTGAAAGAGGGCCAGATGGCCGCGAATCACTTCCACTGGTTCAAAACTGAGGACATCATCAACCGCGGCGGCAACTGCCTCATCCGCGTATACAACAGCCTGCCGAACGAAGAAATTGACTACGAGTCCGACGTGGAGGTCCACTGCGACGGTCTCAAGCGCATGGTCCCCGCGGGCACGCAGATCCGGCTGCGTCCGGGCGAAAGTCTCTGGGTCACGCAGGGGATGTACCACGACTTTGCCGTGGAAGAGGGCACCGGCCCCGTCCTGCTTGGCGAGGTCAGCCAGTGCAACGACGATAATACGGATAACCGCTTCAACCCGCCCGTCGGACGCTTCCCGAAGATTGAAGAAGATGAAGCCCCCTATCGTTTGCTCTGCAACGAGTATCTGGCAGCTAAAGGCCAGCCTCTTTAAAATCAGATTTCTTCTTTCTGTATTGGTTCTCAGCTAGAGTTGGCCCTTCGAGCCGCGCCGTGGTGCCGCGGCGCTGGTGACAGCAAACGCGCGGACGTTCCCCTTGGCGGGGAGCGTCCGCATTGCTATTTGACCTCATTTGCTATAATGTATAAATTTGACGTGCAGCTGCCGTTTTCACGATGCCGTCGCTGGCGCTGGATGTATCCGGCGTGTTCCAGATCATTCAGTGCTCTTTGTACTGTGCGCGGCGAAAGATGCAGGTCACGGGCTATGGTTTTCACACCCGGCCAGCAGCTCCCGCCTCCTGCACGGTCGCGGAGGTACATATAGACTGTCCTAGCTCTGTGCGGCAGGTCAGGATCGGCGTAAATTTCACCGAAGAAGCTCATTTCTCGCCATAGCTGCTCATATAGTCATCCGCTTTCGGCGCTGTGGGCGGGCGCATCTGTGTCAGAGATTTTCTTTTAATGTTCATCAGCAATTCCTCCTTTCCCGCGTAGTAAACCTCGCGCTGGGCGCGTTCCGGCGTTTGATATGGTTCTTCAAACTTGATGCCCCATTTGAAATATAATTGCAGCTTCGTGCGCATCGGGTGCGAGCCAGTTTTCATTACGATGAAGTTTCCCTTGGGCAAATTTTTCAGTTCATCCGGAGAGAGCCATGCACGTTCCGCCATCTGTAAGCTCTGACTCGTATTGTCTTTGCCCTTGCTGACGGAACCAGTCAAAACCGTCCGGCTGCCGAGGGCTTTAGACAGCGTTTCTGCCGTCTGGCTGTTCGGCGCGAAGCCGCCGAAGATCGTATCCTGGCAGTTGTCACCGATAATTTCCGCACCCTCTTTGCCGTAATTTTTCTCTAACTGCGCGAGGCTCTGGATGATCGGCACGAGTGTCAGCTTACGGCTTCGGCCTGCGGAGAACAGCGGCAGAATGTCAAAGGGCGGCATCGTACCAAGCTCGTCGCAGTAGAACACGACGCGATTTTGCAGCTTGCCGCCATGCTCGTCGGCCACGGAGAAAAGTTCACGCGAGAGGTTTTGAATCATCAGACCCGCCATGAAGTTTTTGGTTGAGTCTTCCTCCGGCAGTACCAGAAAAATCGCGGATTTTTCTGCTGCGAAATGCTCTGCGTCGATGGCGCTGTCAAAACAAAGCACCTGCTCCAGCTCGGAGTCGAGGAACGCGTTCAAGCGGGAAAGCACCGTGGACATAACAGACGCCATACCTTGTTCGGAAGTGTTGAGCGCTGCGCCTGCAAACCTTCTGGCTTTGTGCGTCGAGGGAAGGTTGTCCATCAAGATTTGAAAGCCGGTTTTCTTGCCCTGACCGCTGGGCGCGAGAAGCTCCTGCACCAGCTTGAACACGGACACGATATGCCGCTTTTCGTGACCGGCGCTGTCGGGTGGAACGTACTCTGCCAAGAGCAGAATAACCGACGTGAGCAGCCCCTCAGCGGCATCGTAGAAAAACGCATTCCGCCCGCGATCCTGCTCATCGCCGCCTGGATTGACGATGGTTTTGGCGAGGATCTTCGCGTATTTTTCTGCTTTTGCCCGCGCCGCAAGGTTGTCCGGATGCTCCCGCGCGATGTCCATGTAGCGGTTGATGAGCGTCAGCAGATTGCTCCCGTCCGAGCGCGTCGGGTTGCGAAGATCGATCACGGAAACGTGGTAGCCGTAGCATTTTTTTGCGATTGTGCCGTAATTTCGTGCGAGGTCGCCCTTGGTATCCAAAGCTAGATAGCTCATGCCGCTGGCACAGGCAAATTCGAGATTTGGATACAAAAAGAAGGCGGTTTTGCCGACACCGGACGCACCAATCATCAGGCAATGCACATCGTCGCGGTCGACCAGCGCATCGAGCTGCTTGCCGCGCTGCGTGCTGCCGAGAATCAGTCCCTGCACCTCCGGCAAATTCTTTCCTGCGCGCCATGAAGCAACATCAAACGGCACACTGGCATACGATTTTTTGATCTCCTGCGTGGTCGCCCAGCGCGCGGTTCCGTGCTGTCCGTCGCCCACAGTTTTGGATTTGATGCCGTTGAGCGAGTAATTGCTTGTGAGAACAGACAGCAGAACGCTGAACAGCACGATCACCACACCGACCGCAATCAGCGGCGTTACAGACTCAGGCATGGGGCTAATTCCTCCTTTTGTCCGTGGAGAAGATCATCGTTCCAGTCTTTCTGCTCCGGCATGAGCCGTTCCGTCATAACGCCGCGTTCGCGCAGAAGCTCTGCCATCCGTTCGCTGGCTTTGTACCCAGCGTCATCGTTATCTAAGCACAGATAGACGACCTGTGTATCCGGTTTCAGCATCTGCAAGAGCGGAATTGGAGACGTGCCGCAGCAGGCAACATAGCTATGTTCCTGCCACTGGTGCGGGTTCATGGAAATGTACGAGAGCATATCTATGGGCGCTTCGAACACATAAAGGCTTCCGTCCGTGCCGGTATGATGAAAACTGTAACGCGGGTCGCTGGACTCGACATTCAAGCGAAAGGCTTTACCGAAGCTGTTCGTGCTGCGCAGATGGGCGTGCCGCGGACAGCCGCCTTCGTCCGTGCCGATGAACACCGCGTTGTGATGCGCCGCGTCCTCGTAGAGCAGTTTCTTCCGTGCAAAATACGCGACCACGTCGGCGTCCAGCCCGCGCGTTTTGAGAAGATACGCAAATACGCGGTGCATATTTGCGTTTGGAACAGGCGGTGCGAAAGGTTTTTGATCGACCTGTTCCTGCTTTTTTGCCTGCGGATAAACCGGCTCCGTGCTCTCGCCCAGCAGCATGGACATCGCTTCGACGTAGCTTTTTCCGTAATATTTTTGTACAAAGCTGACGGCTCGACCGCCTTCGTTTGATGCATGATCGAACCACTCGCAGCCGCGCACCGTGACGCTGTGGTCCCTGGCAAGCCGCTTTTCCCGCCCGGACTTGATGAGCTTCTCGCCTTGCCGGAGAAGAAATTCTTCGAGGTCAACGGTCGCGGCGCGTTCCTTCTGTTCTGGGGTAAATTCTATAAATTTGCTGATTTTTCTCACCACTTTCTTCGGTTGCAAAGATTTTTATTTTAGGGTATACTGGTTACAGGAAGGGGGCGCACGGAATGCAGACGCAAGTATATTCGATCGATGAGATCCGCGAGATCGTCGCGCCGATCGCAAAGCAGCACGGCGTGGACAAGGTGTTTCTGTTCGGCTCTTACGCAAGAGGTGATGCAACACCCGCCAGCGACGTGGATCTCTGCGTGGACGCGCCAAAGCTGCGCGGTCTGTTCGCGCTCGGCGGTCTGTATGCCGACTTGGAGGATGCGCTCAAAAAGAGCATTGACGTTGTGACGACCGGCTCTCTTAAGTACAACAAAGACGAAGCCTTCCTTGAAAATCTGCGAAAGGATCGGGTGCTGCTGTATGAGCTTTCCTAACCGCGATGCGCAGATCCTGGCGCACATTCTGGAGTATTGCAATCGAATTGAAAGGACGCTTTCCCGTTTTGGCAAGGATTTCGATGTCTTTCTGGAAGATCAGGATTATATGGATTCCGTCAGCATGAACCTGCTTCAAATTGGCGAACTTGCTGGAAAGTTTTCCGATGCGTATGTGCAGAAAACGAAGCCGCAGATGGATTGGCGTGCGATCAAAAATATGCGTAATATGTTTGCGCACGACTATGGCTCGATGGACAAAGATCGCATCTGGCAGACCGCGACAGAAGACGTTCCGGCGCTCAAGGTGTATTGCGAACGCGCATTGACCGAGGATTTTAAGTGAATATGCAACAGGCGACGCTGTCAGAACAGCGCCGCCTTTTTTATCGAATGTCCAAATTATATCCCTGTTCCTGCTCATGATCGTCTTGCTTATGCCCCATTGCCAGCCGTTTTTGCATGAGCTTTTTGCGGCGCTTGGAGTCCATGCGGATGCCCATTGGGTTGCTGGGCGGCGCGGCATTGTCGCGGAAAATCTGCCCCATCTGGTGAAACAAACGCACCGTGGCATTCAGAAGATACTCGGATGGAAGCCGCACAGAACAAGAAGGTGTGGATGAAGTATTCTCGTTTACAAGAGTCGGATTTGTAGAAGCATCTGTAGAAGTTTTTTCCGCAGACGGTTCTTCAGCTTGCGAAGATTCCTGCCCCATCTGCTGCCGCAGGCGCTCCGCTTCCTGAATGATCGCGTTTTTGATGGCTCGGAATTCTTTTTGCTGGGAGAGCGGATTATGCTGCCGGGGTCGGTTTTTGTAGTAGCCCTCCAGCGTGTCGCGCAGACCATTCCAGACGGCATAATACGCCGCCACCTCCGGCAGCTTTTCGAGTTCATCCACGATTTCATCAACCTTGTCCTTGAGCGACGTTTTGAGATAGCCATACTGCTTTTTGCCACTGACCGTGCGCAGCTCCAGTGCCAGCTCCAACAACTTTTGTTGGATGGACGCGGGCTGGGCGGAGACGGATTCCATACGGTCAACGAGTTCACGCATGACTTCTCGCGCCGCTTCGCTCACGTCCTTATAGGCTGCGTCCTTCCGAATATAGAGATTTTCTAATTCTGCCTGAAAGATGCTGTTTATCATCACAGAGCGCAATTTCACGACAGCATCCCGCTTCAAAACCGTCTCCTGATCTGTCCAGAGCATCATGTGAATGTGCGGGTGCGTATCCGCATCGTGGTAAGCTGCGTACCAGTGCAGTGCCGACGCTGGAATATGAAACGCTTCCGCAAACTTATTCTGTTGGCTGACGAGCAGCTTCCGCCAAGCTGCGGCATTGTTATAACCAAGCCGCTCCGCGTCCTCACGATGCAGGGAATAGATGATTGTCCAGACGTTGCCATCGCGCGATGTTAAATCGCGCATTGCCGCATCCAAATCTGTATGCGCTTCCCGACCGAATAATCCATGCGCGCTGTGCTTTTCCGCGCCGGGGCGTGTAGCAATGTAGTGCAAATACCCTTCTTCGGATTGAAGTTCCTGCATATGTGTGTCCAGTGCAGCAGAGATCAGCGCCGACGCAGTATGCAGTGTTGGCGCTCGTTTGTAGTCCTCATACTCGAAGGAATCCTTCATATCCGGAAAATCCTCGAGCAGCTTTGAGATCAGTTCTTTTTGTTTTTTCGTTGCAGGGCCTTTGCCTGTCAGGACTTCCACACCATCCCGCGTTGCGATGTACTTCATATATCTGTCCGCATTTCTACGGCGAATGAATCCGGTTTTCTGGATCAGTCTCGCCATCTGTTACAGCCGGCTTTGTTGGCGAAGCACCTCCGGAAATGAGATCTGGCCGTTCGTCCGCAGCACCTCCTGATAACTTTTGCCGCGCATCTGCTGGTACGTCTGCGCGTCGATATCTGTGTCCGAAGCAAGGATATGATTGCAGACATTCTGCTCGACTGCCTGCTTGAGAAGCAGCTTGCCGATGCGGTCCCCGAACATACTGAGGATGGCTTCGAGCGTTTCACCAAGGATCTTTGGCAGAAAGTCTCCGGCATACTCGCTTTGCAGATAACCGCAGTAAAAGAGAATGGCTTTGTCAATGAAGTCATTTTGCGTCGTACAGCCGTCCAGCTTGTAGTGGTACTGCACCTTGCTCCACGTCGCGTCATCCAGCCAAACAGAATGTCGGCGTTTTTCCTCTGCTTTGATTGTTATCACCCCCAAAAAAAGAAAAGCGCCAAAATGGTGCCTGCAGCAGCGGCACAATTCTGGCTTTTCCGAAAAATCAGCGCCAATCCACTTTTTACACCCGCAGAAAAGCGCCGTTTTCACCCCTCAAAACTGCCCGCACTGTGGGCAGAAGTGGCAGGGCTGGCGCAGAAAAGCGCCAGGCTTTTCTCCTGCCTCGCCGCTTGCGGCTCTGTTCTCCGTTGAAGGCCGCCCGCAGGCGGTTTCCTTCTGTGCCTGCCGTTCCCGTAAAGCTCCCGCACGGCGGCGCAACGTCCGGTTTTCTGGTACTTGGCGGGTACGCGCTCGGCTGCGTCCGGAAAGCCGCATAAACCGCCGACACGGGCGCGACGGCGCGGAACGCGCTGCCGGTTACATCTGCATCTCCTGCGTGGGAGCATCCTGCTCCTGCAAAATCTCCTGACAGAGCTGATTTAACGGCATATGCTCCCGCTGCATACAGTAGGCTTCCATCTTTTCACGCAGCACCTCTTTCTCTGCCGCATTCAGGTGATAGGTAAGAGATTGATCATCGATTCCGCTGCCATAGAGCGTGATCTCCAGCTCATCGCAGACCTGCTGGCGCTGCATATCGTAGTTGGCATAGATATTCAGCGCATGGT
>OGHL01000699.1_pt1 | contig 22781 bp, 29 predicted proteins | sample 1571391 | NCBI WGS metagenome assembly OGHL01 (sample SAMEA2581948, study PRJEB24529) | metagenome | biome: Human gut stool | place: China | collected 2011 | reverse complement strand
GCCTAATGCCGGCGGATTTAATTTCTTTGGAACTAATTATCCTAATTATTTTCCGACAGGCACCATGATTGATGATGAAGGAAAGACACAATATTGGGATAACCCGGAGAACCTTCTTAAACTGGCTGCTGTGAACAATACTGTGACAAAGAATCCGCGTATCTATTCACGCACATCCATACATCCTATCGAAGGACTTGAAATGATTCTGGAATATACTTACGATGGTAAAGAAGTGGCTTCGCATACTTATAATGGATATTATTCATTGATGCATCCGCAGAATACTTCTATTTCTGACCCTAAAACGTCTAACTTTGGCAATAACCGGACTTCAGTAGATTATAACTCTATCAATGCCTATGCTACTTACCGTAAATCATTCAAAGATCATAATCTCAAGATTATGGGTGGTTTCTCACAAGAAACATCTAGAACAGAAGAACTCAAGGTAAGCCGTTTGGACATGATTGACCCGGATCTTCCCTCTATCACAGGAGGTGTGGGCGAAACTACTGCCAACGACTATTATGGGGAGTACATCATTCGTGGTGCTTACGGGCGTATCAACTATGACTACCAAGGTAAATATCTCTTGGAAGTGAATGGTCGTTATGACGGTTCTTCCCGTTTCCCGCGTAATAATCGTTATGGATTCTTCCCCTCGTTCTCACTGGGTTGGCAAGTAGGACGTGAAAAGTTTATGAAATGGACTGAAAACTGGTTGAACGAATTCAAACTCCGTGCTTCTTGGGGTGAAATCGGTAATCAGGTTCTTGGTGACAAACTTATCCACAACTATGCTTATATTGCCATGATGGATCCCGAAAAAGCTCAATGGATAATGAACGGAATGCGGCCTATAACTTTGACTACTCCAGGTATGGTAAGCTCAAACTTCACATGGGAAGTGGCTAAAACAACCAATATCGGTGTGGATTTGTCATTGTTCAACAATCGTTTGCAGACTACTTTCGAGTGGTATCAGCGTCGCACGGAAGGTATGTTAGCTCCGGGAGCTGACTTCTCCGCTGAAATAGGTGCGGCCGCTCCGAGAATGAATACCGCCGACATGATGGCATACATGGAATCACAAAAAGCGGCGATGCAAGAAGCAATTACTTTGCATCTGAAAGCGCTCACTGACCCCGAAAAGATTTCGGCCGCAACATTAAGCCAGATCGCAACATCTTTCGGGATTATTGTTGATAAGGCCACAAGAAACACGGCAAGCGGTAATGATAGCCTCAATAAGTTGGATGGGCTAATTAAGGAGTTCAGAGATGCTATTAAGCCCGAAACAGATTGAATTTGCAAGGTACGGGAATCACCGATGGAATTTCAAGGGCGGCGCGACCCGAAGCGGGAAAACATATCTTGATTTCAAGTGGATTATTCCCATGCGGATTCGAGAACGAGCCGGGAAAGATGGGCTTTCCGTTATTTTAGGCGTTACAAAATCCACAATAGAGAGAAACGTACTAGAGCCTATGCGGAATCTGTACGGCGATAAACTTGTTGGGGCGATTTCCAGCGATAATACGGCGTGGATTTTTGGCGAGAAGTGCTATTGCCTGGGCGCGGAAAAAGTGTCTCAGGTATCCAAGATTCGCGGTGCGTCTATCAAGTATTGCTACGGCGATGAGGTCGCGGACTGGTCGGAAGAGGTTTTCGCGCTCCTGAAAAGCCGCCTCGATAAAGAGTATTCTTGCTTTGACGGAACATACAACCCGCAATATCCCAACCACTGGCTTAAAATATTTCTTGATAGTGATGCCGATATTTTTAGCCAAGAATACACCATAGATGATAATCCGTTCTTGCCCCCGGCTTTTGTTGAAAATCTGAAAAAAGAATATGCTGGAACGGTGTTCTATGATAGGTACATTCTGGGAAAATGGACGCTGGCAGAGGGGCTTGTATACGATTTTTCCGAAGCGAATATCACGGATGAAGTGCCGGAATTCGCGGACTATTACATAAGCATCGACTACGGCACCCTGAATCCATTTTCATGCGGATTGTGGGCTGTGAATGGTAATAAGGCGGTAAGAATCAACGAGTATTACTACGATGGAAGAGCCAACTATACGCAGCTCACAGACGAGGAATATTGCGACGCTGTGGAGCGCCTGACGGACGGCTACGAAATCAAGCGGGCGGTTATTGATCCCTCGGCGGCTTCTTTCATTACCGCCCTGAAACGCCGTGGATTCCGCGTCCAGCAGGCGGACAATGCCGTTCTTGATGGCATTCGGCGCACGGCGGTATATCTCAAGAATGGGAATATAAAAATTCACCGGTGTTGCACGGATGCCATTCGCGAGTTCGGGCTTTACCGGTGGGACGATAAGAAAACGGAGGACGCGGTAGTGAAAGATAACGATCACGCTATGGATGATATACGGTATTTCTGTAATTCCGTGATGCGAAAGAAAGTGAAGGAATCGTAATGGGGATCATTTCAGCTATAAAAGGGCTTGTATCTGTGATTTCAGATACGAGGGTAAAGGAAGATTTCAAGATAGAGCCTATTTCATCCGAGCAAATGAACGCTTGGATTTATGAATGTGCCGATATCTATCAGGGGAACCCAAGCTGGATTGATGTAGAAGACGGCATAGATACCGTGAACTTCGCAAAGTCCGTGTGCGCCGAAATCGCGCGGCTGACAATGCAGGGTACGAGCATCAAGTTAAGCGGGTCTGCCCGCGCCGACTGGCTGCAATGGCAGGTTGACCGGGTGTATTCGCTGTTGCAATCTTGGGTGGAGTACGGCAGCGCATACGGCACAATCATGCTAAAGCCAAACGGTGATACAATCGATATCTACACGCCGAACAAATTTGATATTACCCACGTGACGAACGCCGAAATTGACGGCGCAGTTTTCTACAATCAGCAGAGAGCCGGGGATAAGTGGTTCACCCGGCTGGAATACCACCGGTTCGAGGGCGGCGCATACAGAATCACGAATAAATGCTATGTAAGCCCATCGGAGAATGATACCGGAAAGCCTGTTGACATTTCCGAAACGCCGTGGTCGGCGCTGGCGGAAGAAGCTACCGTGGCGAATATTGAAAAGCCCCTGTTCGCGGCGTTCCGGATGCCGCAAGCAAACAATATCGTAATCAGTTCCCCTTATGGTCTGCCTGCATTCTCTGAGGCCGTGCAGGAGCTGCGGGACTTGGATATTGCATATTCCAGAAATTCAGCCGAAATCTTTGATAGCAAGCGAACTGTGATGGTGGATAAAGATCGAATGCTTGATTTCAAGGAAAGGGCGAAAACGGATAACGCGCTTGGGCGTGTGAGGATGCCGAACTATATCAATCTCGTGGACGGAGATACCACCACACAGAGCGATATTTACCACGAAATCAATCCCACATTGAACACCGATGCGCGACTTACGGGGCTGAACGCCCTGCTTAGCCAGATCGGCTATAAGGCAGGATTCTCAAACGGCTATTTTGTTTTCAATCAGTCCGGCGGCATTCAGACGGCGACGCAAGTAGAAGCCGACCAGCAGCGCACAATCCAGACGATTAAAGCTGTGCGTGATAGCCTGGAACATTGCTTGGATTGCCTTATTTACGCGTTGAATGCGTTCGCCGATTTGTACGGCCTTGCTCCGGCTGGCGCGTATGAAGTGGCCTATGACTTCGGGGATATCACATATTCGGCCAACGAGGAAAAGGCCAGATGGTACGGATATGTTCAGGCGGGGAAAGTCCCATTCTGGTATTATCTGATACGTTTCGAGGGATTCACAGAGCAGGAGGCAAAGGCGCTGGAAAATGCGGCTCAGCCGAAAACGCCGACGCTATTTGGAGGGGAGGAATAATCATGGGCGGTAGAGGTGGAGCCGGTGGCGTAAACGAAAGCAGAAATCTTGCTGCGTTTGATGTTGATATGGGCGGAACAAAAAGCGATTTTGTCGTAAGAAAAGGCGTTGTTTACAAGGATAGCGGCGAACGTGTGCAACTATCTGCACAGCAAGTGATCCAAAATGCAAAAAACTTGGGATATGGCGTAAAAACATATTCGCAAAAGGAATATGACGAAAAGCAAAAAGCATACAGAGTAGATCGGGTTACGACGAATGCATTCTTAAATATGATGGATGCCCAAATGGGAGGGGAACGGCGGATGCAAAGGAAAACAACGGCAAGCAGACGCGGAAGTAGGAGAAGAAAGTAATGGGCGGACGCGGCGCAAGCAGCGGCGTGAGGTACAGAAATGTATCTTGCGGCATTTTTAATGGAGAAATCTATGATTAACTTTGAAAATCTGGATAAAGCCATTTTCCCCGGCGTTGGGAAGTACGGAATACCGGAAATCGCGCCGATAAACGAGTATCCGGTAGGCGAATTTATACCGATGAATTACGCCAAAAGTTGCAAAAATCCGGGTGGCAAGATTTTGCATTCTTTCGTTGATGACTACCAATTTACCAGATTTTGGAATACGCCTGATCGGTATATCCCAATGCTATCTAGGTTTACTGCCGTGTGTGCGCCTGATTTCTCTACATACACAGATATGCCGTTAGCTATGCAGATTTATAATCACTATCGCAAGCACTGGCTGTCGGCGTATTGGCAGGCGCATGGCCTTACAGTGTATCCTACGATCAGCTGGAGCGATGAATCATCCTATGATTGGTGCTTCGACGGTGAGCCGGTAGGCGGTATTGTTTCCGTGTCCAGCGTGGGGACACAAAATAACACAGAAGCAAAGCGGCTTTTCCTTAAGGGGTATGAGGAAATGATAAAGCGGCTAAACCCCACATGGGTAATTTTTTATGGTAAAGTTCCGCTTGAATGCGATTGGAATGTAATTCGGGTAAATCCCCATTATAATGAAATCGTAAAGCGCCGAAAAACAAAGGATGGATAGCCAATGCTTACCCCCTCTTACCTACTCCACGCCGTTGAACCGGCTGAGGATATTGCGGAAGAACTGCACCAGAATATTATGAATCGGATTATAGAACGCATTCTGATTCGGTTCGGGCGTGGTGATGGCTATATCCTCACCCCTCTGGATAAATACCAGATCGAAACGCTTCAACAGCTGGGCTATCTCTTGGGCGACATCCAAAAAGAGATTGCAAAAGCTACCGGGAAAATGCAAACGGAAATCGCGGCAGCTATGGAGGATGCCGGAGTAAAGGCGCTGGGATACGATGACGCGATATACCGAGAAGCTGGGCTAAATCCAACGCCGCTTGTGCAATCGCCGTATCTCCAAAAGCTTATGCAAGATACATATGAGCAGACGCTCGGAGAGTGGAAGAACTTCACAGCCACAACCGCCGATGCGGTGCAAGAGACGTTTACACAGCTTTGTGACGAAGCGTATATGAGAGCCATGTCCGGGGCAATTTCGCCCGTGCAGGCCGTCAGGGAGGCCGTTGAGCGGCTTATTTCCGATGGGGTATATATCAAGTATACCAAAATCGGGAGCGACGGAACAGAGCGCGTACACAAGGATACAATAGAGGTTGCCACGGCGCGGGCGGTACGCACCGGCATTTCTCAAGGTTCGGCTAGAATACAGCTTGCGAGAATGGACGAAATGGGCGTAAATCTTGTAATTGTTTCTTCCCATCTGGGAGCAAGGCCGACGCACGAGGTGTGGCAGGGGAAAATCTATAGCCGCGTATCTAGCACAGAATACCCCGATTTCGTTTCATCCACCCAATACGGCACGGTAACGGGGCTATGCGGGGCGAATTGCCGCCACAACTTTTCGGCGTGGTTTCCCGGGCAGGGCAACCCGTTCGAGGACTACGACAGCGAGGAAAACAAAAAGCAGTACGAGAAAGAGCAGAAGCAACGCGCCATGGAGCGGAGAATCAGGGATACAAAACGGAAAGTTTTGGGACTGAGGACGGCCATGGACAAAGCGCTATCTGAGGAAGAACGGGTTGGCTTTGAAAAAGAGTACCGCAAGAAATCCGCTTTATTGCAGCAGCAGAATGAAGCATACAACGCTTATTGCAAGGAAACCGGGCAGAAAAAAAGAGCGGACAGAATCGCGATAGCCCTATGGAATCGCAGTGAAGCCGCAAAAGCTACCGCTGCGGCCAGAAAGTACAACGCGGAGAAGGAATAAATGAGTATGATGTATTGTCCATACGCAGTAAACCGGCATCTGGTTCAGCAGACGACGCAGGAGTACGACGAAAGCGGCAACCAGACTTTACAACAGGTGATAGAACACAACACCGCAGAATTCATCGAGTGCAAAAAGGAATCATGCGGCGCGTGGCACGATGGGAAGTGCCACTATAATCAAGTTGATTGAAGCAACTATTCGGGTTTTCCGAACGGTTGCTTTTTTCATACCATTTTTGCCGTGGCAGGCGTAAAACGAGCCGACAGCAGGGGACGCAACCCCCATATAACAAAGCATAGCTGAGAAAGGAAGTATATGAAACGCGAGTTTTTGCAGAATTTCAAGGTAGGAGACCAGCCCCTGAGCAAGGAGATCATTGACGAGATCATGGCAGAGAATGGCCGGGATATCGAAGCTGCTAAGAAGCCTTTTGCTGACTATGATACCATCAAGAGCCAGCTGAGTGAGGCGCAAAAGACCATTTCCGGCTTTGAGGAGCAGGACGTCGATACCATCAAGCAGTCTGCCAAGGATTGGGAAAAGAAGTACAACGATGCCATTGCCGAGAGCAATCGGAAGATCGCGGATATGGAATTCTCCCACGCCTTGGACGCTGCTATCACCGGTGCCAAGGGGAAAAGCGCTAAGGCAATCCGGGCACTGCTGGATATTGATACCTTGAAAGCCAGCAAGAATCAGGAAACGGACATTAAGGCCGCGCTGGATGCGCTGCGTGCCGATAGCGGATATCTTTTTGAAGATAACGGCGGCGCGGCGCGCTTCGATAATCCCGGAAATGGCGGAGGCGGCCAGCAAACAGACCTCAGCAAAATGAGTATGGCGGACTATATCGCCGCAAGAAAGAAGTAAAGGAGTTTTTTATTTATGGCAAATACGATTCTTACCCCCGACATTATCGCCCGTGAAGCCCTTATGGTGCTGCGAAACAACGCAGTTATGGCGAATCTGGTACACCGCGACTATTCCAGCGAGTTTGTCACCGGTGTGGGCGATACCATCACCATCCGCAAGCCCGCAACCTTTACGGCAAAGGAGTTTGCCGGAACTATTTCGGTGCAGGATGCTACCGAAAGCGGCGTTCCCGTGAAAATGGATAAGTTCCTTGATGTATCTTTCGCAGTCACCGCAAAGGAGCTGACGATGGATATTGCGAGCTTCTCCACGCAGTTCATTGTCCCCGCTATGCAGGCGTTCGCCGATAAGGTTGACGGCTATCTGCTTGGCCTTGCATCAGGTATCACCAACAAGGTGACGGCGACCACCGATATCAAGAACGACGTGATTGACGCGCGGGCATACCTCACCAAGTCTGCAACCCCGCTGACCGAGCGCCGGTTTGTGTACAACACCGATACCGAAACGAAGCTGCTGAAAACCGACCTGTTCATCAGCGCCGAGAAGGTGGGCGACGCGGGTACTGCGCTGCGTGAAGCGTCTCTTGGCCGGAAGTTCGGCATGGACTTCTACGTTGACCAGAACGCGGACACTGCGGGCGTTCTGGGACTGGCTTTCCACAAAAACGCTTTCGCATTCGTTACCCGGCCTCTGGTTCTGCCGCAGGGCGCGGCAAATGCAGCGATTGTGAACTACGACGGTTTTGGCCTCCGCGTGGTGCAGGACTACAACATCACCACCAAAACCGATACCATTTCCATTGATATGATCTGCGGCGTGAAGACGCTGAACAAGGATATGGCGGCGATCATTGCGGCGGCCGCTAGCGGCGGAGAAAGTCAGGGGGGTTAACCGGCTATAGCTCAATGGCAAGCTATACGCAGGAGAGCCTTGAAAAACTGACAATACCGGAGATCAAGGCTCTTTCTGCAAAGCTGGGCTATAGCATCACAAAGGCCAAGAAAGCAGATATCATAGCGGAATTTTTGGAGCAGCAGGAGGCGGCGGCCAATGTATATCACGTTTGAGGATTATATACGGTGGTACTCCCCAATTGATGAAAACATCTATGAGCGGCTGGCAATAGAGGCTTGCCGTACAATGGATAAATATACAACGGGCATTGATAGCGTGCGTAAGCTGAAAAAGGCGTTCCCCGTGGACGAGGATTCAGCCTATGCCGTGAAATTTACCGCTGCTCAGTTGGTGAATACGCTGTACCAAATCTACGAGGCGGAACAGGCCGCCAACATGAGCAGAGGGTACATTGAAACCGAAAACGGATTGCAGCGGAAAATCATTTCCCGCGTGGAAGCCGGTAACGAGGCGATATCTTACATGGAAGGGCAGGGCAGCACAACGGCAATAGATGTTGCTGTGAAGGATACCGCCGCGAAGCGGAAAATGCTTTTCAATATCGTTCGTGACGGTCTGTCCGGCGTGGAGGATGCAAACGGCGTGAATCTTCTGTACATGGGCGTATATCCTGAGGTGCTGTGATGTACAAAAATACCGTTACTGTATTCAATCGCAAGCCCGGAGACCGTGAGAAAGGTGCTACGTGGTACCCCACCATCATTAAGAATTGCAATCTTAATGTAGATCGTGCCGCAATTCTTGCCAAGTATGGCGCGGAATCGAAAGATAGCGCATACGTGGGAATTCATTACCAGAAAAAAGACGGCGTGGTCAATATCGCAGGGAAACGCCTGTTGGAGCCTAAAGAATGGGATGGGAGCGAAGATTCCATTACATTCAGCCCCACAGGCGATTTTTTCTGGAATGGTGAATGGGATGGTGGCATTGTGGCGGATTCCGACGAACGTTGGACAAATGAAGGATTTTACGCCTACATGAACCGCACGAAGGATAACGTATTCACAATTTCGTCTGTCTCCCGGCACTCCGTTATTCCGCTGATCGAGGTATGGGGGAAATGATATGGCGCAGAAAATACACCACTTCAAGGACTTCTCCATCGTCGTGGATGGCGTGGACATTAAGGTGGATATGAGCCGGTTGGAGGGCAATTTCAACCGTGCGCAGTTCACCCTTGATAGCGCCATTATGACTTCTATGGTTCCCTTTATGCCAATGCTGACGGGGCAATTCATCAACGAAACAAAGGCCGCGTCTGCTGCTATCGCTGGATCTGGGCAGGTGGTGGCGGGCGTAGCTCCTACCGGGCGATTCCTGTATGAAGGAAACGTGATGGTTGGTGAAAAATCCCGCTCTGCATGGGCGAAAAAGGGCGAGAAGAAGGTATCCACAGGAAAAAGCCTAACCTATTCAAACGGCAGGACAAGCCAATGGTTCGATAAGGCCAAAAGTAAGGACTGCGACAAGTGGGTCGAGCTGGTGAAAAAGGAGGTCGGCGCTGGATAATGGGAACACCAAAACCGATAGGCGTTGACGGCGAAGGATTTGAAATCCTGAAAGATGCCGTTGTAGAGCTGCTAAACCAATACCCCGGTCTGAATGGGCGGGTCATTTCTCGAAGTGACTTGTCTGAAGACGGGGGTATTTCTATGGAGCCGGAAAGTGGAACGCTGGTGTACTCCGAGAAATCCGATATCGTCGGCAACATCCGGCAGGAATGCCAATTCCCATTTTACGTGGTGTATCGCACAGACGCTACCAATGAGTACGTGAAAGCCGGGACGAATGACTTTCTGGACAAGCTGGGCGCGTGGGTATGCCGTGAGCCAGTAACGATAGGCGGCAATCTGTATCAACTGGAAGCCTATCCCGCACTCACCGGAAGCCGGAAAATCACAAAGGCCGTGCGCTTTAACTCCTATGCACTCGAACCGAACGAAAACAAAACGCAGGATTGGCTAATACCAATCACTGTGAACTACACACACGAATTTACAAGGCGGTAAATCCGCAGAAAGGAAAGAAATATGGCTGATAATCTGAGCTTTAATGTTGCCGATGGCGTTACCATTGCGCGTGAAACGCTGATTGCGAACCTGAACGTTGGCACTTCTACTGCCCCCGAGTGGGCACCCGTCGGTATCCGCGTTTACAGCGGGCAGGAGGACTTCGACTGGCAGCGCGAAACCAATCAGGATATCATCGGCAACGCCTATTCCAGCATGAAAAAGCCCATCATTACCCAGAGCTTTGACGGATGGGAGATCTCCGGCGGCGACAAGGCCGCTATCCAGATCTGGAATCAGGGCGTGAGAGACCAGAACCCGCAGGCAATGTCCAACAATGATATGTTGATTGTACATAAGTACGTGTACAGCGACGGCACCACGAAGTTCTTTGCAGAGCGTTACAAGGCGTGCGCCGTGGAAATCAGCAGTCTGGGCGGCGATGGCGGCGGCAATCTCACCATGCCTATCAATGTCACCTACGGCGGCGAACGGACTATTGGTTCCGTTTCGGTTGCGGACGGAGCGTTTACTTTTACGGCTGATGGTGCGGTGTAATGGCCGCGTATGATCTCCCCACCTCCCTGCTTGTCGGGGAGGTGGCTTACCCCATTAACTACGGGTGGAAAAATGCTATTGCCGCACTAGCTGAGCTGAGCAACCCCGAAAAAGGGAGAGCGGAAAAAGTCACAAACATGGTGTGCCACATATTCCCTCAGTGGGCGCGGATTCCGTCAGCGGATATCCCGGAAGCGATAGAAAAGGCACGGTGGTTTCTGGATTGCGGCAGAGAACCGGACGGGAAGATTCGGCCTAAACTGATGGACTGGGAGCAGGACGCGGATATCATCATTCCGGCGCTGAATCAGGTGTCCGGGCAGGAAATCCGACTGTCCCCGGATATCCACTGGTGGACGGTGTACGGCTGGTTCATGAGCATTGATAAAGGCTTGTTCTGCACGGTGCTCAGAATCAGAAACAAGCTTTCCACAGGCGAAAAGCTGGATAAATCCGAAAAGAAATTTTACCGCGAGAACCGGAAGCTTGTGGAGCTGAAAAACAAGGACACCGACGCAGTGCGGCAGGCACGGGAAGAAATCAAGGGCTTGTTAGGTGGTGGCTAAATGTCAGACGGGCAGATTTTAATTGATTCTAAACTTGATACTCAAGGCGTAAAAAAAGGCACTGACGAGCTGCAAGGGCTTTTCACCAAGACGGCAGAAACGGCAGCAAAGGCCGCCAACACCATTGAAAAGGGATTCCAGAAGGTAAACTATAAGGAAGCATTTGAGAAGCTGCCAGCGAGCTACCAATCCGCATACGCCAAAATCGAAACGATTCGCGCGAATGATTCCCTGAGTGAGAAACAGCGGGCAATGCAAATTGCCAGCGTGTACCGGGAACTTGGATACAATCAGCAAGAGGCGCTTGCACGGGCGTGGGATGCCATGAAATCCGATTCCGAAACAGGCTCGCACCATATTATTGAGAACCTTTATGAGATTCAGGAGCGGGCGCAGGAAGCATCTGGAGGCGTTGAAGATGTTGGCGAAAAGATAAAAGAAAGCGGCGAGGAAGCCAAGGGCGCGGGCGAAAAGATTGAGGATACTGGCGAAAAGGCCAAAGGCGCAGGAGACAAGGCAAAAGGCGCGGGCGACTCCTTCAAGGATATGTTCAAGGCGCACTTATCCGCCGAAGCCCTTATCAGTGCGCTGAAAGCCATTGCACGGGAACTTGTGGAGCTGGGCAAACAGGCTGTCGCAGCGGCGGCGGATGTGGCAGCTTCCAATGCGCAGTTTGAGCAGGCTTTTTCTGGCGTTGAGAAGGAAGCCAGAAAATCCCTGAATTCCATTTCCAAGGAAACCGGCATTACCGCAACGCGAATGCAAGGCTCCTTTACAAAGATTTTTGCATTTACGAAATCAGCCGGTGGCGATACGGAAGCCGCTATGGATATTGCATCCCGTGCGCTTCGAGCAGCTGCGGATAGCGCGGCGTACTACGATAGATCGGTAGAGGAAACTACAGAATCTTTGCTATCTTTCCTAAAGGGCAACTACGCTAATGATGCCGCTCTGGGCATTGCCGCCACGGAAACCACGCGAAACACCGCCGCAAACAAGAAGTATGCGAAATCTTTCCAAGAGCTTTCCGAAGCACAAAAAGTCGATGTGCTACTTTCCATGGTGGAGGCTGGCAACGAAGCATCCGGCGCAATCGGGCAGGCGGCGCGAGAGGCTGAGCAGTGGACGAACGTTACTGGCGAGCTTTCCGAGGCGTGGAAACAGTTCCTTGCAAAAATCGGTACTCCGATTCTAGAGGGGCTTACCCCCATTATTCAGGGAATCACAAGCGCATTGCAGAGGATGTCCGAAACGTCCGCCTCCGCAGACCTTGCGGGGGACATGAAGGACTTCACCGATGCGGTGGATGCGGCAAACACCGAATATGAGGAATCCGAGCAACTGATAGAGCGAAACGCAATCAAGGCGGATTTGCTCAAGCAGGAGCTTGAAGAACTTGCCCCGCAAGTATCAACGTCGGCGGATGCCGCGAGGAACTATGCTACCGTCGTTGATTTGCTGAATGAGATATACCCTGAGCTGAATTTACAGATTGACGAGCAAACCGGCTTGCTTACAGCGAACAGCAAGGCGCAGTTGGTAAACATCGACGCCATGAAGCAAAAGGCACTGTATGCGGCCAAGGAAAAGCGCTATTCTGCTATTCTGGAAGCTCAGGCAGAGGCCACGCTTGATCTTTATGAAGCACAAGCCGACCTCACAGCAATTACAAATGAATTTGAATCGGTGCAAACCCAGCTGCAAAACGAGCTTGGATATACTGCCGAGGAACTCGATCATTTGGCTGATGTATTTGTGGCGCAAAATGGGAACGTAACGGGGCTAACCGCAGAAACCAAAGCACTGCTTCAATCATACGTTGATTGCCGAAGCGAAATCCCAGACTTAAACCGAGAAATTGCCACCGCAAATGACGCTGTTTCCGAACAGGATGCACTATTAGCTGAACTAAAAAAACAGCTTGGAGATACCACGGAAGGTACAGGCCAGCTTTCCGATGCACAGGAGGAAGCCGCGGGGACTACCGCAGAACTTACCGAGGAACAAAAAGCACTTGCCGAAGAATTCCAGAATGCTAAAGAATCGGCAGCGGATTCTTTGAATTCCACCATTGGGCTTTTTGATAAAACGAGTAGCGCTTCGGCTACTACGTATCAAGCTATGCGCCAAAATATGATAGATAACACTTTGGCAATGGCGCAATACCGCGAGAATCTGCAAAAAGCTATGGATATGGGATTTGCTACGGAAGCAATTCAGAAGTGGGCGGACGGCTCAACGGAATCTATGGCGGAGGTTGCGGCGGCTGTAAAAATGCCTCAAGATCAAGTGGCGGCGTTTAATGAAGAATTTGCGGCGAATAGGGCTGAATTTGAGGCTATAACAAGCGTAATGGCAGAAGCTCAAACCGGAATTACAGAAGTCGGTAACGCTGCATCAACCTCTGGCTCGCAAATTACAAACGAGTTTGTCACCCCCACCACCGAAGGAATGGAATCCGTCCAGAAAGCCACTGAGGAAATGGCGACCACCGGCGCGGATACGCTGAAAAGTAAGTGGGAAGGTGTAGGAAAATGGTTTGAGACTAACGTTGAATCGCCGCTGAAAACATCGATAGAAAATATCGGCACTACGTTGTCTGGTACGCTTGCCACCATGCAAACGGATAATGAAACGGCATGGAAAAATATGTACGACAAAGTGAATGAGTATATTACCAATATACAATCCAAGATTAACAGTTTGCAGGGGAAGACATTCACCGTTACCATCAAAAACGGCGCAAGCCCACAATCCGGTGGATCTGGAAACCCCGCCGCAGTTTCCCCGCAAGCTCTGTTTAGTTCGGATGCGGCTATGGGCATTCCCTACCTTGCATCTGGTGCGGTAATTCCTCCAAACGCCCCGTTTATGGCCGTTCTTGGCGATCAGCGGAACGGCACGAATTTGGAAGCCCCCGAGGATTTACTCCGAAAAATCGTTCGTGAGGAAATCGGAGAAATCAACATCACCACGGAGGTGAACTTCGAGGGAACTCTTGCGCAGTTTGTACGCGCATTGTATCCGGAAATCAAATCAGAAGCGCAGCGGCGCGGGACAAGCCTTGCTAAAGAGGTGATTATGTGATTGTTCAATTTCTTCTCGATGGCGTGGAATACAATGTTTCCGTGCTATCGCTTAGCCGTTCTTTCTCCGTAAAGGATGCCATTGCAGCAAGCACCACACAGGACGGGAACATCTACCGCGACCCAATCGGCACGTACTACAATTACACTATGGTGGTAGCTGATAAAGGCGATATGGAGGCGCTGGACGCTTTCTGGGAGGCGATAAGCCAACCGGTAGCGTCTCATGTATGCGTATTCCCCTACAACCAGCGGACGCTTACACAAAGGATGTACGTTACTGCTGGAACTCAGCCTATCCGGCGGCTGCACAGCAACGGCGTGGAGTGGGGAGAAATCAAGATAAACTTTACGGCGCAAGCCCCGAAGGTACTTGTATGAGCTTAGAAATAAACTACATTGATGCGCCTGAGGGCGCACAGGAAAAAATGATGGCGGAAAGCACCGGGGGGAATGCGTTTTCCTCCGACGCGCTCATAGCATCCGGCGGCAAAAGCAAGGCATACGCCACGTTAGAGCCGGGGCTGTGGAGGCTGGACGGGACTAGAAAACTGTTGCCGGATGACCCGCACCCCGGCTGGTGGAGCGTGGCACGTTCCGGCGAGAATGGGCAACTTGAAAGCCCCCCTGTAATCACCATTACATTCCCGGTGCCGTACAGCTCTACGGGCTTTACATTCACATTTTCCCCCGCCACGGAACAGTGGTGCAGTGAGATCCACGTATCGTGGTACAACGGGCAAACGCTCATTGTAAATCAGGATTATTTCCCGGATAGCGCAAACTGGACTTTGCTGGAAACGGTGGAAAGCTTCGATAAAATTGTAATCACCCTGAAAAAAACAAACCACCCCGGCCAATTTGCCAAGATTCAAAGAATTGAAGTTGGCCGGACAATTTTACTTGGGGCGAATGAAATAACGTCGGTGCGGCTTGTGAATGAAATCGACCCCTCCATCTGTGAACTCACGGTGGATACAATGTCGGTGAACATTTACGACCCGCAGAACAGGAGCTTTTTACCGCAGGAGAACCAGCGAGTGGAGCTGTACAAGGATGGGAAACTGAGAGCTACCCAGTATATCAAATCCAGCACACGAAAAGCAGAAGCCAATTACACCATTGAGGCACAGTCTGCAATCGGCTTGTTGGCAGATGAATTTCTTGGCGGGATGTATTACCAGCGGCCACTTTCCGAAATGGTGGCCGATATCCTGAGCAACTGGGAATTTGAAATTGCCCAGGAGTTTGCAAGCTCTACCGTCACCGGGTATCTGCCTGTATGCTCCCAGAGAGAAGCGCTACAGCGTGTAGCCTTTTCGGTGGGTGCTCTGGTATCCACGCAGGATTCCACAAAAATACGGCTGTTGCCCATCCCGTCCGCCGTTACGCAGAGATTCCGGGAATCGGAAATTCTTCTGGGCGGCAACGTGCGAACCGCGCCGAGATATGCCCGGGTGGAAGTGATAGCCCACACATACACCCAGCAGGATGTAACGGAAACGCTGATGAACGAGGAAGAAGTAAACGGAGAGAATGTGCTTTTCACCTTTTCTGCTCCCCATTACGATTACGTGATTGAGGGCGGAGAAATCACCGGTTCCGACGTGAATTGGGTGAAGATAACGGCCAGCGGAAAGGTAAAACTCACAGCGAAAACGTACCTGCACACTACTCGGACGTTCACGAAATTAAATCCGGAAGCGACGGCGAAGGAACGCGGCAATTATGCCTCTGTATCGGAATGCACCCTTATTCACAACGGCAATGCTCTAGAGGCCGCTGAACGCCTATATTCGGCCAAACAGCGACGGCAGACAGCAACTCAAAAGGTGGTTATTTCGGGGCAGGAAGCGGGAGATATAGCCTCAAGCCTTACGCCATGGGGCACAATTACACGCGGCTTTATATCTTCCATGGATAGCACACTGACGCAAAACGGGCACACCGCGTCTATCCAGATTCAGGGTATTGAAGTAACGCTTGAATCGGTGTGGCCGTATTCCGGCGAGATTTATTCTGGTGGAATGGAGGTGCTCTATTGATGGCGCTGGTAACAGATAGAACGGAATCGGATGCTTTGCTGGGCAACGAAAAAGGACTGTACAGTTACACGGACTTGAACCGTGTGGAAACGGCAGTTTCGGAAATAGTGAAGCAATTCCCGCCTTTGGGCGTTTCGGAGCAGTTAACGGTAAAAACGGACTGGGGATTGCCGGGGGACTTCTCCGCCGCAGAATGGCCGGTAGCGTCCCAGATGGCGCGATATCTGGGTAACGTGGCAAAGATAAAGAGCATTTTTATTATTTCAAACGCCCTGCCGAATACGATGGAAAATCTCACATGGCATGGAGCAAACAGCATTGAAAAAGTTCTGGAAATTGCAGTTTCCAGAATCGCGGGAATTAAGCAAACTTATCGTTACAGCGGTGAAATATACGCTGGGGAAGGAGCCTTATGACAGATAGAGTACCGGGAATGCCGGGGCAGTACAAGCTTACAATGAATGGGCAGACGCTGAGCGTGACGATTGAGCGAGACGACCAACCGCTTGTGGAGGGCACGCCCTACAATAAAGCGTCTGTTCTGCCTGATAGCCTAGCAAATCAGTTGTGCCCCAACGTAATCAATCCCACCCCGGCGGATGCGCTCAGCGGATTGAGCAAAAAGAAATACGAGGTGACGTTGCTTGCATCGGGCTGGACTTCAAATTCCGGCACGTACAAGCAGAAAATCCTCCTGAGTTCCATTCTGGGCGATAGCAACGAAAGCGTGAAAAGCTGGCCTATTTATTCCGGCAACGCGGGCACCGACAGCGCTATACGGGATGCTTGCGCAGCGATTACATACGCGAAAACGGAGGCCGGAAGTGTAACGTTTGTGTGCTTGGATGAAGCCCCTGAGGTGGATATTCCTGTTATTGTGGAGGTGAGCAGGTAATGGGAGAAGTAGCACTTGAGGGATTTGGCAGCGGTAGCGCAGGCGTAAATTTCAAGATAGTAGGCGGAACAACTCAGCCCACTACCGCGCGGGAAAATACCATCTGGGTAAATACGGATACCGCCATTTCCGGCTGGGTATTTTCCGCCACAGAGCCAACGGAGCCAGCGGCGGGCATGGTGTGGCTCAAAACGGGAACTTACAGCAACGTGGAGTTCAATGCCCTTAGAAAGAACGGGATTCAGGTATACCCACTTGCTGCAAAGCAGTATATCGGTAGCGCGTGGGTAGAAAAAACTGCGTACAGCTATCAGGGCGGCAGCTGGGTATCGTGGTGGGATGGCGAAATTTATAGTCCCGGTGACTTGCATGAAACCATCACCGGCGGATGGGAAACTCAGAATGGACACAGAGAAACCGTCTCCATTGGTGGAACAGGCATTGTATTCAGGCGTGATACCAGCGGTCAAAGCGGCCTGAGTGCGTCCGTGAACACGGTAAACAAAATCGATATCACTTCCTATAGCTCGCTCATTGTAACGGCTACATGGGGCACCAGTAAGCCCGGATACGTTAAAATCGGGCTTACCGATACGCCGGGAGCAGCGCCAACGTTTATTGCCGAGACGACAGCGGATTCATCCGGCGAGGGAACGATTTCTTTGGATATATCGTCGGTTTCGGGAGAGCATTACGTAGCTATTGAATACTATGCTGTTCCCGGCACGGTCTCGAAGGTGGTGATTAAATGAGGACGATTTACATTGATTCCGAGTTTAAGTGCCACGTTTCCCCCGGAAGCGGGGACACTTCCATTGAAACAGACGCATTCGACGGTAAGTGCGACACCTACGTTGAGGGCTACCGCTTCATCCCAGCGGGTCAGACGTGGACACGCGCTGACGGCGTGGTGTTCACCGGCGAGATGATCGCCCCATGGAAGCCGTGGGCGGAGCTGGACGCTGTACAGCGGGAGTATGAGCGGGAGCAGTATCAGGATCTCGCTGCTCAGAACACTGAGTACGAAGCCGCATTATCCGAAATTGAAACCGCGCTGGGGGTGAACGCATGACCATCGAAGAACGCAAAAACGCCATCCTTGCGAAAATCACCGAGATCAAGGCCAGCGGCGGTGAGGAAAAGCTGAAAGAGCTGGATGAAGCCTACAAGAAAGGGGTTGACAGTCTGTGACACAAGAGGAAAGAAAAAGCATCATGTATGCTCAGGGGCGGGCGAACGCGCTTGCCCTGCAGGAGAAAGCCCCGGACATGACAGGCACCGAACTGAACGCGGCGGATAGTGATATTCCCAGTTTCAAGGCTGCTGTCGCAAACAAAAACATGCTGGAGCGCAAGGCCGGGTTTGTGTGCCGGTCATCTGCTGGCCGTGTGGTGCGGCTGTTGCAGTCCTATGATAGCACTATCTACACCCAGGAGCCGGAGGAACTTCCCGCACAGTGGGGGTTCGCTTGGAGCACCGACCCAGCGAAAGCGTTGCCGTTCGTCGCCATGGCTACCAGCCCCTACAATAAGGGCGACTGCTGCACGGAGGGCAGTAACGTGTACCGCTCCACGTTGGACAATAATGTATGGTCGCCGTCCGCATACCCCCAGGGCTGGGAAGAGGTGAACGTATGACGGTAAAGCAAATTCAGTGCCTTCTGGCCTATCTGGGCTATTCTCCCGGCACGATTGACGGCATTGAGGGCAGGAATACCCAAGCGGCTATTCAGGCGTTTCAGTCCGACTACGGGCTTGCCGTGGACGGGATACCGGGGGCGGCTACCCAGAAAATGCTCATCGGCGCTATCGCCGGGACGGCGGTAAAGGTGGAGAAGCCGGAGAGCAGCGACGCGCCGAAAACCGGGACGTTCTGGGACGGTATCCAGCATTTCACCCGGGAGGAATTCCGGTGCCAGTGCGGCGGGAAATACTGCAACGGCTTCCCAGCAGAACCCGCAGAGGAAACCGTCCGCATGGCGGATGAGATACGCCGTCGGGCTGGGGTTCCCCTGAATGTGAATTCCGGTGTTCGGTGCAAGCAGCACAACGCCGAGGTGGGTGGGGTATCCAACTCCCTGCACACCACGGGACAGGCCGTAGACCTCTCGGGGGCTATCTCCCCGGAGAAGCTGTATGCCATAGCCCAGGAGGTGCAGGCCGAGAAAATCCCCGGGCGGGGCGGTCTGGGGCTGTACGGATGGGGGATTCACGAGGACAACGGGAAGTACAGCCGGTGGAACGGCTGAGAAACAGGAGGACAACCATTTGAGCGAATGGATCAAAACCGCTATTACCATTCTGCTGGCGTTCGTGGGTTCGGCGGGCTTCTGGGGATTCTTGGAGGCCCGCCGGAAGAAGAACGATGCGAACACCCGGCTGCTGGTGGGAATGGCCCACGACCGTATCATTTACCTGGGGATGAAGTACATCGAACGTGGATACATCACCAAAGACGAATATGAAAACCTCAATGACTACTTATACGAACCATACGCCGCCGCTGGCGGGAATGGCTCTGCAAAAAGAGTTATGGAGGAAGTGCGCAAAATACCGTTGCATAATTAAGGAGGAAAACAAAATGATTAACTGGATTGTACGCATCAAAAACAAGAACTTCTGGCTGGCCGCGATTCCCGCGCTGCTTCTGCTGGTGCAGACGGTAGCCGCCCTGTTCGGCTTTACGCTGGACTTGGGCGAAATCGGCGACAAGTTGCTGGCCGTGGTGAACGCCGTGTTTGCCCTGCTGGTGATTCTGGGCGTGGTCAATGATCCTACCACCGCCGGTATCTCCGATAGCAAGCAGGCAAGAACCTACATTGCCCCCAAGGAGGACTGATGTGATAAGTGGATAAAGTCCCGTGGAATCGGGTGATTCTGGATGAGTTCTGTTCTCTGGCGATTCTCACGCCGCTGGAGGAAAAGATCATCCGCACCCGAGCCGCCGGATGGAGCCAGACAAAACAGTGCCACAAGTTTTGCGTGTCCCAAGCCACTATCACAAGAACGGTTAAAAAGTTGCGGATAGAATATGAATTGTGCAGAAAGTACAGTGACAAGCTCCCTGAAAATCTGAAATTCTGATTCTGCGTGACGATTTATTGACGATTTGTTGACGAAATCCCGACGAGTAGATGATGATTCTACCGTCGGGATTTTTGTTATTCTATAGGTAGAAGGTGGCCACCTCCTAATATTTTGAAGGAGGACTTCTATATGTCTCTAAATTTCACTGCTGCTGACCGCGTGGGCGGTATCGGCGGCTACATCGGCGGCATTTCCACCCTGCTGGGCATGGCGAACGGTGGCATTTTCGGCGGCAACTGCTCCGAGGGTGACCACGTTGTGAACCGGTATGAAGCAGGACAGGCGGCTGAGATCGCGGCGCTCAAGTCCGATATCAAGCTCCGGGACGCCAACACCTATACAGACCAGAAGATACTGGACATGTACCAGTATCTGGATGGCCGTCTGCGTGGCGTTGAAGGGCAGATTTCCGCTCAGGCGGTTGTCAATGCCCAGATCACCGCAAACCTCAGCTGCATGCAGAACACCCTGAACACGCTGTCCGGGCTGACCAAGACCGTGATTCCCATTGGGAATGTGTGCCCTGAACCGATGCCCGCAAAGAACAGCTGGACTGCGCCCACTGCTGCCGCTGCTGGCTAATCCAAACGGGGCGGCAATCGCCGCCCCGACAATAATCGGAGGTAACTATGGTTTCAAAAGAACGTTTTGTAAACGGGGCGCTTCGGTATGTGGAGCAGGAGGTTCTCCCCCACTTTCCGGAAATGAAAGCCGTCGTTGTCGCCGGGGTGGTAGCCCTGTATGCCAAGAGAACGCCGCAGATTTTTGAAAAGCTGGAAAGCATTCCCGCCGTCAAAATGCTGAGCGTGTTGGAGGACGGAAACATCGACGAGGACGCGCTTTACAACGCATTTGCCCCGCAGATTCGGAAACCGCTGGAATTTGACATCCCGTTTGTCGGCAAGCTGTCCTTTGACCGGGCAGAGGTTGACAAGCTTCTGAGATACATAAAGGAGGCGTAAGCCATGAAAGAAATCAAACTGCTGATGGAGCACATTGAGGACGAGCTGGAGGACGCGCACACCTACGCAGAGCTGGCCGTGGAATACAAGCACGACGACCCGGAGCTGGCAGACCTGTTTTACAGGCTGAGCGGGGAGGAAATGAACCACATGAACGCCCTGCACAAGGCCGTTGTTTCCCACATCGAGGAATACCGCAAGCAGAAGGGCGAACCGCCTGCGGCCATGATGGCGGTGTATGAGTATCTGCACAGGCGGGATATTGAACGGGCGGAAAACGTCGGAGTGGTGCAGGGGCTGTATAAGCGGTAAGCGTGGCAAATTTCGTGTCAAATGGCGTGTCAAATTTGGTACGAATAAACGCTTGGAAGTGGCAAGAAATAACTCGAACGTACAAATATTTTCTAGGCATAAATGTTTATATTTCACCGTGAAAATGTAATAAAGCAAGAAAACAGCCCTGGAATATGTTTCCGGGGCTGTTTTGATGTGGTGGAGCCGAGGGGAATCGAACCCCGGTAGCAAAACCGTAAAGCTGTTGCTATTCTAATGAAAATCTATTTCTGTGTCAAACGGCGTGTCAAATTGCGTTCTTTTATTGCCTCATCGGAAAAGTAGTTGCAGAACTGCCACGACTTGTCCGCGATGTCCTTTTCTGCCAGATGCGTGTAGATGTTGTGCATCGTGGACAGATCATTCCAGCCGCCGATTTTTGCCGCTATCATCTCCGGCATTTGCAGGTGATAAGCCAATGACGCGAAGCTGTGCCGCAGCCCGTGGAGATCAACAACTGTAACGCCAGCGGCCTGACAGACTTTCTTTACCAGCGTGAGGGCGTAATCTCCGGTCATGCGGACAACCGCCCCCTGCCGCTCTGGCTCTTTTAGCAGAGCTTCACGCAGCGGCGGAATGATCGGCACCGACCGCCTGGATTTGTCCGTTTTGTTTTGCTTCTTCGACACCATCCCGTCCGAGCCGCGAACTATTGCGCCGCGAACGTACAGCACGTTGCTGTCCAAGTCCACATTGTCCCACGTCAAGGCCAGCATTTCCGACCGGCGGAGACTGGACAGGCACAGCAGCGCCGGGATTTCTACGGGTGCGCCCTTTACAGATTCAACGAACCTGTCTATTTCATCCGGTGCCAGATACGCCCGTTCGTGATGCTCGTCCGGGTAAAGCATGACCTCCGGGCGGGGCGCCCCTGCGGCAACGATGCAGGCGGAAAAGAACATCCACCCGTTTTTGATGTATTTGGGGGATTTTCCCGCCTGACGCTCTGCGCGAATTGCCGCTTGCCATTGACTGTCAGAAACGGCGAAAATGTTCTTCTTCATCATCGACTGGAACATAGCCCGTTTGAATTTCTCGTACCCCGCGATTGTGGAGGGAGACAGGAAGCCTTTTTTGCTGTCGATGTATTTTTTTACAGCTGTTTCCACCGTGATGTTCTTGCCGGATGCCCCGGCCTGTGCTTCGATAACTCCGTTTTTCAGTGCCAGGTACTCAGCGGCGCATTCGTCGTATGTGTCCTTCGTTATGGAGACTGTGCGGCCGTCAATATAGATTCTTGTTCGCCACGACCCTGACGGGAGTTGTTTAATAGCCGGGAGTTTTACCCCCGGCTCTTTTTTCTTTCTTCCCATAGCGTATCCCT